>JACKQG010005107.1_pt1 | contig 14716 bp, 14 predicted proteins | sample 8237621 | NCBI WGS metagenome assembly JACKQG01 (sample SAMN15677084, study PRJNA649215) | marine metagenome | biome: marine; feature: Black Sea; material: saline water; isolation source: suspended particulate matter (SPM) from the Black Sea western gyre | collected 2013-06-09/2013-06-10 | depth... | reverse complement strand
GGGGATAGAAAAACTCGCAGCATTCCCGAATTCTGAACCTGCTGCAAGTTTCGACGGTCTGTCTACTGCCTTCGTTCTTACTCCACCTAACCGAACAACGAAATAACAGCATCTCGGAACACCTTGGTGTGACAGTCCACATCGGCTTCGGTGGTGTCGGGCGAGATGAGTACCATGTTGTGAAAGGGCGTCATCAGAATGCCGCGGTTGAGAGCGTAGAGATGCATGTAGCGGTCAAGCTCGTGATCAATGGCTGCTGCCGCTTCACCGCCATTCCTGGGTGGATTAGGGCGGAACCAGTACTCGGAGCGGTTGCCGAGACGTTTGACTACCCAGGGCAGATTAAATTCTTGAATGACTCCCTCAGCGCCCGCTGTGAAGTGCTCCTGCAATTTGATCGCTTTGGCATAGAACTCATCAGTCAGCACGTTTTCGAGCGTGGCTTTCATGGCCGCGATCGAGAGAGCGTTGCCTGCCAGTGTGCCGCCGATACCGCCCACGTCAGCGTCGTCGAAATCCAGTTTGGCATCAAAGGCTTGCGAAACCTCTTCCGTAAAACCGTAAACAGCCGCAGGAACACCTCCAGCCAGAGGTTTGCCAATAGTCAGGAAATCAGGCTGAAGGGCGTGCGCTCCGGTGTATCCTCCGGGTCCGGAGCAGATGGTGTGGGTCTCGTCAATGATGAGGTAGGTACCATATTTGCGAGTCAACTCGCGTAGGGCTACATGATAGCCGGGATCGGGATGGATAATACCGATATTGGTCATAACCGGTTCGGCTAGCACCACCGCCACATCACGGTCTTTGAGCGCGTTTTCGAGAGCTGGGATGTCGTTGAACTCGACAATCTTGGTGGTCAGGGTTGGGTCAATTTGCGGTCCCATATTGTTGGGACGCGAGACTATCTGCCCAGTTTTATCCAAAATAGCGAAGGTCTCATCCACGGTGCCGTGATAACAGTAGTTGAAAACGAGCACCTTGGGGCGACTGGTGATCATGCGCGCCATGCGCAGGGCAAAGCGATTAGCATCGGTGGCAGTTAATGTGAATTGCCAGTAGGGTAAGCTAAAGCGGCGCTGGAGTTCTTCCCCGACCGAAATCACATCTTCGTACGGCAGCATGAGCGTGATGCCCTTCTGCATCTGCTCGTTGATGGCGTCCACGGTTGGCTGCGGCGCATGCCCGGTCATTGCACCGGTATCGCCCAAGCAGAAGTCGATGTAGGCATTACCGTCTACATCCGTGAAATGTGCGCCCTGAGCTTCCTTGACGAAGACCGGGAACGAGCCAGCCCAGCGGATCATCCACAGCATTGGCACCCCGCCATGCAGTGACTTGCGTGCGCGCTGATAAAGCCCGTAGGATTTGGGGTGGTTCTTGTGAAATAACTGCTCTTCAGCTTCAAGCAGGGAGGCGAGTTTGGAACGGTCAAGTGTAGACATAGTCACTTTCATAGGTAAATCCTTCACGATTCGACAGTTTCCTTCAGGGACTCTGCAAAGATTGCCAACCCATCGTTGATCTGTTCAGCTGTAACATTTAATGGCGGGATCCAGCGGATGGTGTTGTCGTAGGTCCCGCAGGAAAGCAGCAGTAGACCTTTTTCTTCGGCCTTGCAAATCACCGCTTTGACCGAGGACTTATTGGGCTTGCCTTTGGTGTCCACAAACTCGGTGCCGATCATCAAGCCTAGGCCGCGTACATCGCCAATTTGCGGATACTCTTCCTGAAGCTTGCGCAGGCCCGTCTGGAGTTGTATGCCACGCCCGGTGGCGTTTTCGAGCATCTTCTCTTCGCGCATGGCGCGGATGGTCGCCACACCAGCCGCAGCCGCAACCGGATTGCCGCCGTAGGTCCCGCCGTGCGATCCAATCGGCCATTTCTTCATCAGGTCGAGGCGGCTAAACACACCAGAAAGCGGCATACCAGACGCCAGTCCCTTTGCCGCGGTGATGATGTCGGGTATTACGCCGAAGTGCTCCAACGCCAGCCACTTGCCCGTGCGCCCAAACCCAGACTGGACTTCATCGAAGATGAGCAGGATTTCGTTCCTGTCGCAAATCTCGCGTAACCCCTTTATGAAGGATGCAGGTGGGACGACATAACCGCCTTCGCCCAGCACTGGCTCAATCAGGATGGCAGCGGTATCAGCGGGAGAAGTCTGCGAGATCAGTAGTTCTTCCAAAGCAGCCAAAGAATACTGGCTGGCCTGTTCCTCGGTCATGCCGAGGCGGAAGGCGTACGGAAAAGGCGCAACATACACCCCGGAAGGCAGCAATTGTGAGTGACCTTTATAACCTGTTTTGGAAGTGGTCAACGCCATTGTGCCAGCCGTACGCCCGTGAAAAGAGCCGGTGAAGACAATCACATTTTGTTTGCCGGTGGCAGAGCGCGCCAGTTTGAGAGCGCCCTCAACTGCTTCCGCACCAGAGTTGCTGAAGAAGAAGCTGTCAATGCTGGGCGGGACAACCTTGCGCAGTTCATCGATTAACTGCATCATCGGCTTGTGCACAACAATATTGGCCTGGGCATGCAGGAATAGGCCAGCCTGTTCGCGCACCGCTTCAACCACCTTCGGATGACAGTGACCAGTGTTGGTCACACCGATACCGCAGGTGAAGTCCAGATATTTGGTGCCATCAGTGGCGTAAATATACGAGCCTTCTGCACGTTCCGCTTCAATCGGGAAGATGCGCGACCAGACCGGTGACATATGGGGAAAATTTTGTTCGTAGAGTTGAGTAGTCATATGTAGAAACCTTTACAGTATCAATTACAAGATAATGGACAAATTATTTACACTTCATACAATCGATTGTCACTGCGAGACTGCCGCGTCGGGCTATGCCCTCCTCGCAGAGACCTGGTTTGTGTAATTTCTATTTACCGTATTGATAAGTATCCTGGCTATCCGTAATCTCGCGAGCGCGCCTGCACAGAGATAAATTCGATTACTATTTTCAACGCAGCAAAAATAGTCGCGTCGGAGGGATCAAGCGGCGGTGCGACCTCGACCAGAAGCGTATGCGCTCCGGTGCGAGCGCAGCTCCCTTTCGGGCGCTGGCTAGCCCGTCGAAGGGAATGCCGATTACGGTGAAGTCGGTCTCTGCGGTGGTGCTGTTCGGGCGGTGCAGATCCGCCCGGAGAGTATGGGTGCCTTCAAGAGTCATTATTGCAGATTTCCTAATCGTCACAATAATCCGCACCAGACTCGCACGGGGATTCATATCGGGGCGATGTGGGATTGACGGAATTATTGATCAAAGCGTATAACCCAAAAAGGCCCCAGACATTTCAATCGCTCCAGGGTCTTCGATGCTGACTACATTGGCAGGTATTCAGTTGCCCACTCGATATCGTGTTTTTTCAATGTTTCTGTCGTCGGGATGCCATTGTCCGTCCAGCCAGCCAGCTTGTAATACTGATCAATAGCGGTATCAAACTGGACCTGGTCGAGCGCAATTCCGGCTGTGGGGCCTTCGCCTTGCAGGGCTTTGAAGAATTTCTTGGGCAATTTATCGGCTTTGCGGTCAAGGCCTTCACGGGCGTTGAAGGTGCGTAGCAGGTTCAGTCGTCGGGAACCGACCGCCATCAACTCATCCACGGTCACGTCCCAGCCTGTCACGGCGCTAACTACTTCTGCGGTTTCTTGCGGGCCGTAGAGTGTCCAGCCGGGTCCCCAAACAAACTGGCACAATTCAACCGAGTCGAGCATTGAGAAAAAGACGTGCGTTTGGTAGGCGAAACGCACCTTTTCGTATCCAAGACTCAGCGGCTCCTGCGCTTCGTTCAAGCCCAGCAGAGCCAAGCGTTCCAGATACAGATCGGACGCGATGCCTTCTTCATACATCCAGTCATGTTCGCTGGATTGATGGTCTGCGCCAAACGGGTTGACAGCGTAGATCAGACCTAGAGAGCGTTTGGCCTGCGGCATGTGCGCCGGAGCTTCCGCACCTTTAACCGTGATCAGGCACTCGTCTGCGCCGTTGCCCCAGATACTGGCAATGCGCTCGGAACCCTGCCCGAGCAATTTGCCAAATTCGCCTTCGCCGTTCAGCATCAGTTTGAGGGCAGCCAGCATGGCATCGGCGTTGCCAAATTTCAGTTCCAGATCGTCAGTCTGCTCCCTGGTGACAATGCCTTTCTGAAAGCATTCCATCGCAAAGGCGATCGTTGCCCCGGCAGCAATCGTATCCGCACCGTATTCGTTGCACATCTGGTTCGCCAGGTTGACCGCGGCCAGGTTGTCCACGCCGCAGTAGGAGCCGAAGGTGCCGAGCGTTTCATATTCAGCACCACCGTAATGCGGATCGACCTTGTATGGGCCATCGGTGATCTCGACCACGCGCTTACAGCGCACTACACAGGCGTAGCAGGTTTCGCGCCCTTGTTTGTCTTGTTTGCCTTCCGCCACACCTTTCAGCACCGTGTCGTACATGGTTTCGCCGCTGATGGCTTCAGCGCCTTCGAAGGTGCCTTCGTTGTAGTTGTAGGTCGGAAGCGTGCCCATCGAATGCTGTGGCATGACTACGCTGGCTGTGCCGTATTTTGCCAGCCCTTCCATGTCGGGATTTGCAATCAGTTCCTTAGGTCCCATACGGTTAAGCACCGTCAGCGCTTTCTGGTCGGCAACTACAGGCTTGGAGGTGCCGCGCACGGCTACCGCACGCAAATTCTTGGATGCCATCACTGCACCCATGCCTGTGCGCCCATTATGGCGATTAGACATGGAAACCAGCGATGAAAACAGAACCCCATTCTCAGCCGCCGGGCCATGTTGTAGGACTTCGATCTTGGCGTCGCCCAATTCCTGACGTATAGTTGCTTCCGCTTCCCTCGTTAGCTTGCCAGTCAGACCCGAGGCATCACGCAGTTCTGCCACGCCATCCTTGATCCACAGGTAAACTGGTTTTGATGATTTACCTTTTATGACGATGCCGTCCAGGCCCGCGAACTTGAGTTCGGCGGGGAAGAAACCGCCGCCCTGCGAATCGCCGATTCCACCGCTCAGTGGGGATTTGGCATTAGCATTGATTCGGCTCTGACCTGAAATTGCCGCGCCAGTGGTCACACCGGTGAACAGGGTTAGGATATTCTCCGGGCTGAGCGCGTCTACACCTTGGGGTATGTCGCGCAAAATATAGACCATCCCCATTGCTGAACCGCCCATGTAATGGCGATAGAATGTCTCAGGTGGGGTCTCGATTTCAAATTTGCCGTTGCTTAGATCAACGTGCAGAATTTTTCCAGTATATCCGTAAGGCATGGGGTCCTCCTCACAAGAGAAAAGCGGATGTCAAAGAAACTTTGCAAAAGATAAGAGCAAGACTTACGATGAATAATTCAATAATTCCAAAACGAGTAAGATCGAAAAAATATCCGATTTTGGTGATGTGAATCAAGCGCGAGACGTTGACTTGTCAGCCAGTGGACGCAAAACTTTTCCCGGATTCAGTTCAACGTCCCGCGCGTATCGTTATCGTGTCAAACGGTTAATTTCCGCCTTTGACCTCTGTCCAAATCTGGTCATAGAGCGGAGTCGCCTCGCCAACATCTTCCATGAAGAAGCCGTTCGCCAGTGCTTCGGGTGGGGTGTTGGTAATCGGCGAGTTGATGTAGATATCGTATAATTCGGTTTGGTTGGCTTTGGAGTATTCCAGGGCGGCAGCGTTGGGGACGGTGTAGGGGAAGTCGCGCAACATCATCCAGAACATATTGCCCTGCTCAATATAATTGACCCAGGCGTAAACGGCGTCCAAGTGCGGGGCGCCAGCCGGGATGGCCCAGTTATCCTGCCATAGTATGGTGCCCTCGCTGGGAAAGACATACTCGAATCCGGGGTCTTCCTGCTGAGCAGTGAAAGCCTCTCCGTTCCAGACGTTGCCCAGGTCTACGTCACCTGCAATCAAAGCGGTCTTGGGGCTGTCGCTATCGAAGAGTTTGACGTTGGGGATCAGTTCCATTAATTTTTGTTTGGCTTCTTCTAATTGCGCAGGGTCTGTGGCGTTGAGGTCGTACCCCAGTGTTAGCAGAGTGAAACCGATCACCACGCGGGGATCATCGAGAAGCACCAGGCGTCCGGCGTACTCGGGGTTCCATAGATCTTCCCAGGATGTCGGTGGGGTGGGGACCCGGTCAACACTGTAGATGATGGCATCGGTGCCGGACATGTAGGGGATAGTGTACCGGTTGCCGGGATCAAAGGGCAGGTCCTTATAACCTGGATCAATATTCCCCAACATCGCCAGTTGAGCCTGATCCCATTCCTGAAGCATATCCTGATCGATCATCAGAGAGATAATATAATCGGTGGGCAAAATCAGATCATAGGTCGTGGCTCCGGCGGAGAGTTTTGCGTACATCTCCTCGTTGCTGGAATACTCATCGTGGTTTATTTTGATGTCGTAAACCATCTCGAAGCATTCCTTCCACTCGACGGGGATGTACTCCGTCCACACAAAGAGATTTAATTCTTTCGATGTGACCTCGACGCGCGGTTCTGGCTGTGGGCAAACGAAACCTGAACTGGTAACAAGTTGCCCTTCTTCGTCCTTGGCAGGTGCTCCGCTGCCACAGGCTGCCAGCAACATGCTAAATACTGTTAATGTTGCCAGCACTTTCCAGAGAGTTGTGTTTTTCATTTCTACCTCCATATTAATAGGCGAATAAGATGCGAACTGTAATTGCAAACTTCACAGATCAGACTGGCGTTCTGAACCGCGAGTTGTCAATCTAACCTAATACGCTTGCCTGCTCTGCAAACGCTGGGTGAGGAAAACGGCGACAAAAATAATTAGAATCCAGACTGCTGAGAGGGCGTTAACCTGCGGCGTCACGATTCGTCGCAGTAACCCATAAACATAGATCGGCAGCGTGGAGGCGCCGGGTCCAGTGGTGAAGAACGTGATCACAAAATCGTCCAAAGAGAGAGTAAAAGCTAGTAGTGCGCCGGAGAGTACGCCTGGCATAATCGTTGGCAGGGTGACACGCCAAAAGGTAACTAGCTCGTTAGCGCCCAAATCCATAGCGGCTTCTTCGATGGACTGATCGAAACCATGCAGGCGAGCCCGTACCACCAAAGCCACAAAAGGAACGCTGAAAGCAATATGCGAGACGATTACTGTGGTCAAGCCCAAGGTGAGCTGGCTATCGCCGATCAAGCTCAGGGCACTGTTTAATAGAGTGAACAACTGACTGAACAAGACCAGAATGCCGATTCCCATCACAATTTCTGGGATAACGATGGGAATATATAACGATACTTCTGAAAAAGTTCTCAGCTTGAATTTGTAACGCTGCAAGGCTATTGCGGCGAAGGTACCGATGATCGTGGAAGTGAGTGTCGAAATTAAGGCGATGGTCAGCGTGTTGCGGGTGGCATTCCGCACTTCCACGTTCTTTGCCAGTTCACAGAACCAGTGGAAGGGACCACAAGGACTCTGAATGACATTCCCTGAAACAATTTCAGTCGGTCCGACTTGAGTGATAAAACCTTCAAAGAGAATATTGGTTTTCGATGAATTAAAAGCGAATAGAAATAAAACCACTATTGGCATATAAAGGAAGAAATACACCAGAGCAGTGGAAACAACAACCAGGGGGGAACGGCGATGAGGATTCATACGACTACAATCTCCTCGCTGAATCCAAATTTACGCGTGTAAAAATAGGTCACGATCAGCGTCATGGTCATCAAAATGATCGAAGCAGCCGAACCAAAGGTCGGATCACGAGCAATTAGGAATTGATTCTGGATCAGGTTACCGATCAACACGATCTGCCGTCCACCCAGCAAGTCCGAGACGATGAAAGTACCCATAACTGGTATGAAAACCAGAATTGTTCCGGAGACTACTCCTGGCATGGAGAGGGGCAAGGTCATGCGCAGGAAGGTTCGGAAAGGAGATGCCCCCAAGTCTGCCGATGCTTCGTACCAGGAAAGGTCAATTTTCTCCAGAGATGTGTAGAGCGGCAAAATCATAAAGGGCAAGAACTCGTAAACCATGCCCACGAGTACTGCTCCTTGCGTATAAAGCATCTCCAGGGGCGTAAAATGAAATCCAACCAAACCTGCCAACCAGCCAAGCGCACCGTTGATTACGCCTTGAGTACGCAGCAACATCATCCAGGCGTAGACACGGATGACGAAATTGGTCCACATCGGCACTAAAATCAAGAAGAGGAAGGTGTTGCGCTTTTTGAGTGGGGCACGAGCAATGAAATAAGCCAAGGGGTAAGCCATCAAAATCGCTAAAACAGTAGTATTGAAAGCTAAACTCAGTGAACGTGAAAGGATTTTTGCATAGATCGGATCGAAGCAAATGGACTCCCCGCCAGCGCATTCGGTGCGAATTCCGAAAAGGCGTACATAGTTATGGAATGAGAAACCGTAGATTACAGTTCCGTCTGGGGCACGACTTCCAAAGCTGATGACTAACGTGAGCAAGAGAGGGACAATCAGCAGCCCTATCATGAAGAGCAAAGTTGGAGAGATCAGGATTGTGCCTTGAAAGGATTTATCTTCGCGCAGTTTTCGCAACATGGTAGCCTCTCTATCCTAAATGCAGCACGAGCGCATTTTCGGGCATCACGACCACCCAAACCTGCTCCCCGCGCTCATAATAGGCTTCCGGGTCGAGGGTGGAAATTTTATTCTGCTCCCAAACTTTGAGTGACACGCCACCTAAATCGACGAATACGCGCGTGTCTGAGCCAATATAAGCAATGTTCAACACTTTTCCACTGAAGCAGTTCCCCATCTTGGCTTTGTTTTCGATGATGCGGGTTTTCTCCGGGCGCAGCGATACAACCACCTGTTCGCCAATTCTTACGGGTGAAGCCTTGGTACCAACCAGTTCATCCTTCAATCTTGGAATATAAACAGTGACTCTATCTCCATCGATAGCGCGCACCTCCCCGTCGAGGAAGTTGGTCTCGCCGATGAAGTCAGCTACAAAACGACAATTGGGGCGCTCATAAATCTCGACCGGCTTGCCGACTTGCAGCACGACCCCTCCGTCCATCACAGCGATACGGTCAGACATCGTTAAGGCTTCCTCTTGGTCGTGGGTCACATACACAAAGGTGATACCAACTTCCTGTTGGAGGGCTTTGAGTTCCAGTTGCATTTCCTTGCGTAACTTCAAATCGAGCGCGCCCAATGGCTCATCCAGTAACAATACCTTTGGACGTTTGACCAGCGAGCGTGCCAGGGCAACTCGTTGTCGTTGCCCGCCAGAGAGCTGTGTGGGGTTACGCCGCTCCATGCCGGTCAGCTTGACCATCTCCAGCGCCTCGCCAACTCGGCGTTTAATCTCCTGTTTGGGTGTTTTCTCCATTTCGAGTCCAAAAGCCACGTTCTCGGCCACAGACATGTGCGGGAAGAGGGCGTAGCTCTGAAAGACAGTGTTTACTGGTCGCAAATAGGGTGGTCGGTGTCCCATAGGTTCTCCCTCGATATAGATTTCGCCCGAGGTTGGCCACTCGAAACCGGCAATCGTCCGCAAGGATGTAGTTTTTCCGCAACCTGACGGACCTAGCATGGAGAAAAACTCGCCGTTCTTGATTTGCATGGTGACGTGGTTGACAGCAAAGACCTCCCCCCCCTCGGGAGTGGGAAATTTCTTGACTACATCGCGCAGTTCAACACTAAATTCGCTCATCTTGACTCCAATGATTTGAATATTGTCATAACGATCTGATCCGTTACTACATAGAATCACTTACATCTTTCTCTTGTCACACGCTCTTTATTAAAGTTAATTTGTATATCAACATAAAATTATAGAGTTTTGCCTATATCCGCCAGCACATCTGACAGGCGGTTTAATACTTCGTCAATTTGGGCATATTTAATGATTAGTGGGGGCTCGACACGGATGGTCTGCGCGCTGGTCAATGTGCCAGCCACCAGAACGCCGCGCTTGAACAATTCCGACGCGACTTTGTAACCGCTCTCGGGATTTTTGAAGTGCATCCCGATCAGCAGACCCTTGCCGGTGATTTTGTCAAATAGTTGCGGATACTTCTCTGCCAACGCTTCGAGTTTCGGGATGAGATACGCACCCTTTTCAGCAGCCTGCTCCCAGAGACGATCACGGAGAGTGACATTAATGGATGCAATCGCCGCGGAGCATGCCAGCGCACCGCCACCGGTTGTGGTAGTGTGCATAAACGGATTGGGATACATCATCGGCTGAAAAATTTCTTCGGTGGTAGTCACCGCGCTGACGGGCATCACGCCCCCACCAAGAGATTTGGCAACGGCAATTATGTCTGGCACTACGTTCCAATGATCAACGCCCCACAGCTTCCCCGTCCGACCAAGCCCGGTCTGCACTTCGTCCGCGATCAGGAGCGTGCCGTAGTGTTGGGTTGCTTGGCGTACGCGCGGCCAGAAATCATCGGGAGGGACGATTGCCCCGGCTTCACCCTGGATCGGTTCCAGCAAAACACCAGCCACGCCGATGCCGATCTGGTCACAAATTTCCAATTGGCGTTCGACGGCTTCAGCATCACCAAAGGGAACGTGATAGACTGGTCCGCCGTACAATGCGCCCATCGGTTGGCGGTAATCGGCTTTCCCCAACATGGAGAGTGATCCCATTGTTTTGCCGTGAAAGGCTTTGACGGTTGAGATAAAAGCGGGTTTCTGCGTGTAGAGTTTAGCGATTTTTATGGCAGCTTCGATGGCTTCCGTGCCGCTGGCTGCAAACCAACTGTATTTTAAATTCCCAGGCGTAATATCAGCCATGATACGCGCCAGAACGCCACGTAACGGATCGATCAACTCTTGACTGGGCATCGGTGAGCGCGCCAACTGAGCGCGTACTGCCGCAACGACGTCTGGGTGGCACCAGCCATGGTTCATCATGCCGTAGCCTCCCAAGCAATCGAGATACTCGCGCCCAAGTACATCTCTGAAAATCGCACCGGAGCCAGCCCATTCGACTGCTGCCCAGTCACCGGCTTCTGTTACAGACTTGCGATATTCCAGCCAGTTCCTGTTAAAGTGCTCAGCAAAGTTGTCTTTGGATTCACCAATAATCCATCTGGCTTGAACATCGTCAACGGATTTCTGGGAGATGATTTCCAGCCATTGATTTGAGTAGGAAAGGGCGTTGTCGACAGATTGCGGCATGATGATCGCTCCAGAGATTGAAGATACTAACGTTTTTACAGAATCTTAGTGGGCACACAAGACACAGGGCGAGAAAGGCGAGTTATTCATTTTCATCTCCCACTGCTCTATCAGGAATACGCCATTGATAAATATCTTTAAGGATATTTGGAACAATTGCTGTAACTGTTTTTCTAACGCCAGGCACTTTTCGTACGACTTCAGTCACAAATCGATAAATTTCCGCAGCATCTTTGGCAACCACCTGGATACTTACGTCGGTCTCACCCATGGAGCAGGCTACATAAGTTACGTTTTCGTTTTCGGCCATTTTATTGGCCACTTCGAGAATTTTATCTGCTTCTACTTCTATCCAGACATCGGCATATGTATCCAGTCCAAATGCCTGCGGGCTGATAATCGCACTGACGCAGATAATTTCTTTTTTCACCATACGCTCAATGCGATAGCGAACTGCACGCTCGGAAATATCACCGATTTGACGGGCAATCTCCGCTGCAGACTTACGTCCATCTTCGAGGAGCATATTGACGATACTTATATCAACCTTGTCGATTTTATACATAAATTATAATTAAATCTCCGAATACAACTATATTACGCATAATATTAGCCTAATCGGCATAATTCGTCAAGATAGAATGGTCGTCAAGTCTGTGGATCAGGATGTCGCGGGTTCAAGCCCCGTCAGCCACCCAAAACCGCCAGCGAAAGCTGGCGGTTTTCCTTTTAAACAGGATGTTGCGTGGTTCCCATCCGAAGGCGGGCAAGCTTTCGGCCAGCCCCAAAAATTAATGAGTTTACTTCTTGTCCAATAATGATTACAATTTTTTTATCCGTAAATAAATTGTGAGGAAAAATGTATATAGATCCCAATACTGGCGGTATTCTTTTCCATGCGTTGGCAGCCGCTTTTGGCGTGGTTTCTATTTTAATATTGTCGTTTTCGGTCGTATATGACAGTTTTTTGCCAGAATGGGGCGAAGAATCCGCAACGACCAGGTCCAGGATCAGGAATAAATGAGGTCGCTCATTTTAGGGTTTGATTCATTCGACCCGGTGATGTTTCAGCGTGCTTTGAATTATTAATCTGCTGGAGGAGAACGGGACACTAGTTAACCCAAGTTGCTACCTTGAGATGAAGGGGTAGAAAAATCCATGAGTATCCAGTACATTTGAGGTATCCCAACCATCAATGGACAGGAGCAACCCATGGATACCCAAATTATAGTCGTTTATTGCCTATGTGATGATATGCTTAACTTGTGTTGGCTACTTTTCCTGTCCACCAAGATTCTGTAAAATCCTTTCGGATAATACAGATGGACTATAGAACGGGAAAAGCTTTCCCCGCGAATTGACAGGGTGTTCAGGTTGATTCCGGGTTGGTTTGGGCCAAAAGGTTAGTCAACTCTTGAGTTCACAAGCGAATAGGGGGGCGAATGGTAAAAAGCGGAATACAGAAAAACACCAAAAGCAGAGAATTTCAGACACAAGCCAAACATAAATAGGCCAGCAACAATTCGTTGGCGGCCAGTGAGATGATTATTAGGGTTGCTTCAGTGTGAGTTGAGAGCAGTGCGAGCGTAGCTGTGGTGGAGGCCACCCAGGACGGGAGTAGATGTGATCTTCCCCGATAATGCGGGGGATTCTATCCCTGAAGGCTGGCTGATGGGCCAGGGGCTGTCTTGGTTTTCAACGAAATCATTGGGGATCTGCTGGTGGATGCCTTGATGAGGTCTGGAGCAATTGTAGTACTCGACGTATTCTTGGACAATCCGAAGCAGTTGGTAGCGATTGAGAATGAACATGTGATCGAGACATTCACGCTTCAAGCTGCCAATGAAGCGCTCACAGAATGAGTTTGGCCTGGGTGCTCGTACCGGTGTTTTCAAAATCTTGATACCGCTGGCGGCGGCTGCAAAGTGCGCACCAAATTTCTTGTCCCGGTCACGGATCAGGTACTTGGGTCCATCTCCCCAAGGCGTGGCTTCTCGCAGCTGCTGGGCAGTCCAAAAGTCGGTTGGGGATCTAGTGACGGCGGCATGCACGATTTGGCGGCTCTACAGATTGATGATTAGAAAGATATATAGGGGTCGGAAGAGCAAGTCGTGGACTACAGTGAAGTCACAAGCCCAGATGTGACGGGAGTGGTTCTTCAAGAAGGTGGTCCAGGATTGACCTGTTTTTTCCTGTTTCTCAGGCATGTATTTCTGGATGGTGCGCTTACTGATCTTGACCCCTAATTTCAGCAGCTCTCCGCGGATACGCTCTGCGCCCCACAGCACGTTATCCTTCGCTACCTGCTTGATAAGCCTGATGGTCTCAGGTAAGATGCGCGGCTTTCTGTGCTTGGGTTTCGATTTGCGCTTCCAGTAGCCGCGGAACAGGTCACGGTGCCAGCGCAGCAGGGTGTCGGGCTGAACAATGTGCAGTGCTTGCTGCCAAAACCCTGTCAACCTGGCTAGCAAGACCAGTCCCAGCCGATCTCTTTGGGTGAGCTGCGGTCGCTTCACCTGTCGATTGAGCACGATCAGCTGTTGGCGCAGCATGGCATTTTCGATAATCAAGTCTCTGTGGCTGCGGGTAGCGTCTGAGAGCGATCCAAACGCGATGGATGTGGTTGCTGGCCTGGTACGCTGTTTGATGTGCTGCTTCACACGGCTAATGAATCGTTTCAGGGAATTGATGATGGTTTTGATCATGCCAGTTGACTCCATTCGGTTTTCAGTCTGAACGGCATGATACTCAATTTAGACGATATTGACAAACTCTTTGCCCGGGCTGTTGTATAATCTGGTGAGTATTACTCGACTGAACAATGAGGCTTCCAATGAAAAGTATATTAGGTCTGCTGATTACCGCCATGGCCATCATCGCTCTTGTAGGTGTGAGCGGTGGTTTATTAGTCTTAGCAGCATACGGGATTGGTTGGATGCTGGTGCAGATCCTGCCATTGTCGCCATTCGAAGCCACGCTGCTCAGTCTGATTGCGCTGAGCGTAACAGGATCGGCCGCCTGGAAATTTGTGATGGCTATGCTTTCAGAGCCATTGCTGTCCCCGATATATGACGATGAATTGGATGATGAATGGGATAATGTCAAGCCAAATGATCGCTGCCCCTGTGGTAGTGGGCGTAAATACAAAAACTGTCATGGTAAGAAAAATGTCTGAGCAGAGGGAATATTTGAGGTTATGATGCAATCGCACCATCCAATCTGACCAAAATTCCACTGATTAACCCAAAAGGGTTATCGAGAATCTTAGTGGACAGGAAAAGTAGCCAGGACAACCCAAAGGCGACACCATTTTTCAGCGGATATCAAAGATTCTCACAACTAGCTATTTATGGCTTTGTCGACTAATCAATACAAGAGCGGTATAATATAAATGCATCAAGAGGAGTGACTGAGTTGAATATTTCCTCTTGCAAAAAGATGCAAACAGGAGTTGCTGATTAGTCTAAAAAAAGATTAGTAACCCGCCCCACGCACCCGTAGCTCAATGGATAGAGTAGCTGACTTCGAATCAGTTGGTTGGGGGTTCGAGTCCCTCCGGGTGCATCCGACTCGCAG
>JACKQG010005105.1_pt1 | contig 14724 bp, 6 predicted proteins | sample 8237621 | NCBI WGS metagenome assembly JACKQG01 (sample SAMN15677084, study PRJNA649215) | marine metagenome | biome: marine; feature: Black Sea; material: saline water; isolation source: suspended particulate matter (SPM) from the Black Sea western gyre | collected 2013-06-09/2013-06-10 | depth... | reverse complement strand
CACACCAGTACGCCGGACTCCATTGTCCGACGGCGCCGTTGGCGAATTGAAATATGGCAAATCCTCCGTCATGGACGTCGTTGTATGTGCGTTCGATGATATTGCCCTTATCATCTCTGCGATACTTTTCTGGTGCGAAACTAAACGCCACGCCATAAGTTTCATCTACTTCGCCGAGCCAATAGTACATCAAATCCGAATCATGCACGCCGTTGTCCAAAATAGTGCCATCTCCCGCATCAAGTTTATGATGACGCCAAACGGTGGTTATGTTGTCATCGCGGCTCCCTACTCCGCCTTGTAGATATAACTGCGGCATGCCAATAACTCCATTTTCCAAAGCCAGTTTGACCGCTCTCGCTCCCAGTCCACGCCGGTAATTTTCAGCAACAGCGACGATTTTGCCGTGTTCTTTCGCGACATCAATCATCTGTTGACAGGCTTTGACCGTAATTCCCATAGGCTTTTCGCACATAGCGTGCGCTCCTGCTTTCAAACATTCTACAGCAATTATGGAGTGCGTGCGATGGTCGGTGCAGATATCGGCTGAATCAAGCTGTTCCTTCTCCAACATTTTTCTGTAATTAGTGTAGACTTTTGGTTTTAAACCGTCCTGAAATTCTTCAGCGCGTTGTGCAAAACCAAAAGCTCTAATTTCATCTACATCACATACTGCCACTAAATCGAAAATGTCCAACCCTTTTTGCTTTAAATCTTTGCATGCGTTGATATGTCCGCCAGCCATCCCGCCGCATCCGATGATTGCATGTCTGAGTTTATCATTTGCCATCATAACCCTCCCGTTTTTGTATTCTCTCCATTTTTATGATGATAGCTCAAACGAATGGAATGGTCAAGAAGAATTTGTAACCCAACTTTTCTTTAAACAGAGTAAAGTTTGATCAAAAGAAGCAGTGAGGAAACGTTATAAATTCTTCAAAAAGAAATTAGAGACTCTGAATCATAGTCATCAAAAACTCTTGACAATTTTATCATATTTAGTTATAAATTATGACGCTGCAAAAGGGTAGCGATGATTTTTGATGTTCTCGTTTATTCAATGTTCTCGTTTCAAAAGGAAGTGTTTTTGAACCGTGAAGTTAAAAGTTGGTTTGCAAACTGCAACGGCAGTGACACCGGATACTGAAGTCACGTTGAATGATGTGATTAGCATCGAAGGCAAACTTCTCATGCTGGATAACTCAACGCCGCATCTGATGGTCTGCGTCCAGGCTATCCAAAACGGGGAAGTAGTGGCAGCCGATTTCTCCAGAACAGAACCACCGGAAAGAGGACTATATCAACTGGTTAACCTGGAACCGGGATGGTATCAGGTGCGATGTCAGGTCCTGGGTGGATATGTTTACTATGGCGAGGGCGGCAGCACTGTTGCAGATGAATCAAAAGCAGCATTTCTGCAAGTTGAATCGGGCATGACCCTCAAGAACATTGATTTCCACTTTGCTCCCTTCAAGAAAGGCGTGTGGAGAAACTATACTTCTCTCGACGGCTTGGTACATGACCATATCATCACTATCTACCGGGATGCTGATGGGTTAATCTGGTTTGGAACTGCCGGTGGCGTCTCGCGCTATGATGGGAAGCAGTTCGTCAACTTTACCGTCAGAGATGGACTGGTGAATAACTATATCCTAGCTATTCATCGGGATGCCGCTGGTGTGATGTGGTTTGGGACGACGGGCGGCGTATCTTGCTATGCAAACCCCAACGCACGACTTCGTCTTAGCGCAAAAAGCAACGGACGCCTTCGGCTTACCGATGGGAAGCAGTTTAAAAACTTCACCGCTGCCGACGGATTGCCCCGAAACTATGTCTCTGCTATTGCCTCTTCTCCCACCGGTGAATTATGGTTTGGGACGTGGGATGGCGGTGTTTCCCGCTACGACGGTAAGGAATTCGTCAACTTCACCGAAGAGGATGGCTTGTCAGGTAAGACCATCTATTGTCTCCATTGTGAACCTGATGGTGTTTTATGGCTTGGGACGGCGGTAGGTCTATCGCGCTATGATGGGCAACAGTTTGTCAACTTTACGAAGGATAATGGCTTGTTACGCAATGGTGGCATACATGATATCTATCGCAGCCAAGATGGCGCCTTATGGATTGGATTACCACTTGGAGTATCGCGCTATGATGGTCAAGAATTCCTCAATTTCTCTTTCGAGGATGGTTTGAATAGTTATGTCAACGCTATCCATCAAGGGGCAAATGGCATAATGTGGCTTGGAATGAAACAGTGCGGTGTTTCCCGCTATGACAGTAAGACCTTTGTCAATTTTGTTGAAGCCGATGGCTTGGTGAATTGGAAAGTTCTTGCCATCCACCGAGATGCGGATGGCAGCATGTGGTTTGGCACACCGTGTGGAGTCTCGCGGTATAACGAAAGCGAGTTTGTCAACTTCACCATAAGAGATGGTTTGCCGGGAGATAAAATAGATTGCATCCATCGCGACCCGGACGGCATTATGTGGCTCGGAACGGAGCACGGTCTTTCCCGATACGATGGGGAACAGTTTGTCAATCTTTATCCTAAAAAGAAGCCGGCTCAGAACGAATTTACGGTGATCTATCGTGCTACCGACGGTAGCTTATGGTTTGGGGCATCATGGTACGGCGCTCTCCGATACGATGGCGAGGAGTTTGAGGAGGTTATCGCTTATAACCCGGCAGTACCAGGAAATTGTCGCATCAATGCCATCTGTCAGGATGCTGACGGCAATATCTGGTTTGGAACAGGTTATGCGAACCGCGGCGGTCTGGCTCTCTACGACGGTGAGAAGCTAGTCTATTTCACCACCGAAGATGGCTTGCCGCACAACTATATTTTGGCTCTCCACATAACTCCTGATGGGATGATGTGGATAGGGACGGCCGGTGGTGTTTCCCGGTACGACGGGAAAGAATTCGTCAACTTCACGCGAGAAGACGGCTTGGCGTATGACCAGGTCAATGTTATTTATCAGGGCCCGGATGGTGTCATATGGTTCGGGACAAGCGCGGGTATCTCCCGTTATGATGGAAAGGAATTTGTCAACTTCACCACCGAGGATGGCCTAGCTCATGATTTTATTCTTGCTATCCATCGCACCCAGGACGGCCTTCTATGGTTTGGCACCAAAGGAGGCGGTGTCTTAATATACGATGGCGTAGCTTGGTCCTCGCTGGATACTCGGGACGGGCTTGCCGGGAATCAGGTCCCTGCCATCCATCAAGAGCCCGACGGGAGCTTATGGTTCGGGACCAATGGTGGTATGACGCGCTATCGTCCTAATACTAATCCTCCTGAAGTTCATCTTGTTTCTGTCACCACCGACCAAACCTATCGCGACCTTGACACTCTTCCAGAACTTACCGCTGGTCAGCGGGTCACCATCGAATATAACTCCGTAGACTTCAAAACCATCCCAGAAAAACGACAGTATCGGTGTCGTATAAAAGAATTGGATTCGGATGCGCGAAGCCATCCCGAGAATCGGGGCTGGCACCAACCCACGAAAGCTGATTCTTTTGACTACACTTTCGAGGAATCGGGTAATTATACCTTTGAAGTGCAGGCTATTGACCGCGACCTCAATTACTCACAACCCGCTCGTTTGACATTACAGGTGGAACCGCAACCATATATTCAGGAACTGCGGCGCACCCGGGAAGAACTGGAAACTGCTTACTTAGACCTCAGGACGAAAAATGTTGAACTTCAAGTCGCCAAAGAAGCCGCCGAAGCAGCCAATCAAGCGAAAAGCATTTTCCTCGCTAACATGAGCCACGAAATTCGAACTCCGTTGAACGCTATTCTGGGATACACGCAGATTTTGCAACGGCAAAAGACCTTACCGACGGATATTAGGAGCGCATTAGAAACGGTTGAGGATAGTGGACATCAGCTTTTGGCATTGATTAACGATATCCTGGATATCTCGAGGATAGAAGCCGGCCGGGTGGAATTGCAAGAGACGGACTTTAATCTTACCGCCCTAATTGATGCTCTGGCAAATATGTTCCAGTTCCGCTGCCAGCAGAAAGGACTTGCCTGGGGTGTCGAGTTAGAGCCGCAAAGTAGTGCGCCTCTATTAGTTCATGGAGATGAAGGCAAGCTGCGTCAGGTGCTGATTAATTTGCTTTCCAACGCGGTCAAGTTTACCGAAGCGGGTGAAGTCATCTTACGCATCAAACATCACACTATCGGGCAAGAAAGCAACAGACCCCAAAATCGGGGCGGGCAAGATAGCAAAGATGACGTTTCACATTTCACCTTTGAAGTCATCGACACCGGAATAGGAATTCCCATTGAAGATCAAAAGACTATCTTTTCAACCTTTGCCCAAAGCAAAGACGGCGCGGAAAAAGGGGGAACAGGCCTAGGGTTGACGATAGCCAAAAGGCTCGTTGAGGTGATAGGCGGTGAATTAGCGGTAGAGTCTACCCTCCTCTGTCCCCCCGTCCCCGTACACGGGGGGATGCAAGGGGGGGATGGCGGGGAAGGTTCATGCTTTTTCTTCACTGTGCCGCTTGACGTTTTAACCGCAGAAACATTTTCGCGTGTGAGCCCCGATGTTTCTCAACCAAATCCGACTCGTCTGGCGAACGGTTATCAGGTTTCCGCACTGGTAGTTGATGATAAAAAAGAGAACCGCGAGGTATTATCTAAAATGCTTGCAGATATTGGCGTTGCGGTGATAACAGCCGAAAATGGTCAACAAGCAGTCGAAGCAGTCATCGCTAACCAACTGGATATTGTCTTCATGGACATCTGGATGCCGGTTATGGATGGGATTCAAGCCTTGAAGGAGATTCTTTTAGAATGTGGAGAAGAGCATCCGACACTGGTGGCCGTTTCCGCTTCCGCCTTAACCCACGAACGGCAAAGATATCTTGATGCCAGTTTTGATGATTTCATCCCCAAGCCGATCGATGCCGGACGGGTTTACGAATGCTTGGCAAAGTTTTTGCAAATTGAGTATGAATACGAAGATGAGGTGAAGTCGATAGACCATTCAAAAATCGTTCTTCCTGAAGCGCTGCTTTTACATCTGAAACAAGCAGCAGAATTTGGCCAGGTTACGGAACTGGAAGAGGCTCTTGAGCAGGTCCGTCAAAAGAGTGAGGAAGGGCGTCTGTTAGCAGAACAAATTCTTACCTTGTCCCGGAACTTTGACATGGCGGGAATCCTTGAAATCTTAGAATCTATTTCCATCGCGAAATAGCTTGACTTTGTCAGTAGTTTACTTCGTAAACCACTTCGCTTCGCTCGGTTAATTACTTCGTAAATCACCGCTTGAGCGGAGAATCTCTTTCATCTAGCAGATATTCTTCTGAATTTTGCTCCTCGCTAAGATCGAAGGTCGTGATAAACGGGCGACTTCGTCTTACCGCGTTTATCAGAACGACAATTTGATGAAGTTATTTAGTACCTAAATCCTGGACGTCCAGATTTAGCGCTTTCCCGACTGAAGTCGGTCATCCACTCACTTTTTGGATAGGCTCTTAGGCGTCATTTCTAAACTCATCAAATCCGAATTTCCCTTTCCTTTATCCTTCCGTATTTTCCTTCCATTTATTTCCTCCATCTACTCACTTCCCCATCTTCCAGCCTTATACACCTAGGGAATTCTGTTACATGGACGTGTTGAACATTCTGCTACTACAGATCTGATTAAGGGCTAAACTTCTCAGATTTTTATCTCATCAGAGGGTAACTTTCATTGGCATGTACTTTGCAATATTGTCATCTTGTGGAGGACGTAGGGTGCGTATCAAAAAAAACGATGCCATCGCGGCGCGCCAAAAATTCGCGCCGGTTCACGACGTCTGATCAAATCACGACTAATCATTAGCTTGGACACAATAATAAACATCTGAAAAAGAATGGAGGCATTGAATCATGAAATACGCAATTCTCGGCTTGATACTGCTCATCCTGGTAACATCGACATGGGCAGGAACGATAGTATATGACTTTGAGGATGCCAGACAGTTTAACGCCTGGCGAGACATCACGATCATATTGTTTGATTCGGATCGAGAAGTAGAGTGGGTTGTGGCAAACGGCGAATTGGTGGTAATCTCCAAGGACATCTGTGACCTTGCCAGCGGTTATATCTTTGGCGATGAAAACTGGCAGGATTATGAATTCGAGTATAATTTTAAAATCGAACAAACATTTCCACCTGCTGGGTGCGAAACCTTATGGGGCACAGCGGTTGGAGGCCTGGTTCACTATCAGACCACTGGCCAACGGACAAGAGTTTTCTCCGGACCTCATTCAAAAAGGGTTGATGGTCTCTGGGATATCAATGTTAGTGGAACTTTGGTAGGCCATTCCGTGCCACAGAGCTTTGAATCTCAAGTTAACATTCAAGAGGGAAAGTGGTATACCATCCGAATAGTTGCCGCCGGCAATCACTATCAGGTGTTCCTTGACGATAAGCCGGTCATCGAATTCGACGGTCTCTCGTCAGAGTATGCCAAAGGAGCTCCGGGCCTGGCTACCAGGAATTGTGAAGTTCATTTCGACAATTTGGTAATAACAGGCAAGGATATTCCTGAAACATTGACGCCCGTTTCACCTGGGGCTAAAATTACCACAACCTGGGGACAGATTAGGATGGCAAGGTAAAGATGTGCTTGGCGAATTTATATTGCGTGTCAGTGATATGAAATTTGCTAAATATCTTGATTAGCATTTTAAGGAATCCATAAAAAAAGGAGATATTAATCATGAGACACCATTTTGTTTGGCCATTCGTTAGTTTAATGTTGGTTGGACTTGTCAGTCTAACCTCATCCAGCGTTGCCGCCGGCGACATCTGGACGCAGAAAGCGGAGATGCCGGGTAGAGCAGGGGAGTCAGCTGTTGCCGCCGTAGATGGAAAAATCTATGTCTTCGGTGGTGGTCTCGAAGGAGGAGTTACTCTTGGTATTTTTTACGTCTACGATCCTGCTATGGATGAATGGAAGGTCAAGGCAGATATACCCACACCCAGACTGCGGCATTCGGCCTGCGCCGTCAACGGAAAGATCTATATCATTGGGGGAACACCTGATAATTATGGCGATGATGTTTTGGCAACGGTGGAGGAATACGATCCGGCCACCGATACCTGGACCAGGAAGGCTGATATGCCCACTCCAAGGCACAGCCTAACTACCAGTGTGGTAGATGGTAAGATCTACGCCATTGCTGGACTCAAGGGCTCTGCATTGGTTGGATCGTGGGTTCCGGTGCCAAAGGTGGAAGTCTACGACCCCGCAACGGACTCCTGGGAAAAGAGAAAGGACACGCCGGCGCTTTTTTCACCATATCCTGTGAGCACAGGTGTTATCGGCGAGAAAATATACCTTGCTATAGCAGCGATTTATGAGTACGATCCGGCAACCGATACATGGGTACTCAATAGAGCGCCCATGCCAACCCTGAGAAGTTTTACCAGAGGCGCGGTGGTAAATGACCGGTTTTATGTGATTTCTGGATACGGTCTCGATCATGGTATTATTCCCGTTGTCGAAGAATATGACCCGTTGACCGACACCTGGACGACCAAAGCGCCGATGTTAGATCGAAAAGCAGAATTCGGCCTTGCCGTTTCAGATGGGAAGATCTACACCTTCGGGGGAATGAACGGGGAGACAGCAGTCTCAACGGTGGAAGAATACACTCCAGAAGGTTGGCCCTTCAAGTTGACGTCCGTTTCGCCCCAGGACAAGCTGTCTACATCGTGGGGGGAGATCAAAACTGCTGGAGAGTAATCAACCCCAAGAGATGTCGATCGAAAGTTACTTAAACATTTGGTGTGAGTTTCTTCAAAATCAACGCCCGCTAGTACGCCCATGAAGGGCTAGACTACGTTTTCAAGGTGTAGTATCAGGCTTTATGCCCGTATTGGTTTATAATTCACACCAAGCGTTTAATGAAAAATGTGCTTGAATTGTCTAATATGTCTGTTATGTATCTACATTCTCCTTGCTTTCAGGGGAAAAATTTGCTAAAGTAATTTCAGTTCATAAGTTCGAAAAATAACCTTAACTTTATCGAAAGGAGGATGGCATAAGAAAGTCCCACTGATTTGGAGAAATATACTGATTTATTTGTGTGCTTGAATTGCATGAGAATGAACTACGCTTTTCAATCGGAAAGGGATTGATGCCATTTTTTATGAAAATTGCTTATGGAACTTATGCTATGCCTACTGTTCCCCTGGAAAAAGCACTTGTAACAGTAGCAGAGATTGGGTACGACGGCCTGGAATTGGCTATTGGGCCGAAACATAACTCAATGCCTGAACAGATTGATGCTTCAAAACGGCAAAAATTAAAAAAGATGTTTGCAGAATTGAATTTGGGCGTGCCGGCACTTTTTATGTTGGGGAGTCTTTTGACTGAGGATAAAGAAACTCATAAGAAAAATCTTCAGTTGACGACTCAAGTAATGGAACTTGCCAGAGATTTAGACATAGGAGCCCGTCCTGTCATCAGTATGGGTATCGGTGGAAGAAGTGCATCTTGGGAAGCACAGCGCGACCCATTGCTCCGATTACTGGATGATTACGCAAAAGTTGCCGCCGATGAAGGGTTTATTTTTGCCATAGAGCCACATTCGGGGGCGATGGTGGATAGGACTGAACGGGCAATTTGGATTATGGAGACCTTGGATAATCCTTATGTCAGACTGCATTTTGACATCGTCCATTTCTTTATGGGTGGTGAAGAGATTGAGGAGACTGTTTTTAAGTTAGTACCTTATACGGCCCATACGCATGTTACAGATGCCAAGAAGACAGATGAAGGATATGAACTTGTCCTGATGGGGCAGGGAGACCTTGATGCTTTAACATACGTTAAAGCCATGCATCAAGCTGGATGGACGGATTTTATAACTTTGGAGGTAAGCGTGAGGGTTTGGGGCCGAGAGGATTATGATGTAAACCAAGCGGCAAAACAGTCTTACGCTGTTCTGGATGAAGCGTTTAAGAAAGCGATGATTCCGCGTGATTAATTCTGTATCGTCTTTCCGTTTCTTTGCTAAAGAACAAAAATCGAACCTTTTAATTTCCATCCCCGATACTCGGGATTTTCAACATTGCCAAGCTCGGAGCAGCTTTTAAAGCTATCCGAGCTTTTTTGATTATCTCAAAATTAATATCTCACCGAACCTTTTGGGTGTTTCGAAGCGCATCTATAGTGACAGATGAAATTTCCACCTTTGTTACCTCTGATGTTCTATAATTCATGGGGTCAACTATTTCATCACCAACATTTTGCGTGTTGCTTTGAAGCTCCCTGCTTTAAGTGTATAGAAGTACAAACCACTGGCGACTCCCTCGCCGTTTTTATCCATACCATCCCAAGAGGCAGCCTTATCCTGAGTGACATACATTCCCGCAGGCTTCACGCCCAGATTCAGAGTGCGGATAAGTTGTCCTTTGGTATTATAGATGGAAATGGTGACTTCAGCGTTTTGTGCCAACTGATAAGGAATCCACGTTTCGGGATTGAAGGGATTCGGATAATTAGTCAGTAATAAGTTGCGGTTAGGAAGGATTTTTATACTGCCATCCTGTGTGATAACAGGAATATTCCCTTCACCCAATCTAACCTTGGAGAGGTTTATTGGAATTGCTCCAGCATTCGCTTCAATTTTTGATGAAATCCTAAATTCAAGTTTAAGAATTGCTCCATCTCGATTAATTGGTAACCCGCCTGCGAGTGCGATATTTAAAACATGCTGTTGCGGTTGACCTATCTTTTGAACAATGTTATAAACCAAAGGATATCCGGCTGTGAGTGAACTCGTTGATACGTTGATAAATTTCAACCTATTAGCGTCATATGATATGCCAATTTCGCCGGCAGAAATTCCTGCGGTATTGTCTATCCGCAAGGGAATACTGACAATTTGTCCAGGCTTGGCGGAAACATCACTTAGACTCACCACCAGAGAATCTATTTGTGCCTTTAACTTCGTGATTACTTCAGGCGCGGCTGGTGTAACTCCCTCAACTGGAAATCCTTCGATTATACCTTCTGCGTATCGCATTACTAGAAATGCGTCGAAAGTGGTTACATCGCCATCCCCATTGACATCCGCTGAAATCTGCTGTGCTTGGGTTAAAGTCACTAATTTCACTCTGGATTGAAGAATCAAAATAGCGTCATCAACACCGACTGACCCATCTTCATTGACATCACCATAATTGAGTAACTCACCTGGCTCGACACGATAGAAAACGCCGTTGAATCCCACGATAACTTTCTGCCCCAGAGCAAAGTACCTGCCAAGTTCAGGATTAGCCGCGATTAGATCGAAGTAATCCCTACCGCCGTAGGTAATATCAACAGTAGCCCGCCCTTCCTGGTATTCAGTGTCCGTCCAGAAATCATCTTGCAGGATGAACGTTTTGCGTCCAATAGTCTTGATACTCGCCACGCTCAAACCCGCGTCTTGAGTTTCAGCTTCCCCAAGACCCCTGGTAATAACACTGACATCAATTGCTCCTTTGCCAACAGTAACTTTGCCAAAGGCGTTGGGGTCAAGTGCCGTTGATAGGTCTAAAGGCCCAACAGATGGTGGAAGTACAATTGGCTCATCTTCAGTTATCAAGAAAGAGGTATATGGCGTGATGATGCCGTACAGCTTTCCCAAGCTCACGATTTCATCCACCAATTCTTGATTTTCGCCGTTCAACCGAATTTGGTCTAGCAAATAACCTACTTTTCGTGTCGCCCATAGCCGTGGGAGAAATTCATTTTCGGCATTTTCCTGGGCAAAAGTACTCTCGTAGACAAACTGCTGTGTCTGGCTATTGATTTCACCTGTCAGAGTGATAGCAGTATTTCCTGTATCTTTATATCTGCCGAGTTGTATCAACTGCATGCCTGCGAACAGGTCGGGGAGTTGTTTCGGATAGACATCCAAAGTTACAACACTGCCCATGTCTAATTTTAGTTTTGAAAGAACGGGATTGCTAATCTTACTGAAGAAAGCAGAAACTTTTACCTCGATATTTTCTTCTGGTCGAACATATTCTGAAACACCGCTGTTTTCAGCCGCTAATATGTCTAACAGATGCGTATTCACATCGTAGCCGACTCCAAAGACAAACAGGCGTGTACTTGGTGCATTGTTCGCCCTCACATTTTTTGTAATCTCGTCATTGTTAGTAACACCCACTGTGGGCTGGCCATCGGTGAGAAAGACTATCATGGCGGTATCCTCAAATTGTCTCAGCCCTTCCAGCAATGCTTCGTTGATATTTGTCCCGCCCGTTGCATTAATCGCATTCGCATGCTTTAACGCCGCTTGAATATTTTCGCCACTCGCCGTAACTGGTTTATCTCTGAATTTGCGGGCCTCTGTGCTGAAATCAATGATGTTGAAGAAATCGCCCGCCCTAAGCGTGTTGATGCCAAACTTCAGCGCCTCTTTCGCTTGTTCGATCTTTTCTCCTCTCATACTGCCCGAAGTGTCAAAAACGAATACGATATTTTTGTCGGCAACTTCGCTTTCATCCACCTGTGGCTTTGGGGCAAGCATTAACAAGTAGAATCCATCTTCGTTTCCAGTGCGATGTGTCAGCAAATTCAAGCCGAAATCATCCAATGAAACGGTATAGTAAAACAGAAAATCGCGGTCAGGTTTTACATTCTCATCGACATATTTGATTTCAGCATCGTGTTCGCCATTTCGATTAACGGTGATTTGATGCGATGGAGAGTAAATCGCCTTCAGTGGACTTGTCGAATGCAGATTTGCAGAAACTGAAACTTTCTCCAGAGGTCGATGTGAGAATTTCTCCGTATTCAGCGGATATTGGTACTTCACCAATCCCGCGTCGGCTTTTAAAATCTCAGAATATTCCAATTGTATACGTTTCTCACCTTTAGCTGGAATGGGAAATACGCGCGCGCGAAACATCCCGCCACCCATATATTCCAACAAAGCGGGGTCATTTCGCCGTCTGACAATATCTTCATAGATTTGTTTTGCTTTCTCGCTGTCCAGCATTTCCGCTTCCAATCGCTCGCCATCCACAAACATAGCAAATTCAGAAACGCTAACTCCTTCTGAAAGCGGGAAAATGTAAGTCCCTTCAATCTGAAATGGGGCTTCATTGATAAAAACTTGGTCGACAAATGTAGTCGCCACCTGGTCTGTAATCTCTACATTCACGATGTGATATTTGATGGATATCGAGACACCCACAGGCGGCAAGATAATTCCATCAGCCCAAGTTAGAGTATTCGCGAGTAACAATCCTCCAAGTAGAAGAATTGTTACGATGAATAATCGTTTCATGATTCACACTTCCTTATTCAGTAACGGCAATAATTAGCATCTGGTGCTGGTTTTATAAAAGAAACCAACACCGTAGCTTCAGCCGTCGGGTTGAGTTGCTTGCGTATCAAAACCTTGTGTCTTTAGACCGGTGATAGACTTATCGAGTCATGATAGTTAAAAAAGAAGGACAGCATTATTCAATCAACGGATTTATAATCATCTCACTCACCTTAGTCCCCCCAAAATCCATTTTTGGACAACTCCTCTAAAGACTCAACCTCTAACGACGCATCGAAAAGCATTTCTAACTTCTGAGTATCAGTTAAGGAGAATACTTTCTTCTGCAAATCTTCTGGAATCTGTTGGAATCTGCGAGATAAAAGTCTGACAATGGATTTTTGCAATCCGACTTTTTCTCCCTGTTCAATCAACGGATTTATAATCATCTCACTCACCTCCGGATATACCTCTTTGATTAATCGTTGATAAATCTGGTTCTCTTCTTCCGTCAGAATCAAATAAGTCTCAAGAGCGTAGACAACTAAATCAATCTTACGTATAGTTAAACTTTCCTTGTATGAAAGTAACTTTCGATAACATTCTACTTTAAGTTCAGGATTTGACAAGCCGTCTGGGTCCATAAAAACAACCAGAGCGCATACGACTGGATTATCCTTCTGCAAATACTCCCTTGCAGATAATACGGGCAAACTGATAGCCGTATACTGACAACTCAGCTTCGTTTGTGGAGAGTCCACTCTCTCTTCTTTGATGCCATCTTCAAGTGCATAGTTGCATAGGACGAATGACAGAAGACGCTTTTGGTTTTCCCATTCGGTAAACTGTGCGAGGGTGAATGAATCTTGGCGTTCTTTCTCTATTTCCCTATCATATATCAAACTGTGGTAACCCAACATGCGCGCTGGAAAATCAAGCTTCTTCTGTTGTTGTGATTCCGCATGGATGAGCATAGTCTCCGGTGGAGTATTTTCATAAGGAACTTCAAACAGTATGTCTGCATATCTCTTTCTGCCGCCGCCGGGAGATTTCGTGTAAAGTTCTTTGTTTAAATCCTTCTTCCGGGAAAAATCCAATCTTTGTGCTTCGTGAGGGAAGAACAAAAAGGTTACCCCAGGAAGAAAGTCTCCGATAAGTTCCTTCACAAATTGGTCTAATTCCATTCCACTGTTTCCTCTTGGTTTAAGTAAGTCTTACAAAAATTAGCGCCTTTGTCAACTTTTTTACACTCGAATCTATGTAGAGCCTATAACCCTCGCCGTTTCTCTGGCGACGATTATTTCTTCATTAGTCGGTACGACTAATACTTTCACACGGCTGTCATCAGCGGAAATTATCCCTTCGCTCTTGCGATTAGCATTTTTCTGGGGGGCTAATTTAACGCCCATGAATTCCAGGCCATCGCAGATAGCCTCGCGGCTTTCAGGACCTTTCTCACCGATGCCTCCCGCAAAGGCTATGGCATCTACGCCGCCAAGCGCGGCGACATAAGCGCCAATGTATTTTTTGACTCCATAATGAAAAGCATCTAAAGCAAGTCTCGCGTTATCATTGCCTTCAGCGGCGGCTTCTTCGACATCGCGCATATCACCGCTAACTTCTGAAATGCCCAGCACACCGGAGTTTTTGGTCAGGATTGTGCGAATTTCATCAGCAGTTAATCCCTCTTTGTCCATGATATACAGAGTAGCAAATGGGTCGAAGTCACCGACGCGAGTCGCCTGTATCACACCCGACTGAGTTGAGAAACCCATGCTGGTATCGATAGATTTGCCATATTTTATGGCGCATAAAGATGAACTGCCGCCGAGATGACAGGAGATGATTTTCAGTTCTTCCGCAGGCATACCCAACAGTTGCGGTGTGCGTTCCGCAATGTATCGGTGCGAAGCGCCATGAAAACCGTATCGCCGTAGGCTATACTTTCTGAGCCATTCACGTGGGACGCCAAATTCATAAGCATAATCGGGAATGTCTTCATGGAACCAGGTCTCAAAAACCCCGACAAGTGGTTTCTCGGGTAATAGTTCTTGAAATGCATGGATGGATGCGATGTATGGAGGATTATGAACCGACGCTAATGGAATATACTCTTCCATGGCCTTAATAACATCCTCCGTGATTAATGCAGAACGAGTTATCCCTTTTGCGAAGATTGTTTTAAAACCCACACCGGCGAGTTCCGATAAATCGTTCAACACGCCATGTTCCCGACTAAGAACTAATTTAATTACATGCGCGACGGCAGCATTATGGTTGGGAGCGTCAATTTCACCCTTTAAATCCGGCTTGCCAGGCACAGAGTGCGTAAAAGTCGATGGTGGGTTGCCAATGCGTTCAACTCCGCCTTTGGTAAGTGTTTGTTCTGTTTCGATGTCGATAATTTGATATTTATACGACGAACTGCCAAC
>JACKQG010005104.1_pt1 | contig 14725 bp, 9 predicted proteins | sample 8237621 | NCBI WGS metagenome assembly JACKQG01 (sample SAMN15677084, study PRJNA649215) | marine metagenome | biome: marine; feature: Black Sea; material: saline water; isolation source: suspended particulate matter (SPM) from the Black Sea western gyre | collected 2013-06-09/2013-06-10 | depth... | reverse complement strand
CCAAATCTGATAACTGTGATGGTTGACTTATCGAAGTTTATTCCCGTTCCGCTGTTATCCTTCACCACCACAATGACCTGGCTTATCGGAGTATTGAATCGCTGTTTATTTTGGGGTGTGACGGATAGTATCTCAGGCACCAGTTGCGGCGCAGGAGAAAAACCGAACGTAATCTCTTCTTTTGCTACGTTTTGCGCCATATCAGTTGCTTCCACTTCTACTTTATAAACTCCCGGTTTTAGTGGTTGAACGTCATTTACTATCCATTCGATGATGGTTGTTTCTTCAGTTACTTCAAAGTGCAGCGCCCCAGGAACTATTTTTCCCGTTTCTTCTTTGAGTAATATCTTCGTCCTTTCTAAATCCATCCCGGATGTCAAATCGGATACGCCCACCTGTACTTTGCTGATTGTCTCGCTTATTACTTTTCCTTCGCTTAATTCAATTAACTCCCCTGTGCCCCATTTGGCGGCAAAAATAGACAAAGTGACGGGCGCAATATCATCAAAGGTGAAAGAGAGAGATGGCGTTATTTCCTCCAGTACCTGCAGGTTGCCAGCCTGGTCTGCTGCCTTGCCCCGTATAGTATAGACGCCGTTGATTGATAATGGCACTGTCAGTTGAAACAGAAGAGAATTGTCGGGCTCTTCAACGGGTATAAATTTGCCCTCCAAAGGCTGTTCGGGAATGACTGATTCACGCGGGGGCATAAGCTCGATTTTGGTTTCGGAGTGTTTAAAGTCCAGTCCATTTTCATCATAAAAGGTGACCTGAATCTGGTTCACCTCGGAATTGACACTTGAGCCACGTTCAGGAATCATAGAGATTACGGAAGGAGGTTGAGTATCCAGCCGGAACGTTGCGGAGGATTTTACTCCTTCATTGCCGGCTTTGTCTATGGGAATCGCAACTATTGTGTATAAGCCATCGGGAGCCGGATATTCAGGGTCAGGTTTAAGAGTAATCTCTGTAATCTTTTCTTTTTGCTCGACCACTTTGTCATCCATGGGGATTTTGTTTCCATCAGGTCCAAGGAGATAGACACCATCGAGCGAAGCATCTTCATCAATTCCTGAGCCGTCTGGATTGTCTTTGAACTCAACGGACATTTTTTCCTGGGTAAGCTCTCTCAGGATGCTCTTATCAAGTGGAAGTATATTGCCTACAGGTGGCGCAATTGTATCATAATAGAATTCAATAGAGGTGTCGGATGAGTGTTCTGGATCTGCATTGTCATAAACCCATATTGTGACGGTATACTTGCCGTCATTGAAGCCATCAATAGACAAGGGATTTTCTAAAGTCAACTTTATTGTCGCACTAAAAGTTCCATCCTGTGCTACTGATTGGTTCTCATAAGATATGAAGCCTCCAACTCCACTAAGCAGAATTTTTGTAGATTCAGGGTTGAGGTTAATTCCCGACGATGGTGCTTCATCTTTTACACCAACTGTAAGTGAGTGTATCGGGGTGTTGATAAAATCTCCTGCGTTCAATGGGATTGAGGAACCATCCTCCAATGTGAAAGCAAGGGTATCAAGATTAATTTCAGGCCAATTATTATCCTCTACAGTTCTGTACTTGAATACATATTCGACGATTTCCCCTTCGTTACCTGCGTTATCGACAGGTAGTATTGTTAGCATGTATTCGCCATCCGTAAGGCGGCCGATATTGCGCAATAGCAGTTTACCCTCGAATCTATCAATCGGAGTTTCTTTTTTCCGCGCGGAGACTACAACGTTGGTATGTATGGCTCGCAAATTGATAGAAGATGCAGATAAATTGATTCCGCTACCCACATCTCTTATGGTCACTTGGATTTTATCAATATACCATTCCTCTCCGGGATAACCTTCCTCTCCGGGGGAGATTTTTGTTACTCCTTCATTCGTTAGCTTGACTTCTTTTGTTAGCTCGATCGGCTCCTCTCCAAAATTTAGTACAACAACAGGGAAATTTTCATCGTCGTCAACAACCAGTGGATTAGTTATATCGTTGACGCTCATGTTGTATTCGAATGTAAAAATCAATGGCTCAAGTAGCCGGTTCTTGGAATGATCCACCGGGAGCACAGAAATTGAGTAGATGCCATCGTCGCGGCCATCACCAGCCAGTCCTTCGTTGAGCGTCCAGGTGATAGTATCGATGCCATCGTTTGATTGGCGTCCGGGCACTATCCCATTCGGCCCAATTAATCGAATAGTAGAAGCTGTCAAGTCAGCCCCTGTACCGTGTCCGTCATCTAAATCCGCTGAGACAAACTCCAATTTGGCGGAATGGACTGTGTCAGCTTGTGGATACGTTCTCACAACTGTGGGTGGCGTTTTGTCATCGGGCACAACCACAAGCCCCTCTAACAGAATAACACCTGTCTTTCCCACTGAACTGATGCCTGAAGACTTTGCCGCCGCAATTTGATAGACGTACGCTCCACTATCTGTAGCGCCTCCTCCATTCCATTGAATCGCAAATGAGGCGGGACGCCAATTTGGATTGTATGCTTGATAATTGGCAAGATAACCATCCATTGTCTGAGCGTCATCAGGCCTATCGAGAATTCCAAAAGGCGGGCGAGTTGAATTTTTAGGGTCGACTGGTCTAAGGTAATAGTTTTCATCGGAGCGCCCTGGTGGGATGCCATCTTCGAAGTGTACTGGAACCCACTGCTCACCATCGAAATAATACTCGAATGCTTCTGCTTTTAAGGATGCTATGGTTTCCCCTTGAGAGCCGCCGCTGGTATCAAAGATATTCACGGCGACGTAATCGGCGAAATCCGAGAGGGTGTAATTCAGATTTATTACATCGTTTATTTTGTCTCCATTTGGCGAGAAGGGATTTGGTTGCGCTTCAAGGATTTTGACTTCAAGTGGTGGCGCGAGGATACAGCTTATCGTGCCACTTATATCTTGCAATAACGCATTGCCCGCAGCGTCTAACGTGCCCGCTTTCTCGAACCTGTACACGTAAGTACCCTCATCGACAAAGTAACTGTCTTCGTCTCTCCCGTCCCATTCTCTCAAGTTATCGCCCGCTGAGAGTACTCCGAACACCAATTCCCGCTTCAACTCTTCTAAAATGGGAACGTCACCTTCTCCCGCGGCATATATTCTGAGGGTTACAAAGGTTTCCTCCGTCAGAGTAAAGGATATAGTGGTTATATCATCAACACCGTCGTTGTTCGGTGAGAAAGAATTTGGCGTCGCGGATATATTTTCGATGGCTGGCGGAGTTTTATCAGCGATTGCGATAGCTTCTTCACTGGATGCCGCATCTTGAGCGTCACTCCCGATTTTATAATAATATTCCGTCTGGTCAGTAGTATTATAATCAATCCAAACGCCGCCTTCCACAGGATCAGGCACTTTTACCGGCGGCTCGCCTTCAAACTTATATGTAACCAGATTTTCCATGCTAGGCTCAAACCCGGAAAAGTTAGCCCGGTAGATGTTATATTCCCCCTGTTGGTCCGACCATGTCAACCGAATCCTGCCCCCAGATATAGGTGTAGCAGTCAATTCAATGGGTGCTTCTGGCACTTCGAATTCGACAGTGCGAGTTATCTCCGTTTGCTTTCCAGCGTTATCTATCGCCCGGACGTATACATCGTAAGAGGGCAAAACAACATCAGGAATAAAACTGTATAACCAATCCGAAGTTCCACTAGCGACTAACCATGCCTCCTCTGATGGTTCGTCCCCTTGAGGCGTAATTTGTATTTCCACTGACCTAACGCCAGAACCATCTTCGCCATCGCTTGCTATACCGCTGATGATAACTATCGGAAGAACGCCAAAGAAAGCTCCCTCCTCACTTTCAAAAGACGAGCCAATTGAAATTTCCCTAAAGATTGGAGGGGCTTTATCAATCCGAATGTAATCAGCAGTTTGTTTAACACTTTCTATGTTGCCTGCTTTATCCTCAGAAAGGAACTTAAGTAAAAATATCTCAACGCCGGAATCATAAACGCCATTGCCGTTACTATCGACAAATTCTTCCCCCTCGTCCCATTTACCATTGTCATTAATATCTGTAAAGCTTTCTGCTTCTGGTACGCTAATGTTCACTCCTTTCTCCTTCGTATATTCCGTAGATGAAGTAGTTGGAGTAGAACCATCTGTCGTATAATAAGTTGCTGAAACACCTGAACCGCCATCCTCATCGTCAGCCATTAAATAAACTGTTACATCTTCCCGCTGCCAGCCTTTCGGCACATCTTCTGCGATTGTAACAGGGGGTGTTTTATCAAGTTGCACGTCAAGGGGACCTGACTCTTCACTCTTATTAGCAACTGAATCTAAAGCCAGAGCCGTAATAGTATTATTCCCCTCATGCAAAGATACGGAAAGACTGAACTCCCCTGTAGTTATCGAAGCCGTAATTTCCCCAGCCGGTGAATCCCCTACGCTTATCTGAACGGTCGCGCCTAGTTCAGCAGTTCCACTAACTGTAATCTCATCTTTGTTTGTATAAGGTGGGATAGGATTTAACACTGGCGCTTCAGGCCCTTTATAGTCTACAACAATATTCCCTGAAGCTTTTATCGTGTCAGAAGTTAATGGGTCTACTGCAATGATAACGTAATTAAAGGTAATCTCTTCGCCTTCACTTACAACGATCTCGTCCTGATTGTCCTTTGCATCCCATATTTTACTTTGCGCCCCCGCCTTTTGGGATTCTCCACCCACCAAAGTTTTTACCAGTTCACCATCAAGTTTAAGAATTTTGACAGTAACAATACTGTCTTTTGAAAGATTATAAGTAATCACGGTATTTTGATATTGAGGGTTCGCAGGCGCAATCCGGGGGAGCGAAGTTCCAAATTCCAAAATCTCTATCGTTGAATTACTGAGGATAATTTGTCCCGACCTCTGGCTAACATTCCCCGCTATATCCTCCGCCAGAATTCTGTAAATGTATACTCCATCATCGTCACTGAGTATAGGTCCCCAACGTACATGATAGTCAAGACGGTCACCGTTGTAAATAGGGCTTATCCTAAGCGGCGGTTGGATATGTTTTCCATCGATTGAATATATATTCACGACTGCGTTGCCAGTGAACCACTCCAGTATAGCAGTATGGTAGTAGCCTTTAGGACCATTTATATCGGAGACGCCGGAAATTGTATCATAAACGTTAGCGCCGAGCTTGACAATCCCACCAGAGGAGATAGTAAAATCAGATGATACCGCGGCGCCTTTATAGCTACCCTCAATTTTAAAAGAGACCTCTCCACTTACCTCCCCTGGTTTTGGTGGTTCTGGCCAGGGCGCCAGGCGAACTCCAAAGGGAACTCCAAGTATCTTTAGATCAATTTGCGGCGGGTCTAAAGTAGCTAATGGGTCGCCTTCTTCAGGAATCATAAATGTAATTGTTCCAACTTGGCGACTTTCTGGAAGCTCAAATTCAGGTGGAGCCGTTCCGGAAAGATCGAAACTGATTTCCGTTATATCGTTGATGCCATCTCCGTTTGGCGAAAACGGAGACAAAGAAACAAACACGTTCTTTATTGCTGGAGGGGTTACGTCGATGATAACAGAACCGAAGGCTTTTGCATCGTCGATAAGTTTATCGTCAATGTCCAAAGCGGCAATTTGAAAAGGATATATGCCTTCTGGTAAGCCGCTTCCATTCCAGACATATTTATTCTCACCAGTGTCAAATGGTACCACATCTATTGGATCTACTGGCGCATCAAACGTGATTATTACCCTGGCTATCCTGGCAAACTCATCAGGTTCACCAGAGATGACAAAGCTAATAGTCGTGGTATCTTTAACCCTATTATTGTCGGGTGAAAAAGGATTTGGTTGGACAGATACATTGGTGATAGTTAAAGCTGCTTGAACATTTAATCCCCCAGCAACCATAAAATACAACGTTAAGCTGAGAATTAATAACAATTTTCTATTTGTCATCTTTTGATTCCCCGTTTTAGTGGAGGTATTGTCAAATTTTCGTCGGTCAGTTCGAAATACCCAAGATAATACACAAGTGTGGAATAGATTTATTTCTCAAGTGTATAATTTTCCGGCAAATTAGAGAGAAGTGAAATTTGATATAAACGACATTCGCTCAACAGTGCCCAAGCACCAGCAAAATAAAACCGTCTGGTGCTATTTTCTTTTAAAACGTTATTTCTACTTGAACGTTGCAAAAATTTATCTTTTTTAGGCAAGAAGCCCTTCTGATTCGGAGAATCAGAGAGGGGATGAATTGCCTGCTTTTCTGCTCCCCTGCTTTACTTTAATTTGAGGGATAGTTTACAAACGCCATTTTCTCTATGGGAATTAGCCCTGGTAAATCAGAATTTGCAACGTGACAATTCAGAGGAACGAAGTAATCAGTATTAAACATTTGGTGTGAGTTTTCTGAAAATCAATTGTAGGACAGTGCCCCCAGATCGAGGGCAGATTTTGGTGGGAGATGCTACGGGGTGGTAGCATCTTAATTCACTAAGTCTTCTGGGTCACTCCCGTCTCAGTCATATTTATTCTCACCAGTGTCAAGCGGCACATTTCCATAATAATCATTTTGCGCGTTGCAGAAAAGTCCAGCCTGCAAAATGTAGAAATACACACTTGATGCTACTTTCTATGCAGCTTGCAATGTTGCGCCCCGCTCAACTTATCCCGAAAACTTAGCTTCGCTCCACATTCCAAACACAATTTGTTATTCAATCGATACATGCGCAATTCCTTTTCCTTTCGCTTACGCTCGGCTTCCTTTTTTCGATGTTCTTCCTCTTCCTTTTTTCGACGTTCTTCCTCCTCCTTTTTTCGACGTTTTTCCTCCATAAGTCGTTCAACTTCCTTCTTTGCTTCAACCCGATGTTTCTCCTGTTCCTCGAATTCTTGCAGCGAAATGGTGCATTTTATCCTCTGATAGATTTTCCAAGTATCATCACTACTTCTGCTAGTCAAATACCTACCATCAGGAGAGAAAACGGGAGACGATTTACTACTTAATGTAGTAATCTCCTTAAACCCGTCAGTCTGATAGATTTTCCAAGNNNCTACTTAATGTAGTAATCTCCTTAAACCCGTCAGTCTGATAGATTTTCCAAGTATAATCACTACTTTCGATAGCCAAATATCTACCATCAGGGGAGAAAACGGGAGACGATTTACTACTTATAGCCAAATACTTACCATCAGGGGAGAAAACAGGAGACAACATACTACCTAATGCAGCAATCTCCTTAAACCCGTCAGCCTGATAGATTTTCCAAGTATCATAACTGCTTTTGACAGCTAAATACCCACCATCAGATGAGAAAACAGGAGACCACATACCACTTAATGTAGCAACCTCCTTAAATCCATCAGTCTGATAAATTTTGTAAGTATAATTACTACTTATAGCCAAATACTTACCATCAGGGGAGAAAACAAGAGGCAATTTACCACTTAATGTGGCAATCTCATTAAACCCGTCAGCCTGATAGATTTTACAAGTATCATCACTACTTCCAATAGCCAAATACTTACCATCAGGGGAGAAAACAAGAAGCAATTTACCACTTAATGTGGCAATCTCTTCAAACGAGAAAGGTGAGATTTGATCAAAAGTTTCTTTAGCCTCTTTCACAGAGGACAATGCATCTAAGGAATCAAAGTAGGTCTCCTTGTTACTATAAGACTCCGACTGTCCAAGTGCTTTTCGGATTTCAACTTCGGCTTGTTTCGCTTCTTCACTTTGGTAAATCCAATCCTTCGGCAGTTCTTTCACTGTTTCAATGGTTTTCGTTGCTTCCTGTTTTGCTTGTTGGCGCAAAAATTCAAAAAGGTTGAAGATAGATTCTCTAACACCGTCGAAGTCACTGTCAGCATCGGCTTTGAAGCAGTAATTCCGGTCGGCCTCAATCGCGGTTCTGAGGTTGTCGACTGCTGTTTCATCATCTCCGAGCAAAGCAGCAAATTTTGCATGATGATAAAAGGCTTCTGCAAGTTGTGGATGGACTTCCGTCGCGTTTTTGGATAGTTCCATCGCCTGTTCAGTGAAATGCTTTGTCGCCTCGGCATCTCCTGCCAACCGTTTTTCGTTGGCTTGAGCATAGCAAGAGATAGCCGCATGCAGAAATGCCTCGCCGCAGAATTTCGCCGCATCTGGTAGATGTTGAATTTCTCTGTAGGCATAGCGCGCTGCTAAACGCAGGTGTTTTTCTGCGCTTGGTAAGTCGATTACATTATCGGTAGGATTTTGGCCGTAAAGATACAGTTTTCCGATTTGAAGTTGCACAAGGAAGTCCGTCTCATTTATCTCAGCAGATTTTAAAAAAGCGTCCAACGCTTCGGGCAGCAACTCTTTCTGCAATCGTTCCATCCCTATTTTTGATAGTTCTCGCGCCTGTGTGAGTAGTGGATATTTTAGTGTTTCGTGAATGGCGTCTAATTGGTCGAGGATACCATCTAAAGTTTCTTGTTGAATACGCAACTGTTCCAGCACCAAAACTATCCCATACCTGAAATCTGCCCGCAATTCTGAGATTTCGCTAGTAACCTGACTGAGGCCCCATTCCAATGTAGAGTTGACGCTGTCAAAACCTGTCCCAAACTCTCTAACAAGCGCATCATTGGAGGCAATAATCTCTCGGGTTCGATCAGAAATCACCGCCTTAATCCCTTCCCCGCCGCGCTTAATAATCTCACCGGTAGTATCTTGGGCAAAGGAATCAGCTTGCAGATGTTGCTTCCAAGTTATATCCGAATTTCGGTAAGATTTACATAATTTACCTCCATTCGAACTCTCAACTTTTTCCATATCTGAATCCCTTTCCATCTTACTAAAATCCTTTCCTTTAGAGTTTTGTAGGCAATAGTTAATTTCACACTGGCTTCCGCTACGTTTTCGAATTCATCACCCTAACTATGAAATTGGTCTTATTCATTGCTGAAAAAACGCCAAATCTGGCACTGAAGGAAGTGAAGCAACGCCAAATAGTGAAACGGATAAAATGGCACAGAAAAAAAGGTATTATCTGCCTGTGCGTACTGCACCTGTCTGCGTTCAACGCGCATTTGCTATCTTTCCCTCTTACCCGTTTCGTGTTCTTGCGATGGAAAAGTTAAAACATCGGGGGGTAATAATAACCCGTACAACATCAACCACACGGGCTTAAGGTAGGGTTAGTTGTTTCACTGCTATTTTCCTTTGTTTATCACTCTGATCGTGCCGCTTCCTTCAAACGGTGTTCCAGCTACTTCCCCTGTCACAGTTAGAGTGACATCAGTCGGGGGTATAATTTCTAACTCTTCTAAGAGAAGTTCAATATAGAGTATCACCTCTTGTCTATCGAATTTGACCATCAACACATCGTTTTGCACATCGCTATTCTGAATCTCAATCGAAGATTCCAGTAAGATGCTGTCAACATCGACGTCTCCCACATTATAGCCATCAGGCAATTCGATGTAGCAGGTAACCCATTTCCCTTTGCTTTTCAGGTTCAGGGTGTCTGGGTCGATATCGATAATGGTCGGATGAGATGGACCAGGAAGGAATGCAATGGCAGAGATATATGGCAAGCCAATATCACCGACTGTAGTAACAAGGCCTGTTCCGATATCAATCGTTACAAGATATGTCGTCACGCTATCTCCGTATACTCTGTATATGCTATACAGAGTGTCGTCTTCGTCAAATGCCAGGGCATTATGAGTTGCACCGGATAGATAGACCGGATTAGTCGCTACCCCGGTGAGGCGATTAACGCTATAGATCGCCTCTCCCGTTTTCACATAAAGATTGTCTGACGAATCGCAGGCGAGGCCAGTTCCCCAGGTACCGATGTCGGATTCACCGACTAAGGTAGGCTCCCCGGTTACCAAGTCGAATGTGAGAAGATCATCCCAGGTGAACCCATCCTCAATCCAGGCATAGCATGTGCCCGAGGAATTGAAAGTCATATCGGGTACACGTGCTTGAGTGCCCAAACCTGTAACTTCCGTCGCCTCCCCGGTATCCATATCAATGGTACAGAGAACCCCATCGTTATAACTATAATAATCATTGGCATGAGCATATGCAGTTCCAGTTACCGGATTGAAGGCGAGGCTGGAGAATTGAGATTCGCCTTGAAATACGCCATGGAAGCCGGTATGCCCCACTTCTCTGATTGTGGCGCCTGTAGTCGGATCCAACTCGTACACAATCGATTCAGTGCCACCCGCGCCAGTTATTGCAAAAAGACGGGCTGCCTGAACAGGTGAGACAGACAAAGTGATTGCTAAGACTCCTACGGTGAGAATAGGCAAAAATTTCACTTTCATTTTCTTCAACTCCTTATCATTTATGAATTTTGTAGGATAGAACAGCGGACGGTGTCAATTTTATAAACCAACTTAGGCTTATTTTATTATTTGATTATCCTCATTTCAAGGACAACTGAATTTTACCTTTCATCACTAAGTATCAGCCATACGTATTTTCCATCACCAATAAAGCGAACTCCAACTTTGTCACGTGTAATGGTTTCAACTCGGAATTGGGATTCAGAGTCTTTATCCCCTTTTGTTAATATTTCACCGTTAATGATTGCTAAAGGCAGGTCATCACTCCAGCAGATGGTTGACAGGGTAGGAGCCGGTTGGACGCTGGGAGGCGGAAGAGGTTCTTTATTTTCTTCTTGCCAGGGTAATTTAAAAACATCTCTGCCGCTCGGCGGCTCGACAGTTACAGGAGTATCTTCCCCTTTTTCTGAAATCACCAACTCGGGTTTAGAGTAGAACAGACCCAAAGTCACCTCTGCATGCACGCTACTCTTTTTCTCATCACTTCCGCGTTTTATATTTAAGTCTTCGATGACTATTAGCCTTTCCGCTGCCTCTAAACCGCGCAGAAAGCGAATGACATCGAGAAAACTGCCATCCGCTGTGAGTTTATATGTCACTTTATCGTATGTCGATTCTTCTTTGTCTTCATGAGGCTTTTGCTTCGTTGCCTTTCCTGTTATATTTGTAATCCCCACGATATTCAGATGCGCCGCCGTGGCACCGTATTTCTGAATATGCTCCAGAATCCCAGGGATGTCTTCCTCTTCGGGTATTTTGGCGAGAAGTTCCTGGAGTTTTTCTTCAGCTTTCTTCAAATTCTCCTCTGTTTTAGTTTTAGGCCAGGTTTCAACATCCCTTTTGATTTGAGCGAGAAGCCTTTCATTACGGTTTATTTCTTCCTGTTTTTTCTTGAGGCTACCTTTACCAGGATTCCAAAAGAAAAAATAAAAGGCGATAAGCACTAAGCCCCAAAAAACCGTAAAAGCGATGATTTTTCTTAATTCTGTTGAGAACATAGTTGGTTATTCCTGAGTCGTAAGCTGTGTAGTGATTTCAAATAACATTACGGCGTGTCCTTCTCTTTCACTTTGACCTATTGAGAGGAGCTTTGTCTTTTCAAAGAATGGTGATTCATCCAAGCGGGTGATAAGCCCACTGATTTGTGGAAGCTTCAGAGCATCCCCTGATAAATGGAGCAGGATAAGTTGCTGAACATTTGTTTCTTCGTTCTGAGAAGCTGTTTTACCCCTTTGCTTCGTTGCGGGCGTTTTTCCTTTTTTAGGCGGAGATTTATCTTTTTTCTCCCCTTTGCCTGTCGTTTCAGGAACTTCAATTTCCTGACGTTCTAACGAAATTGAGGATAGCCATAAATTCTCAGGGATTTGTTCGTACAAACTAATCAGCTTATCGGACCAGGTGAACCGCTGGCCGATTAATCCCACCAGCATGTCACGGCGCTGATTCAGGATGGTTTCCTGTTCCTTCAATCTGTTGACTTGTTGCTTCTCTTTCCCGTACATCTCAATTTGTTGCGTGAGTTGCTTGTATTCACTGTTATACTTGTTTTTTAAGTTGACCATTCGTAGCGCCAACAGAATCAAAAACATGGCCACCAGAAGTGAAAGGGCAAAGGTTGCTATATTTCGAAAGTTATAAAGGCTTGGCGGCGCGTATTCAGGAGGTAGTAAATTAATTTCTATTATTTTCATAGCTTTTTCTTCAACGCTAATCCCACCGCAGTTGCAAAGAGCGGTTCGTTGCCTTTAATTTCACTCACATCACCCTTTGCATCCATAGGAATGCTATCAAGATAACTAACATTCTCTACAGGGATTGAAAGGTGGTCTGCGAGGAATTCATCCAAATTTGAGAGTTGACTTGTTCCACCAGCGGAAAAGATTTTCGATAGTTTGAAGTCGTGGAATTCTGCCTCATAGAAGTCAAATTGGCTTTGAAGTTGCGGATACAGCCCCCCTTCCAATGCCCATTGGATAACTTCAGAAACTCCAGCGGAAAGCTGCTCTTCAGGTTCTGAGGTACGGTTCACGAAAGGAACAGAATTGCCAAATTCCGCATTCTGTACTTCTTTCCCCTCCTCTGGAGGGGTAGGGGTGGATACTCCGCACCCCGCATTCTTCTTACGTTCCTCCGCCTCTTCCCAGCTTATTGAAAGTTGTTGAGACACTTCAATGGTTAGATTTTCGCCGGCGATAGGGACATGCGGGTAGATATGCAATCTTCCGTGCTGATAGAACCCGACAGATGTTTTGAAGGCACCAATGTCGATGATTGCGATATCCTCGTCATCGGGAAGTTGATTTGTAAATCCCAATAGCCGCGCAAGCGCGAGAAAATCCACATCTATGGCAATAGGTATCAAACCTACACTACGCAGCAATCGAAACTGACTATCAATCAAATCTCGATGAATGGCAAAGAAAAATACCTCCAACCCTTTCCTTCCTCCGACAGTATTTTCTTTGAGAACATCGCAATCAGCCACTGCGAAATCGGCAGAGAAAGGGATATGAGCCTGATTTACAGCCTCCGCCATGACGCTTTCCTTTATAGTCGCCTTTGGAAGATTTTGTACTAAGTTTGGTATAAAAAAATTAGGTAGTATTGTAACCTGTGCTTCCAACGCCGATGACACGGCTGTTATTACCCGTTTGGAACGCAACTTCGATTTACCGAGAAGTTCACGTAGCGCCTCACCAATCGCAATATCTGCCACATAGTCTGTATCTTCTTCCTGCTCACGCGCGATAGGAACAGATTTTGCGAATGTGATGATAGGACCTCCGCGAGTGTGTTTGACTTCTACCAGCTTAATCGAATGGGAACCTATATCTAAACCCAATATGGAACTTTTTCTGAAAAATCCCAAGATAATCCCCCTTAGAATAGCATGCAAAAATACACTTCGTTGATTTTTGCACTCCTACTTAGAGTAATTTTACGCAGCAACTATTTCTTGCAGCGATGGATTCTGAAAAGTGCTCACAGGTATAGAAATCGTCATATCCTTCGTCCCGACGAAGTCGGGAGGCTTGCATTGAGCTTGCCGAAGCGATGACATCTCTTTTAAATGTAGAAACCGATTCACTGGCTCATTGCTGAAGATTGCTCGCATCATTTCCTGTTCCTTTGGTATCAACTCGTCCCAAAATGACAACGAAATCTCACCCAATGTAAGCAACTTGGAGTAGCTTAAGAAAGTTAATCCCAATGGTTCATGTGTAGATAAATCAACGCGGATGTAAATATGTTCGCTCAATTCATACCCCTGCCCTTTACGACCTTTAGTGCCGAATGTAATGGATAACATATCTCCTTCTGGGTAATAATCCATGCTAATTTGCATTTTCCCCATAAACTCTCCCTCCATCTTATTTCATATAGGCGGTGATGACAAAATTATTCGGCTCCGCTTGTCCCTTCTCATCTATTCTCTGTCCAAATTTCACTACGACAATAATTTGTGTATGATTTTCCGGTAAATCATCATAAGATGCAGAATATTTGAATACATTGAGTTCAAGAGGTTGTTGTTTTCGCCTACCTGCACGCAACGTTTTTAACACATGCTCCTCATAACCAATAATTTCAGGATGCCGGTCATATATATGCTCCCACCGTTCATCAGTAATGTAAATTTCATTTCCCCATCTGTCATGTACAATATCCATACCTCTATGAATCCCTTTTCTTAACTAATATTTCCCCGGAAAACAAACAATTGACAAGGCTGTTATTATCCGCCTGTAAAACAACTTCGATTTGCCGAGAAGTTCATGTAGCGCCTCACCAATCGCAATATCTGCCACATAGTCTGTATCTTCTTCCTGCTCACGCGCGATAGGAACAGATTTTGCGAATGTGATGATAGGACCTCCGCGAGTGTGTTTGACTTCTACCAGCTTAATCGAATGGGAACCTATATCTAAACCCAATATAGAACTTTTTCTGAAAAATCCCAAGGTAATTCTCCTTCCATCGCAAGAAACCCGTTTTCTCCGAGAAAACGGATTTCTTAACTTAGTGCCGACTCAAAAGCCCCAATAGGCCGGTATAAGTCTTCGGGAAAGGTGGGTCAAGACTACCGTCATATCCAATGGTAGCGTTGCCAGAAATATTATTCTCTGTGACCAGATGACTAATATGTTCTGCATTTTCGGCAATGATTGCTCCTTCTATTACTGGAGTGCCGTTAATCTCAATCTGTTCGTGAGCGAGAATGAAACCCTCGTAGTGCTGGGTGGAAGCTGCGCCTATATGTATGTCCCTTCCGGCCACAAACAACAAATCTGGATTATCGGGTAGCATATAGGGATTACCAGATATCCGTATACTGCCTGTCGTTATAATAGTCGCAATCCAAGGATTATCACCGTCGCCGGGCCCTCCCGCAATTCGGACGTCACCTTCCATATAATATGTGCCGT
>JACKQG010005103.1_pt1 | contig 14726 bp, 11 predicted proteins | sample 8237621 | NCBI WGS metagenome assembly JACKQG01 (sample SAMN15677084, study PRJNA649215) | marine metagenome | biome: marine; feature: Black Sea; material: saline water; isolation source: suspended particulate matter (SPM) from the Black Sea western gyre | collected 2013-06-09/2013-06-10 | depth... | reverse complement strand
AGGAGCGCCAAACCGAGGATCTGGTACTGTTCTTTCGAGCTTGTGATTGGCTTTTGGGCTCTTGTTCTGATCCTTGTTATCCCGAAATTGAACCCCCTTGTCTCTTCGATTATAGGAACCGAGCCAACTGCACTCAAACATTGGCTGATTTCTTTCCTGTATCCTTTCCTTCTTCTGCTACCGGCCACCACCGCCATGGGCGCAACACTTCCGGCCATGGACCGTTTTTTCAGCCAGAGCCAAGGGAGAGAATCTGTTGCCGGGCTCTACAGTGTAAATATCTTTGGCGCCATGGCAGGCACTTTCCTTACTACTTTTTTCATCGTGCCATCTTTAGGCATGAATAAAGCCTCCATACTTTTTGCCTGTATTAATTTTCTCGGAGCAACGGTTGTTTTACTTCTCAAACATAGCAAAAAACCTGTGGTGAGTCCTACGAAGAGTGTTTCAACTAATCCACTCTCGGCGCCTAGAATATATTTTATCCTTTTTGCCACAGGACTACTTGGTATAGGCTTTGAAGTTCTCATGATCAGGGCCCTCAGCCAGATACTTGAAAATACCGTTTTCTCCTTTGCCTCAATACTGATAACCTTTTTGTTTGGTACGGCAATTGGTGCGGCAATCTATCAGGGGACTACAAGAAAAATAAATTTTAAAAAGACGTTGGACCTTTTTCTCAACGTGACCGCTCTCGCCTGCCTTGCCTCTGTATTCATGCTGCGCTATGCTGAGCCGCTTTTTTTATATTTTCAGAGTAGACTAGAAGGAGGATTCTGGGCTGCTGTTATCTCCGAATTGGCAGTATCTTTTCTGTTTTTTATATTGCCCACGGCTTCCATGGGAGCAACGTTCAGCCACCTCGTCCGTTCTCTGAAACAACCGGACGGCGGCGTAGGACGAGCCCTGTGCCTGAACACCTTTGGCAGCGCCTCCGCTTCCCTGCCCATCGGGACTTTGCTCCTTCCTGCCGTTGGGGTAAAGATTGCTCTACTGATTGTGGCTCTCGGCTACCTTCTGCTTTTGACTCGACTGAAACAAGGTTCCCTAATGCCCGCCGCCTTACCTCTTACCGCTGCCGTTTATATAGCAATCAACCCATACTCATATCAGTTTGTATCCCTTTCCGGGGGTGATACTGTTGTAGACCACCGGCAAGGGGTAATGGCATCCGTTTCAGTAGTCAAGGATCAGAGCGACGCCGTTCACTTGAAAGTCAACAACCATTTTCAAATGGGAGGAACCACCTCTGTTTTTTCTGATCGCCGGCAAGGCCTCCTGCCTATCCTTCTGCATCATGCACCGGAAAAAGCCCTTTTCCTTGGATTAGGGACGGGCGCCACATTTGCTTCGGTAGCCGGTTATCCCGGCCTGGAAGCAGACGGCGTGGAACTTATTCCTGAAGTGATTGATGTCATGAATCATTTTGAAGAAATAACAGGAGACCTGAGCACGTTTGACAACCTGCACATCATTGCTGCCGATGCCAGGCGTTATGTCATTTCCACGGACAAGAAATATGATGTTGTCATTGCCGATCTGTTTCATCCTTCACGGGATGGCGCCGGCAGCCTCTATACTATTGAACATTTTAATGCCATCCGAAATATCTTATCAGAAGGCGGTCTATTCTGCCAATGGCTCCCCCTCTACCAGCTAGACCTTTCGATGTTGAAAGTTGTTACCAGAACTTTCCTGCAGGCCTTTCCAGACGGCCAGGCATATCTGGGCCACTACAGTCTGGACTATCCCATAATAGCTTTAATAGGCGGCACAAAGCCACTGAGATTTCCGGAGAACTGGTACACAAAACATATCCGCAACAAAGGCCTGGACAGAATGGCCTCTGCCTATGGTTATGACAGTACATACAGCATGCTAGGCACTTTTCTGGCAGGAAGCGCGGATCTTAATAAATTTGCTGGCGACAGCCCTATAAACAAAGACACACAACCAGTTGTACTTTTCCAGGCCCCTCATATCGTTTATGGCCGCCCGGAAAGTCCCCAGGAGATACTTTTGACCCTGGTAAAAACATTTTCCCCGGCAAACCCTGAATCTGTCCTGACTGAAGTAGTTACGGAGGAAGATATGTTCGCACGGGAACGATTGGCTGCCTATTGGTCTGCCCGTGATAGCTTCTTACATGTCGGAAAGGATGTTGAACAGACAAGAAACGTCATGAATCTTTATGAAACCATCAGCGAACCACTCCTTAAAGTAGTGAAAAAAAGTGTTGATTTCTCAGCAGCATACTACCCTCTGCTTTCCATGGCCTATGATCTGTATCCTCTTGACCGAGAGGCATCTCTCTCACTTTTTAAAAAATTGGAGCGGGCAAACCCAATGCGCCATGAGGCTGGCCTTTTGCGTCGTAAAATCTTTATCAATTAAGATTTCAGCTTACCAAAAATTAACGATATCCAAATACTCTCCTAATATTACTACGCTAATTTCTGTCTCATTGGAAAATAACTTTTCCAAGTCACTCCTTTTCCCCTTCGGCCTGGTCCGGCAACACGTCCTGTCGGACCAGGCCACCTTTTAGAAATTAATGGTGAAGCTTTTAGACATGAAAACAAACTACTCAGCAGAAACAAATTATGGCGCGTAGAAAAAAATTCTTTGTTCTCGACACCAACGTTATCCTCCACGATTCCTCCTGCATATATAACTTTGAAGAGCATGATATAGTCATACCAATCACGGTTCTTGAAGAACTTGATCAGTTCAAGAAAGGAAATCAGAGTATCCATTATCACGCCAGGCACTTTAGCCGTTCTCTTGATGAACTAAGCGGAGACAAGCTTTTTAACGGCGGCATTCAGATAGGCCCTGAAAAAGGTAAAATAATGATACGCCTGGAGCAGAGCATGCACCAGGCACTTCAGAACAACTTTACTTCAACAAAGCCTGACCACCATATCTTAAACATTGCTTATCATCTGGCAAAAGAAAACGGGGCTCGCAAAGTTGCTCTTGTTACAAAAGATGTTAATCTTCGAATGAAAGCCAAATCAGTAGGCCTAATGGCAGAGGATTACACAACAGATCATGTAAGCGATCTGGGAAACCTCTATTCAGGATGCAGACTGGTAGAGGACGTTAATCATGAGCTCCTGGAACAACTTCACCAAAAACCTTTTGAAGTGGAAGTCGACAAAGAATCTTTCAAACCATCTCTCAAACCAAACGAGTATCTGGTCCTAAAAAGCATTCAGGGATCCGCGTTGGCAACCTTTTACAATGCCAGCAGCACCTTGAAAAAAATTGACAACCTGACAGGGTATGGCATCAAGCCTCATAATGCAGAACAATCTTTTGCTCTCCATTGTCTCCTCAACCCTGAAAGCAGCCTGATTACAATCTCAGGGAAAGCAGGCACAGGAAAGACCCTTCTGGCTCTTGCCGCAGCTTTAGAGTGCCAAAAAAACTTCAGGCAGATACTCCTCGCCAGACCGATTATTCCTCTAAGCAATCGGGATATTGGCTATCTGCCGGGAGATATAGATTCAAAATTGAAACCCTATATGCAACCACTCTTCGACAACTTAGGCGTTATTCGTAACCAGTTTCCCGTAAACAGTTCCCGTGCTCAAAAAATTAATAAAATGCTGGAAGAGGAAAAACTTGTTATTGAACCGCTCGCATATATACGCGGCCGAAGCCTGGTTAACATGTTTCTCATTGTAGATGAAGCGCAGAATCTTACCCCCCATGAAGTCAAAACAATAATTACACGAGCCGGAGAAGGCACAAAAGTCATTTTCACAGGCGATATTTATCAGATCGACCATCCTTATCTAGACAGTCAGTCTAATGGACTCAGCTACCTGATCGAAAAGATGCAAGGTCAAAACTTGTACGCCCATGTCAACCTCAAAAAAGGTGAAAGGTCAGAACTTGCAGACCTGGCAAGCAATATACTCTAGCACTCACTACCCTCATGATCAATTCTATGTTTCTCAGAAGAAGCAAAAGGAATTATTCATCTCAACAACTACTAACTATTAATTAATATTTTTCTAACAATCTTCTTGTAAAAAGAGACAATAAAATTAATAACCTTTTTCACACAAGGTTCATGAAAAGCAGCATCAGATTAGAGCAACTGCTTATAATTCCCTTGAGGCAAGACAACCATGAATACAATTGTACCATTCCACAAAAAAGCGCCTGAGAAAACCCTGCAAGAAAAAAAAGAGCTTTTTGAACTGGTAAACTATCTTCTTGATCTTGAAGAGAACAGCTTTACGGGACAGGTGAAAATAGATTTTGAAAGGGGCTCGGTTAACCGGGTGGCATTTAACCAGAAAATTCGTACTTGTCACAGTTTGTTCGCCAACGAATAAAGATACGAACAAACACAGAAGTCTTTCTCTTTAGTAATGAAGGGGTAAGGAGAATATCCTCAGCAGATCATTTCGTCCTGGAATAGTCGATCAATCGCTAAAGCGATAGCCAATGCCACGAACAGTTTCGATATATTCTCCGGCAGTTCCCAGTTTTTTTCTCAACCCAAAGACTTGGACATCTATCGCTCTTGGAGTGACCATATAATCATAGCCTCTAACGGCATCAATAATTTGTTGTCTGCTGAAGACCCATCCGGGCCTTCCGGCAAGAAGCGCCAAAATACTAAATTCCGTCATGGTAAGTTTTATCTCAACATCTCCAACCTGTACCTCATGCCGCCCCGAATCTATTGTAAGCTCATGTATTTTAATCGTTTCAGCATTTTCTTCAGCTTCCCCGCTATCACCCTTTCTTCGCAATAAAGCTTTTAATCTGGCAATAAGCACTTTAGGACTAAAAGGTTTTGGGATATAGTCGTCAGCCCCATGTTCAAGACCAGAAATTATATCTTCTTCTTCACCTTTCGCCGTTAACATAATGATCGGAATAGAAGAATATTCCGGAGTATTTTTTACTTTACGGCAAAATTCAATACCATTCATTCCTGGAAGCATCAAATCAAGAAGAATACAATCTATTTTTTCGCTTTCCAACCGGCGTATTCCCTGTTCTCCATTTCCAGCACAGAGCACATGGAAACCAGATTTGATTAAATTAAAACTGACCAGTTGTTGGATATCTTCATCATCTTCAACAATGAGTATCTGCTCTTTTGCCATATGTCATTCCCAGTCAATTGATTTTTAAACTATATTGATTTTCACCATTATCTTGATAATCAATAAAAAGTAATTATTAGTATCCTATTATTATTTAATTAATATTGCATTAAACACTCTTTTTAAATTATGGGCAGATTTTATCTTATTTTTTTAGGTTAAAACATTGTAACGAATAACAAAAAAATTTTATTTAAGCCCGACCCTCTTTTTCTAATCAAATCTTAACACTTCTCTAACAAAACAATAAAAATCAGGCTGTATTGTAACCTGATCAATGATTCGACAATCTTAAATCAAAAAAAAGCGACGCTGGAAAGAGTGTCTACCGATTAACACCAATTAGATAAAATAATGCATTTAACTTTCCATAAAGAAATAGACAACTTGAGAAGTAAATTTCTCATCCTGGGATCTATGGTTGAAGACCGTGTTCGCAAGGCCTGTTCCGCAATCAACACCCGTGATCCAGAAATTGTTCATTATATATTAACCTCTGATTATGAAGTCGATGACATGGAGATTGAGATCGAAGAGGATTGTCTTAAAATCCTTGCCCTTCACCAGCCGGTAGCCAGAGATCTTCGCTTTATAATTTCCATCATTAAAATTAACAACGAGATGGAACGAATTGCTGACTATGCCCAGAAAATAGCAAGACGTATCGAGGGGATAAAACAGGATATCGTCCCTCTCTGTGGTGTTGATTTCGACATTATGTCTGAAAAAGTAATCACCATGCTCCGGTTGAGTCTTGATTCTCTCATCAACCGTGATGTTGATCTTGCCCATAAAATTTTTATTCTGGATGATGATGTGGATGCTTTTTTCATAGAGGCAATCGGTAACATCAAACAAGAACTCAAAAAAACTCAAAGTCACCCAGAGTGTTTATTAAATGCCTTCCTCATAGCCCGCCACCTTGAACGTATCGCTGACAGGGCAACGAACATTGCCGAAGAAGTGATTTACATGGTGGAAGGTGAAATCGTCAGAGGCGATCATAATAATTAACGTCTAATCAGTTTAGTGACATCCAATTAATCAAATAATATGTCTACTACGTTCATAATTTCTCTTTTACTTGGACTCTCTATTGCCGGATACTTCTTCGGCTATCGAAGATCAATAACTCTAGCCAGTCCAATTGGGGGTGTGAAAAATTTACATTCCCGCCCTGCTTACTATGGCATGCTGGTAGCCCTTTGGTGTGGCCTGCCAACTTTTATCATTTTCCTTGTCTGGCAATCGCTAGAACCTTCTATCATCAGCAGTTTGATGATAGCGGATCTTCCTCTTGATTACCAAAATTTACCTAAAAACCAGCTTGGCCTGATTATCAACGATATTAAAAATCTTGCTACCGGCAACATCGTTGCTGGCGAGAAAAATGCGATCATGCACGCTGCGGCCAACCACTATGTCCAACTCCAGATCTTAAGTAAATGGATTAAGGGAGGAGCACTCCTTGTACTCGGGTTAATTACTCTGATTATTGTGTGCAGAAGAATCACCCCAGAACAGCGAGCAAGAAACCATGTTGAAAAAATAATCCGAATAGTTCTCTTCTGTTGCTCTACAATTGCCATTCTAACTACCTTAGGAATCATACTATCGGTCCTTTTCGAATCGATTCGCTTTTTCAAAGCTGTTCCGATAACAGACTTTCTTTTCGGTTTGAAATGGAGTCCCCAGACAGCCATCCGAGCTGATCAGGTTGGTTCTTCAGGAGCATTCGGTGCAGTCCCTGTTTTCATCGGGACTATGATGATTTCCGCTATTGCCCTGTTCATTGCTGTTCCCATCGGCTTGATGTCAGCCATCTATCTGTCTGAGTATGCAGGCAAAAAATTCAGGACCATAGCTAAACCTCTATTGGAAATACTTGCAGGAATTCCAACGGTTGTTTACGGTTTTTTTGCTGCACTTTCCGTCGCGCCCTTTATCCGCCAAACAGGAGGGTTATTAGGACTCGATGTTTCTTCAGAAAGTGCCCTGGCTGCTGGTTTAGTTATGGGAATTATGATCATCCCTTTTGTTTCATCCCTCTCCGATGATGTTATTAACGCAGTTCCTCAATCTCTTAGAGATGGATCGTACGCACTTGGAGCCACTCGATCTGAAACCATCCGTAACGTTGTTGTCCCTGCAGCACTTCCCGGCATTATTGGCGGCATTCTTCTCGCAGCCTCAAGAGCTATAGGAGAAACAATGATTGTCGTTATGGCGGCTGGTCTCTCGGCAAGACTCACTGCTAATCCATTAGAAACCGTCACTACTATTACTGTGCAGATAGTTACTTTACTGGTAGGCGACCAGGAATTTGACAGTCCGAAAACATTGGCGGCATTTGCCTTAGGTTTGCTTCTTTTTGTTGCAACACTCATTCTCAATGTTATCGCTCTGGTTGTAGTGCGTAAATACCGTGAGCAATACGAGTAAATAAGGAAAAGAATTTAGTAAAAATTTACTATTTGAGCACTTCACATTATGCAAAAAAACAACTCCGTTATCGGACAGGAAAGAATTCAGAAAAAGCTGAAACAAAGGTATCGGGCTGAAAAAAGGTTCCGCCGTCTTGGTCTTTTTGCTGTCATCACTGCTCTTTCTTTTCTGGCGATTCTCCTTATTTCTATTAGTTCGAAAGGCTATACCGCCTTTCAGCAAACCTATATAAAACTTGAGATACCCCTGTCCCACGAAATACTGGATGTAAAAAATCTGGCCAATGCTGACTACCCAGGTTTAGTTAAAGCATCTCTTCGCCAAATGTTTCCTGATGTCAAAGGGAGACGTGATAAACGAAAATTATATGGCCTGGTGAGTACGGGAGCGGCTTTTGAACTCCAGGACCGCATCATTGAAGACCCCACCCTTATTGGAGAGAAAATATCAATGTGGGTTCCTGCAAGTAGTGATGTCGACATGTTTATGAAGGGTCAGATACCCAAAAATGTCTCTGAAAATGAGCGACGTATTAAAGATAACGAAATTGAATGGATTGATTGGCTGCAACAGGAAGAGCGTATCGAAAAACGCTTTAACACTGTTTTTTTCACGGCTGGTGATTCACGGGACCCTGAATTGTCAGGTATTCGCGGTGCTTTATCAGGTTCTATATTTACGTTATTTATTACTTTATTGCTGTCTTTTCCTATAGGGGCGGCCACAGCAGTCTATCTGGAAGAATTTGCACCAAAAAATAAATGGACCGATTTAATTGAGGTCAACATAAATAATCTGGCGGCTGTACCCTCTATTGTGTTTGGTCTTTTGGGACTTGCTGTTTTTATAAATTTCTTTGGTTTGCCCCGTTCAGTTCCTCTTGTCGGAGGGCTGGTTTTGACCCTGATGACTCTCCCGACAATCATTATCGCAGGGCGAGCAGCTTTAAAAGCAGTTCCTCCCTCAATAAGAGAAGCGGCTCTTGGAGTGGGAGCCTCTCCTATGCAGACAGTCCTCCACCATGTCCTGCCATTGGCAATGCCTGGTATGTTGACTGGTACAATTATCGGCATGGCCCAGGCCCTTGGTGAAACAGCGCCTCTTCTCATGATCGGGATGGTGGCCTTTATCGTCGATGTCCCGGGTAGTTTTACTGACCCGTCAACTGTTTTACCGGTACAAATTTTTCTGTGGGCAGACAGTCCTGAACGGGGATTCATGGAACGAACATCAGCAGCAATTATGGTACTGCTTGTCTTTTTAATCACTATGAATGCGGTGGCAATATTTCTCCGAAAACGTTTTGAGCGACGATGGTAATTCAGAACAAAAAATTAACAGAGCACTAACAAAACTCTAACATAAAACGGTTACATATTTTTCCTAAATACAATGAAGTCGCTTTTACGCACATTGCAAACTCATTCAAACTGCTACAAAAAAACAGGAGAAAAAAAATGTTAAAAAAAACTGCTGCTTTGGCAGCTGCCGCCATCATTGCTGTATCTGCGGGTACGGCTTCTGCCGCTCGTGACTACATAAACATTGTAGGATCTTCTACTGTCTACCCTTTTGCTACGGTTGTCGCCGAGCAATTTGGTAAAACAACCCACTTCAAAACACCCAAAATTGAGTCCACAGGTTCTGGTGGTGGCATGAAACTGTTTTGTGCTGGAGTTGGCGTCGAGCACCCGGACATTACCAATGCTTCCCGGCGCATCAAAAAATCTGAATTTGACAAATGTCAGGGCAATGGCGTAACTGACATACTGGAAGTTAAAATTGGTTATGATGGAATCGTTCTTGCCAATTCCAAAAAAAGTTCACCAATGAAACTGAGCCGCAAAGATATCTTCCTTGCCCTGGCAAAGGATATCCCGGATCCATCCGGTGCTGAGAAACTCATCCCGAATCCTCACCAGACATGGCATGACGTTAACCCTGCCCTGCCAAACATTAAAATCGAAGTTCTTGGTCCGCCTCCGACTTCCGGAACACGCGATGCCTTTGTCGAGCTGGTCATGGAAGGTGGCGGCAAAAAGATTGGTTGGATCAAGGCCATGAAGAAAAAAGATAAAAAAGCATACAAAAGAATCTGCCATACTGTCCGTGAAGATGGCGCTTACATCGAGGCCGGTGAAAATGATAACCTGATCGTTCAGAAGTTAAATGCTAATCCTAATGCTATAGGTATATTTGGATTCAGTTTTCTTGATCAGAACAGTGATGTTATTCAAGGCTCAATCGTTGATGGTGTAGAGCCAACTTTTGAAGCCATTGCTGACGGACAATATCCTGTTTCCAGGCCTCTCTATTTTTACGCCAAAAAAGCTCATATCGGCATGGTTCCAGGCCTTTCAGAATATCTAAATGAGTTCAGCAGTGAAAAAGCATGGGGCGAGGAAGGTTACCTTACTGATCGAGGTATGATTCCAATGCCTGATTCAGAAAGAAAGCAGATGCGCAACGATGTAAAAACATTACGCAATCTTGAGATGTAATATCGAATACATAACTTTACTTTTTATATAACGTACTATCTTCCCGGAGGAAATCCCTCCGGGAAAAATTATTTTACCAGCAGGTGATTATATGGAATCTATCATGGATATCGAAGGGGCTACTTTAGCAGATAACATTTCCATGACCCTTGAACAACAGGCTATGGCCTCTGACCAGGAAGCAATCAAAAAGAAAACTATTGTAAGCCGAGAAGATCGGAGAACTGTTGGTGAAATTTATACTGAAGACCCACGTATGACCTGTCGCAATGTCAATGTCCATTATGGCGACAATCACGCCATAATTGATGCTAATATTGATATCGGCCGCAATGAGGTGTTGGCCATGATTGGCCCCTCGGGCTGCGGCAAATCAACTTTCCTTCGTTGCCTCAACCGCATGAATGACACTGTTGAGGGATGCCGGGTAACAGGAGAAATAACTCTAGATGGCCAAGATATCCATGGGAAAAATATTGACGTTGTGCCTCTTCGGGCCCAGATCGGTATGGTTTTTCAGAAACCGAATCCTTTCCCAAAATCAATTTTTGACAATGTAGCCTACGGTCCTAAAATTCATGGCCTGGCCTCAAACAAATCTGATCTTGAAGAAATTGTTGAAACATCCCTGCAGAAAGCAGGACTTTGGGAAGAAGTCAAAGATCGTCTTAACTTGCCGGGTACAGGCCTCTCCGGTGGTCAGCAGCAGCGCCTCTGCATAGCTCGAGCCATTGCAGTCAGCCCCGAAGTAATCCTGATGGATGAGCCGTGTTCGGCGTTAGACCCAATTGCCACTGCCCGCATCGAAGAGCTCATTGCAGAACTTCGCAAACAATATTCCATCGTTATCGTCACCCACTCAATGCAGCAGGCCGCCAGGGTCTCCGGGAGAACGGCATATTTTCATCTTGGTGATCTTATTGAAGTCGGTGAAACAGAGCGGGTTTTTACCAATCCACGCCATCAACTCACTGAAGATTATATTACCGGCCGGTTTGGCTGAGCCTGACGACACACGGTGATCGCCATCATGAACCCTGCCCGGTCAGCGATTTTTGAAGCCCGGAGACAATCTCTACAAGCTCCCTGTGCTGACCATCTATTTTCTCATCGCCAATGCAGTAACTGTCGAACCATTCCATACACAAAAACCTTCAGGTCACAAAGCAAACCTGTACGTTTATCCTTTTGCCTCAAGAGCTGCCAGAAAGGGGCCAAAAAGTGCTTCATAATCCCGAAGCCCTTTTCTCAGAATAAGCCCAATGCTGTCGATCTCGCTTTCATTGATTACCAGATTTGCACTACAGGCAAGTGCCTCAAGATCATACAAAGTATGAAAATCCGGTCCAATCAGCATATAATAGATGCGTCTCCGCTTGGGCATCACCATCTTTTTCATATACCCATGAACGGTTGATGCCTCCAGACTTCCTTCATATAAGATATGAAGAATAACTGCGTCAAAAGCAACAAATCGCATCCGGTCCATGGCTTCTGCTGGCGATGCGGGACTTTCCGGTTTATACCCCATGGATTCAAACGCCCTGAAGACCTTCTCCCGAAGCGCATCATCATTTACCATAACGAGCACTCGAGGGACATCGTCAATGATATCCTTCTCGCCCAGCTCCCCATCGGTAAACCAGCTTATGTCCGGCGCCTGGGGCTGACTGAACTCTGCAACTGCCTTCCCGGGAGATGGTGGTTGAGCAATGACACCGGAAGGAGGTACCTCTGAACCTGCACCGGCGGCCGCCCCAACCTCGACCGTTTTTTTACACTGGGGACAGGCGAACTTGAGCTTTTTGCCGGACTCAAGCGCTGCCAGGGCTTTTTCTATCTGCTGCTGCTGACTTTCAGTCAAACCGAGCTGTTGTTGACAATGAGGACATATGGAAATCATCAATGAAGGCTCCTTTTTTTTACTTCACACCACTTCGCATTTGTCTTGTAATCAGATCCTTAAGACACCCATCAGGAAAAAGCATCATACCGCCCATCTTTCATTTCTTCTTCCATGGCAAGACCGCTGATGCCTGTAGTGGATTCGCCGCGGATGGCTTTCAGCTTATCAAGGCCACGGCCCATGGCGCTCTGACGGGAACAATACCCCATTGCCGTCTGTTCGGTAACAAGACCCTTCTCGAATAATCCGAGAATATACTGATCAAAAGTTGTCATGCCCATGGCCGTGCCGTCTTCAATAATCTCATAAAAAGTCTTCCCTTCAGACTCGCCATTGAGAACAACCTCCCTTATCCGGAGATTCATTCCCAATACCTCAAAAGCAGCCACCCTGCCGCCGGAAACTTTTGGCATCAGACGCTGACAGACAACCCAGCGAAGGGTATCCACCAGGCGGTTTCTGATCTGCGGCTGTTCATCATGTTCAAACATACCCAGGCAGCGGTTAATAGTAGAACCGGCATCCACCGTATGCAGTGTACTTAACACAAGATGACCTGTTTCTGCGGCGGTAAGGCCAATCTCCATGGACTCCCTGTCTCGCATTTCACCTACCAGGATGACCTTGGGAGCCTGACGCAGGGCAGCCCTCAGGCCATTGGCAAATGTATCGAAATCATTACCCAGCTCCCGCTGGTTGAATGTTGCCTTGTGGTGGGGATGGACAAACTCGATGGGATCTTCCAGAGTAACGACATGAACCGCCCGCTCCCTGTTTATCTTGTGAAGCAGAGCCGCCAGAGTTGTTGACTTACCTGAACCGGTTGCACCCGTTACCAGGATCATGCCGTTTAACTCATCCGACATTTTATTCATGACATTCGGCAGATCCAATCCGCTGATGGTGGGAATCTCTGTGGGCAATTTCCTGAGAACTGTTGATAGATTTTCTTTCTGGGAAAAGACATTCACCCTGAATCGTGCCTTATTGCCCAGCCAGTAGGAAAGATCACAGGAACCAGTTGCTGCCAGGCTGTCAAGTAGGCGTTTATTGTTGCCAATCACATTTAGGGCAAAAACTTCCGCCTGAAAAGGGGTAATCTCAGGGACATCAGGAGTGACAGTGGCCGGCGACAGAAAACCCGAGGATTCAACCTGCAGGGGCCGGCCCACGGTAATATTGAGATCGGAAACATTGCTTGCACTTTCAAGCATGGTGTTGATCCAGTAATCAATTTCAGGCTGTTTCATCTAAATCCTCCAGCTTTATTATTCAGAGTCGATCCTATTAACCTAAGCAAATGCCACCGAATGTCACGGACGATTAGGAAAAACCTTCTGTGTTTTCAGCAGGGTCGGTGGCAAAAAAACCACATACTCCCTTTATTCTATGAAAATTTAAGGCTTCTTGTCACTCTTTAATATCAGAAAATAGAGACTTCCCGGCTGCTTCATTACTCCGGCGGCTTTTTCAGCATAGCTGCTGTTCCCCATAAACAAATCCAGCCGCCCCGGTCCTTTTATGGCGGCACCGCTATCCTGGCTTGCAACAAAGCGCCCGACCTTTTTCCATCCGGACACAGTGCCGGATTCATCAAAAATGGGTGTTTCAGTCTCAATGTAATCCAGCGTCCCATGAGGAAAACACGCCCTGTCCACAGCAATGGAGCGCCCGGCGGTAAGGGGTTGATTCATGCTTCCGGTGGGGCCCTTCTCCATTTTTTCGTTTACACTGAAAAACACATACCGGTCATTTTTATGAAAAATTCTTTCCTGTTCTTCAGGGGCGTCATGCAAATATTTTATGATTCGTGGAAGAGTAACCTCCTCGAGAGGCATGACTCCCTCCTCAACCAACACTTTACCGATACTTGTGTATTTTCGGCCATTTGTGGCGGCAAACTGCACCTGCTTGACGCTGCCGTCCGGCAGTCTGACCTGACCTGAACCCTGGACATGCAGGATAAATGCCTCCAGCGGGTCTGCCAGATACATTATTTCACTGCCTGCCAAAAGATTGTTTTTTTCTATTTCCATTCGTGACGGGTAGGGAACGAGTTGCCCCTCTTTCATCCTCCCGACCTGCAGACTGCCGCTCCTGTCTTTCTGGGAAACAAGATCTGCTGGAACTGCATACAAAGGATATATGAATGGCGGGAAAAACTTCAGGCTGCCGGCAAAAGAAGGTTCATAGTAGCCGGTAACAAGCATGGCGCCGTCAACATTCCGTCCGAAAGATCTGCATACGCTGAAATGAGAGGCAATAAATCGGGATAATTTTGCGGGATCTTTGAGCCGTTCAATGGCTCCACGTAATGTCTCCTGGGTTGCAATAACATCACTTACTGAAAAGGTCATGCCGCAAAGGCTCAATTCTTTTTCAGGAGAGAGTTTTTTCAGGTAACGAAGATTGCTGTCCACCGCCTGGTTGAGCGACGGAATATCCAGGTCATCGTCAAAAAGGGGATGATGTCCGGCAGGTACAGGTACAAAAGGGGAATCACACCCTCTAGCCATAGCGCTGCTGGGCCAGAGAAAAAACACACCCAATAAAGCCAATAAAAAAATATGCGGGATTCTACACATGACAATCTCGTAAAAAGTCTCGGGATGGCTAAGTAAAAAATTTGATATACAAGGCGTAGCAATTTTTCAGGTGCGAGGCCATACATGTGGTATGCCGAGTGCCTGAAAAATTGCTACAACGCAGTAGATCGGACTTTTTACGACGCCATCAATT
>JACKQG010003142.1_pt2 | contig 14727 bp, 12 predicted proteins | sample 8237621 | NCBI WGS metagenome assembly JACKQG01 (sample SAMN15677084, study PRJNA649215) | marine metagenome | biome: marine; feature: Black Sea; material: saline water; isolation source: suspended particulate matter (SPM) from the Black Sea western gyre | collected 2013-06-09/2013-06-10 | depth... | reverse complement strand
TTATGGAAACGCGAAAACTTTTAGGCTGGATTTTGGTGATCTCGGGGTTGCTATTCCTCCTGAGCGGGCTGCTGGTGACGGTGTTTGCCGCCGTTCCGATGCCTATCAATAGCAATATGCCGCAGGGCGACGACATGGCGGCCTCCCCCTCTATGTGGGTTGATTTTGCCAATCAGGTGATGGATTTCACCCTCGAATTGCTGGCTCTGGATTGGACACCCATTCGAGTGGGCGTATTTTTGATTGTGGTTGGTATGCTGCTCGAGGGGTTTGGGGTTTACTCGCTGCTTTCGGCCAAATAATCACCACAGCGACAAAAACTCACAAAGAAAAATTTTGTGGTGGTTTTATTATAGGGCTTCAATAATCTCAGCAGCCAGGTCATAACGCCCAAAGGGGGGCATCATATAAACACCATTGGCCCAGGGCTTCATTTTTCGGATCATCTCAATTGTAATTTGCACTCCCTCTGCAGGGGCATTATCTCCGGCGGCTTCGATGCGTGCCATCGTCTCAGCGGGAATGATGATGCCGGGGACTTCATTATGCAAAAAAGCGGCGTGGCGCGCGCTGAACAGCGGCAATACACCGGCCAAGATGGGGATTTCCAGTGGGCCAAAGCGTTCTTCGTAAAGCTGTAAAAATTCAAATGCTTTTTCAGGCTGATAGATAGGCTGCGTGAGGGCAAAATCGGCGCCGTTTTCGATTTTACGGCGCAGGACTTTCAGTTCTCGCTCGGGGTTGGATGGCAGCAAATTTAGCGCACACCCCACGAAAAAGGCGGTCGGCTGCCCGATGTCGGCCCCGGCGTGATCTAGCCCGGCGTTGAATCCCTGTTGAATCAGCCGGATCAACCCCGAGGGTACCAGGTCATAGTCATCCATCGCATCGGGGTAATCGCCAATTGAAGTCGGGTCGCCCATCACCACGAAAACATTGCGAATACTGAGCGCATGAGCCGCCAGCAGATCTCCCTGCACGCGCAGCAAATTGCGCCCGCGGGTGGGAAAGTGGAGTGTGGTTTCGATGCCCACATTGCGCTGGATGAGATTGCACACCGCCCAGGGACTCATACGCATGCGCGCCATCGGGCTATCGGCCACGTTGATTACGGCGGCGCCCGCCTCCGCCAGCAGGCTGGCCCCGGCCAAAATTTTATGCGCCGAAAGGCCGCGCGGCGGGTCCATCTCGACGGCAATCGGAAATTCTTTGCGACTGAATTTTTGTGCCAACTGGGTCGGTTCAAGTTGAACGCGATCGTGCGCGGCTTGGGCATCAAAGGGGGTAATGACCTGAATCTGCAAATCGGCTGGCAAAGCATCCAGGCGGGCGCGCATGATACGGGTATGCTCTGGCGTAGTACCACAGCAGCCGCCGATGAGTTTGACACCCAACTCGGTGAAAGTCTTTGTGTAATCGCCAAAATAATCGGGGCCGGCCGAATACATCACCCGCCCACCCACATTTTCCGGCCAACCAGCATTGGGCTTGATGGCGAAACGCGCCTCGGGCACAGCCTGACGCATTAATTCTAAAATGCGCCGCAATTGCGCCGGGCCGCCGGAGCAGTTGGCACCGATAACGTCTGCGCCGGTTTCGTGTAGCGTGCGGGCCACTTTGGCGGGCGTATCACCAAGCAACGTGCGGTCGTCACGCGTGAAGGTGATTGTGGCAACGATTGGCAGTGAGCAAACTTCGCGCGCCGCGGCAACAGCTTCGCGGATCTCGTAGAGATCGCTGAAAGTCTCAATGACCAAAAAATCGACCCCGGCGGCACACAGAATGCCAATTTGCTCGGCAAAGGTTGCGCGCGCCTGCTCGGGGAGTACGCGTCCGTAAGGGGCTAGCCTCACCCCCAGGGGTCCAATATCGCCGCCCACGAGCACATCTTTGAAAGAAGCCTCCACAACTTTGCGCGCCAACTCAGCGCCGGCGCGGTTAATCGCTTCCACTTGATCTTCCAAACCATGATCGCCAAGTTTATAGCGGTTGGCGCCAAAGGTATTCGTGTATATCACCTGCGCCCCGGCCTCGATATACGCCTGATGCACGGTTCCAACGGTCGCTGGATGAGTCAGGTTAAGGTGATCAAAGCAGGTATCGAGACCAATACCTTGCTGGTGCAGCATGGTACCCATAGCGCCATCGGCAAGGATGGGGTGGGATGTTTCGAGCAAAGAAAGAAAATCGGGTTTTGGCATGGAAGGCTCCGCGCGTCAAGGATACGCCGAAGTGTACCAAAAAGGTCGAAATTCCGCTATTATTGATCTTCGATTTTCATCACCGCGGGGATGGCAAAACCAATTAGTCCCATGAGTGTGGTCAGCGCACCGCCCAGCATAAACCAGACCTGAATGCCAAACGCGTCGGAGAGCGGCCCTGCCAGCGCCAACCCGATAGGCATCATGGCGGTTGCCACACTACCGGTAAGCGAGAAAACGCGCCCCTGCATTTTGGGATCTACCGTGGCCTGCAAGATAGCCCCAATGGAGCCATTGGTAATCGGGATCATCACTCCGGTGAGGGCGAATGCAGCCATTGCCAGCGTAAACGCCGAGCCGGGCAACAAGCCCAGCACACTTGTTCCCAGACCAATGCCAATGATGCCAAGTATAGCCGTGACGATGCGGCGTTTGAATCCGCCCCAAATCCCCAACAACAGGCCGCCAATGATGACGCCGACGCCAAACAGGGCGTTGATCCAACCGAGTTGAAGTGCGCCCCCACCAAAGTGATCTTTTACTAATAAAGGCAGTAATGATGTGGTCGGCGACAGGAAGAAATTGATCATGGACGCCATAATCAGAATGCCCAGCAATCCCGGCCAAGTAAGCACATACTTGAATCCGGCGCGCAAATCTTGCCAGAAAGTTGTGCTGCCGGATTCGGCTGGATTTTTCTCAGGCTGAGGAATAACGATGAAAAATAGTGGGATGACGGCAATCAGGGCGGTGATGACATCGATGGCAACGATGCCGCTCATGGGTAGAAGTTCCATTAATAACGCGCCCAGCGGCGCGGCAATAATATTCAGCCCGCCGTTGAGAGTCTGGTTTACGCCTTGAATGCGGGTGAGGTGTTCTTTGGGCACCATTAACGAGGTGGATGCGGTCATGGATGGGCGGTGAAAGTTGCCACCAATGGCGCGGATAAAAATAATCACGTAAATATGCCAAATAGCAACCTGGCCTGTAGCGAAGAGCAAAACCAGGGCCAGTGCGGCTACTGCAACCGCGAGATCAGCCACAATCATGATGCGTTGGCGGTTCCAGCGATCCACCAGCGGGCCGATAAATGGGGAGAGGAAGACACCGGGCAGCAGCGCGAGCATAGTGGTGGTTGCCAGCACTGTGGCAGAGCCGGTTTTTTCGGTGAGATACCAAATGATGGCAAATTGCACAATCTGGCTGCCCAATAGCGAGAAGGCCTGGCCGGTCCAGATCGTAAAAAATGGCTTTTTCCAGTTTTGGGGTTGTTGTAGTGTTGTCATGCGAATACCTGCTCAAAAAAGTTGGTCAGTTTTTTGGTATAGATTTCTGGATATAACCTGAAGCATTCACCATTGCGATTGCACGACGAAATAGATGCCAACTGCAAAGCTGAGCCATACCCGAAGGCAGTCAGCCAGTTGCGGCGGGCGTTTGCGGTGACGGGGAGAAGATTCTTCATGGTGAATTTTTTCAAATGTGGTCCTCACCCTGATGCGAGCATCAGGGTGAGGGCACGGTAATGTCAATGTTCCAACGCGCGTTCAAAGAAGCCGACAATCTTTTCCTGATAAGCCTGGGGATTTACGAAATAGGCCCCGGCGTGTTTAGCCTTGGGCACTTCCCAAATTTCTTTGGGCTGCGCTGCGGCTTCGTAGAATACGCGTGTGAGCGTAAGTTCGCTGCCCTTTTCGGCGGCAATCAACATAACCGGGCGCGGGGCAATTTCAGCAATGGTGTCGAGTATCCCTTCGGTGGGCTGTACGCCGTTCATAAATCGCAGCACGCGGTAGTAGAAGAGATTTGCTGGATAATTGATCCAGCGGCGCAGGGTAGTAGGCCTGCCGCCATGATCGGCCAGGATCAGCGGGCCAGGGCCTTCGGCGATGACGGCACGCAGCCCTTCGTCGCGCGCCGCGGCGAGCAGGGCCGCCTTCCCACCCAGGGAAATGCCTAAAACGCCGATCCGCTCCGGGTCCACGTCTGAGCGTGCTTGCAAATAATCCAGCGCGCCAAGTACATCTTCGGCTTCCAGCCATCCCCGCGTACACACATCGCCATCGGAACTGCCGTGAGCGCGTTGATCGTACATCAATACACCGTAACCTTTGGCGACCAGCGCCGAGGCGTGGTAGATCATAGCAATGCCCTTGCCGCCATGTCCGTGCACCAAAATAATGATGCTGCCATTCTCGCTGGGCACGTACCAGCCAAATAGTGTTAATTCATCGCGGCTGGGGAATTCGACGGTTTCGAAGTCCATGCCGGCATCGGCGGGCGTGACGTTGCGCATGGCGAAGCGTCCGCCGGGGTGGGTGACGCGGTAAGCGTAGTAAATGCCCGAACAAATAATGTAGACGGGGTAGGCCAGCAGCACATACACCGGCCACGGGAAAGGCCGCCGCGCCGCGCCCAGGGCGATCAGCAGCAACGTACCCCACATGGCAAAATGGATCAGCCAATTTTGATAAAAACGCCAACTGCGCTCGCGGATGCGAATCGATTTCATAAAGGTGTCCTGTAGATTGAACCAATCTGATAATGGTATTTCTGATTATTCAAAACTCTTTTTTACTACCACGTACCCATTATAAACGTTCACCGTTGCGCATCCGCTGCGATCATCGTATACTTTTTTCTGATGGAACAACTCAGCTTTCTTCCTCCTACGGCCTGGTCGGTCACCGAAGTCAATCGCTATTTGCGCGATCTCTTTGAAAGCGACCATAATCTTGGCGATCTCTGGGTGCAGGGCGAACTCTCCAACGTCTCTCGCCCGCGCTCCGGGCATCTCTATTTCACGCTCAAAGACGAGCGCGCCACCCTGCGCGGCGTAATGTGGCGTAGTTCGGTGCAGCGATTGGGCTTTACGCCCAACGATGGCGATGCCGTCGAAGTGCATGGCAGCATCAATATTTACGAAGCGGGCGGGCAGGTGCAATTATATGCCGACACAATCAAACCGCTCGGCACAGGCGCGTTATACCAGGAATTCAGTCGTCTGAAGGCCAAACTCGAAGCCGAAGGCCTGTTCGCTGAAGAACGCAAACGTCCGTTGCCGCGCTGGCCGCGACGCATCGGCATTGTAACTTCCCCAACCGGCGCGGCTCTGCGGGATATGCTGAATACGTTGCGGCGGCGCTATCCGCTGGTGGAAGTGGTCATCGCGCCAAGCCCAGTGCAAGGGCAGGAAGCTCCGCTCAAGCTCGCGGCAGGATTGCTGCAAATTAACCGGGTGGCTAAACCCGATGTGATCCTGTTGGCGCGCGGTGGCGGCTCAATCGAAGATTTATGGGCCTTCAACGATGAACGCGTGGCCTATGCCATTGCGGCTTCCGCCGCTCCCGTCATCACCGGCGTGGGACACGAAACAGATTTTACGATTGCCGATTTCGTCGCCGATCTGCGCGCGCCCACCCCCACTGCCGCCGCCGAACTTGCCACCCCCAGCCGCGAAGACCTGCTGCCCGCGCTGGCCGAGATTGGGCAGCGGTTCGCAAATTATGCTTCGATACAGATTAACGAGCGTCGCTGGCAAATCGGCGATCTGGGACACCGTTTGCAGCGCGTTTCCCCGCTGGCGCGCATCCGCAGCGACCGCCAGCGCCTGGATGAAATCGGCCAACGCGCGGCCACCTTGTTGCGCCACCGGCTGCAAATGCAATATTCGCAGTTCCAGGCCAACGCGCAGCGACTTGATGATCTCAATCCGCATACTGTTTTGGGGCGCGGCTATGCCATTGTGAGCCATGCCGATGGCCGCACTATCCGCAGCGCGGCGCGAGTTCAGCCCGGCGACGCGTTGAACGTGCGCGTCAGCGATGGCGATTTTGATGTAAAAGTGGCTGATACTTTACGACAATCAGGTTAAGAATTATGCCCTCTCCCTCCCCCGCCCTTTGAGAGCCTTTCATTCAAGTAGCCAGGCAAACACTCAGGGCACCCCCTCCCTCTCCCAAATTTGGGAGAGGGAGGGGGTACGAGCGCAGCGAGTGGGGATGGGTGAGGGCAAAACGGAAAAATAAAACTCATGACCGAAAAACTCACCCCCGTAAAAGAACTCACCTACGAGCAAGCCCTGGCTGAACTCGAAGGCTTACTCTCCTTGCTTGAAACGGATGACGGCAGCCTGGATGAAATTTTGGCAAAATTTGAGCGCGGGCAGGCGCTGGTACAACATTGCGCCGCGCTGCTCGAAAAAGCCGAATTAAAAGTCCGCCAACTTTCTGGCGATGAAATCATCGATTTTGAGGCAGACGCGTGAATCTATCGACACTGACTCAGAATTATGTTTTTATTGGCGCAAGCCTGGCCTGGTTTCTGGCGCAGGTATTTAAAATTCCGCTGGAATATATGCGCTCAAAAAAATGGGAATGGGTGCTATTACTGCGTGCCGGGGGCATGCCCAGTTCGCATTCGGCCTTTATCAGCGCCACAGCGCATGGAATTGGCCTGTTTGCCGGGTGGGATTCGCCGCTTTTCGCCCTGGCGGTGGGTATGGCGATCATTGTGATCTATGATGCTACCGGTGTGCGCCGCGAGGCCGGGCGTCATGCCGAGTTGATTAACGCCATTATCCGCGATATGCGCAAAGGTCATTTGCCCAGTCTTGAAACTCAGGAAAAATTAAAAGAAGTTTTGGGCCACACGCCCCTCGAAGCGATTATGGGGACGCTGTTGGGCGTTGTGGTTGCGCAACTCGTCTGGTTTCGCTGGGGATAGTTCACTAAGCGATGGGCAACAAAAACAGGGCTATTCGTGGCTGGAAGAGGGGGTTGAGCGCGGTTATTCTCAGTGCGGGACTCATCTTTGGGGGCTTGTTCGCCGGAACCAGCATCTGGCCTTCGCTGGGCAGTCAGGGCGCGCAGGTGTTGCGCCAAATTTTCGGCAATCCCTTTGTGGCCGAGTTAGAGATGTTTGTCTTTGGGGTACAGGATACGCTTAAAAGTTGGGAGTATGCTCTGGGGCTGGCCAACCCGGTTGCCCCGTGGATAGCCCCCGAGGAGGACGCTGCCCCCTTTGTTCAAACCCCCACACCGGGCCGCGTGCGAACCTCCCCTACGGCGACAGTAAAACCTCTAGAGTCAAAAAACACTCCTACACCTTCAACATCTAACCTTCAACCTTCAACGCCAACACTCACCCACACCCCAGAGATTTTTATCTGGCCCCCAGAGCCGCTCACACCATTGGGGACAATTGACGGCGAGGGCATCTGGTCGGCATATATCGACGATGTGGCCTACCGTGCTTTTTTACAGCCCGATCCTGAGCGCCCTTACAGTGTGGTGGCGGTGATTGCCATCGATTTAACACAAGTGCAACTTCATTATGTGCTGGGTTCAATTGAGCCGAAATTTACCGATGAAACTGTGCCAGCCAAACGTTCGGGGCGCATCCCCGATGAAGACCGTGCCCCGGGGCATTTGTTGGCGGCTTTCAATGGCGGTTTTCAGGCACAGCACGGAAATTTTGGGGCTATGTCCGATGGCGTGGTTGCGATTCCGCTGCAAACTGGATTGGGGATGGTGGCGATTCGCGAGAACGGCGAAATCGTTATAGGCGAGTGGGGTGCGGAGATTACGGATGCCGATACGTTCATTGCCTGGCGGCAGAATGGGCCGCTGGTAGTGCAGGCCGGGGAATTGACTGAGCATGTTTTTAGTTTTTCGCCCAAAGATTGGGGGTATACCATTAATGATGTTTCCCCGACGTGGCGATCCGGGCTGGCGCTTGACCCTTCGCGACAAATATTGTTCTACATTGCGGGGCCAAGCCTGACAGTTGAGGCGCTGGGTAAGAGTATGCTCGCCGCAGGCGCGGCCTACGGCATGCAACTTGACATCAACCCTTATTGGGTGCATTTCACCCCCTTTGTGGTGGAAGATGGCATTTTAGTGCCTGACCCGCTATTCCCCGATTCGATGAATGAAAATATCGACCGTTATTTGAATGCCTATTCGCACGATTATTTTTACATCACAACGAGAAAGTGACCGGGAAAAATTCCACCACGCAGCCACACAGCTCACAGTTGCTTCGTAGTCTTGGGTTCACGGCGATAAAACCCCAATTTCCAAATCGAGCAGATAGCGTTTGCGCCACAGGCCGCCGCCGTAGCCGGTGAGTTGACCATCGGCGCCAATCACGCGGTGGCAGGGGATGATGATGGCAAGGCGGTTATCGCCATTGGCGCGGGCTACGGCGCGCACAGCGGTAGGTTTGCCAATCATTTCGGCCTGTTCTTTATAGGAGCGAGTTTTGCCAAAGGGGATAGTTTGCAGCGCCGCCCAAACTTGCTGCTGAAAGGGGGTTCCCGCCAATACCAGTGGAATATCGAATTTCTGAAGTGTGCCAGCGAAATAGGCTTCGAGTTGATGCCTGGTTGCCTCGATATGAGGATTCGCCCCCGGGATAAATTCGGCATTTAGGCGCTTGCCAAGACGCTGCATCTGGGTTTCGACCATGCGCCGGTCGGCGAACTCCAGCAGGCACAGGCCATCATCGGTGGCGCCGGCCAGCATCGGGCCGAGGGGGGTGAGTATCCTCTGGGTATGGACAATACGCCCGGCTGCGCTTCCTTTGGGGGAAAATCCGGTCGCTTTCTTGAACGAGTCGCCAAAACCACTCAATGATTCATAGCCTGCTTCATAAGCTGCGTGGATCACAGGCTCTCCATTTTTAATGCGCCCAAATGCTTCACTGACTCTCAATGTGCGCTGGTAAGCCTGAAAAGTCATCCCGTGGTGTTTTTTGAACCAGCGACGCACGCGGTTGGGATCCAGATCGCGGGTGCGTAAATCGTGGTCTTTGATCTTCGTCTCAGGGGCCGATTCGATTTCCTCGAGCAGGGGTTTGAGCCAGGTCGGAGGCGAACCGCTGCGCGTCAGAGGGCGGCAAATTTTGCAGGGACGGTAGCCGCTCAGCAGCGCCGCGCGCGTAGATGGGAAGTAGGACACATTCTCGCGTTTGGGTTTGCGCGCTGTGCAGGTAGGGCGGCAAAAAATACCCGTTGTCGTGATGCCTGCAAAGAAAATGCCCTCGTACGCGGGATCTTTTTCGAGCAGGGCGGTATACATGGTGGTTTCGCTGGGAAGAGAAGTAGGCATAATCGGCTCCAAAATAACCACAGATAAGCACAGAAAAAATCAGCGTTTGCGCGTGCCCTTTAGGGTATCTGTGATTTCAATCTAAATGTGCGCTGGAAAAATCATGATAAAGTCAATTCTACCGCCCCACAGATACGAACGAAACCGAAAACTTGACAAGCTTTTTAAATCCAGGGCACTGCTTCAAGCGTGTGATCGCCCCCGGCATCGCCAGTATTAAGCGTGCCCGCAGGTTCTACCATCAGAATTTGGCATTCCTGTGCGGCAATCGGTTTATGCTCCACCCCTTTGGGAACCACGATCATCTCACCGGCTTTGAGCGCCGCAACACTGTCCCGAAAGGCAATTTCCATTTCGCCGTCAATCACAATGAAAACTTCATCGGTCTCCGGGTGACTGTGCCAAACAAACTCGCCCTGGATTTTAGCGATTTTGAAATGATAATCATTCATCTGTGCGATGATTTTTGGCGACCATTGCTCACTGAATAAACTGAATTTTTCATTAAAATTAATGGGGGCGTAGGGCATGGCAACTCTCCTAATTGTAGGATGTGTATTTATCATTATTGTACTCGAACCCTCAACGAGCTTGAGTAATAGTACTTATGACGCGATTGCAAAACGCACCACAACCTGCCATAATGGAGTAGCAAGATATTCACCCGCAGCGACTTTCCAAACCGCTGAACAATCTGTAGGGAGTTTAATATGAAGCCAATCCGCCTTCCCACCAGACGACAAATCGCATTATTTGCAATTGTGATTGCTATTATCGGCGCCATCCTGGCCTGCAATTTGCCCGATGAAGCGGCGCAGCCGGAAGTGAATTATCCGGCTACCCTCACGGCTGTCGGCGCGGAACAGGCTCAGGCGGCTGAATCCCCCGCGGGCATAGCTACCCCCACCGATACACCATTCCCCGCCGATGCAGCCACCGCCACATCCACACCTTCCCCAGAGATTGAACATCTCACCCAGCCCGGCGAACCGGCGAAAATCCGCACCTGGGTTTCCGATTTATCTTCCAAAGTGTTTGCGGCAGAACATCGGGCAATTGGCGATAATTTAAACATCAATCTGCTTGAGCGCCCTTTCACCACCGGCGAGATGACGTACCAACCCTATCTGGATATTATCAAAGTTGAGATCGGTGAAGGGGCAGAGTGGATTTATGTGATCTTGCATCTGGAGGCCGAGCCGCCTGTCGATGCGGAAGCCTACTACGCCATTGAAATTGATCTGGATCGGGACGGGCGCGGCGACTGGCTGATCAGCGGTCGGGTGCCTGCTTCTGAAGGCTGGACAACGGACGGGGTCACTGTTTGGCGTGACAGCAACGACGATGTGGGGGGCTTCACCCCGATGCGCGCGGAGGCTCCACTATCGGGCATAGATGGCTATGATGAGCGCGTTTTCAACGCGGGCATTGGCGATGATCCCGATGCCGCCTGGGTGCGACGGGCGCCCACATTCCCTCAGCGCGTGCAACTGGCTTTCAAGCACAGCCTGATTGGTTCAGCGAGCACGTTCTTGTGGGGCGGCTGGAGTGAGGCCGCAGTTAATGAACCAGCCTGGTTTGATTACAACGATCATTTCACGCTGGCACAGGCTGGTTCCCCCGCCATTGGTAACGACCACTATCCGCTGGCCGAATTATATTCGCTGGATAACACCTGCCGCTGGACATACGGGTTTGAGCCGACGAGCGATTACCCCGGCCTGTGTCCATTGCCGAGTCCTACGCCTACCGCCACAAGTAGTCCAGCCCCTGAAGTGCCTCAAGTTTGCACTGAGCCGCCCAATGGCTGTCCGCGCGTGCGCATGGGGCTTACGCATGTGTACTACGTTCAAATGATCTGGAATCCAGACACATGCGAGTGTGAAATGCCGTAAGCCAAATCAACATTGCCTCTGCGGTTTGCACGAGTTTTGATAACGTGAAGTCGTGTGCAAGTTCGCCCTGAGCGGTTTCGGCAATCTCGGGCAAGTGGACAAAACCAAAGCGCGTTGCCAAACCCAATGCCTGAATCTCGCGCGCTGCGGCGTAGAAAACTTCGTTGCAAATATAAGCCCCGGCGTGATTCGAAATTACTGCCGGGCTACCCGCAGCCTCGATAACTGATTTCAGCTCCAGCAGGGGGAGATTGCTGAAATAAGCGCCCGCTCCGGTGGGGTGGATAGGATCGCCTTGCTTGAGAACCCCGGCGTTGTCTGGATAGGGGGCATCTTGCACATTGATGGCAATGCGCTCGAGGTTGATTTGTTCTCTCGAGGAGGCCACACCAAACGAGAGCAACACATCGGGTTGAACCTCGCGGATCAGGGTTTGAATCTGTTCCCCGGCCTGACCATAAACCACCGGCAAAATGGCGCGATGCAAATCTATGTTGGCAGGCAGGTTATTCGATTTCCCCAAGGCCTCGATTAGCAATAGCGCTGGATTGACGACAATATGCTGGAAGGGGCCAAAACCCGTGATGAGTACTTTTTTCATCGCGAGTGCAGCATATCCAATTGCTCTTGGGCGAAAACACGCAGGTCTTCCATGCCGGGATCGCCTTCCGTCCAACCCTGACAATCTTCAAAACTCCAAATCGCCTCGTCAAAACGCTCTAACGAAGCCAGCGCTTCGCCCCTTAAACACCATAAATGCGCATGCGGTGGATGCGCTTCCGCATCGGCATAGCGTAAGGCGACATCCAGGGCCTCAACTGCGGCAGTGGCATCGCCGTTGCGAAGAAGCTCCTCCGCTAAAATCTGGCATTCTTCAATAGATACGCACTCCGTCGCGCTGCCTCCGCTGGAAAGTTTGGGAATCCCCCAGATGAGCAGCAGGGCAAGGATGGCTGCGCCGACGATGCCAAAGATTAACTTCGTTCGCTTCGCTTGAGTGGCCGTTTGACTCGTTTGCCCACTTTTGCTCTTTGAAACCATCTGGCTCTTTTGGGGCTTCGGCGCTTCTGCTTCCATAGCGACGGTGGCTTTTTCGGCCAGATCTGCTTCGTCAGGCTCCATAGCCACGGTGGGACGCGAGGCGATGGTCTGCTTCGAGATGGGATCATCTTCGGCCTGCATGGCGATGGTGGCTTTGTCATAAACCTCGGGGCGCGATTCGCTTGACCGCGCCTCAGCCGCCGCGGGCGCGCGCCGGGCATCCGGCTCGGGCACAAGATGTCCCTCAAAGGCCTCATCCAGCGCGTTTTTGAATTCATCCGCCGAAGCATACCGTTGTGCCGGGTCCTTTTCGAGCGTTTTTTGGATCACGGCTTCCAGCGCGGGGGGAATATCGGGGCGCAGGGAACGGGGGCGCGGCAACGGTTCGTTGATGTGCTTGTGAATCACGGCCAGGGGGGTATCCGAGTCGAAGGGTACTTTACCGGTGACCATCTCGTAGAGGATCACGCCCAGCGAGTAGATATCGCTGGCGGCGCTGACGTGCAACCCCATGCCCTGTTCGGGCGACATGTAGGAGGGGGTGCCCACCAACGTGCCGGTAGCGGTAAACTGGGTATCACTAAGAATGCGAGCGATGCCGAAATCGGTGAGTACAACGCGGCCATCTTTGCCAAGCAACACGTTGGCAGGCTTGATATCGCGGTGCAGCATACCCTGGCGGTGAGCGTATCCCAGGGCCGAGGCGGTATCCTGAACGATTTGCACAATTTCGGCATAAGGCAGCGGAGCGGCGGACTGCAGCAGGCGATCTTTGAGCGTGCCGCCATCGACGAACTCCATAATCATATAATAGAGATCATCCTGACTCTCAAAGTCGTACACCTGCACAATATTGGGGTGGCGCAGGGTCGCGATGGCCTTGGCCTCGCGCTGAAAACGCGCCGTAAAATCCTTGCCTTCGGCGAGAAAATGGTGCAGCACCTTGATGGCTGCGTAGCGTTCAAGTTGTGGATGATGTGCCTTGTAAACTTCGGCCATGCCCCCGCGCCCCAGGCGTTCGATAACCTGATATTTGCCCAGCGTTTGCCCTGCCAGTGTTGCCATGTAGAACTCCTGAATATGAGGCCTATACTTCCTACCGTATTATACAAGACTTCAGTCTGGAAATTGCAATTTTTGTCGAAATGCTTACATTTCCGACAGTCCACTTGGTCAGGGAGTATTTTCGTCTATAATAAACGCAATGCAACTCACCCTATTTGCACTCGATTGCGGCGCGACCAACTGGCGGCTCTACCGGGCCGGGTATCAGCGCGCGGGCAATGTTCTGCGCATTCTCGGCGACCCGCAACCTTCGCCCCTGACCAGTTTCAGCGACCGCAATTTGCCTGCCGCGCTCACATTGACCCTAGATGGCACATCTGTCGAAAGCATTGGCGAAATTGCCCAGATGCAGCTCGAAGATGAAACCGCCCGCGTCCGCGTGCGCGAGTATTTCAAGCCCTGCATCGGCGCGCACCTGGAGCCGAATCCCTTGCCACACCAACAACGCTATACCCACGCTCAGGCGCTCGACTACACCCGCCTGATGCTCGAAACTGTGCTGGAACAAATCCGCCGCGAAAAATGGCGTTCGAGCAGTTTTGATGAGCGTTTGCGCTTCGCCTTTGCCTACCCTGTCCACTGGCGCGATGAACACAATGGCGCGCTCTTCGCTGAATTCCGGGCATTGGTGCGCAGTTGCTTCTCTGAAGCCATGCACGCCCATCTGCGCTTTGTGGCTGAACCCGAGGGAGCCATTCTGAGCCTGAACCATCAGGGCTTGCTCAACCCGATCAGCACAACGGGAAACATCACGCTGATTGTAGATGTTGGCGGCAGCAGCAGCGATATTGTCGCTGGGCGACTCGACCCGCACAGCGGCGAATTGCTGATTCTCGGGCGCTACGGACAGCCTTTCGGTGGCGGCCTGTACGATGCGGCCCTCGCCGCCTATTTGGCTGATGAAATGGGCATCCCCGCCGCGGCCCTGGTCGATGATCCCACCGCCCTGACGACACTGCGCGTCTTCGGCAAACGTCTCAAAGAAGCGCTCAGCCGGGGATTGCTGCAAAATCCAGATGGCGGTTCAAATGTTCAGCGCACGCTCACCCTGGTGCTACACAGCGGCGAAATCTACCGGCGGTTGATAAAACTAGATCGAGATATTTTCGAGCGCGTCGCCGGGGAACTCAATCGAAATTTCGAATACCTGATCACCGAAGCCCTAAACACGATGAGCCTGACCGAAGGCGAAATTGGGCAAGTGATGCTGGTCGGCGGCGGGGCGCAGTTGTACAGTGTTGTGCGTTATCTGCGCGCCCGTTTTGGGGATGAAAAAGTCGTGCTGGCGGATAATCCCGACGAGATGGTGGTGCGCGGTATCGCGTTGGAATATGGCGCACAGATGGGGATGATTCAGCCCGGCGCCAGCCTGATGATCGAACCACCCTCGCGGTTGGTTTCTGCCCCCGA
>JACKQG010005102.1_pt1 | contig 14728 bp, 15 predicted proteins | sample 8237621 | NCBI WGS metagenome assembly JACKQG01 (sample SAMN15677084, study PRJNA649215) | marine metagenome | biome: marine; feature: Black Sea; material: saline water; isolation source: suspended particulate matter (SPM) from the Black Sea western gyre | collected 2013-06-09/2013-06-10 | depth... | reverse complement strand
ACAAAAACCCTACGGTGTGTTACTTGCGACGGGATTGCGAACGCATCAGGAGAATTATGCGCTCGCTTTTGCGGCTGACCTGCGATGCCGTCTTATCGCTGTAACTGACGAGGCAGACGTGCCGCCTCACCGCGCCGAGTGGAATCGAAGATTTGCCGATGAGATGAATCTGCCATACATTCCCAATCTCGACGATGCACTTGTTAGAAATGATGTGGATATCGTTAGTGTATGTTCTGAACACGAGAGGCGCGGTCGCATCGCAGTAAAGTGCGCACAGGCGGGCAAGCATGTCTATCTGGATAAGCCGATGACATGCAGTGTGGCTGATGCGGATGCAGTCGTCGCGGCTGTTGAAGAAGCAGGCGTGCGTAGTCAGATGTTCAGTTTCATTCACAACCCCTGGGCGCAGGCAGCCAAGAAAGCTGTTGAATCGAGTGCTATTGGCGAGATTGTTGCTATCCATTGCGACGTGATGTTCGCCAAGGGATACGCCGGCACAGCGCCGCTTGGCAAGCAACGCAAACAAGACCCACATCCTACTCGCTTCACATTCATGGATTCCAAGCGGGAATTGCGCGCTACAGGAGTCTACGCGGTCGGACTAATTCGCTGGCTGGTTGAATGTGAAGTGCGCACGGTGTTCGGCGTGACGGCGAATTATTTCTTCGCTGAACATGCTAAAAATGACGTGGAAGACTTCGGATTGCTCGCGCTTACGTTTGACAACAATATCACCGCAACTGTTGCCAGTGGGCGCATCGGCTGGATGAGCCATCCACAAGGCGGGCCAAACTGCGTATATCTCATTGGCACGAAGGGTACATTGAAGATAGACTCCTATCAACCGCGCGTTGAAGTGTACGCCGATGAACCCCCATGGACGAAGCCGCCTATCCATCCTGAAGATCCAATGTCCTTCTGGAGTAGCACGCAGGATGAGGTTAATATACCACCTAAGCAAGGTTGGATGGTATTGCGCGACGAAGGCGAATCATTGAGCGATGCCAGCCGTTTCGTCGATTGTATTGAATCTGAGCGCGAAAGCGAAATGTCGGCGCAGGATGGCGCAGCAGTGGTCGAAGTTCTGATGGCGGGATATGTATCAGCAGCAAAAGGTGATGTTGTATCATTACCGCTGCCACGTTAAAGGAGAAAATGATTTGGGCGCCTTAAATCTTGTACAAACTGTGTAAAAACAAAAACCCCTTATGCCATAAGACTTTGGCATAAGGGGTTTTTTCTAATGACGCTACGGGGAATCGAACCCCGGTTTAATGGCTGAGAACCACTCGTCCTAACCCCTAGACGATAGCGCCGCCATTTTCCGGATAAATTGGTTGCCGGAGAAGGAGTCGAACCCTCATAACATAATCCAGAGTCATGCGTCTTACCATTAGACGACCCGGCAACTAATCACATACCGAATTATGACTTTAAAGTATAACAAAAAGTTTTCTAAATGTCAATAAAAATTTTAAGTGAAGGGACAACCAAGGGTTTTCCCTTTCAAAACCCTTTCCTATGGGGAATTTGTATTAAGTTTATACAAATTTAACAGAAACCGAGTTTTTCCCAAAAACTCGGTTTCTTATCTTTTCAACATGTAGGGAATTTGTATTAAGTTTACAAAAATTCTCAGTGAAAATCCCATAATCAAATTACTTAGAAAATCCAAAACGTATAAGTTCTTTGCTGTAGTATGACACTGAGAACACTCCAGAAACCACCGATGGCAAATTCACCTAATATCAACCCCAGGAAAAATGGGATTGCGTTGCGATGTGCTTTCAAACCTCCGTATCTAAGGATGACCCATTTAGCGCAAGAACTGATGACGAGACAAAACCAGATGTAGTCGATGCCAAAATTGGTGGATAGCGCGTAGCCTGCAGGATGGAATGGCCACCAGAGAAAGCGCATTCGCATTGCCATCAATAAGAATGTAAATACAAAACCGACGCCAAAGAAAGTGAGCGCTGGATAATTTGTTGGCGATGGAAAATTGAGGTAAGTTGGTAAGCGATGGAATGTCTCCCAGGCAAACCATCTGCCTGGAGCATCGGCGACTTTATACGACATCTCTAACATTGCCCAAAAGGATGCCGGGACGGCGATAATGACGGCGAGCATCATGGCGAATACTAACTTGCGATTGTCCATATTTGTTCGTTCTGCCATTTTGAAACCTTCAAGTTGTTGCGGCATCGGGTGGTTTCGATATGACCTGTTGAAAAACCAGTAGAATGCAATTATTGTAAGATTTGATGCCCCCAATCTTCGGGTGCCGAAGAAATCTACCATGATGTGTCCGGCGTTCATCGGCGTTAGTTCGTGGGTAGGCGGTCCTAATTCCGCGCGCATCCGAGTGATGGCAGTTGATATAGCAAAATAGAGCATGAAAAACACAACTGCCGCCCAGATTGTCATCCCCGCGCGGATGGAGAAAGCTATCAAAAAGAACAATCCGCCGATTAAGCCGAAAAATGCCCATCGATATGGAAGTGGTTCCTTCGTGTCATCAACAAAAGATGAACTTGGCAGGAGCTTCTTCCTCCCACTAACAAAAACCCGTTTTAAAACTATTCTCAGATGTCGGCGGGTTATCCACACTGCCAAAATTCCCAAACCTATCCATGCGCCCGAAGATTGTTGATTCAGATATGGAAATCCAGGGAGACTGCGGAGGCCAAGAGCCGCAGCAAGCACTTGTTGTCCCTTCCGAAAGAGGTAGAAAAACCAGGTTGAAAATGATAAATCCAGCGGTAGGAAAAAACTCAATCCGACGGCAAATGGGTAAAACGACAGGGGCAACCAGCCGATTGCATTCCAGGGTTTGGTAGTGAAGTAAATTCCGAGATTATGCTGTGAAACTTTGACGGGAATTGAAGGTAGAGAAGGAAAATAGAAATTCAAACCGTTGAGCAAATTCAGCGCGCCAGCCAAGCCACAGCCAATCCACATCAACCGATTTGAAAAAAAACCGGAAGCGCCGCCTTTTTCTGTGATTGCAAGCGGAAGTTGAATGATGGGATAAGTCAACTTCTCTTGTTCAGTCCATTGCCGCCGTACAATCACATTTACGCAAACCATAACGAACAACAACGCGAATATGAATGATGTCCACCAAAGCATTGGACCAAGCCACGCTTTGAGATGCGCGGCGGTATACAACGTAGAACCGCCTTCGTAATATCCGCGCAATACGCTCTTATCACTTATCGACAACCAACTCGGAATATATCTGCCAAACAACTCCGCCCATTCGTTTTCCGGCGTTGAATACCATGATATGTGTGGGATAGCCGGAATGAGAATTTGTAACATATCGTGAGAAGATATGGTCGAGGCTATACAGAGAATTACATATATTGTCAATAGTTCCCCTTGACTAAGAGCAGCCTTGGGCGCGAATTTTACTATGAGTAAGTTACCGATTATGATAGCGACTAAAATAAATATCGTGTTGAAAAAAAGGGATGCGCATGTTGGATGGCCAGAATACCAGACGATTTCTATCTGGATTACCCAGTATGCGTTCAATGGAATCAATATCAGTCCAATGAGCAAAGCTCGCCATGTTACGCTTTTAGATTGCACGATTTGTCTAATTTCTCCTAAAATATTTAGATTGATTTAGTGAGTGAGAAAGTGAAACGTAAAACGTGAAACGTAATGATATGATTCACGTTTTACGCATCACGTTTCACGATAAATATTCCTTCTCAGCGCATGCAAGCGCTTGTTCTTGATAAGTTCCATCTACCAGTTCGCCGTATATTTCTGGACGCCGACTCGCCATAACTGCCAGGGTTCTATCACAATTCTTCGCAAAGTGGAAGTTGGTAAGCCGTTTTTTATCCAAATCTATTTCGCGTGTGACTACTTCAACCCATCGCGAAGCTTCCGCCAGAATCATGCCATCTGGCCCGATGATGCCGCTTCGACCTATCATCATCCCCGGCCGCCATTCGCCTTCTTTGTAGCCGTAGCAAGACGAGACAAGATACAAACCAGTGTCGATAGCTCGGGCGCGATATCGGATTTCCCAATCCACTTCCCCCCAACTGCTCTGGACGTGTGGGAAGAAAATTATCTGAGCGCCTTTCAGCATGAGGGTAATCGTATGTTCGGGATATTCTATGTCCATACAAGTCATCACGCCGATTTTTCCGAAATCCAGTTCAAATACAGGAATATCATCACCTGCTACAATTCCCCATTCGGCTTCTGGCGCTGGCAAATGCACCTTGTAATATTGTCCAATCAATCTACCTTCACGATTGATAATCAGCGCGACATTGCGTAGTTTGCCATCGCATAAACCGACAATCGGCGCAACCAGATTCATTGAATATCTCTTTGCAATTTTTCCAAATTGTTCCACCAACGGGCCGGGCACAGTATCAATAAATTTACGTCCGTTCTGACTATTCCAGTCAATGCCGCGCACATTTGAATATTCGCCAAACACGGCTACATCTGAATTTCTTTTGCCGGCAATTTCAAGCATTTCAAAAATATTTTTAAGATTATTCGCTTTTACTTCTTCAGGCATTTCACTTTCTTTCCAAGCGGGTAATTGGATTGTGCTTACTGTTACGATGTTCGCCATTTGTCTACCTCCGAAACTCGGCGCTTAATAGAAACCGAGTTTTTGGGGAAAACTCAGTTTCTGTTGCTATACAATCATATCATGAATGAGGTGGAAATTCAAAATGATTCTTACATTACAATCATTTTTCTATTGCAAAAAATATTTTTTGTGTTATAATCTTATAAGGACTTATTATGAAGATGCGTTTTCCGCCCAGAATTCTAATTTTTAAGGAGAGAAGTAAAATGTATACGAAATTTTTCCTTCGAACTGCTATCATATTATTTTTTGGATTAATGATAGTTAGTTGTGGTGTGAAAGCGCGTGTAGATATTTACATGGAGCCGGTAGCGACAGGTAACGAACATTTAGATACCAAAACAGGCGCAATGACCATTGAAAAAGAGGGAGTCAGCATAACGGTTGAGCCATTAGACGCTTCAGACCTTCTTTTGTTGACGGATGATAAGGATATAAATCCGTACATTGACGTTAATTTTTGGAGATATGCTAGCCCGTTGTATACTGTTTTCGATATAAATATCCATAATAAGAGAGATTCTAAAGTGGTGGTAGATTCTCCAACTATACTTATCGATGAGAATGGAGAACAGTATGCATCTTTACCTTACGATTATTTCAAAGATATTTATGGCGCTGCTCCCCGAGCGCATACCCAAATAGTTTATCCTGACTACAGGTATGGATATTATTATCCTTACCGTTACTCACCATATTACATTAGACGTGTATCCAACACAAATGTTCAAGGACGCAGGTTAGTCGCGCGTGAAACTGTCTTTGATGGTGCTAAATTATTTTCCGGAGCGAAAAGAGGCGGACTTTTGGTTTTCGAAAGATTAGACGAAAGTGCTACGGACGTGAGGTTGGCAATCCCAGAAGTTGTTGTCTACGATGGCAGGAGAAAGCAGAGGTTAGATTTTGAATTTAATTTCCGGCAAATTGTCTCTGTGAAAGAATAAGTACCAGAATTCATTCTGAAGTACTGTAAGCTTTCACGCATGTAAGAATATTTCGAATGGAAAATTGGAAGGATAAGGTGACGAAGCTGAAACTGCCACGATGCCAAAAGCATCTTTGGTTGTGCTTGGCAGTAGTTGTTTTTATTTACGCCAGTAATTCGGAATCCGCGCCGTATTTCCATGACTCAGACCTGGTGGACATTCCATCTGGAAAAACGTTAGAGCATGGAGTTTTTAGCGTAGGAGCATTCATAACGTTCCGCAATGATAAGGGAGTTCCCAGGGAAGAATCAGCGGTTAAGTTGGATTTTGGATTGTTTAATCGTTTAGAAATTGGTATAGTAGCTCTAAAATTAGAACAAAACTTTTTGTTGAGTAACTTTAAATTTCAATTATTGAAGGAAGTTGATGTACTTCCCAATGTGGTTTTAGGAATTGAGAATATCGGCGATAAAGTGCCTGAGAGCATGAGCCAATATAAATCGAAATCCCCGTATATTGCGATTAGCAAGCAATTTAATCTTCCTTTTGCTCATTTAATAACGGGGCACATTGGAATTGGACGTGGAAGATACATTGAGGAAAAATCTATTGGTAGGTACTTGCATGGGGTTTTCTGTGGAATTAGTAAGGACTTCCAGCCGCGGTTCATAGATGGGAATGTATCTTTGAGCTTAGAACTTGATGGCAGAGACGTGAATGTTGGAGTTCGATATCTTATGGGTAGCGGTTTGTTGCTTGATATTGCTCTCGGCACTCTCAACGCCTCGTTATCCGAAGGGAAGAAAATTCGCTCTCTTTTTGGGGTCTCGTTTACTAACCAGATGATGTTGCAGAAAATTGGGGAGGCGTCGCGATTAGCGAAGCAGGCAGGTAAACGCGCTAGTGAAGCTCTGTCTCAAGTGGAAGAGGAGGGAAAATCTACAAAATAATCGGTTACCAATCATTTGCTTCCAATTTTAATTTTTTTTAGGAACTACCTCATTTTTTTTCTTGTATTCCATAGCGGAGTATGCTAAAATATTTATGTTGATAAGCTAAAAATTAGGAGGAATAAAAATGAAGAAGGTTTCGTGTCTGGCTATAGTCGGGATTTTTATTCTGAGTGTAGCCTTAACAGGATGCGGTAATTTAAAGAAAAAAGAGTTTGACCAGGTATTCACTGAACACAAAGGTGAACAGGAACAGATTCATACAGACATAAACACTAAGGTAACTGGTGTTGACCAGAAATTAGACCAAGAAGTTAGTGACCGAAAAGCGGGCGTTGATGAAGCCAAGAAGGCGGCAAATGACGCAATGGCCGCTGCAGAACAAGGCGATGCGGATACATTAGACGCTGCAAAATCTGAGGATGATAAGGTTCGACAGGATGCAAAACAGCTTGCTCAAGAAGCAGAGGACAGCGCCAAAAAGTTTGCGCAAGCCGAAGATGAAAAAGTTCGGCAGCAAGCAGCAAAAGACGCAAGAGAGGCTATGAATAGAGCCAACAGCGCTGCTGGCGCAGCTAACAAAGCCAGCGATGTTGTCAATAACCTGCGTGGCGTAGTTGAAAAAATCAAACCTGTTACGGTAGCGGTTGTCCAATTTAGAAGCGGGCAATCAGCTTTAACCAAGGAGGCTAAAGCTGAATTGGATAAGGCTGTAGATGCGCTTGGAAAATATGGAGACGACCCGATAATAGTCAAGGGCCATGCCGATGGAACCCCTGTTTTGAGTGGGAAGTATCAAAGCAATTGGGATCTTTCCGAGGCAAGAGCTAAAGCTGTTATGAAGTATTTGCAAGGGAAGGGCGTTGATAATCCTATGGGAGCCGTAGCGCGCGCTCATACTGAACCGAAGTCTCCTGCTTTCACCGCGAAAGGTCGAACTCAAAACCGCAGAGCTGAAGTTATTGTCTATCCCTCCGGGGTTGTTGAATAGAATGTTAGAAACATAAAATGAAAAAAGGTCGATTTATCCTCTCTTGATGAAGAGTGGTGAATCGACCTTTTTATTTCTTTCAGCTTTTTCTAAGTTTCGTAGATTTTCTTGAAAATTTTCAAGAAATGAAGTGCTCATTAGACCTGCTAAGAGGATTGGCTGTATGGGACGATATGATATTAGTTCAAAAGTTCTGTGAGAGGGCGCGCATGGAAGCCCTTGTCGAAGGACGCGCTGAGGGACTCGCCAAAGCATACGCCGAAGCATATACGGATGCTCTGATGAAGGTCATTGATAAGCAGTACGGCAAAGTTGGCCTGCAAGAACTCGAATCACAAATTCGCGCTATCGGGGTAGAGAGAAAATTGATGACCTTGATGGAATCCGCCCTTGATTCTAATTCCTTTGAAGAATTTAAGAAGATTCTTGCAACTACAATTTAACACAATAACAGCAAAATCTAAGTTATCATTCTATTGGTTGCAAAGGTGCGCTATATTTGAAATATATGGTTTCCTTACTACGCCTTTTTCCGTAATGATGGCGTCAATAAGACGCGCAGGGGTAACATCGAATGCAGGGCTGTAAACATTGACATTCATCGGAGCGGTGCGTTTGCCAAAACCTTCTGTAATTTCTTCGTCTCCCCGTTGTTCAATGGGAATCAAATCGCCCGTAGCAAGAGTCAAATCGAAAGTGGAAGTTGGCGCTGCCACATAAAATGGAATCTTATGTTCTTTTGCAAGCACAGCAACGCTGTATGTGCCGATTTTATTTGCAGTATCACCATTAGCGGCAATTCTATCCGCCCCGACGATAACACTATCAATTTTTCCTTCCTTCATTACCTGCGCCGCCATGTTATCGCAAATTAACGTAACGTTAATTCCAGCTTGTATAAGTTCCCATGTTGTTAAACGCGCCCCCTGTAGCAGAGGCCGCGTTTCGTCGGCATAAACTTTGATTTTCTTACCTGCTTCGCATGCCGCAAACATCACTGCCAAAGCTGTACCATATCCTGAAGTTGCTAATCCGCCTGCATTACAGTGTGTTAGGATGGTGGCGCCATCATTGACCAATTGTTGTCCATGCCTGCCAATTGCTCGACACATCTGCTGGTCTTCGATGATAATCTGTTGAGCTTCTTTGAGAAGAATTTCTTTCAATTTATCAATACTACTATTTTTATTCTGATTGGCTGTAGATTTCATTCTGTCTAAAGCCCAAAAAAGATTAACGGCGGTTGGGCGTGAAGTCGCAAGGTAATTCGTAGTTTGTTCAAGCTGCACTTCAAATTCTTCATACGTCGTTGCTTCCGAATGCCATATTCCCAATACCGTGCCCAACGCACCCGCAATACCAATAGCTGGTGCTCCGCGAACCCTAAGCATTTTAATCGCTTCCCAAACGCTCTGAACAGAATCGCAATAAATATATTTCACTTCATTAGGCAATAGCGTCTGGTCGATGAGCTTAACTTTTCCATCAATCCATTCAATTGTCGTTACTGGCATCTTGCGCTCCTTTTTTATTGGCCAGATATCTGGCACATGATTCTTTTATAAATTCATAAGTTTCCTCTATCCCAAGCCATCCATCCAATTCAAAGTATGGTTCAAAGAAGCTTGTAATCTTTTTAAGGAGTTTGGCATCTAAATCTGATGTATCTTGAATATGCCTGCACTTATCATCATTAATCGCCACACAGATGACCTTATGGTCTTTATCTTTTCGCTTTAATGTTCCAATAGGTCTTGCTTCACATACATAACCTGGCTGCATAAGATGTCTTGTAATGACCATAGCGTCCACATGTTCGTTATCTATTGAAAGCGTTTCAGGAATCCAGCCATATTCCGTAGGTATCGGTATACTGAATCTGTATTCGACATCAAACCTGTTTTGTTGCGGATTATATTCATACCTTTTTCTACTTCCTCTTGGAATTTCAATTACTACATTTATAACCCCAGGAGCATGTCGGCCAATGGGGACTTCTAATAAGTTCATCGGATTACCCCTTCAAGGTAAACGGAATTCGGAATTCGGAATTCGGAATTCGGAATTAAGCCGCTGATTAGGTGGTTTAAGAAGTAAACCAGTGGTTTAGGAAGCTAAACTACTTTAAATCACCATTACGTTTCACTTATCACGTTTCACGTTGTACGAAAAAGATGCTTTCTATCAAAAGTCTTTTTGTGAATAAATATATTATATCAAATAACACTTAGAAGTCAACCCAATTTTTTTATTGACAAAGTTAGAAATATAAAGTATCCTTTTAATTTATATTCCACATTTTTATAAGCGAGCCTTGACCGTCACCAGTTATAAAAATTATCAAATGAGGGAAAGCTATGTTTGACAGCCTTACAGAAAAATTACAACAGACTTTTAAGAAGCTCCGCGGCCATGGTAGATTAACTGAAAAAAATGTGAGCGACGCATTGCGTGAAGTAAATCGCGCTTTGTTAGAGGCGGATGTAAATTATAAAGTCGTTAAAAACTTCATAAATCAGGTAAAAAATAAAGCCCTCGGGCGGGAAGTTTTAGGAAGCCTCACCCCAGAATTACAAATTGTCAAAATTGTCAGCGATGAATTAACTAATTTAATGGGCAATTCTGTTGAGCGGATTAATATTGCGCCTAGCGCACCGACGACTATCATGCTTGTTGGATTGAATGGTGCAGGAAAAACAACAGCCTCTGCTAAACTCGCACGACGATTTCATAAAGAGGGGCGCAATCCTTTACTGGTTGCCGCGGATATTTATCGTCCCGCCGCTATCAAGCAATTGCAAGTGTTAGGAACACAAATTGATGTTCCCGTTTTTTCCATGGGTACAGAGCAGTCTCCAGTAACTATCTGCCAGGCATCAATTAAACATGCTTTAAATCATGGTAATAATATTGTCATCATTGACACTGCTGGCCGACTGCATGTCGAAGAGGAACTGATGGAGGAACTTCGTCAGATTAAAAAGAAGATAAATCCCACAGAAATTCTTCTTGTAGCGGATTCAATGACGGGGCAAGATGCTGTCAACGTAGCGGAGCACTTCAACAATAGTTTAGACATTGATGGGGTGATACTGACCAAGCTAGATGGAGATGCCCGAGGTGGCGCCGCACTTTCAATTCGTGATGTTACTCAAAAACCCATTAAGTTTGTAAGCGCCGGCGAAAAAATAGATGACTCTTTGGAAGAATTTCATCCTGAGAGGATGACATCAAGAATTCTCGGGCAGGGTGACATGATGACGTTGCTTGAGAAGGCTGAAGAAGTTATCGACGAGGATAAAGCCAAAGAGTTGGAAAAGAAACTGACGGAAAAACATGGGCTCGATTTTGAAGATTTGTTAGACCAACTTAAACATATTCAGAAAATGGGTTCTTTAGAACAATTAGTAGAGATGATACCAGGCATGAGTCGATTTAAAGGTCTTCAAGCCGATGAAAATCAACTTAAACGTGTGGAAGCAATTATTAGTTCTATGACTCCGCAAGAACGCCAGGACTATCGAATTCTCAACGGCAGTCGCCGAGCAAGAATCGCTAAAGGTAGTGGTACTTCCGTTCAGGCTGTAAACTTGCTTATAGAGAATCTAAAGCAGATGAACAAAATGGTGAAGCAGTTTACCGATGTTGACGCAGAGAAAAGTCCTCAGCCGAAAAAAAGACGAGCAAAAGGTAAAAAGCGACGGAGAAGGATTCCGCAGAATCTAGCTTTTAATGAAGCATTGCTGAAGAAACTGCAATGATGGAGATTTATAAGAAGAGTTAAACAATACTTTCGTAGTTGGAGGTGATGTATTTGGCAGTGCGAATTCGACTTCAAAGGTTTGGTAGAAAACGTCGTCCATTTTACCGCGTTGTAGTAGCAAATTCAAAGAGCGCAAGAGACGGGAGATTCATTGAAAAGCTGGGTCATTATAATCCGATTACAGAACCAGCAGAGGTTGTTATCAATGAAGAAAGAGCTTTGTATTGGCTTCAAGTTGGTGCACAGCCTTCCGATACAGTAAAGAGTATTCTCTCACAAATCGGAATATGGGCAAAATTTATGAACCAAAAACAAACTCGTAAAGCCGAAGTAGAGGAAGAGACTGTATCAGACAGTTTACAAGATGAACTTCAGACTTCAGAATCAGAAGAATGATTCAGATTTTCGGAGGTGTCACTTGCTCAAAGATTTAATTGAATTCATTGCAAAATCATTAGTTGACCACCCAGAACAAGTTGCTATAAATGAAATAGAAGGTCAAAAAACAACAATTCTGGAACTCAGTGTTGCTGAAGATGATTTAGGAAAAGTAATCGGTAGACGTGGTAAGACCGCTAAAGCAATGAGGATAGTTTTAAGCGCTGCTGCTACAAAAGAGGATAAAAGGGCTGTCCTGCAAATTATAGAATAATTTAGCGCTCTGTCAAGCATAAAATGACAGGTTGAATCAGTAAGTAAATCTGTTAGACTATGGTTGACAAATTATTAGTTTTGACCAAGCGAACGGAGTCATAATTGTCTTTTACGGCTAATTTGCCAGGCACCATTGGTAAATTAGCCGATTTTTTGTAACAAGGAAACTCAAAATGACCTTATACGTAAAACGGCCAGTTTTAATAAAAAATATTGTTACCGAAAATTTCAAAACGCAAATGATTGAAGAATTTAATAATGCTATTAAACAAATAGAAATCCGGCTTGAGCAGATAGAGTTTCGTGGAAAACGCATGATAGCGGATATAGGGAAAAAAGACCAGAGAAAGGTGTCTGGGTTGCAAAAAGAATTAAATCAAGAACATGAAAGACAGGGGCAATTAAAAGAAGAACTAGAACAGAAACTGGCTGAAATAGAAAAACTTCAGGTCGGTGAATTATTTATCAGTGGTGTCTATGATTCCCCTGTCAAAATTGAAGTTGGTGATAACATTATGGAAAAACTTTCTCAAGCCGAGATAATCGTTCAAGATGGAGTTGTTATCCAGATTGCCGAAAGCCGATAGGCGTCGGTGAACTCAGAATGAAAATTGATATTATAACCATATTTCCCCAAATGGTCGAAGAGGTACTCAAGGTAGGAATTCAATACAGAGCGCAAGAAAGCGGTCTCTTGAATGTAAGTGTTCATAATCTTAGAGATTTTGCTGAAGATAAACATCGAACTGTGGATGATTATCCCTATGGCGGCGGTCCGGGTATGATTTTAAAGCCCGCGCCAATATTCAATGCTGTTAAGGCTATAATAAAAAACAGTTGTTGTAGCGAGTTAGTTTCTTCAGAACAACAGGCTGCACAAACGGCCCAAAAAAGTTCTCCCAGAGTTATCTATCTCACCCCACAAGGACAAACTTTTACCCAGCAGCTTGCAGAACAACTTTCACTTGAATCGCATTTAATTTTTATCTGTGGAAGATATAAAGGCATTGATGAGCGAGTTCGGCAAAAATTGGTGACTGATGAAATTTCGATTGGAGATTATGTTCTCAGCGGGGGCGAATTGCCAGCATTAGTTCTTATTGACGCGGTAGCCCGCCTTATTCCAGGCGCAATAGGAGATTATGAATCCGCGCAGGATGATTCCTTTAGTGGGGACTTATTAGATTATCCCCACTATACACGTCCAGCGGAGTATGAAGGGATGAAAGTACCCCAAGTGCTGTTAAATGGCCATCATGAAAACATTCACAGATGGAAGCGACAACAATCCCTAAAACGCACTTTTGAACTCAGACCAGACCTACTGGATAACGCTTATCTCACTGATGAAGAGTTGGAATTTATCGAATCTTTAAAATCATGTAACGCCTGATATTCCACTGACTTCAAATGGTCAATTAAAAGTTAATGTAACATTGTCAACTACGAATTTCAAAAAACATATATCTAAAAGGTGAAAGAAATGAACTTAATAGAATCCGTTGAAAGCGAATATATGAAATCTGAGTATATACCAGATTTTTCCCCAGGAGACTCGGTGCGAGTGAATATTAAAGTTGTTGAAGGTAACAAAGAACGCACCCAAGCGTTTGAAGGAACTGTTATCCGACGTCACCATGGAGGATTAAATGAAACCTTTACCGTGCGGAAGCTTTCTTATGGTGTCGGCACTGAACGAACATTTCCCATTCACTCGCCTAACATTGAAAGCATAGAAGTTCTCCGTAGAGGGGCAGTACGCCGAGCAAAATTATATTATCTACGACAGCGCACCGGCAAAGCGGCTCGCATTAAAGAGAAAAGATTTAAGTAAGTGAAACGTGATGCGTGAAACGTGATAAGTGATAATATGAATAACTTATAATCACGTTTCACTCTTCACGATTCATTCTCCATTAGGAGCATCAACTTGCAAGAAATAGATATGTTGGCTTACGAATCATCTCTATATCGGCTTGGTTATCAATTCATTGCAGGTGTTGATGAAGCCGGACGCGGGGCGTTGGCAGGTCCAGTTGTCGCCTCTGCTGTTATACTTCCCAAGAATAAACTTATTCCTTTTCGTCTTACGGGATTAACTGATTCCAAGCAGTTGACTGAACTTCAACGCGAGAAATTCTATGCAGAGCTGCAGCTTCAAGCTATTGCAATAGGCGTTGGAACTATCAGCAATGAAGATATTGACCGCACAAATATTCTTATAGCTACCTTGAAAGCAATGGCTGGGGCTATATCTGACCTTTCGTTTAAACCTGATTATATCCTAATTGATGGAAATAAAGCGCCTGTTCTTTCCATTCCAAATAGAGCAATTCCAAAAGGCGACAGCCGGAGCATATCTATCGCGGCGGCTTCTGTGGTCGCCAAAGTTACCAGAGACCGATTGATGTGTGAATTTCATGAAATCTACCCTCAGTATGGATTCAACAAGCATAAGGGGTATCCTACGCGTCAACATCGTGCTGCTATTGCTCAATTCGGTCCTTGTGTGATTCATCGCCAGAGTTTCCAGTTACTATGAGAGGTAGTCATTATTCCAGGTCGCGAGAGTTGTGGCGCAGGTTTCCTAACCTGTGACGTATTTGCTGGAACAAAATGTTTTATGGAAACGCAAGGCTTTCCTGGCAGAAGATTTTGCCCAAGCTCAAATTTGAAATGAAATACTCCCCAAAACAGTTAGGAAAAACAGGTGAATTGTTGGCTGTGAAATTTCTCAAGCAGAAAGGGTATCAGATTATTGAGCAAAATTATCGCTCTGCATGGGGAGAAATCGACATCGTTGCTCTG
>JACKQG010005101.1_pt1 | contig 14734 bp, 14 predicted proteins | sample 8237621 | NCBI WGS metagenome assembly JACKQG01 (sample SAMN15677084, study PRJNA649215) | marine metagenome | biome: marine; feature: Black Sea; material: saline water; isolation source: suspended particulate matter (SPM) from the Black Sea western gyre | collected 2013-06-09/2013-06-10 | depth... | reverse complement strand
CCTGCTGACTGGATCGAAGAGGCATTCAGGATAGCCGTGGAGCACAATGCTCGCCGTTGGCGGTACGTGCGCAGCGTTCTGGAGCGCTGGGCAACCGGGGGAAAAGACAGTGAAAAGACTGGAAGAGATACTGGGAAAGATCGCCGTAGGTACATCGAAGGGAAATATGCCGACTACATCGAACACTGAGAAAGTTTGTCCTATCTGCAAAGGAGCAGGGTATCTGGTCAAGGCCGTGCCCCCAGGACATCCCGATTTCGGCAAGCTCCATCCCTGCCAGTGCAAGATCGAGGGATTGAGGGCCAAACGCCTCTCGGACTTGCGGGACTTGAGCCACCTGGGCCGGCTCTCCCGCATGACCTTTGACAGCTTTAGGCCCGAAGGCGTTGGGCTCAACATTACGAAGCGAGATAACCTCGGACGGGCCTACAAGCGAGCGGAACACTTCGCCCAGGAATGTGTAGGTTGGCTGATTCTAAAGGGGGGCTATGGCTGTGGTAAAACCCACTTAGCAGCGGCTATATCCAACCATCGCATTGCTAATGGGCAGCCCGTTCTCTTCGTCGTGGTGCCAGACCTCCTCGACCATCTGCGGGCCACCTATGCCCCCACCAGCCAGGTTTCCTTTGATAAGCGCTTCGAGGAAGTGCGCGAGGCTCCCCTGCTGATCCTCGACGATTTCGGCACCCACAGTGCCACCCCCTGGGCCCAGGAAAAACTCTACCAGATACTAAACTATCGTTACAACGCCCGGCTTCCCACAGTCGTCACCACTAATCGTGAGTTGGAGGAAATTGATCTGCGGCTTCGCTCGCGGCTGGTAGACCCTGACCTGTCGGAAATTATCACCATCCTGGCTCCCGATTTTCGCCGCAGTGGGGTGAGCCAAGATCAATCGGAGCTTTCCAGTCTCCGCTACCACGGCGACAAAACCTTCCAGACCTTCGACCAGCGGGCCAATGAGCTACCTGGCGAGGAGCATGAGAACCTCAAACGGGCCTTCGCTATCGCCAAAGGATATGCCGAGAATCCAGCGGATTGGCTGGTCTTCACAGGTACTTATGGCTGTGGCAAAACCCATCTCGCGGCAGCCATTGCCAACTATCGGGTGAACCAGGGTTACCCGGCTCTCTTTGTCGTCGTGCCCGATCTTCTCGATCACCTGCGGGCCACCTTCAGCCCCCATAGCCTGGTTTCATACGACCAGCGTTTTGAAGAAGTGCGTGATGCTTCTCTTTTGATCCTCGACGACCTGGGTACCCAGAGCTCCACGACCTGGGCTAAAGAGAAACTTTTTCAGCTTTTTAATCACCGTTATAACGCTCGATTGCCAACTGTTGTCACCATGCAAGAGTCGGTAGAGGAATTGGAGAAGACGAACCCTCGCCTCAGCTCCCGCATTTTGGATTTCTCCCGCTGCACCATCTGCGCCATCATTGCCCCTAGCTACCGTGGCGGAGTGCGGCCTCAAAAACAACGGGGACGCCATCGTAAGGGTTAGACAAAACCATTCGGTAAGAGAACCATCAGACCTCGGAAGTCTCACTAGACCTCCGAGGTCTTTTGCGAACGGGCTGGAATTAGACAGGAGACTCGCCCTTGCTGTCGCGGCATCTTTACTGTGAAAACAGTATCACCTGGCTTGCTCTTAACCTCGAACTGAGCGCCATAGGGTCTCAGAAGTTGATAACTACTGTACAGTCCTAACCCCGTCCCCGTGAGAGTTCCCCCACTGATGGGTTTGGTAGTGAAGAAGGGCTCGAAAAGGTGAGGGATGTTCTCCGGCGGGATACCTACTCCTGTATCGCGGAACTCAATGTAGACGTACTCGTCGTCGCTGCGCGTTGTAACGGTGAGTATCGTTTCCTCGCAACCCTCCATGGCATCTATAGCGTTCTTGATGAGGTTGGAAAAGGATTGGCTGAAATCGCTGTAGACGCCCTCCATGTACAGGGGTCCCTCATGGAAATTGTAAGCCTTCTGGATGTAGTGTTTGAAGCGCGGATCCCCATCCAGAAACTTCAACTCTTGCCATAGCAGATCATTGATGTCAACTAGCTGCTGGTATTCCTCTTGTTCCCGTCGGCTCTTGTACATCAAGTTATCAATGATCTCCTGCATGGTTCTGCTGCCTCGCTCGATGGCGAACAGCTCCTGACGCATGTGCTCGTATATCTCGGCAATGTCGGAGAGCGTCTCCGACTCACGGTTGCCCATCCGGCTCAGGAGGGCTGGCAGTTCTTTCTCGAAACAGTCTCGGGCCTCATCAAAGATAAGCTGTGTTCTGCCCCTGATGACTGTCAATGGAGTGAGAAGGTTGTGGGCAATCCCTTGAGCCAGCCGCCCGATGGCCGTGAGTTTCTCAGCCTGTACGAGCTGTGTCTCCAGCCGCTTTCGCAGAGTGATGTCCTGGATGATTTGTACCGTCCTAACCACATTGCCCCTCGAATCCCGCAAGGGATGGCTGGAAAGGCGCAGGTCTTTTCCCAGCGAAGGTTCCCTGACTTCGATGGTTTGCGGCTCCCCTGTCTCCATCGTCTCAATCTTGGGGCAGTAGTGGGGAGGGGCATCTCGATCATGTAAGACTCGGTAGCATTTCTGGCCGATGAGCTTGGCTGGCGTTGTGTCCAACATCTTGGCAAAGGCAACGTTTACCCGGAGGATATTGAATTCTTCGTCCAGCATGAAGATGCCTTCGGTGATAGCGTCGAAGGTTGCCTCCCACTCCCTCTTGGCACGAACCACGTTTTGGAACGTCTGCGCGTTCTCGATGGCTGCCCCAATCTGCTGGGCAATGGTCACCAGGAAATTGACCTCTTGGGCGTTCGGAGTGCGGCCTCGGCTAAAGACATTCATGATCCCCAACAGCTTCCCGTTGGCGCTCAGAGGCACGCTGATATAGGAGTGAAGCCCCTCTCTGTCTCGCAGGAACCTACCAAGCCGAGGGTATTGGGAAATCTCCTGTACCACAATGAGGCTTTCCAGTTCAGGGGTCACTGCCGGGAAATCGTACCCGGCCTTCATGGTAATCAACTCCCGGGTGAATTGCCCCCCCATTCCTCGTTGAGCTTTCAATACAAACTCACCCCTGGCCTCATTTAACAGGAAGATGAACCCTGTTTCTAATCCCAGTGAGGACAACCCAATATCCAGAGCCTTCTCCAGGATCTCCTGCAGATTAAGTGACGGGCCGACTTCGACACCGATCTTGTTGAGAGCGACGAGATCCTCCTCTCTGGACAGCAACGCAGTATTGACTTCCTCCAGCTCAGCAATCCTTTCTTCCAGGTTGTAGAGCAATGCTTCTTTCCCCATTTTTCCCCCTTGTTTCACCAAACCGCTCAGCTAGTATGGTACACCTCATTTGGCAGCCATCCGAGTTTATCACGATGGTTCACCTCTTGCTCGAACTTAAATCCTTTCTGTTTGAAGAGCTTCAAGCAAGCGCCTACCACCCCAGGGTCATAAAGGGTACCTCTATTCTGTGAGATTTCCTCTAATGCCCTGTCTATACCAAGAGCCGATCTGTAAGGCTGGTGAGAGGCCATAGCCGCAACGACGTCAGCTACGGCCAGGATCCTTGCTTCCAGCATAATCTCTTCACCCGACAGCCCCTTAGGATACCCGGAACCGTCCAGCCTTTCGTGATGTTGAAGCACGATCTCGGCCACCGGCCATGGAAATTGTACCGCCTTCAGAATCTCACAACCGACTTGAGGGTGAGCTTTGATGATACCGTATTCGAGTTCGTTTAACCCCTCGGGGTCGCTGAGAAACTCGGCAGGTACATTCATCATGCCGATATCATAAACATTTGCGGCCACACGGGTCCCTTCGATCTGTTCCTCAGAAAGGGCCATTTCTTTGGCTATAGCAACCGCCAGTTGGGTTACCCGTCGCTGTTGCTTGGCCGTATAGGGATCTTTAATCTTGATTGCCGATGCCAAGGCAAGGATCGCTTCATTAAAGGTTGTTCGTAGTTTCTCGATGTTTTGGTGAAGTTCTTCCTCTACGAGTTTGTGCGCGGTGATGTCGGCGAAGACGGACAGGGTGCCAGCCAAGCGACCTCCCTTAATCAGGGGGCTGCCGCTGACCAAGACGGGTACCTGCGTACCGTCCTTGCGGACGAGTTGGAGCTCGTAGCGGTCTATTTCGCCGTGCAGGTGCCGTTCGCTGGCCGCCCGGACGCTGGGGTGCTGGTCGGGGGGGACGATGACCGACCAGTGCTGACCCAACAGCTCTTCGGGCGAGTAGCCCAGCAGGGCAGCCGCAGCCGGGTTGATGAAGATAATGCGCCCCTCCGCGTCCTCCACGGCGATGCCCTCGGCCATGTTCTGGACGATGCCCTCGTTGAAGTCTTTCAGCCGTCGAATCTCCTTCTCCGCCTGCTTGCGCTCAATGATCTCCTGTTGGAGTTGTTCATTGATCTTTTGTAGTTCGCGCTGTGTTTCGATCAGTTTTTGGTTTTGATGAACAGCGTTTTCATACGTGGAAAGAAGGAGATTCAACATCTGCTGACGGTCTGAGGTTATGATGTAACGGTGACCGTTAAAGGCGACCTCCAACCTCTCCTCTGCTCCTTCGCCTCTCCGTCGAACCTGCCTTGCCAAAGCAGCTTCGACTCGGTGTAGGAGATGTTTGTCATAGTATGGTTTGGTAAGATAGTAGTCCACCCCCGCTTTGAGTGCCTGGATAACGTCTTCCGGATCCGATAATACTGTGACCAGTATAACCGGGATGTCCTTGAGCGCTTCGTCATGCTTGATCGCCCGGCACATCTCATAGCCATTCATCCCCGGCATAACAACGTCGGAAATGATGAGATCCGGCTTACGCTCGCGCGCTGCAGCAAGGCCCTCCTCGCCATTAGTAGCGACCGTGACCCAGTAGCTATACTCCTGGAGCAAGTCCTTCAACTGAGCAGCTTGAGTCAGGCCGTCCTCGACAATCAAAATGCGCTTGCTCATGATATCCCTGTCCATGGCCCTATCTTGCAGTCGTTCTGGGTATTCCGGCAGCGCCTCTTTTCCCCACTGACGCTCGGTATCCATCATTTCCAATTCAGCAACCCGTTGGCGCAATTCTAGCAGTTCACTCATGATTGGCAGCTCCTTTGTATCATTATGCTCTTTCATCTTGTACATTGTGCACCTCCTAAAACAGGCAACAATGTAATCCGTCTTCTAAGAAGACAATTACCTCATCGGGGCCAAATTCCCGACTACTCCACCGGCAGAAGCAACTCTTGGGATGGCTTCCGGGGACGACCGCAAGGGCACGTTTCTAACTTTCACACGAGTTCCCTGGTCCCCTCTGGTTACTGGAGTTCAGGCGTATTCCCTGACGCTCTACGGTAAGAAGACATACGACTCTTTTCAAGATATTCGTTTAGCATCCTGAGACTATACCTGCGATGGCCGCCTGGAGTGCGGAAGGGGATCAGGCTTCCAGCGTTTTCCATCCTTCTTAGGGTATATAGGCTCACCCGTAGATACTCAGCAGCTTCCTTTGCTGTAAGAATAATCATTGTCTCTTCCGCCATGTCACCCTCCTGCTCATTTACTGCTGGCGGACCGTCAAGTTGGCTGGGGGCTAATCCAGTGGCAGGCGCCAGATCTAGTGTCCAGCGCCCGCCTGGAGTAGGTTGCAATGTATTCCAAGTTGCCCCCGGCTTGACCTTCCCCTATCAGCGGGAGCGGGAAGGCTTACGGCTACTATTGAGATATTGGTTCAACATCCTAAGACTGTACCTGCGATGCCCTCCAGGAGTACGGTAAGGCACTAGACTACCGCCACTCTCTATCTTGCTCAGGGTGAACATGCTCACCCGCAGATACTTAGCAGCCTCCCTGGCGGTCATGAGGCCCACTCTATTATTCTTAGCCATTTTCACACCTCCTTTCCTTACCTGCCGAAAAGAAAAAAGCTATCCAAAAACAGAAAGACCGGCAGCAAATTTCCTGTACTAGTTGAATTATAACAAATTCTGTTCAGATTTTGGGTGAAGGGAGCGTTAATTTGGCGTTAATTTACCATGAAAGGGATAGGGCTCTCTGAGGGATTTCTCTAAGATCAAAAGGGTAGTGTGGATTCTGTGCTGTGGCTTGTCTGCCCGCATATTGCCCTGGGGCATGGAAGGTAATAAGGTGATTGAGGGTGGTAAGTGGGGGGGGGGAGCGCAGCCACCTGAGTGGAGACGTCGCGCCTGCGATTCCAATGGGGGTCATTAAAAACAGACGCTAGTCCAATAGTGGACTAGCGTCTAGTAGGGGCGTCTTTAGTTTTCAGACAAGTTAGAATCTTGCCGAACTCCAGATCACGGCTCGCTGATGATATAGCCGTGACGGGAGATGGTTCTAATGTAAGTGGGATTACTGGGCGAGGGCTCGATCTTGGACCGGAGGTTCTTGATATGTGCTCTGACCAGGTTGGGGTCGCCTGTGCCTGGGGGATATTCCCACACTTCTTGCAGCAATCTCTCGGTGGAGATTACCTCCCCGGCGTTTTTCATCAAATAGTAGAGCAACTCAAACTCTACTGGGGTAAGGAGAAGCACTTTGCTGTCTACCTCTAACTTGAAAGTGCGTGGGTCGAGGGACAGCGGTCCAATTTCTAAGAGGGATTTCGGTGCTTCACTTGGCAGGCTACGGCGCAGAAGAGCTCTCACCCGCAACTCTAGCTCTCGGAGGTCGAAGGGCTTCGTCAGGTAGTCATCGGCTCCGGCCTCGAAACCCTCGATCTTATCCTCGATTTTGCTTCTGGCCGTCAAAAACAGGATGGGCACAGAAGCCACGTTGGGTAGACCACGTATGCGCTCGCAGACTTCGAGGCCACCCATGCGAGGCATCATGATATCCAGCACTACCAAGTCGGGACTCTGTTCTTGGATCAGTTCCAGGGCCTTAACACCACTGTAGGCGACAATCACCTTGTGATCTCTGCGTTTAAGGGTACGCTCTATTGTTCCAGCAACATCTCGGTCATCATCAACAACTAAGATGTTAGCCATGGGGCACCTCCCAATTAAGAGAAGAAATTAGTCCTGCTTTTCGGCAGAGACTTGACTTTTCACTGGCAAGGTTACAGTGATAGTTGTTCCTTCCCCCTCCTCACTGTCTAGCTTGATAGTCCCATTATGCCGGTCAATGATTTTGTAGGTGATGTATAGTCCTAAACCTGTGCCTTCATTTACGTCCTTGGTCGTGAAGAAAGGCTGGAATACCCTATCCAGGTTTTCCTTGGGAACACCAACACCTGTATCTGAGATAAGCACCTGAACAGCTTCACCAGACTCGTCCAGTCGAGAGATAATGCGAATCTCGCCCTTTTGTCTGGCGGGTATGGAGTCTCGGGCGTTGATTAACAGGTTAACCCAAGTTTCTTCGAGATGATGGGTGCTGGCTGGCACCAAAGGCAAATCGGTAGCCAGGTCTTTGATCACAGTGATATTAGACCTCTCGACCTGATAGGCGATAAGAGAAAGAGCTCTATCAATGGTTCCGTTTATATCTGTGGGAGTAAGCTCATACTCCTCTTGGCGGGAGAAGGCCAGCAGATTCTGAATGGCTTTGCTGGCGCGCTGTCCTGAACGTTCGATGGCTTCGATAGAGGCGTATTCCGGTCGATCTGGCTTCATATTGGCCATCAGTAGCTGGGAATCGCCGATTATGGTCGTCAAGGGGTTCCGGATCTCATGGGCGATCCCAGCAGCGAACTCGCCGATGGCCGAGAGCTTGGCCGATTGAAAAAGATGGACCTTCGCTGTCGCCAGGTCCTTGTATGCTTCGTTCAAGTCATGGAAAAGCCGGGCATTATCAATGGCCACACCGATTTGGTTGCCTATAGAAGTGAGCAACTCCACATTCTGGGAGGAGAATTGGCGGACGTCATGGCTGACTATGTCCATCACCCCAAGCACCTTTTCCTTTGATTTTAATGGTATGCAGGCAAAAGATCGAAATCCCTCCTTTTCCAGCCTCCGCTCTATCTCTGAGAGGCCCGCTTCCTCGGAGATGTCCTGCACCAGGATTGGTGCTCCTGACTGCGCTGCCTGCTCGCTCAGACCTTGCCCTAGCTTCAGCGAATTCGCCTTGTGGAGCAGGTCCTCAGGAAAGCCACGATGAACAGCGAAAGACAGTTCCTTGGTCTGCTGATCTACCAGGGCTATAGCGCCTGTTTCTATTATCATCACCTCCAGCACCTTTTCCAAAGTACTGTCCAGAATCTCCTCCAGATTCAGAGATTGACTAACCGTGGACGCGATGGCGTTAAGAGCAGAGATTTTCTTCAGGTTTTCTGTCTCTTTCTCAATGTCTTTTATTCTATTTCTCCATGTTAGGATAAGCCCTGCGATGGCAGCCATGAGCAGACCGACTTTTGGAATGATAGTGTACTCGCTCAGATACAGGCTCGTAGAGAGGTAAGTCCTGGATGCTTCATCCTTGACCGTGAACCAAGCGCTGAAGAAAAGGCTATCAATGACCAGGACTGCCAACCCCAGAATTAGAAGGAGCCTGGCAACAGTAGCGCTCCTTGGCTCCTTGGCCTTAGGCTGATCATATCTCGTCAAGAATACCAGAACGATAAGACCCCATACAATGACCAGAAGCCAATATACAATTATAGAGATATAATCAGAGGGAACCATTTCTCATCTATCTTATCGTTTCGATGTCACCTTTGCTGTTTAACACTATTATAACCTAGTTTTTGTATTTATGCAAAATCCTGAAAAAGAGAACTCTCTGTAACCAGAGAAGCGATAGCCGAGAGCTTCGCAGATCCGAATTGAGGCGGCGTTGCCCTCGGTCACGATGTAGAGGGGCTTTACCCCCTCTTCCAGCAATTCAGAAGTGCAGGCAGAGACGACCGCCCTGGCCAGGCCCCGTTCCCGGTAACCCTCTTGGGTGTAGACACCGACCTCGGCAAAGTAAGGCGAGCGCCAGTTTGTGCCTGCGACCGCGATCACCTTCTCGCCATCCCTGACCTCAAAGCGAGGAACGCGGCCTTCTCTGACTACCGTTTCAACCAGGCGACGAGAGTCCGGTCGGAAGCTCGCCCGGTCAACAGTATAGATCAGGTTGTAGCACTCATCCCAGGTGATGAGACATCGCCTCAGGACGGAGGCCCGTTGTTCTTTCGCAGCGAAGAGGTACTCCCGGCCCTCGTCTAGGTGATCGGATAGAAGAGCGGACAACACATCGTCGGAGTCGGCCCGCATCACGACCAGTGGGGTGAAAAGGTCATGCGCGGTTTGACAGACGGCCAAGAAGCCGACGACGACTTCCTGGCCGCAAGTGAAGAGCTGCGACCGTTTATGATAGAGGGCGTAATAAGCGGTGAGGGCATCCTCTGGGGAGGTGGGCGACAACAGGTGAACGATCGAGTCTCGTTCCTGCAAGTTAGGCAATGCCTTTTGAGCTTTGGATTTTGATTATGGATACATCCTACCCAGCAGCCTGGGGAATGGGATCGTCTCCCGGATGTGCTTCACACCGCAGATCCAGGCCACAGTCCGCTCCAGGCCCAGGCCGAAGCCGGAGTGGGGCGCCGATCCGTAGCGCCGCAGATCGAGATACCACTCGTAGGCCTGACGAGAGATGCCGAGCTTCTCCACCTGCTGTTCCAGATACTCGTAGCTGGCGCTGCGCTGACCGCCGCCGATGATCTCGCCGTACCCTTCGGTGGCCAGCAAGTCCACCGAAAGACAAACGTCCGGCCGCTCAGGGTCAAACTCCATGTAGAAGGCCTTGCACTGAGTGGGATAGTGGTGGACGAAGACCGGCTTCTCAAAGTGCTCAGCCAGGGCCGCCTCGTGAGGGGCCCCGAAATCATCCCCCCACTCGATGGACACGCCGTCCCGGTGAAGGATTTCAACCGCTGAATCATACGTGATGCGCGGAAACGGTGGTTCCACTTTTTCCAGCATGGTCGTATCGCGCTCGAGGGTCTTCAGCTCTTCGGCTCGATTCTTCAACGTGGTCTGGACGACGTAGCTGACCAGCTCCTCCTCGACCCTCATGCACTCGTCCAGGTCGGCCCAGGCCATCTCCGGCTCCACCATCCAGAACTCCAGCAAGTGGCGGCGGGTCTTCGACTTCTCGGCCCGGAAAGTGGGGCCGAAGCAGTAGACCTTGCCGAAGGACATGATGTTGGCCTCGTTGTAGAGCTGGCCGCTCTGGGTGAGATAGGCCCGCTCCCCAAAGTAATCGGTGTCAAAGAGGGTGGTGGTGTCCTCGCAAGAGGAAGGGGTGAGGATGGGAGTGTCCAGGTTGATGAAGCCGTGGGAATCAAGCCAATCGCGGATGGCACGCGCCACCTCGGCTCGCACCCGCAGGACGGCATGTTGCCTGGAGGAGCGCAGCCAAAGATGGCGGCGATCCATCAGGAACTCCACGCCGTGCTCCTTGGGAGTTATGGGATAATCCTCAGCCAGTTGCACGACCTCGACGGCGTTCGCCGTGAGCTCATAGCCGCTCGGCGCCCGCTTGTCTGCCCGCACCGTGCCGGTAACGATCAGGGATGACTCCTGAGTTATCGCTTTGGCTGCTTCGAACGCCCTAGGAGACACGTCATCCTCAAAGACCACAGCCTGGATCACCCCCGTGCCATCCCGCACCATGAGGAATTGCAGCCTCCCCTTATCCGTTTTGTTGTAAAGCCAGCCCTTGATGGTCACGTCTTTGCCCTCGTGGGCGGCGATGTTCTCAATAAGCACATAGGTTGCCACAGCTAAACCTCCTTAAAGATTGGAGATCTCCCAGAAAGTAGAAGGCGGCCCTTATCTAACGGGTAGCAGCCCAATCGCATTGGCCGTCTTGAGGTATATGACGCCCAACGTGGTTGGGCTACTACCCCTTTCCGGGAGAACTCATTGTTTCCAAGTTTCAGGGTAAAGTCATGAGTAGAGGCGCGATTGTCATTTACCATTGAAGCGACTGCGCCCCGGTGGGTTGTGGCTATATTGTACCCTGCTTTAGCTAAGGCGTCAAACACGAAAAAGCGCCCTCGTATAAGGGCGCATCAGTTGTACCGTTGTTTTGTTTGCGAACACATTGCATCACATGTGGGTCAATCTGTCAAAACAGCCTCACTCCCACTCCTCTACCTCCTCGATGCTGACCTCGTCCGGGTCAATGCCTAACTCAACCAATCTCTCTTTGGCGCTCTTGCTGTCGCCTCCCCAGATGAACTCCAGGTCATAGATGGCCGCCTGCCCGGATACCCTGGGCCAACCATCGCTTTGCAGCTTGCCCACGATTTCCGCCGCGGCGTGCAAGCGCTCGCGCAACTCGTCGCCTTTTTGTCTTAGGATTTCGGGGTCAATGTAGTCTATATCCTCAATGTCCATCTCCCAAGAAGGTTTGAGAAAGAGATGGATGGAGACGATGGTTCTAAACATTTCACTCTCCCTCTCGCTTGGCTTTATGGCCTTTTGATGAGTAGGGGGAGATGAGCCCTAACCCCACCCAGCAGGTTGGGGCTCACTTCTCCTTAGTACTTTTTGCAGTGGAATGTCCTGCCCTTGTGAGGAAGTTAGTTTTCCTCGTCCTCGTCTTCCCAGTCCTCGTCTCCGAAAGCGTAATCTATATCGAGGGGATTCAGGCTAATTACCTCCAGCAACGTGCCACATTCCGAACAATGGAGACACTCCCCTAACGCCACCCCTTTTCTCAGCACAATCATTTTCTCACACTCAGGGCACTCGGCCATTTGGTCACCTCCTTTCTCAGATATGATTAACTATTTCCATGCTATTTGCATTTCTTCTTGGGCTTGCCTAGAGCCTTCCTCCAGAGGAAGCTAGGCCACTACCACCTCCTCTTCTTCCTCCCACTCCTAGTCTCGAAAAGAGTAGTCCAGATCGAGGGGATTCAGGCTAATTACCTCCAGCAAGCAGTCACATTCAGGACATGTGGTGAGCGCTCCCAGTTTCACATTCTTGCTCAACTGGATCGGGTTTTCGCATTCAGGGCACTGGGGCATTTTGATGCCTTCTTCTTTCTCAGACATGGTTGGCTATCCTCCGGTTATTTGCTTTTCTTCTTGGGTTTGGTTGGGGACTTCTTCGGCCTAGGCTTGGGAGATTTCTTGAGTTTCTTTGCCATTTTCGCCCTCCCCCCTGCATTATTTGTGCAATAGTATAAACTAAATTCGCCAGGATGTCAGTAACAAGTCGGTTAATCTTTGGTGACAAAACGGTTGCAGTTTAGTTAAGAATCGGTAAAGGGACGCAAAAGGGGGCTCTCCCATTGACTCGAGAGAGCCCCCTTAAACTATTCGAGGAATTATTGCCTTTACTCGTCTGGGGGAGACAACCGATAGCCGAAGCCCCGCACTGATTGGATGTATCTTTCTCCCCCCCCGGCCACCGCTTTCATCTTCTGTCTCATGCGGTTGATATGAACCTTGAGCAGTTCCCGCGCCTCGTTGTCTTCTCCTATGTAACCCCACACGGTTTCCAGGAGCTCCCGATAGCCCACCACCCGCCCAGCGTTTAGGGCCAAGGAACCCAGCAGATTGAATTGGAGGGGGGTCAAAAGCAAAGGCTTATCATGGAAAATGACCTGTTTCTTATCAAAATCAATGATCAACTGGCCTATCGCCAGGATAGTCCTCTCTTTCTCAAAGAGGCCGCGCAACCGTCGCAGGATCGCCTCTGCACGACGAAGATGCCCCGGCTCGAAGGCTCTGATACGCTCCCCTAACAACTCGCCTTCCTTTAGCCCTTCCTCTTTTGCCTGGGCGACGAGAAGGATGAGCGGCATGTCAACATCCTCTCGCCAGGAAGTAAAGGGACGAAGCCCGTCAATCTCCAGCAGGTCCTTATCGAGGATGACCAGGTCGGGCTTGTGTTTCCCAAGTAGGGGCAGAACCGAGGAACTATTGAGGGCAATGAAGACACTGTGCCCTTCCCGCTGCAGGAAATAGCGGAGTCCCCTAGAAAACTCTTCATCCTCGTTAATCACCATGATTTTCATGAGCATTACACCTCAGTGTCCATTCGCCTACCGTCCCTGTCTCCCTGAAGAGGAGCTGGACTAAAGGCTTTTGTCGGGCTCTCCTGGCGAGCCAGAACGCACAGTGCAAATCCAGGTGGGCTATCCGGGTATCAGCCCCTCTCCTCCCTCGCATACGGCAACCCCAGGGCGGCCGGAGCGCCCACTCGTTTGCTGAAGGCCTCCCACCAGGTAATGATCACTAACACCAGCATGGTGAAGACGTAGGGCAGCATCCCCAGGAAGGCAGCGGGGATGGTGGTCCCCGCCGCTTGCATCCGAAACTGCACAGCGTTGATCCCCCCGAAGAGCACGGCCCCGACCACCGCCCGCAGCGGGTCCCAGGTGGCGAAGATCACCAGAGCCACGGCGATCCACCCCCGCCCGGCGGTCATCCCCTCCGTCCAGCCCGGCGTGTAGGCCAAAGACAAGTGCGCCCCGCCCAGCCCCGCTAACATTCCCCCCAGGATGGTGTAGAAGTAGCGGGTGGCGGTCACGTTCACACCCAAGGCGTCGGCTGCCTTGGGTGTCTCGCCGACCGCCCGCAGGTGGAGGCCGGGCCGGGTCTTGTGCAGATAGAACCAGGCGATAGGTACCAGCAGATACATGGCGTAGACTAACAGATCCTGGGCGAAGAGGGCCTTGCCCAGAACGGGTATGGGAGAGAGAGCAGGGATTTCCAGCTTGCCGAACTTCGGCCCGATGAGGCCCACCAGGGGGCTGCCGTCGGGGCCGAGCCGCTGCCCCAGGAAGCTGGCCAGTCCGGTGCCGAAGATGGTGAGGGCCAGCCCGCTGACCGTCTGGTCAGCGCGGAGGCTGATGGTCAGGAAGGCGTGGATCGAAGCCAGAAGCCCGCCGACGATGAGCGCTGTCAGCACCCCAGCCCACGCGTTCCCAGTCCTATGGGCGGCGGCGAAGGCAGACATCGCTCCCACGATCATCATCCCCTCCACCCCCAAGTTGAGGATCCCCGCTCGTTCGGTGTAGATCTCGCCGACGGTGGCGTACACGAGTGAAGTCCCAGCCCGAACGGTGACGGCCAGGATGGAACCCAGAAGTGCGATCATTCTTCTATTCCTCCATGTTCTCCTTGCATTGACGCAGTGCTCCCCGCTCCCCGGTCCAGGCGAATGCGATACTTGGTGAAGAGATCCCCGCCCAGCACGAAAAACAGGATAGCCCCTTGCAACACCAGGGCCACCGCCGCGGGGAGCTGCATAGTGATCTGGATCTGGTCGCCGCCCACCAGGAGCCCGGCCAATAGAATGGCGACCACCAACACCCCTGCAGGGTTCAGCTTTCCCAGCCAGGCCACGATGATAGCGGTGTAGCCGTATCCTACCGTCAACCCCTTCTGCAGGCGGTGGGAGATGCCGGCTACCTCGGACATCCCCGCTAGGCCGGCCAATCCTCCACTGAGAAGCATCACCAGGATGATGTTGCGTACGATGCTGATCCCAGCGTAGTTTGCCGCTACGGGGTTCTCACCGATCACCCGGATCTCGTAGCCCCACTTGGTGCGCCTCAGGACAATCCAGATGAAGACTGCTGCTACCACAGCAAGGGCCATCCCCAGGTGAAACCTGGTGCCGGGCAGGCGCGGCAGCCAGGCCGTTTTGGGGAACTGCGCGGTGCCGGGAAACCCGTATCCCTGGGGGTCCTTCCACGGCCCGTAGAACAAGTGCTCCACCCACAGGATGGCGATGTAGTTCATCATCAAGGTGGTGATGATCTCG
>JACKQG010005100.1_pt1 | contig 14737 bp, 15 predicted proteins | sample 8237621 | NCBI WGS metagenome assembly JACKQG01 (sample SAMN15677084, study PRJNA649215) | marine metagenome | biome: marine; feature: Black Sea; material: saline water; isolation source: suspended particulate matter (SPM) from the Black Sea western gyre | collected 2013-06-09/2013-06-10 | depth... | reverse complement strand
GCCATGGTGTTTGAGCGAAGAATGAGCGAGTTCATGGCGGTCAGCGAAAGTAATTATAGAGCTTGTAGCAATGTCCATCCAGCGGACGTAAGGAGATCAGCCTGGAACGGGTTAAATAAAAAAACAGGCGGCAAAGTGGCCTTTTTCATGTTCGATAAATTCAGGTTCCTCCTGGGAACAGATATCCTGGCGTTTGGGACACCGGGTATGAAACCTGCATCCCGGCGGCGGGTTGATGGGACTTGGCACATCCCCTATCAATGGCTGTATTTTTCTTTTGAAATTGGGGTCAGGAATGGGTGAAGACGCCAAAAGAGCATTGGTGTAAGGGTGTAAAGGATTTTGATATAACTCATCAGATTCGGCAAATTCAACGATTTTGCCAAGGTACATAACAGCGACTCTGTCAGAGATATATTCCACTACAGGCAGATCATGGGAAATGAACAGATATGTCAGATTGAACTGCTCCTGAAGGTCTTTTAACAGGTTGATCACCTGGGCCTGGATGGAGACATCCAGGGCTGAGACGGCTTCGTCACAGACAATGAACTCCGGTTTCAGGGCAATGGCCCTGGCAATACCTATTCTCTGCCGCTGCCCACCGGAAAACTGGTGGGGATACCTTCGCATGTGTTCCCTTCCAAGTCCTACAGTTTCCAGTATTTCAGCCACTGAATTGTCCCTTTGAGTCCTGCTTTTCATCCCATGGACCAGGAGGGGCTCTCCAATGATCTGTGAAATTGATTTTCGCGGGTTAAGCGAGGAAAAAGGATCCTGAAAAATGATTTGCATCTTTTTTCTTAAGTGGCGCATGGCCCTGGGTTCCAGTTCATGGATTCCCTGATCCTGAAAAAATACTTTGCCTGATGTAGGTTCTTCCAGTCTTAAAATCGTTCTGCCAAGTGTTGATTTGCCACACCCTGATTCTCCCACAAGTCCCAGGGTCTCGCCTTGTTGAATGGTCAGGCTGACCTTGTCCACGGCTTTTACGGAGGCAACTTCCTTCATGAAGATACCGCCCCTGATGGGATAATACTTAACCAGGTTTTCAACTCTGATTAATATTTTTGAATGATTAGCATCAAGCATACTTTAAGCACCGTACCATATGATTTTTACTTATATTACAGATCTGAGGACTTGTGGTCATGCAGTCCTTGAACACATCCGGGCAACGATTTGAAAAATAGCATCCCCGGGGAAGATTGAATAATGACGGAACAGAACCTTTTATGGTCTGCAGCCTGGCCAGGCCCATATTGTTGCCCAGAACAGGTATAGACTTCATCAACCCGATGGTATAGGGATGTCTGGGATTTTCAAATAAGGTTTTTACGTCAGCGTATTCAACGATTTTTCCTGCATACATGACGGCCACCATCTGGGCCATTTCCGCAATCACCCCAAGGTCATGGGTAATAAATAAAATAGCAGCGCCTGTTTCAGATTTCAACCGGTTCATCAGGTCAAGTATCTGGGCCTGTATGGTCACATCCAAAGCTGTAGTGGGTTCATCGGCAATCATAAGCCTGGGGTTACATGCCAGGGCCATGGCAATCATGACTCTCTGGCGCATACCGCCGCTCATCTGGTGTGGATATTCATGGGGCCTTTTTTCCGGATCAGGAATTCCAACCTTTTTGAACATTTCAACCACCCGGTTCTTTAATTCTTTTTTGGAAATATTTGTATGAAGTTCAATGACTTCTGAAACCTGGTCTCCCACGGTAAAAACCGGATTCAAAGAGGTCATGGGTTCCTGGAATATCATACTGATCCTATTTCCCCTGACTTTTCTCATCTGCTTTTCACTGGCTTGTACCAGATCTTTTCCTTCAAACAGAATTTTCCCGCCCACAATTTTTCCCGGAGGCTGTGGGATAAGTCTCATGATGGAATGGGCTGTCACACTTTTTCCGCATCCTGATTCTCCCACTAACCCCAGGGTCTGTCCAGGTGCGAGGGTGATGCTGACATTATCAACGGCCTTGGCAATCCAGTCCCTGACAAAAAAATGTGTCCTAAGCTCTATTATATCAAGTAGATTGTCTTTATCCATTGTTAATCCCTCAACCAATTTTAATCCCTCATCCGGGGATCAAGTGCATCCCTTAATCCATCACCCAGCAGGTTGAATCCCAAAACTGCAAATAAAATAGCAAGGCCTGGCAGGGTCATAACCCAGGACGCTCTTAAAATCAATGATCTGCTCTGGGCAATCATTGCACCCCATTCAGGTGTGGGGGGCTGGGCACCCAGGCCTAGAAAGCTTAATGCGGCCGCGTCAAGAATGGCACTGGCAAAATTTAAGGTTGTCTGGACAATGAGGGGGCCCATGCAATTGGGAAGAATGGCAAGAAAAATAATTCTGAATTCACTTGCTCCGATGGCCCTGGCAGCTGTTACATAGTCTTTTTCACATTCTTCAAGAACACTCCCCCTGACAATTCTTGCAAATCTGGGGACATAGGTTATTCCAATAGCAATCATGGCATTTTTCAGACTGGGTCCAAGATAGGCAACAATCACGATGGCCAGAAGAATATAGGGAAATGAAAGAATAATATCCATCATACGCATGACAATGTTATCTATCCATCCTTTTTTATATCCTGAAATAGCACCGATCAGGGTCCCAAAAAAGAAGGCAAGACTCACGCTGATGACAGATACCATAAGTGAGATTCTGGCTCCATAAATCAATCTTGAAAGTATGTCACGTCCCAGGTCATCAGTACCCAGATAATTTTTGGTAGTGCCGCCTTCGTACCAGAAAGGTGGTTTGAGCTGGTCATACAGGGAGGTTTCAATTGGGTCATGGGGACTGATATAAGGGGCAAATATTGCAACCAGGATGAAAACAACAATAATAATCAGGCCGGCAATAGCTGTTTTGTTCCTCCACAACTGACTGAGCTGTTCCAGCATGGGATGCCGGTCCAAGGGGTTATTATTTTTTATTTTCTTGTTCATAAACCTTGCTTTTGGATTATTTGATACTGATTTTAGGATTTATTACGGCATAGAGCAGATCAACAAACAGGTTGATCACAATAAAGATGGTGGCAATAATCAATGTGCCACCCTGGATAACCATATAGTCCCTCTGCATGACGGCATCATACATCCACTTGCCCACTCCGGGCCAGGCAAAAATAGTTTCCGTGAGGATAGCACCGCACAAAAGTACGCCAAACTGAAGGCCTATGGTGGTGACAACTGGAATCAATGCATTCCTCAGGGCATGTTTGTAAACCACCTTGAATTTTGAAAGCCCTTTGGCCATTGCCGTTTTAATATAGTCCTGTTTTAAGACCTCAAGCATACTGGATCTGGTCATCCTGGCAATAATTGCCGTGGGAATAGTACTTAAAGTCACGGCAGGCATGATCAAATGCCAGATAGAATCCTTGAGCGCCACCCAGTTTTTAGTGATTATGGAGTCAAGCACATAGAAATTTGTCACGACCTCAAGGTCGATCATAACACTCAAACGGCCGGAAATGGGAAGCCACCCTAAATTGACAGAAAATATCAACATGAGCACCAGGCCCAGCCAGAATATTGGCATACTGACCCCTGTCAAGGCGCCAAGCATGCTCAGGTAGTCAAACACGGAATACTGTTTTGTGGCTGAAATAATCCCCAGTATGATCCCCACAAAACAGGAGATAAACAAGGCACACACAGACAATTCCAGGGTTGCTGGAAATCTATGTTTGATCTCCGTCCACACCTTTTGCCGCGTAAATATGGTTTCGCCAAGATCTCCTTTCATCAGCCGTCCCATGAACATGCCGTACTGTACATGAAGCGGTTGATTTAACCCAAGGTGCTCCCTGACTTGATGCAGGGATTCTTCTGTTGCCCTTTCCCCCAGCATCAGTTCGGCTGGATCACCCGGGGTGAGACGAAGCATGAAAAAGACGATCAATGACACGCCTAAAAGTGTTGGAACAAGAATAAAAATACGTCTGATAATATAAGCTAACATAATGTTACAATGCTGTGTTTGAAAAGGGAAAGAGCTCTGTAAGCTCTTTCCCTTTTTTAGGTGTTTATTTAAATGACACGTTTTTCAATCTTACACTTCCCGTTGGATGAAGTTTGAAATTCATGACATTTTTAGTGGTGGGCCAGATAACTGTTGAATGGGCAATGGGAATGGTTCCCACTTCATCAAAAATTACCTGGAGAGCTCTTTCATAGATTTTAGTACGTTCTGCCTGATCAATTGTGATTTTACCCTTGATCATCAAATCATGGTATTCAGCATTATGCCACTGGGTCCTGATGGAAGGAGAGGCAAGGCCATCAAAAAGAACAGCAAGGAAATTATCTGGATCACCATTGTCACCGGTCCATCCAAGCTGGAACAGATCCATGTCATCGGGCTGCTCACGTTGTTTTTTAAGGTATGTACCCCAGTCATAGCTGACAATTCTTGCCTGGATACCAATCTTTGCAAGGTTTGAAATCATGGCTACACCAACCTTAAGACCTTCAGGGTTGTATGGACGGGGAACGGGCATTGACCAGAGCGTGATTTCGCCCAGGTCTTTTCCATCCTTAAAACCAGCTTTTTCAAGCTCCTGTTTGGCAAGCTCTACATCAAAGGCATATCCCGGGATGCTTTCATTATATCCCCACATGGTTGGTGGAATCGGGTTCTTTGCAACCTGACCCATACCCTGATAGATATTATCAACAATGGCTTTTCTGTTGAGGGCGTGTGCAACGGCTTTTCTTAAATGCAGGTTACTCTTCCAGGGTTCCTTGGTATGGTTGAAAGACAGGTAACCTACGTTCATGCCAGGCTGGGAAATGAGCTGGAGGTTGGGATCATTTTTTGCCATGGGAATATCTGCAGGATTTGGGAACTGGCATACATTGATGGAACCTGTTTTAAGCTCAAGAAATCTTACTGAGTTTTCAGGAATAGCCCTGAAAATGACTCGATCAAAATAAGGGCCGCCGGTTTTATCCCAGTACTCTTTAAATTTTTCAAGAACAATTTTGTCATCTTTTACCCAGGAGACAAATTTGAAAGGCCCTGTACCAACAGGCTTTCTTAAGAATTCTTTTGGATTGGAAAGAAAGGCAGTAGGGCTGATAATATCGGCGAAATCCATTCCCATATTGGCGAGGAAAGGCGCCTCTACTCTTTTGAGCTTGAATACAACAGTGTATTCGTCAATTGCTTCAATGGAACCGATGGTGCCGTCCATTTCCATGGATGCCCAATACTCAGGCGTTCTATCCTGAGCAGGAATTTCATACCCTTTTCCAATAAATTTTACATTTTTTTCCTTCATCATCCTGCCGATGGAGAAAACAACTGCATTTGCATTAAAAGGTGTGCCGTCATGAAATTTGACACCTTTTCTCAAATGGAATGTATAGGTCAGGCCATCTGCAGCAATATCCCAGGATTCGGCAAGGCCGGGTTCCAGGGCAGTTGACTCGTCCTTGTATGCAACCAGAGCTTCAAAGATATTGTCACAGACCATAAATGAATTGCCGTCCGTTTCATAGGCAGGATCAAGCCCTACACTATCGCCGCCACGACCAAAAACAAAGGTTCCGCCAGCTTTTGGAGCTGCGAGTACGGATCCGGAAAACAAAAACATAAATAAGGTTAATAGTATTCCTATTTTTTTCATCTTTCCTCCTTTAAAAATTGTGTTAAACAAAGAATAATAATGATCACTTCAATACGGCATTATTGCCTAATAACAATGTTTTTTATTAATGTCAAAACAATTTAGATTTTTTAGATTTTCATCTATTTTTTTTTGAAACACGTAATTTCTTGACCCGGCTGCTAATTTTTGGTATTTGCAATTTATTCGAGAATTTGCATTTTTTTTGTTATCAAAATGTGCCGGAAAAACATATTTTGGTGTGTGTTTTAATTTAATTAAAGTTAGGAGAATTAATATGAAAAAATTGATTTTGTTATTTCTAAGTTTATTTATTGTTTTATTTTTTATGGGCACGGCAAGTTCCAAAACCTTAAAAGTCGGTCTTGACGCTGATCCTGTGTCTCTTGATCCACAGGTTCAACTTTCAGGTGGTATGCTTCAGCTGTCACACTGGGTGTTTGATCCTCTTGTACGGTGGAATAAAGATCATGAAATCGTACCCCGTCTGGCGCATAAATGGGAAAGACTTGATGAACTTACCATCCGTTTTTATCTTCATAAAGGCGTAAAATTTCACAGCGGCAACCCATTTACAGCAAAAGATGTGGAATGGTCTTTTGCACGTCTTCAAAAAAGTGTTGACTTTAAAGGTCTTTTTGAACCATTTGAAAGTGTTACAATCGTTGATGATTACACAGTAGATATAAAAACAAAAAAAGCGTATCCACTTCTTCTGAATATGGCTACTTATATTTTTCCCATGGACAGCAAGTTTTACACAGGAACTGATGCAACCGGACAACCCAAAGATGCGTGTATAAAGTTTACACACACCTTTGCCAATGGAAATGAATCCGGAACCGGTCCTTTTGTTGTTGATAAATTTGAACAGGGTATTGTGCTTGAAATGACACGTTTCAAAGATTACTGGGATACAAAATCTCCTGGAAATGTCAGTAAAGTCATACTTTCACCGATTAAGGAAAGTGCGACACGTGTTGCCGCGCTTCTTTCAGGAGATGTTGATTTTATTTCTCCTGTTCCGCCAACCGATTTTCAAAGAATTCAATCTGATCCTAAAGTTGATCTGGTTACCCTTAATGGTGGCCGTATAATTACCTTTCAGATGAATCAGGACAGGGTTGAAGCATTCAAAGATGCCCGTGTTCGCAATGCAGTCTGTTATGCCGTGAACAATGCCGGTATTGTTGAAAAAATTATGAAAGGAACGGCTAGCGTTGCAGCACAACAAAGCCCAGAAGGGTATTTAGGACACAAAGCAAACCTTAAACCAAGATTTGATCTGGATAAAGCCAAAGCGCTTATGAAAGAAGCTGGCTATGCTGGTGGGTTTGAAGTTACAATGATGGCTCCAAACGATCGTTATGTTAATGATGCAAAAATTGCTGAAGCAACGGCACAAATGCTTGCAAAAATCAATATCAAAGTGAACCTTAAAACAATGCCAAAAGCTCAATATTGGGATGAATTTGACAAAAGAGCGGCTGATATGATGATGATTGGATGGCACTCAGATACTGAAGATTCTGGTAATTTTTCTGAATTTTTAACAATGTGCCGCAATGCTGATACAGGATATGGTCAATATAACAGCGGTGGGTACTGCAATAAAAAAATTGATGAGCTTGTAATTGGTGCTCAGTCAGAAACTGATCTTGCTAAAAGAGCTGCAATGCTTCAGGAAGTTGAACAAATCCTTTATGATGAAGCTGCCTTTGTACCATTCCATTGGCAAAATCATTCTTATGGGGCAAAGAAGAACTTTAAGATCGAACCCATTGTCAATGCACTGAATTTTCCTTATTTCGGTGACCTTGTTGTAGAATAAGACAGATCACATAAGGGTATTATCTTTTACTATTATCCAGGGGCCGGCAATGCCGGCCCCTGGATATCAAAATCAACACAATACAAGATAAATTTATGTTTGCATTCATTGTAAGAAGAACTATTCAGGCAGTCATGGTTATGCTTATTATCAGCTTGATTGGTTTTTCAATAAAAAGAAATATTGGCGATCCTATAAGAGACCTTGTAGGAGAAAGGGTTACGCCGGAAGAAAGAGCAGTAATTGCTGATAAGCTGGGCCTGAATGATCCTTTTTTCAAACAGTATACAAGATTTGTAAAAAATGTTCTCCATGGTGATTTCGGAACCTCTTTAATATATCGGAAACCCTGCCTTGAAGTTATTTTAAAACATGCCCCTGCAACCATTGAGCTTGTTTTGGGTGCAGCTCTAATCATTATTTTTATTTCTTTACCATTGGGCGTATTCGCAGCCTTAAAACCCAAACATCTGTTTTCCAAATGTATCATGGGGTTCTCGACACTAGGGGTTTCAATACCCGTCTTTCTGACGGCGATTATGTTCATTTATCTTTTTTCCGTGACCCTGGGCTGGCTGCCGTCATATGGCAGGGGCGAAACCGTCGATCTTTTCAATAATGGCTACTGGAATTCCGGTTTATTAACCATTGATGGGTTAAAACACCTTGTCCTTCCCTGTGTATCCCTTGCGTCCATAATGCTGCCCTTATATATCCGCCTCATCAGGTCTGAGATGATGGAGGTTCTTGAAACAGAATATATTAAGTATGCCTGGGCAAAAGGACTTGCTCCCACACGTATCTGGCTTGTTCATGCGTTTAAAAATACATTGCTTCCCGTTGTGACCGTTTTTGGTTTGCAAATCGGCATCATGTTTGCCTTTACAATCCTTACGGAAACTGTTTTTCAATGGCAGGGTATGGGGTTTATGTTTTTAGAAGCAATACAACGGGCAGATATATCCCTTTTAATCGCATATCTGGTTGTGGTGGCAAGTGTCTTTGTTTTGGTCAATACTGTGGTTGATATATTTTATGGCTTTATTAATCCCACAGTCAGAATATCAGGAACAAAATGAAAAGTTCATTTCAAAAATTTAAAGAATCCTATTTTCTATATAGTTTCCGGCAGGACAAAGTTGCCATGGCAAGTTTTACGGCAATTATCATATTCATACTTCTTGCACTGACAGCACCCTGGATTGCTCCCATGAATCCCTATGATGCCAATAATATAGATATTATGAATGCTGAAATTCCGCCCTCCTGGAATGAAGGCGGAGAAAAAAATTTCCCCATAGGAACGGATAACATGGGAAGAGATATGCTTTCCACAATGTTATATGGACTGAGAACATCCATAATGATAGGGATAGGAGCTGTGTCCCTTCAGGCGCTCATCGGTATTTTCATGGGCTTGTCAGCAGGATATTTTGGCGGAAAAACCGATGCAGTACTGATGAGGATCGCGGACATTCAATTTTCGTTTCCATATCTTATGCTTGCCATATTGGTAGGCGCAATTTTTAAAATGGTGTTTGGAATAGGCAGATATGAACAATTGGCTGTCCCCCTCCTGATACTGATCATTGGTTTTGCTGAATGGCCAATGTATGCAAGAACCATTCGCGCGTCTGTAATGAGAGAGAAAAACAAGGAATATGTTGAAGCGGCAAAAGTCATTGGATTATCAAATCGCGTAATAATGGTGAGACATGTTTTGCCGAATTCTCTTACATCCTTGATGGTTATTTCAACAATACAGATTGCAAATGCCGTCATGAGCGAAGCGGCTTTATCTTTTCTGGGCCTTGGCATGCCCGTTACAATGCCCTCTCTGGGTTCTCTTATCAGGTCTGGGTTTGATTATATTTTTTCAGGATCATGGTGGATTACTGTTTTCCCGGGAATTTTACTTATTCTATTTGTCCTTGCGATTAACCTGCTTGGTGACTGGCTAAGAGATGTACTTAACCCGAAACTTTATAAAGGATAGGATTGTTTAATAATGTCCCACCTATTAGATATTCAGGATCTTGAAGTTAAGTTTGCCTTAAGAACAGGCGATATTACTGCCATTGACGGGGTAAGCTTTGTCCTGGACAGGGGTGAAAAGCTTGGCCTTGTCGGGGAGAGTGGCGCCGGCAAATCTGTAACCGGTTTTTCAATAATCAATCTGATCAGCAAACCAGGATATATTTCTAAAGGGAAAATATGTTTTGAAGGAAATGAAATCAGTTCTTATTCTGATGAGCAGATGCGTAAAATTCGTGGGAATAGAATCAGTATGATTTTTCAGGACCCCATGATGACATTGAATCCTGTCTTTACCATCGGATTCCAGATGATAGAAACCTTACAAGCCCATCAAAAAATTTCAAAATCAGATGCAAGAGAAATTGCATTGGAAAAATTAAAAAAAGTTCATATCCCATCACCCGAGCAAAGACTGTCGCAATATCCTCACGAGTTATCAGGCGGGATGCGCCAGAGAATTATTATCGCTATCTCTCTTCTTACAGATCCTGCCATTATTATTGCGGATGAACCCACTACGGCTCTGGATGTTACCATTCAGGCAGAAATTATGGATTTGTTACAGGAATTGTGCGAATCAGATAACATGGCTTTGATATTAATTACCCATGATCTCGGGGTTGTGTCACAGGTCACAGAAAAAATAGCAGTGATGTATGCTGGTAAAATTATTGAATATGGATCAACTGATCAGGTGGTGAAACATCCGGTTCATCCCTATACTGAAGGATTGATAAAGTCAATACCAGGGACTGTTATAAAGCCGGGTGAAGATCTTGTACAAATTCCAGGCATGATGCCGACACTGACAAACATACCGCCGGGATGTGCTTTTAATCCAAGATGCTATTTAAAGGGGGCAATCTGTACAACGCAAACACCAGAGCTTAAGGATGTCGGAAATGGCGTTTCAGCAGCCTGCCATATGAAATAAAAAAGGGAATGAACAGCAAAAATACAATGAATAAAGATAATACAATACTTTCAATTAAAAATGTGGTGAAGCACTTTGACATTTCAGGTGGTTTTCTGGATCAGCTCAGGCTCAAAAAGGGCAAAATTTGTTTAGAGAAAACCACTGTTAAAGCTGTAAATGATGTCTCTCTTTTTATTAAAAAAGGTGAAACCTTAAGTGTGGTAGGGGAAAGCGGTTGTGGAAAATCAACCTTGGCACGAGTTGTTTTGGGCCTTTATCCGCCTAATTCCGGAGAAATACATTATGGTGGCAAAAGAATTGATAACCTGAACCATGAGCAAATGCTGCCCTTTAGAAAAAAAATGCAGATGATTTTTCAAGACCCCTATGCATCTTTAAATCCAAGAAAAACAGTGCAGCAGACCTTGGAAGAACCTTTGAGATTCCATCATCCCGAATTGTCCGGTAATGAAATCAATGATAAAATTGATCAGGTCATGGAACAGGTGGGTGTTGACCAGGCCTGGATAAAACGGTACCCCCATGAATTTTCCGGAGGCCAGCGGCAGCGAATCAGTATTGCCAGGGGATTAATTCTTGATCCGGAATTTATTGTTGCAGATGAACCCGTATCAGCGTTAGATGTCTCCATCCAGGCACAGATCCTTAACCTTTTGATGAAGGCGGGCAGAGAAAGGGATTTGACCTATCTGTTTATCACCCATGATTTGTCCGTGGTCCGTCATATCAGCACACGAGTCGCTGTGATGTATCTTGGAACTATATGTGAACTGGCCAAAGCCGAGGACTTGTTTGCTTACCCACGTCACCCTTATACAAAAGCTCTTTTAAGCGCCATCCCTGTTGTCGGTGCGAAACGGGCCAAACAGATTAAACTCAAGGGGGAAGTTCCCACGCCGGTTAATTTACCGACGGGATGCGTTTTCCATGGGAGGTGTGTATATGCAAACCAACGATGTATCAATCAGATTCCTGCATTATTAACACTGGATAACGGCACCCAGGTCGCCTGCCATGCAGTAGAGGAAAATCGGGTCATATCTTGATCAACAGGTCGTTTCAGCTGAATTCTGAAAATTAATTTAAGATACTAAAACATGTTTTAACAAGGAGGCAAGTTATGGGTTTTGCACCATCTGTAATGCAGTTAAAAAGCGATGCATTTGAGCAAGACGGTTTAATTCCGTCCAAATTCACTGGTGAAGGTGCAGACGTTTCACCTTCATTATCATGGACTGATCCACATCAGGATACAAAGGCTTTTGCCGTTATCTGTCATGATCCGGATGCTCCTCTTGTGACGGGTGACGGCACCTATGGATTTGTACACTGGGTATTATACAATATCCCGGGTAATGTCACCAGCCTGAAGGAAGATACTAAACAGTATACCAGCGGCAGGAACGACTTTGGCCAAACCGGATACAAGGGCCCCATGCCCCCCAATGGTCATGGGCTTCACAACTATTATTTCTGGGTACTGGCACTCAAAGAACCGGTTGAGCTTGAAGCTGGACTAACAATGTGGCAGCTTCTGAAAAAAATCGAACCACAGCTCATTGGAATGAATCGACTGGTCGGTCGCTATATGAGAGATTAGGAAAAGTTAAGAGTTTTTCAGAGACCTATCTTTAATTTGAACAATGGAAATCAGCAAGGAGATATTAAATGTCAAATAATAAAAAACAGCATAAAGTACTTGTTCTTTTGGGAAGTCCACGGAAAAATGGGAACAGTAACATTCTGGCAAGAGAAATAGCCGCCGGTGCTGAATCTGTGGGTGCGGCAGTAGAATCACTTTTCATTCAGGGGATGGATATAAAAGCCTGCCAGGCTTGTTGGAGCTGTCAAAAGCCGGACAGTAAAGGTTGCGCTATAAAAGATGATATGCAAGAGATCTTTCCTAAACTGATTGAAGCTGATTCCTGGGTAATTGCCACACCCGTGCATTGGTTTAATATGTCCACTCAAACCAAGCTTTGGTTGGATAGGTGTTTTGCATTATCCAAATATGGAGACAACCCGTTCAATAAAAAAATTGCTATTGCCATTGCTTATGGTGACGCTGACCCATACGCGTCGGGAGCAGTGAATGCTATTAGAAGTTTTCAGGATTCTTTTAGATACGTGGGTGCGGAGATCACTGGAGTGGTTTATGGTAGTGCCTTGGAAAAAGGTGATATGGAGAAAAACGAAGCAGTACTGAAAGCCGCTAGAAAGCTGGGGGAAAAACTTGCTGGTTAATCAATCAATGTTAGAATAGATATCTGTTTTTCCAAACCGAAAAAAAATATTATCCCAAAGCGTGTGCCGTCAAAAAATTTTCTATGATTTTATTCACTTTGTTGACATGGGTTATGGGAGACATATGACCGCCCGGAACAGAATGAATGGAACGGTCCGGAAGATAGTGTTCCAGGATCTGGAAGATCTGAATCGAGGTTAAAGGGCTTTTCTCTCCTTTTATCATGGAGACAGGGATGTTGACTTTTGAATAGTCTTTAAGAGTCAGCGATTCATTAAACAGGGCCTGAAAGTCCAGAACCACCTTGTCAATATATTGGATAAAGACGGCTTGATTCTTTTGTTTCAGGTTTTCAAAGGTTCCTTTCCCTGACCAGTAATCAATAAACAATTTTGTGGCCAGCGTCTTGTCTTTTTTCTCCAGAGCCTGGGTTAAGTTTTTGACAATTGTTGTGATTTCATTATGGGCGGCTCCATCCGACGGCAGCAGATGAAAGGCCACAGGTTCAAACAGGGTAAGGGTTCTGATTCTGGCAAGCAGTTTCACTGCAAGTTTTAATGCAATGGCGCCCCCATAAAAGTGACCAACCAGGTGAAAAGGCGCATTGTTTTCTGTTTCTTTTATCAAAATGCCTTCAACAAGAGTGACTTCGTCCTGGGTTGAGAAGGTTTGAGGGTTTAAAGGCAGTTCATTATCACCATAGCCTGCCAGGTCATAAGAAAAGATAAAGATCTATTTCCAGTCGAATTCCCTTGAAGTGACAGTATGTTCCATTCTCTGAATGCGCCGTTCAATGTTTTCAAGTTTTCTCTTGATTCTCTGGACGGCGGATTGCTTTGAATGGGTATAGGTGTCATAAAATTCCTGGTCGCTTTCGTCTCGCAAAGGAGAAACCGGTTCCATCTTTACGATCAGGCCTGCCACAATATACATGACCCCTACAGGCCAGAAACCCGTAAACAGAAACAGGACCAGGGTAATCGTTCTCAGCCAGAAAACACTGAAGTTAAAATATTCGGCAAGTCCCCGGCACACACCCATGAAGATACCCCTTCTGGATCGATAGATGCCTTTACTTGTTGCCAGGGTTTCAAGCCTGTCTTTAAATCCGGTATAATGCCGTTTGTATCGTTTGAATGTATTGTTTTGTTTGTAGCCATGGTGTCTCATGTGTTAAAATCCTTTCTTTGCCGCTCAATCAGTATGGTTTCAAGCGCTTCAACTCGTTCTTCCATTTTTGAAAGTCCATGATAAATATCCTGGATCATTTTAGTCTCTTCCGCATGGGCCTGTTTTTCTTTTTTGGACAGTCCCCCGGTTTTAGCGGCCCGGATAATACCGATGATAATCAATCCAAAGGTGGCGATTAAAAGAATTGTACCGCCAATTCCGATTCCTATGATAAGTGCGCCCATCATAATATAATGTCTCCGGTTTGGTGAATTTTGAATGGTTTATGCATTTATTGTATCATTGTTTGTTGAGGATTGGGAGGACTTTAATTTATTGAGCTCCGCCTCAATCTCATCATCTGCATCCAGGGCATCGAATTCTTCTTCAAGTTTAGATGGTCTGCCATAATTAACAAGGTCTGCCTCGGCTTCCATTCTTTCGATGTGGTTTTCAAGTTCTTCAAATTTTAGCATTATCTCGGTACTGTCTGCACGCCGTATCTCTTCCTGGGCTCTTTTTTTGTCACTGGCCCGGATATGTCTTTGAACAAGCATACGCTGTTTTTCCCTGGCAGATTTTAGTTTGCTTTCAAGTTCGGAAATGTCATCGCGATATTGTTCAATGATGACACCCAGTTCGGTTAATTCTATCTCGACGGCTTCAGTTTTATGGGTATATCGTCTCTTTTCCTGAAGAGCCTGTCTTGCCAATGCATCTTTCCCTTTTTTTACAGCAAGTTCAGCCTTTCTGGCCCAGAAATTTTCTTTTTCCAGGATATCATCCAATAGCCTCCCGACTTTTTTCTGATTGGCAATGGCATTTGCACAGGAAGATTTGATTTCAATCAA
>JACKQG010005099.1_pt1 | contig 14738 bp, 8 predicted proteins | sample 8237621 | NCBI WGS metagenome assembly JACKQG01 (sample SAMN15677084, study PRJNA649215) | marine metagenome | biome: marine; feature: Black Sea; material: saline water; isolation source: suspended particulate matter (SPM) from the Black Sea western gyre | collected 2013-06-09/2013-06-10 | depth... | reverse complement strand
AAAGGCCATGAATGACCAATGCGATCGCAGGAGTTTCGTCAAGAGCGGGGCCGCTGCGGGAACGGCGTGGGCCAGGGGGCGGGAATGCCTCGCTGCGAACGCCTCCGACGTGAAGGCTCGGCCGATGGACCGTGTCCGCGTCGGGCTGGTAGGCATCGGCAGCCGCGGAACGTGGCTGCTCCGCCTCTTGCTCGACCTGGAAGGGGTCGAGGTCAGGGCGGTTTGCGACGTCATCCCGGAGCGCGTCGCCAAGGCACAGGATGTCGTGACCGCGGCCAAGCAGCCAAAGCCGACCGGCTACTCGCGTGGCGAAACAGACTTCAAACGCCTTTGCGAGACTGAGGAGCTGGACCTGGTGATCAACGCAACCCGGCCCTGGAAATGGCACGTTCCGATCTCCGTGGCGGCCATGACGACCGGCAAACATGCGGCCACCGAGGTCCCGGCGGCCGAGACCGTCGAGGAGTGCTGGCAGTTGGTCGAGACGGCAGAGAAGATGCAGAAGTACTGTGTCATGCTGGAGAACTGCTGCTATTTCCGCGAGGCGATGCTGGTCCACAATATGGTGCAAAAGGGCTTATTCGGCGAGCTTCGCCATTGCGAGGCGGGCTACCAGCACTATGGCGGTAGGGCGCGCCGGGCCGCGCCAAAACGCACAACAGTGGGCAAGGTTCGCACTGCCAACAGCTATCCGACGCACCCCATCGGGCCGGTCGCCCAATGGATGGATATCAACCGCGGCAACCGCTTTGATTATCTCGTATCCATGAGCGCCGATGGCACCGAGGGCAACCGCAGCGCCGACATCAATACCAGTCTTATCCGTACCGCGCGCGGGCAGACGATCACCCTGTACTACGACACCAGGCTGCCACGGCCTTACGATCTGATCTATCGCGTGCAGGGCACTCGGGGCATCTGCATGGCCACCACGGACAAGATCTACATCGAGGGACGCAGCCCGAAACCCGATGCATGGGAACCGATGGAGGCTTACTACAAGGAGTTCGAGCATCCCCTCTGGAAAGCTCTGGGAGAGAAAGCACGAAAGCGCGGCGGGCACGGCGGCGGCGACTGGCTGGAAGTACACCGTCTGATCAACGCGTTGCGAACCGGCACGCCTCCGGACATGGACGTCTATGACGCCGCCACCTGGAGTTGCATCATCGAGTTGAGTGAGAAATCGGTTGCCGATAGGAGCAGTCCCATGGATTTCCCCGATTTCACACACGGTCGCTGGCAGACAGCTCAACCCATTGGTATCCTCGGTCTGTAACCCGCTTTTCCACAAGTAACACCAGCCCGAAGCGCCAGCGAGGGACCGCGTTATGGCGAATCCCTCGCTGGCGCTTCGGGCTAGTGAATTCGCAAGCTTCGCGTCAAAGTGCGCTGTATAAGTAGAGGAGTAGACTCCAATGAGAAATGTCTGTAGATCGCCGCGGTTTTGCGGCATCTTTTGCGCGGTTTCCGTTTGTCTTGGTGCCACTGCGGCCGTTGCCGCGACGTCTGGTAAAGAGATACTTGACGAGGCTGACGTCAAGGGCGGGTTGGTGGTCCATCTGAGTTGCGGCGATGGCAAGCTGACCGCCTCGCTGTGTGGCAACGACGGCTACCTCGTCCACGGACTGGACGCCGACGCGGCCAACGTCGCCGCGGCCCGTTTGCACATCCACTCGCTAGGTCTGTACGGCAAAGTGTCCGTTGATGCCTTTGACGGCAAACACCTGCCCTACGTGGACAACTTAGTCAATCTGGTCGTGGCCGAGGATCTCGGCGACGTTCCGATGGCCGAGGTCGTGCGCGTGCTCGTCCCCGAAGGCACCGCGCTGATCGGTGGGAAGAAGACGGTCAAGCCTCGGCGGGACGGCATCGACGACTGGACCCACTACCTGCACAACTCGACTAACAACGCCGTGGCCAATGATACGGTCGTCGGACCTCCCAAGCACTTGCAGTGGGTCGGCAGCCCTCGCTGGACCCGCCACCACGATCACATGTCAAGCTTCAACGCGTTGGTATCCGCGGGCGGACGAGTATTCTACATCTTCGACGAAGGTCCCACTCAGCAGATCCAGTTGCCCGCGAAGTTCTCGTTGATCGCCCGCGACGCGTTCAACGGCACGATCCTTTGGAAGCGCCACCTCGAGCCGTGGCACACGCAGCTTTGGATGCTGAAGAGTGGCCCGGCACTGATTCCGCGCCGGTTGGTCGCCGTCGGTGATCGTGTCTACGTCACCCTCGGGCTCGACAAACCGGTCTCCGCCCTGGACGCGGCCACCGGCAAGACGCTCCGCACATACGAACTCGGCAAATCCGCCGACGAACTGGTCCATTCGGACGGCGTGCTGTACATCGTCGCCAATGCGAAACCCGACGCCCGGCCGTGGGCGACCATCCCGAGCTGGAAACGCGTCGCGGACGTCGGCTCCGAGTCGGCGAACTGGGCTTGGAACGCGCCACCGCGGGAGATCGTTGCCGTGCAGGCCGATACGGGCGAGGTTCAGTGGCGAACCGACACGACGGTGGTGCCGATGACGTTGGCGGCCGACGACGACCGTGTGCTCTGGCACGACGGCACTCGCGTCGTTTGCCTGGACCGCACAACCGGCAAACGGAAGTGGCAATCCGATCCCATCCTCCGCGCCGCGGACATTCGCTCGTGGTTCGCCCCGACGCTGGTCGTCCACAAGGACGTGGTACTTTTCGCCGGTGGCGAGAAGATTCTCCGCCACAAGGGTGGCCGTGACACCATGACGGCCCTCGACGCCAATACGGGCCAAACGCTTTGGATCGCCGACCACCCGCCCAGCGGTTACGATTCACCCGAAGACGTGTTGGTGATCGACGGCCTGGTCTGGACCGCCCCTACTACCAACAAACGCGACACGGGCCAGTTCACCGGCCGCAACTTGTACAACGGCGAGATCGAGGCTTCCTTCCCGGCTGACGATGGCGTACACATGCCTCATCACCGCTGCCATCGCGCCAAGGCGACCGTCAACTACATCCTCGCGTCTCGCACCGGAATCGAGTTTGTCGATCTGGATGCCAAGCATTGGGACCGCAACGATTGGGTGCGGGGTGCCTGCCTGTATGGCATCATGCCTGCCAATGGGCTGACCTACGCTCCGCCGCACAGTTGCGCCTGCTACATCGTGGCCAAGAGTTGTGGGTTCAACGCCCTGGCCGCAGAGCGCGAGTCGAAAAGTCGAACGGTCGAAGAGTCGAAAGATGAGACGCGACTGGAGAAAGGTCCCGCGTACGAACAAATCGGCAATCGGCAATCGCAAATCGAAAATCACAATGATTGGCCCACGTACCGGCGTGACATGGCACGCAGTGGATGTGCGACAACGACGGTACCGACCGGCTTGACCACCAAATGGCGTACACCCATCGACGGAAAGCTCAGCTCCCTTGTCTCGGCGGGCGGGCGGCTAGTCGTTGCTCAGGTCGACAAGCATACGGTTCATGCTCTCAATGCCGATACTGGCGAAACGCTGTGGAGTTACACGGTTGGCGGGCGGGTAGATTCGCCGCCTACGATCTGGAACGACCAAGTGCTGTTCGGATCGGCCGACGGGTACATCTATTGCCTACGCGCCGACGATGGCAAGCTGATCTGGCGTTTCCGGGCGGCGCCAACCGATCAGCGGCTCATGTCGTTCGAACAGATCGAGAGCGTTTGGCCGGTCCATGGCAGCGTTCTGGTACACGACGGAGTCGTGCACGCCGTGGCTGGGCGGTCGATGTTCCTGGACGGCGGTATGCGGTACCTGCGACTCGACGCAGCGACCGGGCAAAAGGTCTCGGAGACAATCCTAGACAACATCAACCCTGAAACCGGCAAGCCGCTTGATGACGACATCGCCTGGCCGAACCTGCCGGTGGCACTGCCCGACGTTCTCTCGGCCGACGACAAGTACGTGTATATGCGCTCGCAGCCATTCGACTTCGAAGGCAAGCGGGCCGGCGTGCCGAAACCGATCAACGCCATGCAACAAACCGGCGAAGGGGCCCACCTGCTGTGCCCGACGGGGTTCCTTGACGATACATGGTGGCACCGCACGTACTGGTTCTGGGGTAGGACGCCCGCTTCGGCCGCCGGCGCCTGGTACCGGGCCGCGTACAACGCTCCGGCGGGACGTATCATGGTGTTTGACGACGACAACGTGTACGCGTTCGGCCGCAAGCCGGAGCACTTCCCCTCGACCACGATCCTCGAATACCACCTGTTCAGTTCGGCCAAAGAGCCAGACTTCAAGCGACTGAACACGACCGTGCCGGGACGCAAGCCCGCGGCCCCGTCCAAGCAGCCAACGCGGCGACCCAAGGCCAAGCAGTCATCGCCAGGCGCGAAGGCAACGGCGGCGCCGAAAGCCAAGATCACGCCCGCTCGAACCAAGCCCGGCGAGATCCACCCGTCCTGGCAAGCTGCCCGGAGGCAGCTACCGCATCGACCGGTCTACGCGTGGTCGGAGGAAGTGCCGTTGCAGGGGCGCGCGCTGGTGCTGGCCGGAAAGGTGTTGTTTGTGGCCGGCCCGCCGGACGTGGTCGACACGCAAACGACCGCTACGGCGATCGACGACCCGGCCAACCAAGCCAGGCTACAGACGCAGGTCGATGCGATCGAGGGTCGTAGAGGCGGGGTACTGTGGGCGGTATCGGCAGCCGACGGCACGAAGTTGACCGAGTTCAGACTTGCCTCGCCACCCACATGGGACGGTATGATCGCAGCGGGCGGGCGGCTGTACCTATCCTGCCTGGACGGCAGCGTCATCTGCCTGGGCGACGACTGACGAGAGGCGAATGCCGGGACGACGGCCCCAACAAAAACCGTTGCGTCTCTCAAGGCTGGTCCCTCGCGACGGACCGTTCAGGTGCCGCTCGCTAGCGCCGTCAATCGGAACCGTGCATTGCGCACGCAGAAATAGTCGTCGCCCGAGAATACCAGGTACGCCGTCTCTCCGTCCTTGCTCATCCATTTGACGGGGAAGTCGCCGTGTTCTCGGGGCGTGTGGCCAAAGAAACCCAGCCGAACCAGGATCAGCTTTCTGTTTCTCGTGGCGATCCTGCTGCAGATGGCCAAAGTACTACCTTTCCAAATTTCTTTTCCGGGCGCGCAGGATCGCCGTGGGACCTGGGTAGATAGGGGTGAAAGGGCACGAGACAACAAAAAGGCCCATTCAAACTCGGTTGTTCCAGGTCACTTTTTCATGGGAGTTAGTACGATGAAGGCTTTGATTCTCAGTTTGGCGACGGTTTGTGCTTTGATGGCTTCTTCGACGGCTTCGGCCGGCATTCGCGTCCGTGTTGGTTCGGTTGGCGTGGCCATCGGACGGCCCGCAGCCCGTCCAGCTCGGCACGCCTGTGTGGCACCGCGACCGGCACGGCCGGCACGACCTGCGGTGGTTCACAGTCGCCGCCACGCGGCCCACGAGATCGTCGAGGAGCGACGCGACACGGTCCAAGATGTCGTGGAAGAGCGGCAAGACACCGTTCAGGACGTACGCGAGGAACGCGTCGACCGGGTCCGAGACCTCATCCAAAGCCGCCGGCACGCTTGGGCACTGCTCCAGAACCAGCCGTGACAAAACCGCCGGATGACGGCACGGACACTTCCCCATGAAAGACCCGCGGGTCGCAAAGCGATCCGCGGGTTTTTCTTTGGAACGGCCAGTGCTTCCGCCCCGAATCGGGTATACTCAACTTCCATTGCACCAGCCCTCGCGGAAGGGGCTGATTCCTATTGGCCCCTCGATCCTGCTCGTTGGACGAACCGATGGCGAAGAGAGAGACCAAGCAATCCGTGATTCCAGTCGAGCGAATCGAAAAGACGATTTACTTGATTCGCGGGCACAAGGTCATGCTCGACACTGATCTCGCCAACCTCTACGCCGTGGAGACGTTTAACCTGAATAAAGCAGTCAAACGGAACTTTGAACGGTTTCCTGACGATTTCATGTTCCAACTGACCAAGGAAGAATGGGGATCTTTGAAATTCCAAATTGGAATGTCAAAGCCCAAAGGCCGTGGCGGCAGGCGCACGCCTCCTTACGCATTCACGGAACAAGGCGTGGCGATGTTGTCGAGCGTTTTGAAGAGCAAGCAGGCGGCAATGGTGAATGTCGAGATCATGCGTGCGTTCGTTCGCCTGCGGCGATTGTTGGCGACGCACAGAGATCTTGCTCGCAAGCTCGACACGCTTGAAAAGAAGTACGACGAGCAGTTCAAGATTGTCTTCGATGCGATTCGCGAGTTGATGACACCATCTGATCCGCCGAAGAAGCGGCGGATTGGGTTTCGGGCAAGGAGCGACGACTGATGGCGAAAGTGAAGGCAGTGAACGAAAAGGCGACACGCGCACACGGAGCTTGCCTCCATGGAGGAGTGTTCAGAACCAGACTTCGTGAACGCGTTTTCCGCATCGCCACCGTATGGCGAGTTGTTAGAAGACGACTTCACAACGCAGGGATAGTCCTGTCCATCTTCTCACTCCAGCTTCTTTTGGGGGTCTTGTGTGGCGAGGTAACGACGGGACGGGCCGCCGAGTCGCTGCGCGAGCAGGTCGAGGCTGACTGGCTCAGGCAGGCTGAGGCATTGGCAGCGTGGAGCGATGGATTCAAGACGCCGCCGAGTGTCGTCGCGACATGGACTGACGCCGCCGGGGCCGTCGACGGTGTGAAGGACGGCAAGTACGCGTTTCACACCGCCCACGAGCCGAATCCCTGGTGGCAGGTTGACCTGGGGCAGCCCACGGCCATCGCGCGAATCGTCGTCTACAACCGCCTGGACTACGAGCCGGGATTACACAATGCCGACAACGTGCACGTTCTGCTCTCCGACGACGGGAAAGACTGGCGGCAGGTTCACGACAATCGCGACAAGCATTTCGGGGGCATCTCGGGCGCACCGCCGCTATCCGTGACTCTCACCCCGCAAGGCGTGCGCGCTCGCTTCGTGCGTTTGCAGATCCGTAGCGACCAGGCAATCTTCTTCCACCTGGACGAAGTCGAGGTGTACGGGCCGGAGAAACCGAAAGACAATATCGCGCTCGGGCGACCGGCCGATCAAAGCAGCATCAGCCGGTGGTCGACCGTCAAAACCGCGGCCTCGAAACCGCAACCGCTTTCGCATTCGGCTGCATTCTTCCTGGATCGTGGCCGGCGATTGGCGGCGGATCTGTGCGAAACAGGCGTCGACACGCAGGGCTTCGAGCGGCAGTTGGACGAGCTGGCCACGCGGCTTGAGGACCTGCCTGACGACGCTTCCGCCGACGCGCAACGGGAGCTGTACCTCCAAGTGCGCTGGGTCGTGCGTCGGTTGGCATTTGCCAATCCACTGGTGGACAACGATAGGCTCTTGTTCGTCAAACGATTCACTCAGCAAACGTATCCCGACATCTGCCTGAACCACATGCCGTGGGTCTCGCGGCCGGGCGGCGATATCTGCGTTCTGGAGGAGCCCTTTGCGCCGGATGGAACCGGTCAGCGCCTGCGTAACGTGATCGACGGCAAGCTTGGGCCCGGCCGCGTGCACGGCATGGACCTGTGGTTCGACGGCGACCGCATCGTGTTCGGCTACGCTAAGTCGGAGAGCAACGAACCGCCGGTCAAGCCGTGGCCGCCAGCGTTTTGTGCCGCACGGAATGTGGCGCATCAGCTACGCGAGACCATCGAGCCCACGCACATCTTCGAGATTGGTGTCGATGGAAACAACCTCCGCCAATTGACGAATCACGACTACTGGAGCGACCTCGACCCCACGTACTTGCCCAACGGCGACATTGCGTTTGCCTCCGAGCGGTGCGCCTATGAACTACAGTGCAATCACACGCCGCGGCTGGACGAGACTTCGTGCAATTTGTACGTGATGCGGCCCGACGGCAGCAACATCCGCCGGCTGAGCGTCAACAAGGACGGCGATTATCTGCCGCATTGTCTGGACGATGGCACGATCGGTTACACCCGCTGGGAGTACCAGGAACGCAACCTGACTCAGATCCAATCTCTGTGGTTCGTACGACCCGATGGCACGTGGGCCGACGCGCTATTCAAGCAGCATCTGGACGATCCTTGGGCCCTGGAAGACGTCCGTTCGATTCCCGGCACGAACAATCGCCAGTTCTTGTCCATCGCCGCCGGCCACCACACTTTGGCTTGTGGTCCGGTGGTGGTCATCACGCCCAGCGTCGGTTTGAACGATCCCGATGCAATACGTATCGTCACGCCAGGGGTCGTGCCGCCCGAGGGCGGTATGTCTGGTGCGGCGGTGCCCGAAGGCGGCGTCCATGACGACGGTGGCCATTACATGAACCCGTGGGCGCTATCGGAGAAGTACTTCCTTGTTTCCTACAGTTACCAGAAGGAAGGTTGGCAGGGGTTTCCGTCGTACTATCGCGGCATGGACGAGACGGGATACGCGCTATACCTGATCGACGTGTTTGGGAACAAGGAACTGATCTGTCGCGACCCGCACATCTCCAGTTCCGTCCCCATCCCGTTGCGGCCGCGCCGTAAGCCGCCCATCCTGCCCGACGTGACCGATGCGAGCAAGGACTACGCGGTTTGCGCCGTCAGCGACATTGGTTATGGCGTCCAGGGGATCGATCCAAAGAAAATTCGCTACATCCGCATCGCGCATCGTATCCCTTGGCCCTACGATAGGAAACACGGCGGCTTGCGATACGAGTTAGTCGCGTTGAGCGCGGGCGTGAACTGGACGCCGGTCAAAATTATCGGCGATGTGCCGGTCGAAACCGACGGCAGCGCGCACTTCAAAGTCCCGGCCGACACGCCCGTGTATTTCCAACTGCTGGACGAGAATCACATGGAACTGCGGCGCATGCGTTCGTTCATCAGCTTCCAGCCGGGCGAGCAACGTGCCTGTGTGGGCTGTCACGAATCGCGCGAAGCAGCGCCTACCGACACGCCAATGGCACTGGCACTTCTACAGGAGCCCACAGAACCCGTGCCGCCGCCATGGGGTGACCGGCCGTTGAATTTCCTCCGTGACGTACAGCCGGTATTCGATCGACATTGCGTCCAGTGCCACAGCGGTTTGAAGCCGGCCGGCCAGTTGGACTTCTCCGGCGGTCTGGTGGACGGCACCGAGATCGAAACCTGGTACGGAAGAGCATTACGTCTGGACGGACACAACCGGGCGTACCGCACGCTGCTGGCCAGCGGGCTGGTCTCGTATGCCAACAAATACGATCCCGCGGGGGTCATCACACAGCCGATGACATTCGGCTCGCACAAGAGCAAGCTGATCGAGGTGCTACGAAAGGGAACCTGCGCGGAACGAGCCAAACTCGGCGACGAGGATTGGATGCGACTGGCCGGTTGGATCGACGCCAACGTGCCGTATCACGATGCGTTTATCAACATGCGCCCCGAGACAGAGCCGTACGATCTGCCTGCCGACGGCGAACTCGCGAAGAAGATCACGGCCGTACACGCCAAGCGGTGCGCCGCGTGTCATGAGACTAGCGAAGTCTCGCGGCTGGATTGGATCCACCTGCGCGAGCCAAATCGGAGCCTCTTTTTGTCCGCCCCGCTGCCTGCCGCGTCCGGCGGCAGCGGCAAGTGCGGCAAGCCGGTGTACAAGGACGAAAACGATCCTGACTATCGTGCGGTGCTTCAACTGGTGCAAGCCGCGGTCGATCAAGCCTGGCAACGCCCTCGTCGCGACTTACGAGCAATAAGGCGTGTTCCAAAGCCCTAATGGCTACCTTGGTTTGCCATGCGGCGGTGCGGCCGGTAACATTTCGACAGGACGATGGTTCCCGTTTCGTCATGGAGATGACATTCATGTCGCATGATCGGCGTACCCAATTCCAACGCTTTCCTACCACGCATTGGTCACTGGTTGATCTTGCCGCCGCTGGCCGGGATACGATACAGCGCGACGCGCTCAACCGGTTACTGACGCGATATTGGCCAGCGTTAAAGGCCCATTTGGTCCTCAAGAAGCGAATCGAGTCGAACGAGGCGGAGGATTTGGTACAGGGTTTCATCGAGAACAAGATCTTGGAACGCGACTTGATATCGAAGGCTGAATCGGGGCGCGGTCGGTTCCGTAGTCTCTTGGCCACAGCACTGGATAACTACGCCGCCAACCAGATGCGCCAGCGAAACGCGGCGAAGCGCGAGGCGGATCGAGCCACGAGCCTCGATCAGGAGGCGTACGAACACTGTGCGGCAACGACCGACGCGCCGCATGACGCCTTCGACGTTGCCTGGGCTCGCGAGATACTGGCCGAGATCCTGCGAAAGATGCAGGCCGAATGCAAGCAATCCGGGCACGATGACGCGTGGGCCATCTTCCAGGTGCGCGTGTTGGCACCGATTCTGGAAGGCGCCGAACCACCGTCCTACGAACAGATCGTCGATCGTTTCGGTTTTCGCTCACCCACACAGGCGTCCAACGCCTTGGTGACAGGCAAACGCATGTTCGGCCGAATCATGCGAAGTGTCATCAGCGAATACGCAGATGACGAGGCCGACATCGACGCCGAGATCCAGGACCTGCAAGACATCCTTTCGCGGAGCGGCCCCAAGCCATGACGGAACCGAATGTACACGGCACCGACCCGCTGCGACTATCCAGGTTATGGCAGTGCGACTCGGACGCGTTGGTCGAATGGCAGCCCGACGAACTGGCGGCGATCTTCAAACATCTGTTGGCTTCGCCGTTGGTCGACGAGGTCGCAGCAGTCCAACCTCGCTTGGCCGAGAAACTGCGGCTGTGTGAAGCCGTGCCGGGCGAAAGGCTTGACACGTTTGGCGACTTGTTAACTCACGAGCAGCCGCCGCTTGACGCGCTCGACGTGGTCAAGGAATTCTGTAAGCACGCCGAAGACAACGAATCGCTACCGCCGGATGTCGCGTTTGTGTTGTACGCGGCCGTCATCTCTGTCGCCCTGGTCCGGCGGGACGAGCGGATCACGTCAGCCGACGACCGTTCGCTGCAGACGAGGATCAAGTGGGCAGGCTCTCGCGACTGGATTGATCCAGACATGAAGGCGTTGTTCGAAGGAGCCCTCGCGCGTCTTTCATAGCAATGTGGACAGCCTTCTGGCGACTCGGAATGCCGAAGGGCTCAATGGAATGGGTCGTTCTCAATGACCTTCAGTGGTACGGGTTCCATGCTTCCACCGTTGTCCGGCGGCGGGCTGTCGATGCTGGGCTCGTCGGGCGTACCGAAAGGATCCGATGGATGATCGGGCGTCTCCGGAACGTAGTACTCGTTGCCCGTATCGCCGATCGTACGCTGCCGTTCGGCTTCGCGCTGCCTGGCCTCCTGCTCACGCAGTTCGATGTAGGAACCGAAAACCAGGCGGTCTTCTTTGCCTTCGCCCGCTTCGATGATGATGGCGGATCGGTCGAGCAAATGCTCCTTCTTCACGTTGACTCGATAGCAGCTCATTTGGCAGAGGCCGCAGCCGACGCATTTCTCCGCCAGCACCACCGGGGCGTCCTGGCTGCTGCCTTCGATGGGATTGCCCGCTTCGTCTACTTCGGTGTGTACACGTACGAATTCGATGGCATCGTACCCGGCCTCCTCGCACTCGTCCACGCACGCCCGGCACGCCTGGCGATTCGCAAACGGCAAACACGTGGTCTTGTTCACAACGGCCAAGCCCATGCGAGCGACCTTCTTCTCCTCCAGCGGTAAAGGCCGAATGGCACTGGTGGGGCACACTTGACCGCACGTGTTGCAGCTCGGAGCACAGCCCGCGTGGTCCGCGGCGACTCGCGGTGTCCATAGCCCTTCCAGACCTTGGTCAAAGCCCATCGGCTGCAGCACGTTGTACGGGCATACCTTTAGACATTCACCGCAGCGAATGCACATGCGGAGGAACTCGCGCTCGGGTACACTGCCGGGCGGACGCACGGGGCGAATTGCGTTGGGACCTTCGAGGTTCGCACCAAACGTTCTCGTTGCGACGGCTGCCCCGGCCCCGCCGGCCACGGCCGCGGCCGTTCCGGCAGCCAGCGAAAGAAAGCCGCGACGGCCAATCGCCGTCTCGTTCGTCGGCGGATCGTTTTTGGCCTTCAGTTCCACCGAATTCCACCGCTCGACATACTTCGTCGAACGCGTCCGGCAGACCCCGCCGCAGGTTTGGCACAGCGTGCAATCGGTCCCACGGGTCGTGAAGTCGGGCTTGATCGCATCGAACGGGCAGACCTTCACACACCTGCCACATTCAATGCACGTCGATTCGACCTTGCGCTCCGTGAGACGCAGCAGATTGCCCAGCGAGAAGATGGCTCCGCTGGGACAAACGTATGTGCACCAAAAACGAGGCTTCAGGAAACCCAAGAAGAGGACGAGCGCGAAAAGGCCAATCGAAACGAAATGGCCGGCGTTCATTGGCACGACCAGATGCCAACCGCGCATGGTTCCCGTCTGGAGTGGTTCTCCGAGGTACATCAACGCACGCGTTATCACAGGAATGGCGGATACATAGCCGGACACCAGCACACCGAAGAGCGCACAAATCAACGTGCCCGCCAGTAAGTAGTACTTGATGTGGACCCACCAGCCGTTCGGGCCCACACGAAAACGCTTCACGCGACCGGCGAGGGCCCAGTCGAACAGATCGATTGTCGTGCCAAGCGGACACACGTACCCACAGAAACCGCGAGGCACCAACAACGAGATGATCAAGATGACAGCGGCGCACGCAAGCGACCAGATCCAACTGCGGGCAGCGATCGAGGTGGATAGACTTACCAGCGGGTCGATGGCCAAAAAAACCTCGGGGGGCACGACCTCCTTACGTTCCAAATCATCCGCGTAGTGCGACGGCCAGACACCGGGCTCCGATTCGTGTAGAGCCCAAGGCCCCTGGCCGAGTAGAAATCGGTCGAGCTGTTCGTCTGACAGCGTGCCGGTGGGTTTCAATCCGATCCGGTCGTCGTCCACGGCAACCAGATCGAACGACGCCACATATAATTCGGCTTCATTATTCGCTCCTTCCTCCGCTACGTAGACTCGCCCGTCTGGTTCCGCAGGCCAATCGGCCGCCGTCGAGCGCTGAAAGCGGAACTGCTCGTGCTGGTCGATTTCTTCAAAAGCCCAGCCCGGCGAGACTCGGCCCGGCGGCGACGGGCGAGCGCTGTAAGGCCAGCAGACGTAGAAGAACAGGATCACGAACAGCAGAAGACAGCAGGCTTGAATCGCACGTCGCACGGGCGACGCAAGCACTGTCGGGCCCAGTCGCTTCAGCGTCCGTCGCACCAAACCGGCCTTGCCTGCGTCTTTTCCCTTGCGAGGCGGAAGGAACCAGTCCAGCCGCATCACCCCGCGATCTTGATGAGACCTGCTGAACGACCACAGAGTAATGACGATCCCGGCGGCAACGAGCACCCCTCGGGCGGCCATCAGCACCATTTCGTACTCGTCGAAGCTCTGCCCCGTGACGGTCCGCCGAATCATCGCGGACACAATCCCGCCAACGCCGAGCAGAGCGATCACGATACCAATTATTCTTGCTTTCATGCTTCTTGTCATAACGAAAGAGGGGAAAGTGTGGAGCTAATGGAGAACATTTGTGCGGACATGGAGACGAGAGCATTGATCGGCGTGTACAATGGTGGCCAACGTCGTTGACTCCCCGAACGTAAAGGTAGATAAGGAGAAAGCCATGCGTCCAAGATACCTGTTTCTTCTATCCTTGCTAGTCTTGGTTACGAGTTTCAATCTGCCATGCTGCTCCGTGGCGGCCGCGGAGACCGCAACTTGGCCGGCCGCATCACCGTCTCGGTGCAGCCGACGGAGGCCGGGATGGAGCTGACGGTAGCCGACACAGGCGTGGGCATCCCCGCCGAAGCGCTGCCGCATATCTTCGAGGAGTTTCAGCAGGTGGAAAGTCAGGGAGGTGCGTCGCAGGAAGGAACCGGCCTGGGGCTGGCCATCGCGAAGCGGTCGGTTGAGCTACTGGGCGGCACCATCGAGGTGGCCAGTGCCGTCGGTCAAGGCACGACCTTTACGCTGCGTCTGTCGGATTATCATCCGGCCGTCGAATCGTCACCGAGGTAGCGTCGGCATCTCTCCTATGACGGTTTCGGTACCTTTGTTGGCTGCGACACGAAGTCGCTTTGAGGAGTTGTTTCCCCCGCAAGGGTGGGAACCACCCGTGCCACCGGGTGAATCTACGGCCCTGAATAAAGAGCGGGCCGGACAATGTACAGAAGCATGCTGGACATGCGGGGTGGAAATCGTGAGAGGCCCACCCTCCTGGTAACCACACACCGGGTGATGGCTAGATGGCGGGTAAGGTGAATATACATGAATCGGCGATAAAGATCGTAAGGTACAACAAGCCAAAGTGGTTGACAGGCTTGCGCCAAAAGGCACTGGGAGCTGGAGGTAGGTGTCCAACATGCCGCCTCGTGGCCTGCACGCTCCCCGGTCGACAGCCGGCACCTACCCCCGCGCACTTCTCCAAGGGAAACGTGGAAACCTCGTATCGCTCCTGAGTTGCTCAGGACAGCGCGCCGTAAGGTGGGCCTATGGCGATGCGGGCTTGGGATGTCGGAAGAAGCGAAGGCCGTGCTGTAATGGTGCGGATACGGGTTTAGACGTCACCCGACCCGAAAGGGAGCCTACGTCCGACGGGTCTTTCATCGCAAGAGAATCTGAAGAATCGCCGGCAGGAGGAAAGGCAAATGACAACCGAGGAACTTCCCCGGCTTGGTGCATCCTCCCCGTCTTTGCGTTGGGACGCG
>JACKQG010005097.1_pt1 | contig 14740 bp, 12 predicted proteins | sample 8237621 | NCBI WGS metagenome assembly JACKQG01 (sample SAMN15677084, study PRJNA649215) | marine metagenome | biome: marine; feature: Black Sea; material: saline water; isolation source: suspended particulate matter (SPM) from the Black Sea western gyre | collected 2013-06-09/2013-06-10 | depth... | reverse complement strand
CGCGTGGCCCTCGGTATAGACATCGCGGGCAGCCAAGGCATGGGCCATGGCCGAAACCGTATTGACAGTGCCCTGTCTGATTTCCTCGTTCAACTCCTCGAGTTCCTTGACCATCAACTCTAACCGGTATTCTCTGGCCTCGACCTTAACCATCATCAGGCCCATGGCCTCTGCAATGGCCCGTACTGATTCTGGTTGATCATCGCGGGTCAGTTCCATAATATCGTTAGAGTATTTGCCTGCCGCGACCTCTTCAATGATCTCTAATAGACGCTTAATCACCATAAAAACCCCAATCCGCAGATTCCTAAATTCCTAAATTCCCAAATCCCTCAATTCACATTTCTCTTCCTCGTCAGATAGATGAGGAATTCACGATTCCCCTTTGGACCTAACAGTGGAGAGGGGATATGCCCTTCGACCAACCAGGCCGAAGTTTCAAAAAAACTGGTCAGATTCTCTATAACTTTTCTGTGGAGAGCAGGGTCCCGCACCACACCCCCCTTGCCCACTTGACCCTTTCCCACCTCAAACTGGGGCTTGATCAGGGCAATTATGAAGGCATCATCTGACAGGAGATCGGAAACAGGAGGGACAACCAGTTTGAGGGAAATAAATGAGACATCAATAACCGCTCCCTGAGCAGGCCTCTTCAGGGCTTCCGGTTTGAGATAGCGTATATTCGTTCTTTCGAGGACCTCTACCCGTGGGTCCTGACGAAGACTCCAGTCTAATTGGCCATATCCCACATCTACGGCAATGACTTGACTGGCGCCGTACTTGAGCAGACAATCGGTGAAGCCGCCTGTGGAGGCGCCTATATCTAACAACACCAGCGACTTCACATCTACTGAAAAGTGCTTGAGAGCCGCCTCTATCTTTATCCCTCCCCGACTCACGTAAGGAGGGGCAGATTCTTTAAGAGAAATGGACGCTGACGCCGGGACAAGATGTCCGGCCTTGTCAACCCTTACCCCGTCCACTTCAACAAGGCCGGCCATGATTACGGCCTTTGCCTTTTCACGGCTCCCGACCAGGCCTCTCAGAACCAGGAGACGATCCAGTCTCGGCTTCTCTTTTTTTTGTGACATTCAAGAATGATGGTCTTGTAAAAAGTCAGGAATCATCCGTTTTCGTCATTCCCGCGAACGCGGGAATCCAGGGAAATCAGTCACTTCTGGACTCCCGCTTTCGCGGGAGTGACGGCCTTGGAGACTTTTTGCGAGGCCATCAATAATAATGTTTTCGTAAAAAGTCCGGTTGCACATTTTTTCTTGCTTATAACTTGCGGGTATTACTACATTTCAACTTCATTTTTTGTGAATTTTGCGCCTTTTTGTGGCTTAATCAATATTCAATCCTGAAAGAAGATCTCTCGCCTCCTTTATGATCCCGGCGCTGTCGAGTCCATACTTCTCCCTCAGGATATCCTGTGGGCCATGCTCCACGAATTTGTCCGGCAACCCGATCCGTTTGACTGAAATGTTTTTTGGACCCATATCATTAAAAAGCTCCAGTATGGCCCCGCCAAAGCCCCCCTGCCTGATATTTTCTTCTACCACCAAGACCCGGCCAGAGGGTGCTACAATATCCACTAACCCCTTATCTAAGGGTTTTACGAAACGACAGTTCACAACGCCCACAGACCGCCCCTCCTTTGCCAGGGTCGCGGCAGCATTCAGGGAGGGCTGAACCATGTTTCCAATGGCCAGAATCTGCAGGTCGTTACCCTCTTGGAGGATTTCAGCCTTACCGATCGGGAGAGTCCTGTACTCCGGGTCCATTGGAACCCCAATCCCCTTTCCCCTCGGATATCTGATCGCCACAGGACCATTATGCTGGAGGGCAGTGTAGAGCATATGCCTCAGTTCGTTTTCATCCTTTGGCGCCATCAAGACCATATTGGGGAGGCTCCGCAGGTAAGTAATATCGAAATGACCGTGATGGGTGGGCCCGTCATCACCCACGAGCCCTCCCCGGTCAATGGCAAAAATAACCGGCAGATTGGGAAGACAGACATCATGTATGATCTGATCAAAGGCCCTCTGAAGAAAGGTAGAATATATTGTCACTACCGGCCTGAATCCTTCGGTGGCAAGGCCGGCGGCAAAAGTTACCGCGTGTTGTTCGGCTATCCCCACATCTAAGAATCTTTTGGGAAAGGCTTTGGAAAACGCAGCCAACCCAGTCCCTTCGGGCATAGCCGCTGTAATGGCAAACAGCTTCTCATTCTTCCGCCCAAGTTCTACCATGGTCTTACCAAATATGCCGGTATAGGATGGCGGGGGCTTGGGCTCGTCCTTTGGAGGTGAACCAGTGGGGATCTCAAATGAACCGACCCCGTGGTAGTGGGCCGGATCCTTTTCAGCAAACTCATACCCCTTACCCTTTACAGTAAGGGCATGAACCAGGACAGGACCCTCTAAATGGGAGGCATTTGTAAAGGCCTCAATGAGCCGGTCAATGCGATGCCCTTGAATAGGCCCGATATATTTGAACTTAAAGGCCTCGAACATCATACCCGGTGTAAAAAATGTGATAAAGGAATCCTCGCTCTTGCGGACGAACTTCAAGATGTTCTCCCCTACGCCGGGCAGGGATTTGATAAAGTTTTCCAGATCTCTCCTCAGATTGACGAACCTTTTGCCGGTCATCTTTCTACTTATAAAAGACGAGAAGGCCCCCACATTCGGTGCTATGGACATGGCATTGTCGTTTAAGACAACGATAAGATCTTTCTCAGTCTCACCAGCCTGATTAAGCCCTTCAAAGGCCATACCGGCAGTCATAGAGCCATCTCCGATCACCGATACGACCTTCCTCTTTTCTCCTTTTAGACATTTTGCAGTTGAGATACCGAGACCCGCTGAGATAGAGGTGCTGCTGTGTCCGGTGTCAAAGGCGTCGTAGGGACTTTCCGACCTTTTAGGGAACCCGCTGATCCCCCCGTAGGTCCTGAGGGTGTGAAACTGATCCCTGCGCCCCGTAATCAGCTTGTGCGCATAGGCCTGGTGCCCCACGTCCCAGATGATCTTGTCTTCGGGAGCGTCAAAGACGAAGTGGAGGGCAAGGGTCAGTTCTACAGTCCCTAAACTCGGGGCCAAATGCCCCCCGGTCTTGGATGTTGTCTCAATAATCTTTTGGCGAAGCTCTTTTGCCAGCTGCTGAAGTTTCTCAAGGGAGAGGTCTTTAAGGTCTCTAGGGCTGTTGATCTTGTCCAACAAGCTTTCTCTTGTGTCAGGTGTATTCATTTTTTTCTCTTAATAATATATCGGGCAATCTGGCGGAGGGGCTCAGCCCTGCTGCCGAATTCCCGCAGGTCAAGGACAGCTGTTTGAACCAGTTCCGACTGGATTCGCTTAGATTCATTTAGACCGAGGACCGCAGGATAGGTCATTTTCCCTTTTTGTTCATCTGCCCCGGCTTTCTTGCCCATGGTCTTGCTGTCACCTTCAATATCTAAGATATCATCAGAGATCTGAAAGGCCAACCCGATCTTTTCGCCATAGGAGGTAATGGCCTCGATCTGGGATTCGTCAGCGCCTCCTAAGATAGCGCCGGAGGCCACGGACGCGGTGATCAGGGCGCCTGTCTTGTGGATGTGCATAAACTTCACAACCGTAAAATCAGCCTTCTTTCCTTCCCATTGAATATCTACGGCCTGGCCACCCACCATCCCATCATATCCGGCAGCACGGGAAATCAGGCTTATGGCCCTGAGAAGAATCTGAGGAGATATTTTGCCTGAAATATGTACTGAAGTCATCAGGTTGAAGGCCTCGGTGAGCAGGCCATCCCCGGCCAGGAGCGCGATCGGTTCTCCAAATACCTTATGATTGGTCGGTTTCCCCCTCCTGAGATCGTCATCATCCATCAGGGGGAGATCATCATGTATCAGCGAGTAGGTGTGTATCAATTCCAAAGCGCATGCCACCGGGAGGATCTGTCGTCCAGAGCCCTCCACTGTCTCGGCCCCTGCGATGCAGAGGATCGGCCTCAGTCTCTTACCTCCTGCAAACAGGCTGTACCTCATGGCATTTATCAGATCAGATGTCAGACCTTCAGGTTCAGGAAAATAACCCTGGAGGGCAGCCTCCACCGTTTTCTTTTTTTCAGCGAGATAGATTTTTAAATTCGGAACAGCTTCATCAGGCATCTTTCGCTCCATCCAGTTCAAATGGGACTTCGCTGTATTTCCCGCCGCTTTCCTTGACAAGGAGGGATACTTTTTTCTCTGCAGATTCAAGTTCCTTGGAGCAGAATTTGGCCAACTCCATCCCTTCCTCAAACACTTTAAGGGAATCTCCCAACGGCAGATCCCCCTGCTCAAGACCCTGAACAATCTCTTCTAATCGCTGCATCGCATCTTCAAATTTCTTTTCGGCCACAGTTCCTCCGTATCTGGTGTCTCAGACAGTAGTCGTCTTCATAGCCCAGCGTCGTATTCTATGTCAACCCTCTTAGATTTCCAAAAGGACACCCGGTTGCCGGCATCCCTTTCTACTTCAGACCTCTCAATTATTTGACGATCCGTCCAATATATTATAACTATGCAGTCATACTGTCAAACAAGAATCATGTCATCCCATCATCGAACAGGGGCGAAATTTGATCAGAGTGTAAGTTTGACAAACTCGTAAAAAGTAAGAAATGACCAATTTTCGTCATTCCCGCGAAAGCGGGAATCCAGGAAAATCTACCACTTCTGGACTCCCGCGTTCGCGGGAGTGACGGCCTCGGAGACTTTTTACGAGACCATCAAGCTTTGAACCCGTAATCGGGTATAAATAAAGATTGACAAACCCCCCGGTTGAATGGTATTTTTCAATCAAACGTTTGTTTGGCAATAATTGAGATTGAATATGCCCAGCCCAAAGAACCTGAAGAAAAGCCTGGAAATCCAGCGCGTTATAGCTCACCTTTTTGCCCATAAGGGCTATCATTCCACCTCCATGCGGGAGATTGCCAGGGAACTCGGTATGAACCAGTCATCCCTGTATCATTATTTCAAGACTAAAGAGGATATCCTGTTTAAGCTGATGAATGAAGCCATGGACAGTGCCCTGGCGACCATGGAGGAGATTTGTGCAACTGATCTCCAGCCGCAGGAAAAATTAAACAGGATACTCAGGTTTTATACCCGCTATTATGCTGGGGATCAGGAGCGCCTTATACTGCTGGTCAATGAGCAAAACTCCTTAAATAGCGAACACCGACGTATATTGGTGGATAAGGAGAGAAGGTATATTCAACTCTTTAAAGGGGTCTTTGAAGAATTGGGAGGCCATCAGATGACAAAGGAGATCCCACACAGTTTTGCGATATTTGCCTTCCTTGGAATGGTGCACTACACCATCAAATGGTACCATAAGGATGGGGCTGTGGATTTAGACAGGCTGGCTGAAATATTTACTGAAATATTTACAAGGGGCGTTTTGAAGTAGGGCCTAACCAGAATGAACCTCTGAACCTTGAACGGTTATTATTATGCTTCCAATACATCCGGTTAATGATACATACTTCGGTTTGCCAGGTTATGTTTTTGCCTGGGCAATCTTCATTGCAGGGCTTTCCCTGTTTTTCTATATCATCTACAAGAGATCCCTCCTGATCCGTTCAGGAGAAGCCGACCCCCGTCTTGCCTCTCTTGCAAGAAGGCTTTCAGGTCTCTTTTTCTACGGGATTATTCAAAAGCGGCAGCCGCGCTATCTGTGGGCGGGTGTGATCCACATCATGATATTTTGGGGATTTGTAGTATTGGGGCTCCGTTCCATTGACTTAGTGACACAAGGGCTAAACATCCCCATTTTTTATCCCCTTATGCAGACCGCTTTTGGTTCCTTTTATGATACCTTTAAAGACCTGTTTGAATTGATCGTGCTCGGCGCGTGTGTCTGGGCTATTTTGCGACGGGCCCTGATCCGGCCCGAAAGATACAGGGGAAGTCATCAGTTGGAGGCCTATTTCGTCCTCGGTCTCATCTCTTTTCTGATGCTCACGGACATGTTTTATGAGGGCAGCGCTCTTCTCATGGATCAGTCAGGTCATGTGAAATGGCTCCCTGCCTCTGAATTGGCAGCATTAATCCTGGAGGGCTCTGAGCCCCGGTTTCTTGCCTGCACTCATGCTGTGAGCTACTGGCTGCATATCCTGGCCTTTTTCTTTTTCCTGAACTTTCTCCCCCTTGGTAAACACTTCCATATTATTACCGCATTGCCAAACGTGTTTTTCAAAAAACTCTCAAGAGGGTCCATAAAGCCGGCGCGCTGGGATGTGGAGGATATCGATGAATTGGAGAGCATAGGGGTTGAAAAGATAGAAGATTTTACCTGGAAGCATATCCTGGATTTCTACACCTGTACGGAGTGCGGTCGATGCTCTGATAACTGCCCGGCAAATACCATCGGGAGACCCCTTTCACCAAAGATGCTCACCATCAAGTTGCGGGATCATTGTTTTGACAGGGCGCCCCTAATCAGAGGAAAACACGGGGGTGCTCCTAAAGAAGATTCCCAGGCAATGGTAGGTGGCATTATATCAAACGATGAAATCTGGTCATGCACCACTTGCGGGGCATGCGAAGAGGAATGTCCGGTCTTCGTAGAATATATAGACAAGATCATAGATATGAGACGCCACCTGATCGAGACATCGCAGAATCCAAAGACCTTCAACAAGGTGTTAATGCATTTTGAAAAAACAGGAAATCCGTTCGGCAAACCAGCCCAAAAACGGGCGGACTGGATTAAGGAAATGGAGGGTACGCCGGTAAGGGTCTTGAGAGAGGGCGATGAGGTAGATGTACTCTTTTTTGTTGACAGCTATGGTTCCTATGATCCGGCTGCCCAGGCAATCGCTTCTAACATCGCCGCTGGATTTCATATTGCCGGGATTGACTTCGGCATCCTGGGGGCCCTTGAGAAGGATTCAGGCCATCAGATACGCCGGATGGGTGAGGAGGGCCTCTTCCAGCTCTTGCTTGAGGAAAATATGGAGACTTTGAACGAGATCCGTTTCAACAGAATCGTCACCACCGATCCCCACGCCTTTAACACACTCAAGAATGATTATCCCGGATCACTCCAGGTGGTTCACTATACCCAGTTTTTTGCAGATCTGATCGATAACGGCAGCTTGAAACCCTTGAGACCATTAGAAAAAGGAAATATATACACGTACCACGACCCCTGCTATTTAGGGCGTCATAACGGGATATACGATGCCCCGAGAAAACTGCTCCGGGCGATTCCGGACCTTAAACTAGTAGAAATGGAGCGGTCCCGTGACAGGAGTTTTTGCTGCGGCGGGGGAGATGTGATGCTGTGGCATGAGATTGATCAAGAGGAGATGCGGATGGCCGAAAAAAGGATGCAGATGGCCAAAGAGGCAGGCGCAAATGTCATTGTCACGGCGTGTCCCTTCTGCTACATACACTTTGAAGATGCCATCAAGACCGGCGGAATGGAAGATGAGATGCGAGTGGTTGATCTGATGGGACTTCTTGTCTCAACATTGAGGGATTGATGATTGTTGATTTGATGGAAGTACCAGAGGCTGGGAAAACCATATATCTTGGTGGTTACCATAACTTTGGGCATTTTAGGCACTTTAGCTCACTTTAGGCACTTTTCCGGCTTGTCCGCCTATGGCGGGTTCATCCGGATTCAGGAGGTACGACATGAATATCATTGTCTGCATAAAGAGGGTCCCCCTGACCCAGGAGGTGGACCTTGAGATTGATGAACTCAGGAAGGGCGTTAAAAAGGATGCCCTGGCATATGTGATTAATGACTGGGACAACTATGCCATAGAAGAAGCGGTTCTCCTCCAGGAGAAGTTCGGCGGAACCGTGACCGCCATAACCATTGGTGATGAGGATGATGAAGAGATCTTGAGGAGGGCCCTGGCAATGGGTGCGGATAAGTCCATCAGGATTGAGGCGGGAGAACGTGAATTGGACGGATTTACCATCTCCAAGATCCTTGCAAAAACAATCAGAGACCTGGACTACGACCTTATAATGACGGGGGTTCAGGCGGACGATGATAATGCCGCAATGGTGGGAATCATGCTGGCGGAAGAGTTGGGTCTGAGCCATGCGGCTGTGGTAACCGGCATGGAACCAGAAGGAAATGCCGCCACCATAAGGGTGGAGCTGGAAGGCGGGATGGATGAGATTTCTAAAATAAAACTCCCCTCCCTTCTGACCATCCAGACCGGCATCAATGATCCGAGATACGTCTCTATCATGGGGATAAGAAAGGCCAGGAAAAAGGAACTTGTTGTCATCAATGTAGAAGATTTAGGTCTTTCAGAGGATGATCTTGCACAGCGAACCATGATCGAGGAGGTCTTTCTCCCACCGGAGACCGAAGGGGCTGAAATGATAGAGGGTGACCCCTCTTCGGTTGCGGGCCAGATTATACAGATCATGAAAGAAAAGGGGGTGAGCATCTAAATGGGTGAGATATTTGTTGTTGTAGAACATAGAAAAGGTGAAATAAGAGAGATTACCTTTGAGATGCTCTTTAAGGCCAGAGAGTTATGCCGGACCTCTTCCCACAACCTGACCGCTTTACTCCTCGGTGGAAAAGACCAGGGATTTGTGAATAATCTGGCAAAATGGGCAGATCGGGTCATCGCCTTTGAGGATAACCGTCTTGAAGTTTTTAACGCCGATCTCTACAAAGAGATCCTTAACAGGCTTATTCTTGAGCATACTCCCTTTCTCACGTTTATCGGTCATACCTCGTGGGGGATGGACCTTGCGCCTGCCCTTTCCATAAAGACAGGCTTTCCCCTTGCCACTGACTGTGTGGATATTCAGACAGAGGACGGTCGTCCCATAGTCACCCGACAGATTTACAGCGGGAAGCTCTTTTCTAAGGTCTCATTCAAGGAATCCCCAGGCTATTTAGTCACCGTAAGGCCAGGGGCCTTTCTGCCCCCAGATGGTGTAGAGAAAAACCCGGGAGAGATAATGATGCAGGAGCTCCCCTCTGACCTGACCGAACCTGAGAAAGAGTTTATCGAATTTGTTGATACCGGAGCCGGTGAAATAGATATCACCCAGGCCGAACTTCTGGTATCCATAGGGAGAGGTGTCGGTGAAGAGGAGAATATTGCCACAATCAAGGAATTAGCCGACCTTATGGGCGCCACCCTCTCCTGCTCCCGGCCCGTGGTGGACAAGAACTGGCTGCCGAAATACCACCAGGTAGGCACCTCCGGAAAATCTGTTAAACCCAAGGTCTATCTTGCCTTGGGTATCAGCGGGGCATTTCAGCATGTGGCAGGGATTACAGGCGCAGGGACTGTGATTGCCATCAACAAAGACAGGAAGGCCCCCATCTTCAGGGTTGCGGATTACGGTATTTCGGATGATCTATTCAAGGTTGCGGATGCCTTGAAAGCGGAATTTTAGGAAGGAGCAAGGAATGGATTTCACACTCACAAAAGAGCAGCAGGATATCATAAAGGCGGCCCGGGAGTTTGCAGCGGGGGAATTTCCTGACAGGGCACTGGAGTTTGATCGAAACGAGTCTTTTGATCTGGACCTGTGGCGGAAGGCATGCGAATTAGGTTTTGTTGGCGTATTTATTGATGAAGAATTTGACGGAGCCGGATACGGTTTTTTTGAACATTGTCTCATAGCGGAGGAGTTTTGGGCCGTAGATCCCGGGATCGGCCAGGCCATCCTTTCCACCACCTTTGGCTCAGAGCTACTCGGTCTGTTCGGGTCGGAAGATCAGAAGCGTCTGATCCTTCCCCAATTGGTGGCAGGGGAGGCGATTATGGGCACTGCCATTACAGAGCCTGACGCCGGATGTGATGTCACAAGCGCTACCACCACCGCTATCAAGGATAGCGATGAGTGGGTGATCAACGGCACCAAGATGTTTGCCACAAATGGCAACGTAGCCAAGTATATGCTCATTTTTTGCCAAACTGATCCGGACAATCCATCGCAGCATAAGCGACACAGCTTTATCCTGGTCCCGGCAGAGACACCCGGTTACGAATCGACCAAGATCAGGGGGAAATTAGGTATCCGGGCTTCTGATACAGCAGAGCTGGCCTTTAATGATGTCCGGGTACCTATTGACAACCTGGTAGGCAAGGAGGGTGAAGGCTTCCATGAGTTAATGGCTTTTTTTAACCGCACAAGGCTTCATATCTCTGCCCAGGCAGTTGGATTAGCCAGGGCCGCACTCGAGGAATCTGTCCGCCACACCAAGCAGAGACACCAGTTCGGCGCTTCAATAGCCTCTTTCCAGGTGACCCAGTTCAAGATCGCCGAGATGGCTACCTGGATTAAGGCGGCAAAAAATCTCTACTATGAGGCGGCCTGGTCCGTGGATCAGGGCAAAATCGATCACGGGCTCATTGCCATGGCTAAATGGTATTCCGCTGAAATGGCAGTCCGTTGCGCCGACGAGGCACTACAAATGCATGGAGGCTATGGATACATTGACGAGTACAAGGTCCAGCGACTATACAGGGATGCCAAGATATTGGAGATTTACGAAGGCACCAAGGAGATGGAAAAAACTATTGTCTCGAGATCTATTTTGGGTTAGAGGATTGAGGAATTAAGAAGAGGGTATTTCATTCAATCCTTGAATTCCTAAATTGTTAGTCAGGAGGTAAAACAGTGGTTGCAGAAGTGCATAAGATTGAAGATTTGACTGAATTTGCCATGCAGGCGATTCGCGATGCCGGAGAGAAAGCACTTTCTTTCTATGGAACGGGAAACCGCGATTTGCGATTTGATGAGGAATTAGTTACTGAAGCGGAGCTCCATCTGACCGATTTTTTTCAAGACCGGCTTGCCGCCCATTTTCCCGATCATCTCATATTTGCCAACAACCAGGAGGACAAAGGCTATCGTCACGATAGCACAAGATACCTATGGGTCTTTGACCCCTTAGACGGTGTTGCTAATTTCCAGGGAGGCATCCCTGTCTGGGGAATCTCTCTGGCGTTGCTTGAAAATGCCTGGCCCGTTTTTGGCCTATTTTATATGCCTGCGACAGGAGACCTCTTTCATGCCCGTGCAGGCCAGAAAGCCTATCGGGGAAACGACGAAATCTGCGCCTTGAACCAGTCCGAAGTCAATGATGAGAGCGTCCTCCTCACCTATTCACGATTTCACACCGAGTACCGTACCTCTTTTCCGGGGAAGATCCGCAGTCTCGGGTGCACGGCCGCTCATCTATGTTACGTTGCCGGAGGGCAGGCAGAGGCGGCGGTTATCACCCATGAAACATATCAGGACCTGGCCGCTACCCGGGTCATTGTTGAGGCGGCAGGGGCAAAATTTTACAGGATGAACGGGGATGGGTTTTTCCTCAATGAATATTTGGGCGGAAAAAAGATTGAAGAACACCTTCTGGTAGCGACTCCCGGGAATCTGACCCGGATCCGTGACTGCCTTCAGCCGGTTTCTTGAGACGTAGGCACCTACGGTGTATTGGAGTACAGGAGTATCGGAGTGATGTGGTAGCTGAAGATACATCGTGGATTTGTGTTTTGAATTGAAAAGGAGTGAATGCTCGCCATGAAGAAAATAATAAAGATGCGGGAGATGTCAAATAATCAGGAGGGGATCATAAAAAAGGTTTCTGCAACCGGTGATATGGGCAGAAGGATAAGGGAAATGGGTATGGTCCCTGAAACCAGCATCCAGATCCAGGGGCGAGCACCCCTCAAAGATCCTGTAGCTGTCAAGCTCAGGGATTTTGTCCTGACATTAAGGAATAACGAGGCAAACAATATCTTTGTGGAGGTGGATGTGCCGGAAACCAAATAGGCTCTTAGGAATAAGGACAGTTGATGAACCAACTTCAACGAACATTATTTTACGACCGGCATGTGGCCGCGGGCGCCAAGATGGTGGAATTCGGCGGCTGGGAGATGCCCGTAATGTATCCAGCGGGCATTATAAGAGAGCATCTATCCACCAGAAAAGGGGCAGGGCTTTTTGACGTATCCCATATGGGCCGGTTCATAGTCAGAGGAAAAGGCGCATTAAAGTTCCTCCAGCATACCCTGACCAATAATGCGGCAGCACTCGACATCAGGACAACGGGCGCCCAGTACACCCTCATCCCGAATGAAACCGGTGGGGCTGTTGATGATGCATATCTCTATCGTTTTAAAGAGGATGAGTACCTGTTAGTTGTTAACGCGGCCAACAGGGATAAGGACTGGAAGCACCTTCAAACCTTCCTGCCAGAAACCAACGAGATCGAACTCCTTGACCGAACCAGAGAGATCTCCATGCTCTCTCTACAGGGTCCACGGTCACGACAGATACTGCAACGTGTTATCACAACCGGGGAACTCCCGGAACCGAAACGAAACAGCGTGGCTACCGTCTCCATCTCAGGTGCGGACGTTATGATTGCCCGGACCGGCTATACCGGCGAACCGCTCTGTTTCGAGTTATTTATCGGGCAGGATAACGCCCTGATGCTCTGGGACCGGCTCATTGAAGAAGGGGCTTCACCTGTGGGTCTTGGAGCCCGCGACACTCTTCGCTTAGAGGCAGGACTGCCGCTTTACGGGCATGAACTTGGCGTAGACAGTGATGGCAACGAGATTCCCATATTGGCCTGCCAGGTGGCAAAATCTGCTGTGAGTTTTTCACCCCTCAAGGGTGAGTTCTTAGGCCGTGCGCCTCTTTTAAGACAGTTTGAGGCCCTGAAGGGAATTATTTCCCGTGATTACTCTCTTATGGCGGATCTGCCTCGCATGATCCGGCCGATCGCGATAGTTGAGAGAGGGATAGCCCGTGCAGGCTCAAAAATCTTTAAGGGAGAGAGGCACGTGGGCTATGTCACCAGCGGGACCATGGTTCCCATGTGGTCTGTAGAAGGAGAAGGCCTGGAATCGGTGCAGACCGACCAACAGGAGCTTCGTTCCATCTGCTTAGGCTATATCGATAGTGATATAGTTGAGGATGAAAGGCTCGGGATAGAGATCCGCGGCAAGGCAGTAGAGGCCGTGGTAGTTCCTTTTCACATGCGCTCCGATGCCCCCCCCTATGCCCGGTCGATCTTATTCGACCACGAAACTCTTTCAGAGAAATTGCCCGCCGGAGATACAACAGACAAGATCCGCCACCTTCTGAAAAAAACTGTGGAGAATACCATCTGGCGACAACAGGAGTGCATCAACCTTATCCCCTCAGAGATGACGCTCTCCCCCATGGCCCGCCTCCTGTCAGTAATGGATCCGGCCTTTCGCTACGCCGAGCATAAACAGTCGGAGGCGTTCTACGACGCGGGTATCTTCTACTACCAGGGCACCGACTTTATCGCCGAGGTCGAACATCTGCTCGAAGATGAGATGCGGAAATACTTAGGCTGCCCTGAGGTGGAAACCCGTCTTATCAGCGGGCAGATGGCCAATATGGCCCTGTTCAGCGCGATGATCGACTATCTCAACCGAGTCGACCGTAAGTGCGAACCGCGCCGGATAAGACAGGCCATGTGCAATCATATCGGCAAGGGCGGCCACCTCAGCGCTCAGCCCATGGGCGCTCTCAGGGACTTCATAGCTCATGACCCGCACACTGAACGGCCGGCAGTGGTAAATTTCCCAGTACTGCCCGGGAACCCATACAAGATCGACGTGCCGGCCACGCTTCAATTGATTGATGAATTTCGGCCGGAACTGATCATCTTTGGAAAAAGCATGGTCCTTCATAAAGAGCCCGTTGCAGAGATCCGCCAGTTCCTCGATACCCAAAGGATTGATGCGGTGGTGATGTATGACATGGCCCATGTCTTAGGGCTGATCGGCCCTCACTTCCAACAGCCATTTGACGAGGGTGCTGACCTGGTAACCGGATCAACCCACAAAACTTATTTCGGCACCCAGCGAGGCATTGTTGGATGCAGCTATTTAAAGGATGAAGAACGCTACGATCTCTGGGAGGCCCTGGTCCGGAGGACATTCCCAGGGTCTGTCTCCAACCACCATCTCGGGACCCTGCTGGGGCTGCTGGCAGCTGCCTACGAAATGAACCACTTCAAAGATAGATACCAGCCAAAAGTAATTGCCAATGCCAAGGCCTTTGCTCGAGCCCTCAGAGAGCGCGGCATGGATGTCGCGGGCGACCCCTCCATCGACTATACCGAGACACACCAGGTAGTGGTAAAGGTGGGTTACGGTCTTGGCCCGGAGATAGCCAGTCGATTGGAGGCCAGCAATATCATCTGCAATTACCAGGCTATCCCTTCAGAAGAAGGCTTTACTGCCGCAGGAGCCCTGCGCCTCGGCGTTTCCGAAATGACGCGTTTTGGCATGGAAGAAGACGACTTCAGGGAATTAGCGGGTCTGGTCCACGACGTTGTGAAAAAAGAGATCAATGTTCAGACCCGGGTCAAGGCCTTTAGACAAAGATTTCGCGAACTGCATTTCTGCTTTAAGAGAGACGAATTCTCTGATCTACTTCAAACCCTCCACGGACTTCTTTAGGACTAATCCGGATAAACCGGAATTGCGTCCCGCGGACCGCGGGATTAGGGATTGAGGAATTGAGGAATTAAAAAAATCTCCTTAATGTAATCCATGAATCCCAAACTCTGAGCGGAACCTAAGCAGGTTGTAAAAAATTTGTTGCACTTTTTTCATAAAACTCAATTGGTAACTGTCTAAACCTATGAACCTCTGAACCCTGGTGCTCTTTGAACCTCTGCCATGTTTCTAATAGAGACAAAAAGCTTGAGAT
>JACKQG010005095.1_pt1 | contig 14748 bp, 4 predicted proteins | sample 8237621 | NCBI WGS metagenome assembly JACKQG01 (sample SAMN15677084, study PRJNA649215) | marine metagenome | biome: marine; feature: Black Sea; material: saline water; isolation source: suspended particulate matter (SPM) from the Black Sea western gyre | collected 2013-06-09/2013-06-10 | depth... | reverse complement strand
TGGCCTCAAGAATGGAAGCAGTCAAGCAACCCGTTTGACTATACCTCAGGTGGCGTCACAGGCTATGAGCAAATAAATATAACCTATACAGGTGAATATTGGGGAGGGCTTGAGTATAATACAGGAGGAAGTTCACTTCTTGATGGAAGCGTAAATCATGGTTGGTGGTGGTACGCGGTGGGCACATCTCATAACCATGGAGGTGGTATTCCTGGAGGTAATGGAGTGGTTGTGCAAAAAGTGGAACTGTATGCAATGACTGAAAGCGAAGTAGCCTCTTGCGATGATATTGATAATGACGGTATTTGTGATTGTGTAGATAATTGTATTGGTGAGTATGATGAATGCGGCGTTTGTGATGGTGATAATTCCAGTTGTTCTGGCTGTACCGATCCCTTTGCCGATAATTATGATGGCTGGGCCATCGTGGATGACGGCAGTTGTAATCCTTTAAATATCAATGTACCCAATGATTTCTCAACCATTCAGTCTGCCATAGATTATTGTGGTGACGGGGATATTATAAATGTTTCTAATGATATTTATTATGAAAATATTAATTTCAATGGGAAAAGTTTAACCCTAATTGGTGAAAACAGAGAAAATACCATAATTGATGGAGGTGATAATGCATCTGTTGTTAAAATATATGGTGCCCAGAGTGCGAGAATAGAAAACATTACAATTCAGAATGGAAATGCTGGTGCGGGTGGCGGAATATACACTGATGGTTCCAATGTAATATACAATAATATTATAGTTAAAAATAATTATGCCAATGGTGCTGGTGCGGGATGTTTTATGAAAAATGGAAATATCACCATAACCAATTCTGTTATTAGCGAGAATGTACTTGAGGATGCCAATTCATCAGATGGTGGAGGATTATACTTAGCTAGTGGCTCTTATATTTTGGATAATGTTCAGATTGAAAATAATCATGCTCTTCAATCCGGAGGTGGAATCAGAGTTGATGGATCTTCAACTATTTTAGAATTATCAAGGGTTAGTATTACTGGTAATAGTAGTAATAGTGTTGGAGGGGGTCTATGTATCTCAAATAATGCAATAGTAAATATTAACCAAGTAACAATAAGTGGAAATACTGCTTTGGATTATGGTGGTGGTTTGTTTGGAAATGACCCACAATCTGTAATTAATTCCATTATTTATTACAATACACCTGATTCATTTTTAATTACGAATGATGGGGGGGCAGATGTTACCTATAGTAATATACAAAATGGTTGGGCAGGAACCGGCAATATTGATGCAGACCCTCTTTTTAATGACGATTATTCATTACAGGCAAATTCACCCGGTATAGATTCTGGCGACCCTGCTAGCGAGTTAGACCCGGATGGCACAAGGGCAGATATGGGTGCTTTTTATTTCCATCAAATACCCGGGTGTATGTATGAGGAAGCCTGCAATTATAATCCAGAAGCAAATGTGGATAATGGAAGTTGTGAATATCTTGATTGTGCAGGTGTGTGTGGTGGTAGTGCCTATGATCAAGGTTGTGGTTGTGAAGTTTATGATCAGTTACCAACTGATGGTTGTAATGATGTCTGCGGTTCTACTTTAGTGAATGATGAATGCGGGGTATGTGGTGGTGATAATACTTCATGTGCTGACTGTGCAGGTGCACCATATGGTGATGCCGTATTAGATAATTGTAATACTTGTGATAATGATGCCACCAATGACTGTGTACAGGATTGTGCAGGTGAATGGGGTGGAAGTGCCTATGATCAAGGATGTGGTTGTGGAGTTTATGATGAGTTGCCAACAGATGGTTGTAATGATGTCTGCGGCTCAACATTAGAAAATGATGATTGCGGTGTATGTGGTGGTGATAATACTTCCTGTTCTGACTGTGCCGGTGTACCAAATGGTGATAGCTGGGATAGTGACTGTGGTTGTGTAACTGCAGATAACAGTGGTGATGAATGTGATGACTGTGCCGGCACTCCAAATGGTGATGCCTATGAGGACAGTTGTGGTATATGTGACAGTGATCCTGACAATGATAGCGCTGATGATCTTGGTTGCGGCTGTTTTAATCCGGCTGCCCTTAGTTATTACTTTGACTCTGATGGTGACGGATTGGGATTTGGTGAATCCACCGATTACTGTTTGGATAACTTACCTGAAAATTGGGTATTAAATAATGATGACCTAGAACCTGACTGCGATACTAATGACACCGATGACTGCAATATCTGCGCTGGCGGAAATGCTGACAAGGACTGTAACGAAGACTGCTTTGGAACCGCCTTTATTGATAGCTGTGAGGTTTGTTCTGGTGGTAATTCAGAACATGAAGCAGATAGCGACAAAGATGAATGTGGGGTGTGTTTCGGTTCTGGTCCTGCTGAAAATTTTGTTTGTGATGGCACATTTACACCTGCAACTAAAGATGCACTCCAAACAGCAGTGGATCTATGGGTGGATGATAATGCGACTGCCCTTTCTACCTATGGTGAAATAAATACATGGGATGTATTACTAATTACAGATATGGGCTATCTGTTTAGAGATAAATATGAATTTAATGATACTATTAATAGTTGGAATGTTTCAAATGTAACAAACATGAGATTTATGTTTGATAATGCACATTCATTTAATCAGGATTTATCCAATTGGAACGTCTCAAATGTGACCGATATGTTCCGAATTTTCTTTAGAGCTGGAAGTTTTAATGGAGATATATCAACATGGGTTGTATCAAATGTCACTGATATGGCATCCATGTTCGACAATGCCCATAATTTCAATCAAGATATATCAGCGTGGGATGTGTCAAATGTAACAACCATGGAGGATATGTTTGAAAGAGCATATAGTTTCAATCAAGACATCTCAGGATGGAATGTTGCCAGTGTAACTAACATGGAAGAGGCTTTTAGTCATGCTAATAGTTTTACACAAGATATATCAAGCTGGAATGTATCGAATGTGACAAATATGAATTATATGTTTTTAAGTGCAGCTTCATTTAATCAGAATATTTCAAATTGGAATGTTTCTAATGTTACGGATATGAATGGTATGTTTGATAATACAAATTTATCTGATGAAAATAAATGTGCAATACATACATCCTTTTCTACAAATGAAAACTGGCCATATGATTGGTCGGAAAATGTCGGGTGTGATGGGGAATGTTTTAGTGCTCAAATTGAAGATTGTTCTGGAGAATGTGGTGGTGAGGCTGTATTGGATAGCTGTGAAGTCTGTTCAGGTGGTAATTCAAATCATGTGGCTGATAATGACAAGGATTGCAATGGAGACTGCTTTGGTACTGCATTTATTGATTCCTGCGAAGTCTGTTCTGGTGGTAGCTCTGATCATGAAGCAGATAGTGATAAAGATTGTAATGGAGACTGCTTTGGACTTGCTATAATTGATGATTGCGAGGATTGTACAGGAGGCAATACTGAATGGGGAATAAATTATAATGACCCTGATGAAGATTTTGTTTGCAGCTTTGGTGCAAGCAATGGAGATGCTGATAATTGCCCAAATGTTCCTAATTCGGCTCAAGCGGATTTTGATGAGGATGAAGTTGGAGATGCCTGTGATGATGACGATGACAATGACGGCTCTTTAGATGAATTAGACTCAGATGACAATAATCCGAATATATGCAGTGATGACGACAATGATCAATGTGATGACTGTAGCAATGGTAGTTATGAACTATCTAATGACGGAACCGATTTTGATATAGATGGTATTTGTGATATGGGCGATCTATGTGCTGGAGGTGATGATAGAAATGATGCAGATGGAGATGGAATTCCCAACGATTGTGATGTGGATATTACGCTTCAACATCAAAACGTCTTGGTTAGTTTTTGGGCAATCCCAGACGATGCTTCATTGTCAAATATGATATCCAATCATGACTGTGAGTTTGAGGCGATTATTGGAGAAGGATCTGCGTCTGCTCTAGACTATCAAGCTATGGAATGGTTTGGTAGTGTACAGGAATTGAGTTGTAATTCGGGGTATTGGTTAAAACGTGGAAATGATAATTCCTGTAATTATGATTATATTGGTGATGAATTTAATGGGAATTATTGTTCCGCCTATAATGAGGAAATAGTATATACTTTTGATCAGATGGCAAATTTAATTTCGTACCCATTTTCTATTATTCAGGATATTGCATCCATAGATAATTTTTGCGAAAATGGAGAAATAAGTGGAATTATTTCCCAAGGAATAGCCGCCACCTGTGATGATGGAATATTTTATGGTAGTCTCACAGATTTTGTGCCAGGGGCAGGATATTGGTTTCAAACTAATGGAACTGGAGAAGAATTTTCATATCCAACCCCAAGTAATGATGATTTAGCTCGAATAGCTAAAAAATTGCCTAGGGTTCCGGCTGAATTTCAGTTTCATCAATCCACTGAACAAGCATTTTATTTTGTTAACAATTTAGAATTGCTAAATTCTTCAATAGAAATAGGGGATTGGCTCATTGCTTATAATGGAAATACGGTTGTGGGTGCACGTATGTGGACAGGAGAATTAACAGATATTCCTGTGATGGGGTTTGATGCTGATGAATCTACTATAAATTATTGCGAGAAAGGTGATATTCCCCAGTTCAGACTATTTAAAAAACAAACAGGCGAATTAATATCACTGAGTCAAAAGGAAGTGCCTGCTTGGAATAACCTTGGTATATATAAAATAAACTTAGCTGAAGAGGTTATTCCAAAATCATTTAAATTGAATAAAGCCTATCCAAATCCATTTAATCCCGTAACCAATATCAGTTTTGCATTACCCGTTGGATCTAATGTAACACTTGAAGTATATGACATAAATGGTAGAATAATAAAAATATTAAGTGATGAAGTGTTAAATCAGGGATATCATTCTCTTGTGTGGAATGCAGCAAATAATAGTAGTGGTGTTTATTTTATTCGCATGCATGCAGGCGAATTTTCATCTATTCAAAAATTGATGTTGGTTAAATAAGATTTGTTAATAAGATTCATCCGTAAAGCCGCTTGGAATGGTGGAGGGGTTAAAAAGTCACAATAGACGGATAAAAATTTAAATTGAATAAGAAATATATTGCTATTATCCTGATAATTGGATTTACAGCATTCATCGTCAAAACACTAAATGATGCTGGTGAGTTCAAAACAATTGTATCCCATTTTGATGGTGAATGTATTTCCATTTATGGAAATGTCGGAGCCGAAGACATTACCATTCTCAGTAATGGTTTGGCAATAATCTCCAGTGATGACAGGCGTAAAACCCTAGCTGGTAATTCGGTGCAGGGGTCAATATATGCCTATGATCTAAAAGAAAAAACTCCCCAGCTCATCAATTTAACTCCAACACTCCCCTTTAATTTTCATCCTCATGGCATATCAGTGCATGAAATAGGTGATGGCTCATATATAATTGCAGTAGTCAATCATTCACAAAAAGGACATTTCATTGAAATATTTGAATCTAAGAATAAAGGGCTAATCCATAAGCAATCCATCGCTGACCCAAAGCTCATTAGTCCCAATGACCTGGTGCTTATAAATGAAACACAAATGTATATAAGCAATGATCATGGCAGCAGTTCTGAATGGATGAAAATGATTGAAGATTACCTCCAATTAACTCGCTCCAATGTAGTATTCTACGATGGAAATAAGTTTACAATATCAGCAAAGGGCTTGGGGTATGCTAATGGTATCAATATAAGTCATGATGGAAATATCCTATATGTGGCTGAAACTGTTGGCAAAAAAATTACAGAGTATGCCATTGATAAATCCTCTCATGGCCTCACTTTTATTCAATCTACTGAATTTAATTCTGGGGTAGATAATATTGAACTGGATAATGAGGGAAGTCTGTGGATTGGTTCTCACCCCAAATTATTGACCCTCACCCAGCATGCTAAAAACAGTAATATATTGTCCCCATCACAAGTCTTTAAATTATCAATTGGGGCTGAACATAAAATTAAGGAAGTTTATCTCAACGATGGTGGTAAACTATCAGGCTCCAGTGTGGCAGCCATTTGGAGAAATAATTTGCTTATTGGTCCTGTTTTGGAAGATCACTTTCTCCACTGCGTGCTCAAAAAATAATTTCATTTAGAATTCTGAATAGGGTTTGCTCGTCCAATAAAAGCAGTTGTAAATTTCTAACAGAATTTTACTATATTCAAATGAGAGGCAATTAATATGAAATATTTGAAATATTACATTACCCCTGTTTTATCACCCATAATTATTATTGGGATTATGCTTGGTGGTCACTGGATGTGGTTGGGCTTCGTTGAGTTATTGGTTGTGATGATAATTGGTGATTCTATATTGGGGGAAGATACTTCTCAACCAGAATATAAAAGTCCATGGATGATTGAACTTCCCTTGCATTTAGCACTTCCCATAATAATTTCTATTCTCATCAGTTTTGCTTGGTCGACAGGTGGGGGAGCAGCAGATTTTCTGGGGATTGGGGCGATACTTTCTCAATTTATTAATTATGATTTTATCGGAGCAAGAAATAGCAGTATCTGGTCTGATTATATTGGCGGTATTGTGAGTGTAGGTTTTATTGTTGCAGGATATGGAACCAATGTTGCTCATGAGCTTACCCATCGAGTAAAAGATAAATTAGCTATGTTTGAGGGCAGATGGCTTTTGTCAGTTAGCTGCAATGCTGATTTTGCCATTGAACATGTCTATGGGCACCACGTAACGGTTGGGACAGATGAAGACCCCGCCACCGCAAAAAAAGGCGAAAATGTGTATTCTTTCGCCATAAGGTCCGCCATTTTAGGACATTTCAGTGCTTGGAGGCTTGAAATAAAACGATTGCATAAAAAAGGGATTTCAATAGTTTCCATACAAAATAGAATATTCACCGGCTATTTAATGTCCATTTTGTGGATTAGTCTATTTTATATAGCGGGAGGATATTTTGGAGTTATTCTTTTTTTAGCTCAGGCAGGTATTGCAAAATTTATTCTGGAAATTGTGAATTATATGGAGCATTATGGCCTTTCAAGGAAACCTGGGCAATCTATTAAACCTGAGCATTCATGGAATACCAATCAGATAATGAGTGGAATTGTATTATTTTCACTCACACGACATTCTGCTCATCATGAAAAATCCATGGTAAAATTCTGGAAGCTGGCCCCCTATAAAAATGCGCCTCAAATGCCCTATGGGTACTTGACCACTCTCTTCATTTGTTTAATCCCACCACTCTGGTATTCTGTTATTACTCCCAGATTGACAGATTGGGAAGCAAAATATCTGGCTAAAGGGTAAAAATAAACCCCCTCAACTGATTGTAACATTTACTTACAATTTTATACTAAATTTAATTTTGTAATAGGTGTAAATTCCTCGATATATAATAAATAAGTTTAAAGGAAAGGAATAACCATGTATAAAAACATTGCACAAGTCATAGTAACATCATTGCTCCTTACACCCCTGTTTTCGCAGATAAGTAGTAGTGGTGAACCAAAGTCTACCCAACTTGGATTATCAAACGCTTTACCATCAGTAATTCTTCCACAAGTAGATAAAAACATACTTTTAGCTGAAGATAAAATTGAAATGGCAAAGGATGTTCCCTACCGCTTTGGTACTCCTATTGAAGTTCAGTTCAATTTAGATAATTCAGGAGTTTGGGAAGATGTTACTGGGGGTCGCTTATGGAGGCTTTCTATTAAAAGTGAAAATGCTTATTCTATTAATTTGCTGTATGACCGGTATATACTTCCTGAAGGTTCAAAGCTGTTTATCTATAATGAAGATATGACTACTGTGCTTGGCGCATTCACCCATGAAAATAATAAAGATCATGAAACCTTTTCAACTTCTCCAACAAAAGGGGATGTCACTATTTTGGAATACTATGAACCAACTAATGTTTCTTTTCATGGCGAGATTCAGATAAATTCTGTTGTACATGCCTATCGAGATATTTTCTTTAATGAAAACCGAGGATATGGCGATTCTGGTTCTTGTAATAACAATGTGAACTGTTCAGAATTTTCCGATTGGCAGAATGAAGTTCGAGCTGCAGCCATGATTCTTACCAGTGGTGGCTCCCGTTTATGCTCAGGATCGTTAATAAATAATGTTCGCCAGGATATGACGCAATATTTTCTCACTGCCAATCACTGCCTTGGTGGTGAATCAAGTTGGATATTCATGTTTAACTATCAGAGCTCAGGCTGCTCAAATCAGAACGGTCCAACCTATCAAACCGTTCAGGGGTCAACCCTTTTGGCAAATAACTCCAGTTCTGACTTCGGGCTTCTTAGATTGACCGAAACAATTCCTGATTCATATGATGTAAATTACGCCGGTTGGGATGCAACTGGGAATACACCGTCAACACCTGTATGTATTCACCACCCATCTGGTGATATTAAAAAGATTACATTCGATTATGATAATGCATCAAATGCTGGGAATTACTGGGATATCGATAGTTGGGATGACGGAACTACTGAGCCAGGTTCATCAGGTTCACCGCTCTTTGATGGCATAAGCCACCGAATTGTGGGGCAACTTTATGGTGGGGTTGCATCTTGCACAAACTGGGGATACGATACTTATGGAAAAGTCAGTTCTTCTTGGAATTCAGGGATGAGTCAGTATCTAGACCCCGATAATACTGGTACGATGGTTTTGGATGGGATTGATATGGCAGCTCAAGCAGAATTAGCAAATTTTCCAACATCATTTGATGTTTCTCTATCACAAGATGAATCATCTACCTCGTCACTTGAAATTTCAAATATTGGAGAAGATGAATCAACTCTATTTTATACCATAGGGGTATCGCCTTTTGAAAATACAGGTGGTGGGCCAGATGACAATGGAAATATTTGGGCAGACTCAGATGATGAATCTTCCATTTCTCCAGACTGGATAGATATTTCATCTATTGGGACACAAATCTCTTTTTCTCATAATGATGAGTCAGCCGATCCAATCAATATTGGCTTTGATTATTCTTTTTATGGTGAGTCTTATTCTCAATGTATTGTGAATGCAAATGGATGGGTTGGGTTTGGTTTTGATAATAATGCCTGGGACAATTCATCAATCCCAAGTACTTCAGCTCCTAAGCCGGCAATCTTTGGTTTCTGGGATGATTTGAATCCAGTGAACGATCAGTGCAACGAGTATTGCTCTGGAAATGTGTATTATCATTCTAATTCAGAACGCCTTGTAATTTCATTTGAAGAAGTAGCGCATTGGTGGACCAATAATGAAAACAGTTATTATTCATTCCAGGTAGTCCTCTACTCAGATGGGGATTTGAATCTGAATTATGGAGCTATTACAGGGGATCATTCAGCCACTATCGGTATGCAGAATGCCGATGGCACAGATGGATTACTGGTGTCACACAATGGTATTTATGCTCATGCTGACTTATCAGTTAGAATTACTGGAGAGCCAGCCTGGGTTTCAGTATTTCCTGGCCAGGGAGAAGTTGATGCTGGATCTTCAGAGTCTATTGAGGTTATTTTTTCTAGTGAAGGTCTCTCCAATGGTGATTATACTGCAAATTTAAATATCAGCAGTAATGGCGGAAGCGCTTCTTTGCCTGTCTCACTTGAAGTGGGAGGTGGTTCATCTATCGTACTGGGTGATATCAATATGGACGGAAGTATAAATATTCAGGATGTTATTCTAATGGTTAATATTATTTTAGATATACTGAATCCTACCCCAGACCAATTTGAAGCTGCTGATTTGAATGCTGATGGCATCATTAATGTTTTGGATGTAATTGCTTTAGTAAATATTATTCTGGATGCCTGACAATCTGTTTTATGATATCAATGAAATATTGTAATACATTAATTTAATGGAGAAATAAAAAGTGATAAAATACTTTATACTAATAATCTTAACGATTAATTCAATCGGAGCAGAAGTTGCCTATGTACAAAATAAATTAATAGTTAAATTCAATACTTCAGCGTCTAAAAGTGATATTAAAAATACTTTAAAAGATTCTGGTTTTTACATAAATCAACATTTAGTAAAACAATTGAATATATGGTCAGTAGATATTGATTCGAAAAGATTTACCAATACAGTATCATCATTGGAAAAAATTCGAACACTTCCTAATGTTATTTATGCTCAACTTGACCATAGGGTAACCCAAAGATTAATGCCAAATGATCCTGATTTTAGCCAGATGTGGGATATGCATAATACAGGGCAAAATGGTGGCAGTAACGACGCTGACATTGATGCCCCTGAAGCATGGGATATTACTACTGGTGGAATGACTGCACTTGGGGATGAAATTGTTGTTGCTGTTGTTGATGGTGGAGTTCAAACTTCTCATACAGATCTTGCTGCAAATATTTGGGTGAATGAAAATGAAATCCCTGGAAATGGCATAGACGATGATGGCAATGGATATGTGGATGATATTAATGGTTGGGATGCCTTTAGTAATGATGGCTCTATCCCTTCTGACTCACATGGGACTCACGTTGCAGGAACAGTTGGAGCTGTAGGTGATAATGGTCAAGATGTTGTTGGAGTAAATTGGAATGTGAAATTAATGTGTATAGCTGGTGCTACCAGCTCAACATCAACCATTAGTATAGCTTATGGGTACGTTCTTGATCAGAAAGCCTTGTGGCTTGAAACTAATGGTGAATATGGGGCCAATGTCGTGGCCACCAATAGTAGTTTTGGAATTGATTATGCGGATTGTAATTCAGGATCCTACCCTGTTTGGAATGATTTATATAATTCAATGGGTGAGGTAGGGATTTTAAGTGCAGCAGCTACCATTAATGCAAACCAGAATGTTGATGTAATAGGGGATGTTCCAACTGGGTGTAATAGTGATTATATAATTTCTGTTACAAATACTACCAATAATGATGTTAAATACAGCAGCGCTGGGTACGGTGCAACTACCATTGATTTGGGAGCACCAGGGACAAATATTTGCAGTACAGTTCCAACCAATTCAACAAGTTGCTCATATACAGGTACCTCTATGGCTACTCCACATGTAGCAGGTGCAGTTGGATTCCTTCATGCAGCTGCTTCTGTAAACTTAGCTCAACTATGTATTGATGATCCGGGAAATTGTGCACTAACACTAAAACAAGCTCTTTTAGATAATGTTGATCCACTATCCAGCCTGTCTGGAAATACTGTAAGTGGAGGAAGGTTAAATTTATTTCAATCTGCAAGTGCTATTAGTGGTCCTCAACCATATTTAGAAATTTCTATGGAATCAATTTCATTTAATTTAACTACTGATCAGGTTGGAAATGATAATATAGTATTATCAAATATTGGAGAAGCTGAATCAAATTTGATTTTTTCAATAGAAAAAACACCATTTAACCAATCTGGAGGTGGAAATGAAAATCTATTATTTTGGTCAGATTCAGATTTAGAAAACGCTATTGATCATGAATGGGTTGATATAGCTGGATATCCCTCCACTTCAACACAAATAATATTTCCTTCCAACGATTCTGCAGGAGACCCAATTGAATTACCATTTGAGTTTCCCTTTTTTGGCGTAGATGACCCCAATTATGGTACACCATATACTCAGTGCATTGTAAACGCCAATGGATGGCTTGGCTTCTCAAATGACCATGATTATTGGGATAACACGTCTCTACCATCACAAAGTGCTCCAGCAAATGCTATTTTCCCATTTTGGGATGACTTAAACCCAGTAAATGAAAATTGTAATCAATATTGTTCAGGCGATGTTTGGCATTATGGAGATGAGGAAAAATTTGTAGTTTGGTTTAATAATGTTGCCCATTGGTGGACCAATAATGAGAATAGTTTTTATAATTTTCAGGTAGTTTTATACCCTTCTGGAGAAATTCAGTTTAATTATGCTGAGATTACGGGAACTCATTCGGCTACAATCGGATTTCAAAATAATGATGGAAGTGCAGGTGTATTAGTAAACTTTAATGGAGATTACGTCCATAATGATTTGACTACAAAATTTAAAAGGGGACCTGAATGGTTAAATTATACTCCAATATCAGGAGAAATACTTGAAGGAGAAACTACCGTCATTAGTGTACAGGCTTCCTCTGATGGATTAGTTTCTGGAAATTATAGTGGATATTTAAATATAAATTCCAACGGAGGGTCTGGAACGGTAACAGTTTTAATGGATGTAGAAAATGGTGGGTCAATTGTTCTGGGAGATATCAATTTGGATGGAAGTATAAACATTCAGGATATTATTCTAATGGTTAATATTATTTTAGATATACTGAATCCTACCCCAGACCAATTTGAAGCTGCTGATTTGAATGCTGATGGCATCATTAATGTTTTGGATGTAATTGCCTTAGTAAATATTATTCTGGATAACTAAAATATGATTTTACGGTATAGCATAATTATCTATTTTCTCTCATTAATGGAAGCGCAAGTTGATTATCATACTCAAATACAGCCCTTATTAAATAATAGTTGTATTAGTTGTCACGGATGGTCAGGTGGACTAAATTTAACTTCATATGATAATATTATGAACGGAGGTAATACTGGCTCTGCTATAATTCCCTTTGATCATGAGAATAGCTTGCTTTGGCAGAAAGTCAATTCTGGGGAAATGCCACCCAATGGTAATAATCTTTCTGTAGATCAAATAGATCTCATTGCAGATTGGATTGATGAAGGTGCTTTAGCTGAAGCGGAGTATCAAATGGAATTAAATCTTGCATTTCAAGGGGAGCAAAATATTGCCCCAAGTGAATCAACCGAAAAATACCCTGATATGTCTGCGGATGGGGAGGGTGATATTCATTTGGTATGGTATGCTCAAACTGGGAGTAGTGGAAATGTAGTCTATACCCAGACCAATGATGGTGGTGAATCCTTTGCTAATGTGGTTCAGGTTAACCAACATTCCGGTAATATTATTGCCTACCCACAAGCAGGACCAATTATAAGAAATTATAATGGTATTTTGTATGTGGTGTATATGGATAATCGTTCCGGAAATACTGCAATTTACATGAATATTTCTGAAGATGATGGATCATCCTGGACGGAAGAAATTCTTATAAGTGATCAGAACTATCTGCAATTATATCCTGAATTAGAAATTGATTCACAGGGGACTCTTCACCTTATTTATTATAATTTTGCCGCAAATAATCTTATGCAAGATGTTCGTTATTCCACAATGGAAATGGGGAATTTAGGATTTTCTCCCAGCACCATTGTGGGCTTGGTAGATGAATACCAAGAACCCTGCGATTGTTGTCAACCCGATTTGTTAATTTCGGAAACCGATGATCTCTATTTTGCATACAGAAATAATATCAGCGATATAAGGGATACATTTATAGTGACAAAGCTTCAGGGGGAAACTAGTTTTTCTGAAAAAACACAAGTTTCCTTCCACAGTGATTTTATTGATCATTGTCCTTCATCAGGACCCACTTTAGCTTTGCAGAATGAAAATATAGCAGCAAGTTATTATGTAACTCAAGGAGCAAATGCCTTTTTTAGTCGAGCTAATTTAGCCAATTTATCTTTTGCCAACGAAGTTATGGTTAACGATACTGAGGCTTCTCAGAATTACCCCCATATTGTAATGCATGACAACTATATTCATTCAGTTTGGGTAGATCAATCATTAGGAAATCCTGATATTTATTATGGGGTGTCAAAAATTGGGTCTGATTTTATGATGAATATACAAAAGGTAAATCAAAATGTTGAAGATTCATATATAATGCAGGGAGATGCAAAATTGCTTTGGGTAGAAAATAGCTTGTATTGTGTGTGGTCAGATAGGCGGACAGGAAATAATCAGGCTTTTATGGCAAAAGCAGATTTATACCCTGATTATCCCTATTTTGAAATGAATGCTTTCAACTTTGATGAAATCCAGGGAGATTTAGATGGAGTTATTAATCCCGGAGAAACTATTGCTCTTATTGTTAACATTGAAATCCCATCCAATTGGTTTGTAGGTGGTGAAGATATTTTTATAACAATCTCTGCTAATGAAGAATTTGTTGAGATTGAAAATGATGAGTTGTTTGTGGGTGAAATGGAGCCTGGAGATGAGTTTGAAAATTCCGATGATCCAATAATTATTTCATTTAATGATGATACACCTCCGGCAGACTACCAAATAAATTTAGCTGTGGAATCAAACGTTATCCAGGATTTTTCCATAAATTTAGATATTTCTCTACAGCAATTTGGATTTCCTTTGGAAATATTTTCTATGATAAAATCCAGTCCATTAATAATGGATTTAAACAATGATGGGACCAATGAAGTTATTTTTGGAGATTATAGTGGGATAGTTCATATTTTTAATGATGATGGATCTGAAATTATTGATGAGACCTTCCCCTATGATACGGGAAACCAAATTTGGGGTTCTTCTGCTGGAGCTGATTTGAATGATGATGGCATGGTAGAATTTATCATTTCCTCTAAATCAAAACATTTATACATATTTAATCAAACGGGTCTCATAACAGACTATAATGCAGAATTATACCTTATTGGCACACCTGCCATAGGGAATATAGATGATGACCCTGAATTGGAAGTGGTATTTTCTGGTTACTCTAATAATAATAAGCTATTTGCAATCAACCATGATGGCAGTGATGTTGACGGATTTCCATTGGATATGGGTGAAAAAGTAAAAACCGGTGTTGCCTTAGCAGATTTT
>JACKQG010002225.1_pt1 | contig 14748 bp, 12 predicted proteins | sample 8237621 | NCBI WGS metagenome assembly JACKQG01 (sample SAMN15677084, study PRJNA649215) | marine metagenome | biome: marine; feature: Black Sea; material: saline water; isolation source: suspended particulate matter (SPM) from the Black Sea western gyre | collected 2013-06-09/2013-06-10 | depth... | reverse complement strand
CTTTGGAAACTTTGAATAAAATTGCTGCCACTGGTGTGGATGTGATTTCCTGTGGCGCGCTCACCCACCAGGCAAAAGCTATAGATCTGAGCATGCAGATTAATTCTTAGGAAATAATATAGGTTAATTTGTTCCGCCCCGTATCCTTTGATTTATACATGGCCTTATCGGCCCGGTCGATAAATGACCTGAAATCTTCGCCTTTCACAAGTTCCGTGGCGCCGAGACTGACGGTGACGGATGCTTTTGTCCCTGGTGCAGGCTCAAATATCTGGGATCGGATACTGTCTTTTATCCTATTTCCTACCAAACAGGCTTTTTGAAGCTTTGTTTCCGGCAAAAGAATGGTAAACTCTTCTCCACCATATCGATAGGCCGTATCCATAGATCTCATACAGGAATTAACTGTTTCCCCAATTCCCATGAGTACCTTATCCCCTTCAAGGTGTCCCCAGGTATCATTATAGTTTTTAAAGAAATCAATATCCAGAATGAGTAAAGACAGGGCCCTGGAATAGCGCATATGCCGGTCGACTTCAGCTTTTATCTGGGCAAAAAAATGTCGTGAATTATAAAGTCCTGTTAATGCATCGGTAATGGCAATTTTTTCAAGCTTTTTCAAGAGCTTGGTGCGTTCTTTTTTAAAGTCGGCTTCTCTTAACACTCTTTTAATTCGCAAATCCAGTTCTTCAAAACGAAAGGGTTTGAAAATAAAATCGCTTGCGCCGGATTGAACTGCATTCTCATATGAATACTCGGCACTGTAGCCAGTCATGACCATGACATCAATATCATAGGATTCTTTTATCCTGCGGGTGAGTTCCAGTCCGTCCATGCCATGCATCATAATATCTGTAAGGACAACATCGGCTTTAAATGAATTGAGTATTTCCAAGGCTTCTGTTGCATTTAACGCACTTTTAACATCATAATTTATTGCTTTTAGATATTCTGATACAGAGTCTTTAATAGCAATATCGTCATCTACAATCAGGATAGAATATGGCATGAATTTTTTCTCCAAGTTTATATTCTGTAGAACGAGCTTTCCTTGACACCTCTTAACTCAATTGATAAATATACAAAAATGAAATTTAGCTGTATAAGTGTTATTTGTCAACATTTTAGTTTGGAGTAGAATTGAAGTTAAATATAAAGAATATTCGAAATTTTAGCATTATTGCCCATATCGATCATGGGAAATCAACATTGTCTGACAGGCTGATTCAGCTTTCCGGTATTATTTCGGAAAGAGATATGAAAGATCAGATACTGGATTCCATGGATATTGAAAGAGAAAGGGGCATTACCATTAAAAGCCAGACAGTTTCTCTTCCCTATACTGCAGAGGATGGGACACAATACCTTTTAAATCTGATTGATACACCAGGCCATGTGGATTTTTCATATGAAGTATCAAGGGCTTTGGCATCCTGCGAGGGAGCATTGATACTGGTTGATGCGAGCCAGGGGGTTGAAGCCCAGACACTGGCTAATTTATATCTTGCCATGGAACATGGGCTTGAGATCATACCAGTGATCAATAAAATAGATCTGCCCTCTGCTCAGATTGACTGGGCCAAGGATCAGATCGAAGAGGATCTGGGGCTTGATACTGATGATGTCTTAGCGGTTTCTGCAAAGGCTGGTACTGGTGTAGACAAGATATTTGAGGCCATTATCAGAAAAATACCCCCACCTGTTTCCAAGGAAGATTCTGTTTTTCAAGCCCTGATATTTGACTCTCATTATGACGCTTTCAGGGGAACCGTCGTTCATTTCAGGATTTTTGAGGGCAGCATTAAAAAAGGCGATAAAATCCTGTTTCTGTCCAATAATGCCCAGTATAAAGTTGAAGAAGTGGGATTGTTTCAAATAGTGCGGCAACCCCAAAAAGAACTTATAGCAGGGCAGGTGGGATACTTTATTGCCGGCATTAAAAATATCAGTGATGTGAAAATCGGAGATACAGTCACCATGCCTGATAAACGTTGTGAAAAGCGTCTGGGGGGATTTCGAGAGCCGACACCAGTAGTGTTTTCTTCAATGTATCCTGTTGCATCTGATGATTATGAGGAACTTACTGCTGCTTTGGAAAAGCTTAAACTCAATGATGCATCTTTGATTTATGAGAAAGACAGTTCCACTGCCCTTGGGTTTGGATACCGGTGTGGTTTTTTAGGTCTTTTACATCTTGAAGTTGTCCAGGAAAGGCTTGAACGGGAATATGATGTTTCTTTGATTTTAACATCTCCTTCTGTTATGTATGAGATAACCTATACAGATGGGACGGTGAAAATTATTGATAATCCGGTACAATATCCTGATCCGGCTGAAATATCCAAGGTCAGGGAACCGTTTATAAACGCTTCCATCATTGTTCCAGATAGATACATGGGCAATGTCATGCAGGTCTGCCATGAATTTCGAGGGGTCAGCAAAAATTACCAGTATTTAACAAGTAACCGCATGGAAATGAAGTTTGAGTTGCCCTTGGCCGAGGTGGTTTATGAATTTTATGATCGGCTTAAAAGTGTCACCCAGGGATATGGGTCATTTGATTATGAAATTGCCGGATACCAGGCGACAGACCTTGTAAAACTTGATTTTATTATTAATGGTGAGCGGGTGGATGCTTTGTCCCAGCTTATTCACCGGGACAAGGCAGAAGCCAGGGCCAGAACTGCTTGTAAAAAATTGAGAGAAGAAATTCCCAGACAGCAGTTTAAAATACCCATCCAGGGAGCGATCGGAGGGAAAATTATTTCCCGGGAAACCATATCTGCATTTAGAAAAGATGTGACTGCAAAATGTTATGGTGGTGATATTTCAAGAAAACGAAAGCTTCTTGAAAAACAGAAAAAAGGCAAAAAACGAATGAAAATGGTGGGCTCTGTTGAGATCCCTCAGTCTGCATTTCTTTCTGTGCTGAAATCTGACTAAGCAATCATTCTTCAGATTTGCTGCGGTAATTGGTTTTGGCTAATATATTGGATTTAAATAATGAATATAGAAAAACTATAATAAAAGGTGAATCCCATGAACTATGAATGTATTATTTATGAAAAAAAGGATCAGGTTGCTCTGATCAAGTTGAACAGGCCCAAGGTGCTCAATGCAATGAATCGGCAACTCTGGATTGAGATGCAGGATGCCCTTGAACGAGTAAAACAGGACAATGATGTTAAAGCGCTGATTATTACGGGAGAAGGCCGCGCCTTTTCAACGGGGGCTGACCTGAAAGATTCAAAGGACAGAAGCATTGAAGATTACAGAGTTTATCTTGAATCCCTGCAGGAAGCATCAAGAAAAATTATCCGGTTTGAAAAACCCACCATTGCAGCCATTAATGGGTATGCCCTGGGTTCCGGGTATGAGCTTGCCCTGGCCTGTGATATCAGAATTGCAGCCAAAGAGGCCCTTATCGGCTCCCCTGAAGCAAGGGTAACCTCATCTGTCACTGGTGGTGCATTTCGTCTTGTTCAGGATCTGGTCGGCCCGGGTAAGGCAAGGGAACTTTTATTTACTGCTGAAAATATTACGGGAGAGGAAGCCTTGCGAATCGGCCTGGTCAATAAAGCTGTTCCACTTGAAAACCTTATGGATGAAGCATTTGTCATGGCCAGAAAGATTGCTGCCAACTCGTCTTTTTCCCTGAAGCTTATTAAAAAGGGTTTTCTCATGGCCCAGGGAGAAGCTAGCCTTGAGGCTTTGATGGATTATGAAATTGAAGCTTGTCTGGCATGTGTTTCAACCAAAGACAGGGAACTATCTCTGGAAAATTTTGAGCAGAGAAAAAAATAATCAAAGGGAAAAATTATGTTAGATAAAGTGCTCAATGCCAAATCCGTTGCCATCATCGGAGCATCAAAAAATAAAACAAAGCGGGGATATCAGGCCATTAAAACCCTTCTGGCAGATGGGTTTGAAGGCCAGATTTATCCGGTTAATCCAAAAGAAGATATGATTTTAGGGCTTCGATGTTATAAAGACATCAGTGATATTGAAGGTCCTGTAGATCTTGCCTTGATCACAACACCGGCCAGAACAATTCCAGGCATTTTAAGAAAATGCGGTGAAAAAAAGGTTTCCGGTGCTGTTATCATTGCCGGTGGCTTCAGGGAGCTGGGTGCCAAAGGAAAAGAACTTGAGCAACAGGTTGTCATGGCGGCAAAAGAGACAGGTGTCAGATTGATCGGGCCGAATACATCTGGAATGATCAATATGAAAAGCAATATGAATCTTGTGGGAATCCAGAATGCCCCCAAAGGACACATAGCCCTGCTCTGCCAGAGTGGAAATATGGCGCTGACACTGATTACAGAGGCCACAATCCGCAAGCAAGGGGGGTTTACCTATTATGTCGGTGTGGGAAATGAGTCAGATATCAAGTTTCATGAGTATCTTGAATTTTTCAGAAATGACCATGATACAAAAGCCATCCTCATGTATGTCGAGGGGATGAGTGAGGGCCGTAAGTTTCTCCAGGAAGCACATAAAACAAGTATACAAAAGCCGATCATCCTCTTAAAGAGCGGCCGGTCCGCAAAAGGGAAAAAATCGGCAGGATCCCATACTGGATCTCTTGCAGGGATGAGTGAGGTGGCAAATCGGGCCTATGGACGTGCCGGTATCATCGTGATTGAGAATTCAGATGAGCTTTTCCCCGTGGCAGAGACGCTTTCCAGTCAGCCTTCGATTAAAAATAATTCCCTTGCCATTCTGGCTGATGGTGGGGGGCATGCCACCATAGCAGCTGACCTTTTAACGGATTATGGCATCAATCTGCCTGAACTGTCTGACAAAACAAAAGAAAATTTAAGGAAAATCCTGCCTGAAGCTGCATCCCTTGTCAATCCAGTAGATGTGGCAGGCGGGACAGATTCTGATCCCAGCCTGTTTGCAGATTGTGCAAAAATTATTTTACAAGACCCCAGTGTTGGCGGGCTTCTGGTTGTAGGCCTTTTTGGCGGATATGGCATCCGGTTTGAAGAAAGCCTTGCTATTGGAGAAGAAGCAGCTGCCCATCGTTTTGGGGCAATGGTAAAAAAGAGGAGCAAACCGATTTTTGTGCATTCCCTTTACAGTTCTTATGAGTCCCGCGCCCTGGATTTATTACGGCATTATGGGATACCCGTTCATGATTCCCTGGATATTTCCTGCAAGTGTGTGGCATCCCTTTGCAAATATGGTAATTATTTAAAATCCTATCATGCCAAAACCAATTTTGTCTTTAACTGGCGGGCCAATGCCAGGAAAGAAGGGGAGCAGATTATTGAAAATGCCAGGAAAGAAGGCCGCCATGTGCTGTTAGAACATGAAGCAAAACAATTGATCAAGCTGCACGGTGCACCTACTTCCTTGGGGCAGGTGGCCAGAACCGAAGATAAGGCATGGGAAATTGCACAAAAAATTATAGAAAATGGTGAAGGTAAAGCCAGCAGTGAGCGCAAAGCCAGCAGTGAGCAGAAGGCGAGCGTTGTATTAAAAATTGTTTCACCGGATATCCTGCATAAAAGTGATGCCTGCGGGGTTAAACTGAATTTGAATTCTGAAAAAGAGATTAGAGAAGGATTTAAGCAGATTATTAAAAGTGCGAATGCCTATAACCCGGAAGCTGATATCCGGGGTGTCCTTGTTGCACCAATGGCGCAAAAGGGACTTGAAATCATCATTGGCACCAAGGTAGATGAGCAGTTTGGTCCGGTAATCATGTACGGACTTGGCGGTATCATGGTTGAAATCATGAAAGATGTAACATTCTGGGTTTTGCCTGTTTCCCCGAATTCCTGTAAGAAAATGCTGGAAGACACTCGCTCTTCTATACTTTTAGGTGGTGTAAGGGGTCAGAAAGGATATGATAAAAAAACATTAAGAAAATTGATATCCATGTGTTCTGAGTTGATTGAATCCTATCCTGAAATTGAAGAAATGGACCTGAATCCTGTGCTTCTCTATGAAAAAGGACTGGATGTCGTGGATGCAAGAATAATACTTAAAAAATAAGGTTTTTCTGGATTAATACTTTACAAATAAGATTGGGGATTGTAACTTTGATCAACATACATATTTGTTTCAAGTAAATTTCGAACAAAAGTACAATTAAATAAATCAATACATGGGAATATTGTTTTTTTAAAACAATAATTTAAATAATATAAAAAGAAAGGAGGCAGGGAAAACTAGGTAATTTAATTATCAAAATAACTATTAATACTTAAATCAGGAGGTTAAGATGAAAAAAGCATTAATTTTAACAACAGCTGTTTTATTTGGAATGGTCCTTTTTCTGGGATCATCTGCAACTCAAGCCCAGGCAGAAACAACTTTTGTAACCATTGGAACAGGCGGGATTACAGGTGTATATTACCCGACGGGTGGTGCGATTGCCAAGATTGTTAACCAAAAACGAAAAGAATATGGTATCCGCTGCACAGTTGAATCAACGGGCGGATCTGTTTTTAACATAAATGCAATTTTGTCTGGAGACCTGGATTTTGGAGTTGCTCAGTCGGATCGTCAATACCAGGCTGTAAAAGGGCTTGCAGACTGGGCGGATAAAGGACCCCAGAAAGATCTGCGGGCCGTATTTTCCATTCATGCAGAAACAGTTGATCTGATTGCAGCTGTAGATGCCAACATTAACAGTCTTGCAGACCTTAAAGGGAAAAGGGTCAATATTGGAAATCTTGGATCAGGGTATCGTCAGAATGCCATAGACGCGCTTGAAGCCAACGGACTGAACTGGGAGACAGATTTTCATGCAGAAAGCCTGAAAGCTGCTGAAGCACCCGGGTTGATTCAGGATGGCAGGATTGATGCAGCTTTCTATACGGTGGGACATCCTTCAGGCTACTATCTGGAAGCCACTTCAGGAACCCGCAAGATTAAATTTGTTCCTATTTTAAATATTGACAGTCTTTTGGCAAAATATCCATATTATGCCAAGGCTGAAACATTGATGTCAAATTATACAGGTGCTGCAAATACTGAAGCTGCAGTCCCGACATTCGGCGTGAAAGCAACCTTTGTTACATCAGCAAAAGTGCCTGATAAAGTGGTTTATGCCATTACAAAAGAAGTGTTTGAGAATTTTGAAGCCTTTGTAAAACTGCATCCTGCTTATGCCGGTCTCACTAAAGAAGCAATGCTCACCGGTCTTTCCGCACCCTTTCATCCAGGTGCCATGAAGTACTACAAAGAAGCAGGCTTGAAATAGTTAGTTTTTTCTAAACGGTGTTTAAATTTAATGGCAGTGGAATATTTAATATTCTAGGGACACCTTACTTAATTCTGTTGTATTTCAGGTGTCACAGGAACAGGAAAAGAATTAAGTAAGGTGTCCCAGGATTTAAGGTGTCCCCGGATTTAAGCGGATTTCACTGCCATCCTCAATTGGGTGAAGATTATGAGCGATACAGAAATTCAAGAAATTGATGATGGTTTGGAACTTGCCAGGAAAATGGCAGAGGAAGAAGAAGGAATAGGCAGAAAACCCCTGGGGTTTGAAAAATGGGTGATTCCTTTCATTGCAGTTACCTGGAGCTTGTTTCAGTTGTCCATAGCCAGCTGGCTGATCCTTGATTCGACCTATATCCGGTCAATCCATCTTGGGTTTGCACTGTTGATTGTTTTTTTAAATTTTCCTATCTTCAGAAAAAAAAAATTCGGGTTGCGGTTCTTGTCTGCCACAAAAAGGATTCCTTTATTCGATTATATTCTCGCCATTGTTGCATGCCTTTCAGCGCTTTATATTGTGCTGGATTTTGAAGGAATTACCACGCGGTATGGCGCACCGATTCAAAGGGATATTGTCATTGGCATCCTTTTGACGATCCTGCTTTTAGAAGCTGCCAGAAGGGTTATTGGACCGGCTTTGCCCATTATTGCCATCTTTTTTTGTGCCTATGCCTTTTTAGGACCTCATATGCCGGATGTTCTTGCCTTTAAAGGGGTATCGTTAAATCGGTTTGTCGGCCAGATGACCATGTCCACGGAAGGGATTTACGGGATTCCCCTCGATGTTTCAGCCACCATTGTTTTTCTATTTGTGCTTTTTGGTGCCATGCTGGACAAGGCCGGGGCAGGGCACTATTTTATTCAGCTTGCCTTGAGTCTTTTAGGCGGTTTCAAGGGGGGGCCTGCAAAGGCTGCCATAATGGGGAGCGGTCTTACGGGAATGGTATCCGGTTCCAGTATTGCAAATATTGTTACAACGGGAACGTTTACCATACCCATGATGAAAAAGGTGGGTTATCCAGCCACCAAGGCTGCTGCAGTAGAAGTGGCAGCCAGTACGGACGGGCAGCTGGCACCGCCCATTATGGGAGCTGCCGCATTTATTATAGCCGAATATGTAAATGTTCCCTATGTAGAGGTGATTAAGGCCGCAGCCATCCCGGCGTTTGCCTCTTATGCCGCATTGTTTTATATTGTCCACATTGAAGCATCCAAGCTGGGTTTAAGGGGGATGCCGAGAAACGAACTCCCTGTGTTCTTTAAAACGTTTTTAAGCGGGATTCATTTTATGATCCCCATTGCATTACTGCTGTATGAGCTGGTTGTGGTGAGACACTCTCCTGAACTGGCAGCATTTCGCGCCATCGGCCTCATGGTCCTTGTGATGATATTACAGGAACCGGTCAAGGCCTATATCGCTAAAAAACCCATTGGCCCTGCCATAAAAAAATCGATTGTTGATATTTTCGCAGCTTTTGCATCAGGCGCCCGCAACATGGTTTCCGTGGCCCTTGCAACTGCTGCTGCCGGCATCATTGTCGGAGTTGTATCACTTGGGCTGGGTGGGCTTATTACCGAAATTATTGATGTGGTCTCCATGGGCAATATTTATCTCATGCTGGTGATCACGGCATTTGCAAGTCTGATCATTGGAATGGGACTGCCAACAACGGCAACCTATATTGTCATGGCATCATTGACCGCACCTGCAATTGTGACGATAGCCGGTGCCCAGGACTGGTTTGTGCCGTTAATGAGTGCCCATCTGTTCTGTTTTTATTTTGGAATTCTTGCAGATGATACACCGCCTGTCGGTCTTGCCGCCTATGCAGCAGCAGCCATTGCAAAATCGCCGCCCATTGCCACGGGCTTACAGGGATTTATGTATGACATACGAACGGCAATCCTGCCATTCATGTTCATATTCAATTCTGATTTGATCCTGCACGAAATTACATCCTGGTCCCAGGCAATACTGATTTTTGCGATGGCGTGCATTGGTAATTTTGCCTTTGCCTCGGCAACTCAAGGGTGGTTTGTGGCAAGAAACCGGATATGGGAGATACCCTTGTTCTTAAGTGTCACGATTTGTGCCATGCGGCCTGATGCCATTGCATCCCTGGTCGGACTGCCCCATGATCAGCGGTATTATGTCTATCCTGTTGCCCTGGTTATTTTTGGTATCCTCTATCTTCTGCAGAGACCCAGAATTCCCAAAGGTGAGGGCAGGACTGCCAGAGAAGCCTTTGAAGGCGTTAATCATTCTTAAAGGAGAAAGTCATTGGATAATATCAAAACAATTCTTGTTCCCCTTGAATTTACGGATTATTCACAGGGTGTTTTTAACTGTGCAGTGCAAACGGCTCTGAAGCATGATGCCCGTCTTATTGTTTTAAGTATCATCAATTCAAGGGATATTGAATCCGTGAAAACAATTGTTTCCATGGGGTATGATGTTGATGCAGAACATTATCTTGAGGAAATCCGCAAGGAAAGAAAACAAAAACTCAACAAAATGGCAGATGAGGCGAAGATCGACAAAGATAAGGTTAAGGTCATGTTCAAGATTGGAAATCCGGTTGATGAGATTTTAAAGGTCATCATTAAAGAAGCGCCTGATCTTGTTGTTATGGGAACACGGGGTCGCGGTAATCTGGAAAATATTATTATGGGATCTGTTGCTGAAAAAATTTTTAAGAGATCACCTGTCAATGTGTTGTCTTACAGGGATGACGAGGTTAAAAAAAGCCTGACAAAAAAACTTCATCTTTAAGGTATAAGGCACCCGTAAAATAAATATTTCACCAATTTTAAGAAGGTCTTAAAATTCACCAATGTTTTATGGACGCAGATTGGCGCAGATAGTCGCAGCTTAGGTATCTTGAAAATCTGCGTTAATCTACGTCCTATTTTGGAAATCCTTATTATAATGGGTTTAATTTTTTTAACAGCTGAACATGGGATAAAATTGCATTCTGGAGTCCATTTTTGAATGCTTGAAGCTTTTCAGGATAAACATTACCTTTTTTTTCATCCATATACACCTTGGATACTTCAGTGGGAAGAACAAGGATGCGGTCATCCAGACGGCAAAGACGTCTGCAAAACTCTGCTTTACCTGAGAACACATAATTTTCTGCCACACTGGTCTTTATTCCGGGCAAAGATATGGTGCCAAGCTGTTCCAGCCATAGCTCAATGGCACTTTTCCATTTTGATTTGTCCAGAAGGGCTGTGCCAAGATTAAAAACAGGAGGGGATTCGATCCCTTTGGCCTGCTGCCGTGAAATATTATAGGAATGGATATCATATATAATACAGATACCAAAGCGATCCAGAAGATTTGCAATACAGGTTTCCATAAACCTGTAAAATGATTCATAATTTTCCAGGCTTTTATGATTCATTTCAGGACTTGGCAAGGTCTTGTATACCAGGGTCCCCCAGAATCTTTCAGGTGTGAGCGGCAATGCTATTTCCCTGGAGCGGTTAAGATCACATACAGCCCTTGATTCAAGGGCCCAGACAGCATTGGAAAGGCCCTTTATCATCAGATCAGTACATGGATCTTCTTCAAACTTTCGCTGGTCAGAATCAATGGCCATAAGAGGTCGCAATTCTTCCCTGACATGATGTCCGGCATGGATGGCAGTGGCAATAAAGGGAAGAGAAAAATCAAGGCGATAAGCAAATCCTTTCAAAGGGTCTGTTCTTTCAATGATATTGGCTAGCTGCTGTGGGCCAGCTTTTTTTTTATTGTTCAAAATACAATCCCTTAGTCTATATTGTAACGTGCCAGGGCAGAGGTTACAATATGTTCGATGAGTTTTCGATAATCTTCCATGGGGCCATCAGAAGAAGGATAGTTCAGGGAAAATATCTGCGGGCTCCAGCTTTTAACCGGTTTTAAGCCGGGTATTCCGTTCACTTCAATGATTTTCAGTTTGCCTTTGGCATCAACACGCATGTCAGTCCTGACATGATCCAGGCAGGTCAGTGCTTCCATGGCCTTGCGACAAAGTTCAATAAGTTCTTCTTTTTTTTGGGAAACAGGTTTTATCTTTGTTACACCAACACCTCTTAAGTCAGTTCTCAGGATGGGATATTTACCAAACATGGAGGGATCAACCACGACCTTACCGGGTAAAAAGGCTTGATGAACACCATTACCCAGCATCAAAACGGTATATTCATCTCCGGGAAGGTATTCCTCCACTAAGGCAGGCTGATCAAAAGCGTTTACAATATAGTCTATTCTTTTTTTCAGCTCTTCAGGTGAATTGACAACGCTTTCATCGCTGATACCTACTGACCTTGATTCATAACTGGGTTTTACAAAAGCAGGATAAACAATGTCCGGAAGGGCATCACAAGTTTCAAGCTGGTAATGGTAGGGAACTGAAACCCCGTGGCTGTTTAATATCATGTGGGTACTGGTTTTATGAATCAAATTTTTCATGGTTTGGGCATTGGGCCCGATATAGGGGATGCCTTTGTCATCAAAAATATCGGCAACCCATTTTTCATTGCCTTGACCCGTCCCAATGGTCTCTGATTTTTCAGACACATGGTAAAGGGCACTCCAGGCAATATCAAAGGTATTTTTGTCAAGACTTGCGTAAAACTCCTCCATATTGTTAACAAAAGCTATCTGGGCGGTTTTCCCGGAATCGTCAATGGCTTTTTTGATACTCTGGGTGACAGCCAAATCCCCCCAGCCCTGGGCATCACCTGCCGGGCCTGTAATTAATAATATTTTTTTCATTAAATTTAAAACCTTTTCAATATTATATGTATAAATTAATCTTAAACTTCAAACAGTTCAGGATCCCATTCATAAGCAGCCAGGGCCGCGACTGTTTCAGGAGAAACATTTTTCAGCAGTCTTGCATAGGCATCAATTCTTTCTGGTTCCCAAAAGACTCTGGATACAACCTGCATGTCAATTTCAGGAGAAAAAACATCTGTTTTGCCAGGAGCTCTAACTACATGATCGGCCATCCTCTGGTTGGGGTTGAGAATTATAACATTTTCTTTAAAATGTCCAGATAAAGCATTTTGAAAAAGATCCCTGCAATATCCAAAATGGGTGCAGCAAAGCGCAGCATATATTTTTCCGATAGGATTGTGTATCTTTGAAACCACTTCTGCAACATTGGTATTGATCATTTTTGAAACATCACTGCTAAAAGGATTCCGCTCAATTTTTCCTGCAAGATTTGTGCATCCCTGATTGAAAATTCGGTTGGGATCAATACCCATTTTAACAAGTGTTTTTTGATGAGATTTTTCAGCAATGGTTGTGGGTGTGCCAAATATAATCACCTGGCTGTCCGGATCAGACATAAGATTTTCATGTATCAATTCAATTCCATGCTCCACTATGCCTGAAACCCCTGTTCTTTTACTTCGGCTATGATGTGTAAAAGGATAAATCACTGAAAGTGTATTGCAGGCAATGAGGATCATGTCAGGTTTAAACTTCTCCATGGCATTCATGGCATTGTTAAAAACTTCAGCCCTTTGATCCATGGTCTCAAAATGATTATACCCCTTGTCCTGTTCAGGCCATGCATTGAAATAAACCATTGATACATCCTGCCAGGCTGAGGTTTTTTTCAGATGTGCTGCAATCCGGGCAAAGACTGACATGCCTCCCAATCCTGAATCCGTCACCAGAAGGGTTTTCCTGGAAGGGGCTGTTATTTTTCCCAAGGAGGCCATTAAAATTACCCTATCATACTATTGTCATCGATTTTGCAGGTCAACCACTCATTGACAAGTCTATGTGCCCACTCAGGGGAAGATTCAAGTTCTCCTTCCAAAAGACGACTCATAAAATCTTTCCAAAGATGATAATGCTGCATGGTGGTCAGCCTGTTGCGAAACATTGCAGCGCCTTTTTGAGGATCAGTCTTTATCTTTTCCATGATCATGGATATTTCAGTAAAAAATCCGTTAACGCCATAGTAGTTAAGAAATCCATTCCATGCCGCATCAAGCTTTTTGTCATCATGTAAGGGCATTGATATTTCCTTGAATTTGCCCCAGAAAGTTTGAAGCCTGGCTCCTTTTAAACATGACAGCCCGGGATCATGGATCTCATAGGGGACAAGTTCCAGGGAGACAAGAGATCCTTTATTTAAACCCAGGTTCACAAGATAACCCAGTTTTCGATAGTAAAGGTCTGTTGGTTGATAAAAAACAAAATTTCCCAGGCTGTAAACAATAGGGGTATTCTTATAAAATTGAATGCCCTGGGGAACATGGGGGTGATGGCCGATAACAATATCAGCGCCAGCGTTTACCATTTGTTTAAAAGCCCTGGCAACATAAGGCGGTGGAAAAGGAATATATTCAATTCCACAATGGGGGATGACAATGATGAAGTCCACTTCTGGCCGGAGTGTTTTAATGGTATCTTCAACTCTGGGCAAATCCCAGCCCATAACACCGGGTCCTTTTCCGGCTGAGGTGAGATCTTCTCCTTCACTGAAGTTGACAATGGCAATTTTTGTATCATTCACTATTATCACAAGGGGGGTGGCAGCTTCTTTAATGGAGATTCCTGCCCCTGTCCATTGAATATGATTACGCTTTAAAACATCCATGGTATCTTCAAATGCATCAATTCCGTAATCAAACACATGATTGTTTGCCAGGGTGACCACATTAAAGGGGACAGATGTCAAGGCTTTGATGTGGCTTTGTTCACCTTTGAATACTGCACCGCTTTTAAAGACAGGTTCTCCCCTGTCACTTAAAGGAGACTCAAGATTTACAATGGAAAGATCAGCAGATCTTAAAATGGGCATAAGATCTCCATAAACTGATTCCGGATGGGTTTCCATGATATCCTTGAACAAGCGAATGGGTGCCCAGTCACCGGCAATACAAACTTTTGTAGCCGCTTTTCTGGAATCCGAAGCTGTTTGGTTGGCTGTCCAAATCCCTTTTTCCCAGTCAAATGATGATATTGTCGGCATGTCGTCCCTCCTTTAAAGGCTTTTTATTATCATAAAAAACAATTAAAGCATAGTGAATTAAAGCATATCAGCAGGGTGATAATAAGTAGATTTAAAATTTTCAGATAGTGAAAACTTAAATATTTGCTCTTTTTCTAAAAGTGGCGAATCTTCAAGTTAAATGATGATCCAGGTTTGTAATTTTTTTTGTTATATCATAATCATAGGGGGGATATTCAAAGATTTGATTTCTGGATCCTTGTTTTGCTTAATGAGTATCCATAAATTGATTCATACTCGATTAAATCTTCACCTATTTCGACCATTGGGGGAGAAAAATTATAGATAAGATGACATAGTGTTCACCCTTGCTAAAGAAATTTTTCAGTTGAAAAAATATTTTTCTCAACCGCAAAATTATGGAGGCTGATCTTAATTCAAAAAAGAAGGATTATCATTATTGTTCAGCTATTGTTTTTTCCAGCAGTCCATTAATGCCATTCACATAATCTTTATTCTGGCAAGGCTTTGACAGATGATCAAT
>JACKQG010005094.1_pt1 | contig 14750 bp, 14 predicted proteins | sample 8237621 | NCBI WGS metagenome assembly JACKQG01 (sample SAMN15677084, study PRJNA649215) | marine metagenome | biome: marine; feature: Black Sea; material: saline water; isolation source: suspended particulate matter (SPM) from the Black Sea western gyre | collected 2013-06-09/2013-06-10 | depth... | reverse complement strand
GGATGTAGTTCAGTGGGAGAACGCTTGTCTGGCAGACAAGAGGTCGGCGGTTCAACTCCGCTCATCTCCACCAGGAATTTATTAAAAATATAATGGCAGGTAAATATCATTGGCTATTAGATAAAGTATTTTTGGAGGAATTGAAATAAAATGTCTGAGATTTGGTTAAAAGCATTTTTAGGCGATATTGGTAAATATATTGTAATTTTTCTGAATAATTACTATTTCTATATTGTTATAATAATAATTGCTTACGGATTATTTATGGCTGTTTCCTCATTTAATCTTAAAAGGATGGAGAAAAAAGTTTATTTGGAAATAATTAATCAGTCAAAAGAAATACTTAAAGATAATTCACATATTAATTATATTGACTTAGTAGGTAGTATTAAAATTGATTGGGAAGATATTATTAGAAAGTATTCTTTTTTTTCTTGTATTACACAAGAATCAAGTTTGTGGGTAAGCAGGACAAGTGTTTTTAATGTTCGGGAGACAATTATAAAGAATGAAAGAAAAATACGGTTAATTTTAGAAAGAAAGGGAATAATTTTAAAAGAGAAGAACAGCGGGATAAGAGAGAATTTATATTTAGATTATATACATAGAATTACTAAAAAATAGCTGGTAAAAATAACTGATGGCAATTCCTTTTAAAAAATTCCATGAGGCATAAGAAGTCTTTTAAAATAAAAATTAATCTTATGTAAATATGCTAAAAATAGGTTTAACTAACTGAAATAATATCCAAAATATTAAATTAGAACTACTTCCAATGCTTGAGATTCCCTTATATCCTTCTACAATTTCAAAATTATATTTTGTAAAATAATTAGTAAAGAGTGTACCCATATCTCCTGTTAGCCAGATTAATATAGGGATAATAATCATTGCTGAAATGAAACTCCTAAAGATATCTCCTCTTGAGGGTGCAATAGCCCATACAAGAATAAATGGTATCATTATAAGATCTGCACTTGGAAGTACGGTATTTCCAGGAAGTAAAGTTGCGATATAAACAGACAATGGGATGATGATAACAGATAATCCTATGACTGAAGGATAACCTGAGAAAAAGATAGAATCCAAACCTATATATATTTCTCTTTTTGTAATTCTTTTATTAATGAAACTTCTGATATCATTAATAATTGTGTTTAAACTTTTTATGAGTAATCTTACTACTCTGGGCATTAAAATCATTATAATAGAGAGCTTAAGTCCAGAAGTTAGGGCATAAATTAAGTTTTGATTTATATTTAAGTAGAAGTTTTTATATTTTGTAATTAGCCCTATTGCGAAACCTAGAATAAATCCCACTATCATTGGTTCAGAAAAATATCCAAGTTTTTGTTGGATTTCTTCATAAAAAATATGTATCTTTTTTATAAATGGAATTTTATTAAAAATAAAGTTAATGAGATGAGAAATGGGAGCCCAGGATACAACCTGAGCCTGTGGATTTGAAACTCCTTTTATTCCAAAATAACTGCTGATATGGATTGCATAAATATCAGCCAGAACTAATGAGACGGCGGCAACTATAGCGGCGATAAGTATTCCAATCCATGCTATTTCTGTGATGGCAAAAACAATAGAGCCTACAAGTAAAAAAATCCAGTAATTCCATAAATCAATATTAATTGTTCTGGTTAATCTAAACAAAATCATAAATATATTCAGGGCGATTACAGTAATAATTATTTGTAGATTTATAGGTGAATTTAGGATAACTTTTTCTGAAACCAACCACCCTATATCAATAATTTCAAATTCTTTAGAAGAATTTGTAAGTATGGTATTTATTAAAGGTTCAAAGAAGTTTATGAATAATGAAAGGAGAATTGATAAACCTACAAGCCCTATAAATATAAATGTACTGTTCTTTAAAACACTTAGAGGTTTTCTTGACGCAATCAGTCCGAATATGAATAAAATTGAAGGGATTATAATAACAGGACCTATTTCGATTATTTTTTCAATAATATTATTAATAAATGTCATATGTATAGTTTAAATATCTATTATCTGTCTTTAGTAATATAACAGAATTTTTAAAATTATTTAATAATATTTCCTTAATTTCTATTTTTAGTAAAAGAATTTACTCATAGGGGGATCATTTTTAAGGTTAGGACAAGGAATTGTCTTAGTAAGTTTTTAATAAATTATTATTTGCAATGTTTGAGCAGTTATAATAGATTATAAAAAATATAAAAATTTATGACTTTGTTTTATTTGAATTATAATTGATTATATACATATGCATTAGGTGGTTATTGTATATTTTAAAGGATTGGTAAAAAAATTATTTGTTAAGTAATTATGAGTTATTCAATTAATGGGCTAGATCCAGAGATACTGGAAAATCTTAATAAGAATAAAGAGCTTTTTAAAAAAACTTATAGTGAGATGTTTTCTGAATTAGCCAGTAAAGATATCAAAGTTATTTCAGAGAACTCAGGTTCTGAAGTTTTAAGTGATAGTAAATTGGTTCTAAGTTTTTTTGAAAGAAAAGTCCTGATAGATTTAAAGTATAAAAAAGTGTATTATCCGGATAGAGCTGACAGTAGCAAGAGAAGCCATTTAGATATGTTTTCATCTGCAATAATTCTTCATTATTTATTGAGTGCTAACGGGGCTTCTCTTAAAAATAAGTGGATATCATATAGAGAGCTTCCTGGCGGTCTTTTTTATTCAAGTACTATTCCTGTAGTATTGGAGCCTTTAATTAAGAGATTTGAGTCAGACGGGAAGGAATTTTTAAAAAAGTCTTTAAAAATTGGCGGAGCCACAAACAGTAATTTTGAATATGGTGCCATAATTTATCCTTTTAAAAAGTTTCCTGTACTTCTGGTTTTATATGAAAAAAGTGAAGAATTTGAAGCAAATATAAAAATTCTCTTTGATAGCAATGCTTCGCATTACTTAAAGACTGATATTATTAAATTGGTTATTACATATATAGTTAAAAGATTGTGTGATTAGTAAGATAAATTTTCTTATGTTTTACTTCATACGTAGTCTTTTAAAAGAATTACTTTTACTTTCCTATCACTAAATCTAATATAATTTTCATAGAGTTTTTTATCATCTGTAATAAATATTCCGCCAAAGTGTTCTGCTGTTGCAATGAAACTGCAATCGTAAACACTTTCACTAATTTTATTTGCAGTTTCTAAAGCAGATTTAAGTATTTCCTTGTTGATATAAAAGATTATTCCAATACTAAAAATTTTATCAATCACTTCAAATTGGTAGTCTTTATTTTTAAGTGATTTATTCTTTATAGTATTTGTAAGTTCAAAAAGCAATATTTCCGGGGTTATTATTCTTATCTCATTTTTAAAATATCTTTGAAGTAATAATTCAGCATTATTAGTGTTATTTTCGTCTTCTTTAAAAAACCACTTAACTATAACTGAAGTATCTAGAATGACTATTTGATTTTTTCCAAATAGATTAGTAGTGTCTTCACTTACAATAAATATATCATTGTTTATTTTCTCTATTTCTTCTTTGTATCCAACCATCTTGACGAACCAGCCCATCTTGTATCTCTAAGTTTTCTAATATCTGCAGTGGCATCCCAGCCTGCAAGCTCAGGACCAATCTTTTTTCTTAATTCTCTTATGCCAAGTATTGCTTTCTTTTTTCTCTCTTCGAATACTTTAGCTTTTACTTCAATTAAAAAATATTCTACCGCTTTTGCAATAAAAGCTGATCTGTTCAATTTAGTCTTAGTTTTATAGTAGTCTAATCTGCTTAGTAAATCATCAGATAAGGAAATATTTACTCTTGTCATTTTCATTCCTTTTTAGTAACAATATAATAATAGGTTATTACTATTACTTAATATTTATACATAATAATTATACACAATATTATTGTGTTGTCAAATTAGAGACTACAAAATAATTAGAAGGATAGGCAAGAAGGATTTTACCAATAATGCTCAACTAGTTTTAAAAAGAATAAAATTTCCTTGACTTAAGATTAATTGTATTTTAAAATATCATTTGTTATAATACATAACATATGAGTATTTCATATCTTATATTATTTATTAATTTACAATTGTTAAATTTATATACTTATGATTAATAATTTAATTAAAACTCTAGAGAAGAAATCAAACATAGCCCGCCAGAAGATTTTAAAAATAACTACCGAGTGTGAAGGTGGGCATCTTGCAGGATCCCTATCCTGTATAGATATTTTAATTGCAATTTATTTTAAAATATTAAGGCATAAGCCGGATAATCCAGATTGGGAAAATAGAGATAGGTTTATATTAAGCAAAGGCCACGGAGCACCTGCATTTTATACAGTACTGGCTATGTGTGGATATTTCCAGGAAGAGGAGCTTTTTACTTTAAGAAAGATAAATTCAAGACTCCAGGGCCATCCGGATTGTAAAAAATTACCTGGAATAGAGATTTCCACTGGTTCACTTGGTCAGGGTTTTTCAGCAGCTGTAGGCATGGCATTAGGCTACTGGTATGATAAAAAGATAGATTCGCGGATCTACTGTCTGCTTGGGGATGGCGAGTGTGATGAAGGGCAGGTCTGGGAAACTGCTATGTTTGCTTCAAGTTACAATCTTAAAAATATAACAGCTATTATAGATAGAAATGGTTATCAAATTGATGGAAAAACGGAAGACGTAATGAAGCTGGAACCCTTAGATTTAAAGTGGAAAAGTTTCGGTTGGGAAGTAAAAGAAATAGATGGCCATAATATGAATGAAATAGTGGATGCTTTAGAGAAAAGCAGGGGGAGAAGAGTAGTGGTGATTGCTCATACCATAAAGGGAAAAGGAGTATCTTTTATAGAAAACAATAATACATATCACTCAAAACCCTGCAACAAAAAAGATTGTAAAAAGGCAATAACTGAACTTTGTGAAAAATTTGAATTAATATAGTAGAGTTAATGGATTTAAAATTTAAAAATTTAGAAGCATAAGGTTGATTATAAAATTTGTTAGTTAGAAGTGAAATTATAATATGAGCATTAGTAGTAAATTTAAAAAATCAACCAGGCAGGCATATGGCGAAGTATTGCTTGAACTTGGGAAAGAAAAAAATAATCTTTTTGTAATGGATGCAGACCTCTCTATGTCTACATATACCTGTTATTTTGCTAAAGAGTTTCCTGAAAGATTTTTTAATGCTGGAATAGCAGAACAAAATATGATTGGCGTAGCTTCAGGACTATCAAAAACAGGAAAGACTGTAATTGTTTCTACATTGGCAGTTTTTGCTCCTGGAAGAGTGTTTGATCAGGTAAGAAATACTCTTGTTCATTCCAATTGTGATGTGAAAATAGTTACAACTCATGCAGGAATTTCTGTAGGAAAAGATGGTTCTTCTCATCAGTCAATAGAAGACATAGCTCTTGCAAGAGTAATTCCAGGTATGAGAGTAATTGTTCCCTGTGATGCAGTAGAAACTAAAAAAGTAATAAAAAAAATTGTGGATATTCCTGGACCTTTTTATGTAAGACTTGGAAGAGCAGATGTCCCAATTATAACTCATAATGAAACTAAGTTTGAAGTTGGGAAGGGGTATATTTTAAAGAAAGGAAAAGATGTAACTCTAATTGGTTGTGGGATGACTGTTTTTGAAATACTAAAAGCAGCAGATATTTTAGAAAGCAATAGTATTAATGCAGAAGTTATAAATATGCCTTCTATAAAACCTATAGATAAAAATCTTATTATAGAAAGTGCTAATAAAACAAAAAAAGTATTTACATGTGAAGAGCATAGCATAATTGGTGGTCTTGGCAGTGCAGTTTTAGAATCTTTAGAGGAAGAAAAAGATATATTTGTAAAAAGAATTGGAATCCAGGACTGCTATGGAGAATCTGGCCTGCCTGAAGAACTTTTTGAAAAGTATGACTTGTCTGCAGTTAAGATTGCTGATAAGGTAAAAGAATATTTAGACAATTAGAAATTAAGATAAGAATAAGGTTAGAATGGAATTATGAATAAAGGAAAAATTAGAAGTAACGTAATAAATATAGCTATAGCTGGCAGTATTGAAACAGATACAGGACAGAAGACCTCAACTCTAGTTGAGCAAGTAAGTTCTATAAAGAAAATGGATGTTATAGCTCTTTATAATGAAGACATAGAAGCAGCTAAATCAATTTTAAAAGATGCTCATTTAATAAAAGAGTTTAAATACATTAATAATATAAAGAAAAATAGATATTCTAAGGCTGATAAGGTTTATACTGATAATTTAGGAACATTTTTTGATATAGGGGATATAGATGTTGTTATAGTTACCGAGATGAATACTAAAATAGCTACTGAAGTTATTTTCAATTCTTTGAATAAGGGCAGGAATGTTATTAACATGAATGCTATATCTGAAGCAACATTAGGATGCATATTTAAAAAATTAGCTAATTCTAATAATGTTATTTATAGTGTTGGTGCAGGTGATGAACCAGCTGTTACCCTGGATCTTATTAATTTCTGTCATAAATTAGGGCTTGATATAATTTGTGCTGGTAAGGGGAAAAATAATCCATTAAATATTTATAGTACTCCTGATGATTTTATTGAAAAGGGAAGGCAAATAAAAGTAAGCCCCCAAAGTATTGCATCTTTTGTTGATGGAACAAAAACAATGCTAGAAATGGCTATCCTATCTAATGCTGCAGGAATTCCAATAGATAAAACTGGGATGCATGGTCCAAAAATAAATGTAGCTGATCTGGTGGCAACTTTTAACCTAAAAGAGAAAGGCGGGATTTTGAGTAATATTCCTGTTATAGATTACGGGATAGGAAATATAGCTCCAGGAGTATTTGTAGTATTTACTTCTACACAGAAATCGATAATAAGTGAGCTAAAATACCTTAAACTGGGCGATGGTCCTAATTTTGTTCTTTTTAAACCATATCACCTGGGAAATATTGAGTCTCCTCTATCAATTTATGATGTTGTTTTAGGAAAGAAACCCACACTTAATGTAAAAGGTAAATTTGTGACAATGGTGGTTGGAAGAGCAAAGAAGGATTTAATAAAAGGCAGCCTTATTGATAATGTTGGCGGTTATACTTTTTCCGGCCTGGCAGTAAGCTGCAAAGAAGTGATAGGAAAAGAATATGTTCCAGTAGGTTTGGTTGAAAATAGTAAAGTTGTAAAAGATATTAAAAAAGATGATATTATATCTTTTGAAAATGTAGAGTGTGATACTGATGGTACTATCTATAAGCTTTGGGAGCTCCAAAAGTTATCTTAAAAATATATAAAATAATAAAAGAGAAATAGAGGTTTGAAGATTGGAGTTTTTATATGTCTGGGAATTGTTTGGTTATAGGTGATTTAAATCTTGATTTAGTTTTTACTGGAATTAAAGGTTCTCCAGAATTAGGAACAGAAATTACTGCTAAAAGTTATTCTATAGACATTGGAGGATCGGGGGGAGTTTTTTCTACTATTCTCTCTGGGTTAGGTATAAATACTTATATTATCTCAAAAATAGGTAATGATGGTTTTGCTGACTTTATTAAAGATAAATTAAAAAGTTTTGGTGTAAAAATAGATAAATTAGTTGTAGAAAGCAATCAATGCACTGGTGTAACTGTAAGTTTATCATATGCGGAGGATAAATATCAGTTTTCATCTGTTAAGTTATTAGAGGAGTTTAGGATAAATGATATTGTATTTAAGGATATTAAAAATGTAGGTCATGTACATTTTTCTTCATATTATATAATGACTGGTTTACATAATAATTATTTGAAAATTATTAAGAATATCAAAAGTTATTATGGTAATGTAACTTTTTCTATGGATACCAATGATGATCCTAAAAATAAATGGGGAAAGGAAATTTATAATATTTTAAATAATATCGATATTTTTTTTGTAAATAAAAAAGAAGCGTTAATGATTACAAAAAAATCTAAGGTAGAAGATGCTCTTAATAAATTGGGCAAAGAAGTAAAGATAGTTATTATTAAATTAGGTAGTAACGGATATATTGCTAAGGATGGTAATGATATTTATAAAGGGGAATCATTGAGTGTAAATTATAAAGATAGCACAGCTGCAGGTGATAATTTTGATGCAGGATTTATTTATGGATTTGTTAATAATTTAGAAGTAAAAAAGAGTTTAAATATTGCTAACATATGTGGTGCTAAAAGCGTGGAGTATATTGGTGGTGTAGGGGGAAAGCAAAAGTTTGTCAAAGTTAAAAAATTAATTGGAAAGGTTATATAAAATGATAGATGCTCATACTCATCCTGTATTGATTAAAAAATATATCAAAAAACATAATTTGACTAAAAATGTAAGAGAAGGATTTAATTTACAAAATGCACTTGAACCGATAGAAACATTTTATTATCAAATGGACAATGCAGGAATAGAAAGATCAATTCTTTTACCAATAGATACAAAAAAAACATTTGGATACAGGATTTTTGATAATGAAATAATTGCTGAAATATGTAGAGAAAATGATAGATTCATCGGTTTTGCAAGCTTGGATCCTAATTCTGAGGACTGCCTGGATAATTATGAAAAAGCATTTCATGATTTGAATCTTAAAGGTTTAAAGCTTGATCCCAGCATACAATATTTTTATCCTAATGATTTTTGTAATAAAAGTTTAATAGAGATTTATAAAAAGTGCGAGAAGGAAAATATTCCAATTACTTTTCATAGCGGACTTAGCTTTATTAAAGAGTCAGTAATGAAATATTCATACCCGCTTCTATTTGAGGAGGTAGCACAAAGATTTCCAAAATTAAATATTATAATTGCTCATTTTGGCTGGCCCTGGGTGTTGGAAACTACTGCACTTTCCATAAAATACAGCAATATATTTATAGATACATCCTGTCTATATGCGGAAAAACCTAAAGATTTTATAAATTATGTTTTTAATGGTCAGATAAGAGAGGGCTTTATAGAAAATTCCCTGCGTTATAAAGTTATTTTTGGTTCCAATCATCCAAGAATTGAAATTTTAAAAATGGTAGAAGCAATGAGAAGTTTAAAATTATTAGATAAAACTTTTGATTTAATTTTTGATAAAAATATAAGGAATATTTTAGAAATTTGAGAGGTGGCAAGGTGAAGATAGCAGTAGAGAAATTTGGCATACAAACAAAGAAAGAAGGAGAATCAATTAACATAACTGAGAATGTTAGAAAATTTGTGAAAGCTAATTCTTTTAAACGTGGATTAGTTATAATTATGATAATGCATACAAGTGCAGCAGTTACAATTAATGAAGGTACTCCATGTGTTGGAGATGATATGATAGAAAGTATGAAAAGAGTTTTACCTGAATCTGAGCATTACCACCATGCAAGATACCTGCCTGGTGATGGAAGAATGGGCATAAATGCTGCTAGCCATATACAGGCAAGCTTAATTGGAAATCATGCACTTATAGCTATTAAAGATGGAGAACTTTTAATTAGCTCTCACCAAAATGTCTATATTGTGGAATTTGATGGACCGCGTTTTAGGGATTACGTAATAGAAATAATAGGAGAATAAAATGGATAACAACAATTACTACACTTATGAAGAAATAATGAATCAAACAGATACTCTGGAGCTGGTGTATAAAGATATTTTAAATGGAGTCGTTGATTTGAGTTTTTTAGGTAATTCTTATGATGAGATAATATTATTTGGATGTGGAACGGATTACAATCTTTGTCAATCTGCATCCTTTTTTACCAAGTCTTTACTGGATGATAGAGGCTGCATAGCTTTACCTACTTCCGAATTATTAATAAATACAGGGACTTATGTTAAGAAAAATAGGAAATATTTAATAATTGGGTTTTCAAGATCGGGAGAAACAACTGAGTCAATAAATGTTGTAGAAAAATTGAAGGGTAGGAGTAATGTTACTGTTTTCATTTTTTCTGCAATAAAGAATAGCACTATTATAAATCTTACAGATAAATATTTTATCTGCAGGGGTGCTGCTGAAAAAAGTATTGCAATGACAAAAGCATATACAAGTTTCTTGTTTGCTTATTGCTTGATGTTGGTTAAGTTTTTAGATAATAAAGAGATGTTAGGTGAATTCAAATATTTAATAAAATATTTAAAAGAGAATATTAGTAAATTATTTGAGGATACGCAAAATTATTTAGATAAAAATGATTTTAATTCTTACTTTGTTTTAGGAAGTGGGTTTAATTATGGCATAGCTGTGGAAGCGGATTTAAAGATGAAGGAAATGTCTCAAACTCCTTCATATTCTTATCATTTACATGAGTTTAATCATGGACCCAAGACTTTGACAGGCAAGGGAGATTTATGCTTAATTTTAACTTTGAGCAAAAATATGATTAGTATTGAAAAAATTATAAAGGAAATTATAAGTTTAGGGCCAAAGATTTTAATAGTAGATAGTAAAGATATTAGTAAAATTAAAAATGAGAATGTTAATTATTTGCTCAGTGCCTCTGACTTTAAGTTTGGTTTTATAAAATCTTTTATAAATATTCCTGTGTTTCAAATCTTAGCTTACATAAAAGCTATTAGAAAGAATGCAAATCCAGATGAACCAAGAAATCTTAATTTCACAACAAAGATATGAATAAAAAATTTAATTATGAAAAGAGTTTCTGTCTCAAATTTGATACCTAAACTTAGAATCAAATTAAATTATGTCTGATGAAATAAAACAGAAGGGGTATTAATGAAAAGATTTGATGTTTACAAAGAAATTCACGATCAGCCATTGACATGGGAGCTGATAATAGAAGAATTTGAAAAGAATAAAGGTAAAATAAGAGAGTTTTTAAGTGAAAGTGATAGTTTTATCTTTACTGGCTGCGGCTCAGGTTATAATGCTTCAGTTTATTCAAAAAATTTAAGTGAATATTTTTTAGAAAAATACTGTTTTGATTATCAGGCCTCAGAGATAAAATTTTTCAGTGAAAATATTTATAAAAAGGGTGCTTTAAAAAAACCTGTAACTTTCTTATTTTCCAGATCTGGTGATACTACAGAAACTGTAGATGCTTTAAAGAAGATAAGCAGCAGCGGACTTTCTAAGTCTTTTGGAATTACTTGTAATGAGGATAGTTATTTATACAAGAATAGTGATTTTTCTTTTTCTTTAAGTAAAGCCAGCGAGAAAGCAGTAGTAACTACAAAGTCCTTTACTTCAATGGCTATTCTACCACTTCTGATTTTTAGTAGTCTGTCAGAAGATAATGGTTGTTATAACGAATTAAAAAAGTTACCAGATTTTGGTCGAAAAATAATAAATAAATATGAAAATATGGGCAAAGTTCTTGGGCAAAATGAGGATATAAAAAAATTTTTTATTTTATCGAATATCCCTAATTTTGGTCTTGCCCGGGAAGTTAAATTAAAGATACTGGAGATGACGCTTAGCTGGGCAGATTGTTTTAATACTCTTGATTTTAGGCATGGACCTCGTGCTGTTGTTGATAGAAATTCTTTAATAATAATTTTTTTATCTGATAAAGCTGTCAGCTATGAACTAAACCTCGCCAGGGAATTAAAAGAAATGGGTGCAAAATTACTGGTATTTGGTGATATTGTACCCAAAGAATTTTATAATCTTACAGATGATATTATTGAGATAGGTGAGAAAATTAGTGAATGGTTAAGGGGAGTATTATTTTTGCCAGTTATACATTTTTTAGCATACTATAAAGCGGTGAAAAAAAGATTAAACCCAGACAAACCTAAAAATCTGACATATTTTGTAGAGATAAAGTAGAATTCCTTGCTTAATAAACCTGTTGCCTATGTAAAAATCTAAACGAAAGCTATACTTGATGGAACAAAGGGGATAAACTTAAAACCAGGAGTTTGGCATTGGATACCATATCCTGTTTCCAATCAGACTCATTTTATACTGGTTCTAAGGGAAGGTACGGATAAGGATGATTTAGAGATTATGGACCTGAACAAGAAGTTTGATTTATCAATTAAATTTGTTTTAGAGAAATAAAAAAATATATGACAAAAAAGGAAAGAGTACTGGCAGCAATTGATTTTAAGGAAGTAGATAAAATTCCAACTACATATAGAGCATCAAAATATCTTTCTGAGTCTTTAATGAAATATTTTAAAATTAAAGACCCTGGCAATTTTGGAAAAAATTATAAAGAATTGTTGGACAAAATAGGAGCTGATTTCTGGTCTTCAGGTTCAAAGGTTGATAGATTCTCAACATTTATTCCAAAATATAAAGGACCATTACCCAAGCCCCCATATGTAGATGATGGAACAATGTTTTATTCATTAGGAATTAAATCTAAAATTGGGAAAATGAATAAATATAATATTGAGTATCCGAATGTTGGGATTGACCCTCCCCTGGCAAATATTGATTCGCCAGGGGAAATAAAAGGATTTTTAACTTCAAAGTTAGAATTATTTGATTTTAATTCAATGAAAAATAAATGTGGCATTGAAGATTTAAAATATGAAAATATTAAGGATAGTAATGAGGATATAATTTGTATGGGCACCCTCAGTAGTATATTTATGATATGTTGCTACTTAAGGGGAATGGAGAATTTTCTAATAGATTTGGTATATAATACAAAAGCTGCTGAGGCTATAATAGATGAAGTTGGTGAATTTTGCATTGAATTTAACAGACAAGAGCTTTTAGGATTTGGAGAAAATGCGGAATATTATGGTACGTGGGATGATGTGGCAGGGCAGGATGGCATGATGTTTTCCCCACAGTTATTTAAAAAATATTTTTTACCTATATATAAAAAATTAATTGAAAATGTAAAAAAATACAATCTCTTTTTTGGATGGCACTGCTGCGGCAGCGTTCATGATGTTCTGCCTTCAATGATAGATGCAGGTATAGATGTTTTTGATGTAGTTCAAACTTCAGCAAAAGATATGGAATTAGAAAAAGTATATAAATTGTATGGTAAAAAAGTTTGTTTGCATGGCGGAATGGATGTTCAGAAGTTGCTAGTAGAAAAAAAACCAGAAGAAATTAAAGAAGAGGTTAAAAAAGTTATAGATTTATGGGGTAATAGAGGGGGGATAATATTAGCTCCTTCTCATGAAACTCTACCTGATACGCCTGTTGAGAATATTTTAGCTATCTATGAAGCAATTAATAAAGTTTAAAAATGTGTGGAACCTATGTTTTTATCTTTAAATAAGCTTGACCCATAGATAAGAATATCTGCACCACATTCCACTGCTTTTTTAGAAGTATTCTCATCTATTGCGCCATCTACAGAGATTGATATATTAAGATTATTTTCAACAATCATCTTTTTGGTTTCTTTTATTTTTTTTAAAGAAGCACTAATAAATTTTTGTTTACCAAAGCCAGGATAAACAGTCATTATAATAATATTATCGATTAGTGGTAGGTAGTTTTTTATATAATCAATTTTTATATCAGGGTCTATTGCTATAGAAGATAGGGTATTTTTAGCTTTGATATATCTAAGTTCCCTACTTACTTTTTTGCATGTTTGAGGGTGTATGGTTATTATATTGCAACCTGCTTCAATAAACATATCTATAAAAATTTCAGGATTTTCTATTTCAAGATGAGCATTAAAAGGAAGTGCTGTTAACTTTCTTAGAGATTTTATAATTTCTGCATTAAAAGCAAAGTTTCTTACAAAATGACCATCTAAGATATCGAAGTGGAAACCATCGAATTTCTCTCTTTCTAAACTTTTGATAATTTTCTCATAATCCGATGCATCTGCTGAAAGAAGTGATGCATATTTTTTGGCCACTTTTCTCCTTACGTGGTGATTATTAAATATTGTTTTCAATTTAAGATAGCATATAGGCTATTTTTAGTAAATATTGTTTTTAATAGTTACGTGTTCTATTAAAAGCAAATTGCTTCTTAATAAAATGTAATTTTGTGCAATACAATAACATTTTCTCAAATAATTGTAAAATAAACTAGCTGAAAGTCAATATAATAAAGAACTGCCAAGAAAACCCCGATGCTTGCGCTGGGGATGAATTGGCAAAAAACCACTTGAGATTCAATGAATGTTTTAGTAAACTATATAATAGTTGACTGCTCTGGTCTAAGTACCAAAAAAGTCCTACCGTAGGGCATACGGGAAGTAACGCTTGTGGAGATATGAGTAGCCATTAGGCACTCAGCCCAAGAAAAAGAATGTTTAGATAACTAAGCAGAAGCCACAAGGCTTGCCCTGTGGAGCGTCACAAAGAGGTATTCTATCATTATCAGAGTAAATAAATACAAATTTAGGTGAAAAAGGAATTTTAAATGGATAAGAAAGATTATCGTATAAAAAAGGCTTATGAGTTAGGTGTTAAATACGAATCAGAGTATAGAGGCTGTTGTCAGTGTACGCTGGGAGCATTGCAGGATGCTTTTGATAAAAAGGATGACGCTGTATTTAAAGCATCGACAGGACTTGCAACTGGTACAGGTTTAATAGGAAGTGCAGGGTGCGGAGGATACTCAGGAGGGGTTTTATTTATTGGTCAATTTATTGGAAGGAAGAGGGAAAATTTTAAAGAATCATCTTCAAGTACTGGAATTTTTAAAATTATTGGAGAATTTCACGACAGGTTTATTGAAGAATATGGCTCAATAATTTGCTCAGATATTCAAAAAAAGATTTTTGGCCGTTCTTTTAATCTTTTGGATAAAGACGACTGGGTTTTATTTGAAAAAATGGGTGGACACAGAGATAAATGCCCGGTAGTAGTAGGGAAAGCTGCAGTATGG
>JACKQG010005093.1_pt1 | contig 14752 bp, 7 predicted proteins | sample 8237621 | NCBI WGS metagenome assembly JACKQG01 (sample SAMN15677084, study PRJNA649215) | marine metagenome | biome: marine; feature: Black Sea; material: saline water; isolation source: suspended particulate matter (SPM) from the Black Sea western gyre | collected 2013-06-09/2013-06-10 | depth... | reverse complement strand
ATCGGCATGCGGGTAACTTTTAGAAAATATGTATCGAATACATAAGGCATTTTCAATCGCCATCATCTTTACTTTGGCCTCGTGCTGCCACGCTCAATGGGTGTTACCTGGAATGCCCCATGTCAATACGACCCGTTTGGTCACCTTTGACAACGGCAGCTACGGGGACTTGAATGTCTTTACCGCCTCCGAGAACGTGCGTTTTTCTCAGTCGCCAGGGGTGACTTGGGGAGAGGTTCGGATCGTAGATTCCGAAGGCATGGCTGTTGCTACGGATGACTTTGGCAATTATCCAGACAACGTGATTGACCTGGGGACTTTGTCGCCCGGGTATTATGAAATCTGGAAGTCAACATTGTTGTCGGGACAGGATATGGGTCGATTTATTGTTACGGTTGATCCGAGTGGTGTCTATTCTGGGGACGATACGCATATCGGGGTCTGTGGTCTAGGGATGGTAGATGAGGATCGCTTGGCGGATGTCGCTCTGAATGCCAAAATGCAGAAGGTGATTTCTTCATCAGGCGTTCAGAAAGTCCGGTCGTTTTTCCATGTGCAGGTTTACAATGAAAGCGACGGTACGATCTATTGGGATCGGTATGATCGGCATTTTGATTTTTATGATGCAATTGGAGTCAAGAGCATCGCGGTCCTTTCTGGGTATCTGCGGCAAGACATGGATTATACTGGATACAAGGATTTTTACATTCCGGATGACATGACCAACATGTTCAACTTTTGCAGAGAGTTTTCCAGTCGTTATTCAGATCGCCTGTATGGTGTGGAGTTGCGTAACGAACTAGGCAGTGTGACGGGCAATATGAACCGTCCCGGACATGAAGCTGCGAGTTACTTGAAGATAATGATGGCTGGATTCAATGATGCCCCGTCGTTGCTTCGCTCCTATGCTTCCACGATGCGCATCGAATTTAATGAACACCCAGAGAATATGGGGGGAGCGGTTGATTTTACCAAAAACTTGCTGGTGGATAACAAAGTCGTGCGCTACGCGGATTTTCATAATTTTCACATTTATGAGATAGAAGGCGATCGTGGCGTGCTGGAGGAGTTGAGTGCTTTCTATCAAACTACAGGGTTGAATTATCTGCCAGTGGTTTTGACGGAAGCAGGATTACCCGGAGAGTTAAATGACAGCTTCATTCGCAACCATGATGAGGATTTATACGGTCGTCATATGATCCGCCAATATGCGGAAGTGCTTTCGACTGGTGTATCGGAGGTGTATCACTGGACGCTGAGCCAATATGATAACAATAATGGCAATCGGTGGGGACTCATTAATTATTTTGATGACGGAGCCGGCGGTGAATTCATCTATCCAGCCGCTCGCTATTCAGCGTTTGCCACTCTGGTGCGTTGTTTCGGAAAAGGGCAGTATATCGGAACGGCTGATTATGGTGACGATGTCGTGGCGCATGTCTTCGATAACGGGGCGGAGGGAAGTGTTAATCGCACCATGGTACTCTGGAAAAAAAGCCCAAGCGTCACGAATGTTTCAATCGGCTGTTCGGGAGCAACTGCGCTGGTGGTGAATCAGTTCGGTAAGGAAACCCCGGTTAATGTTGAGAATGGAAACATCACGGTGAGCGTTGGAGAGAACCCGATCTTTATACTGATCGAGGGTGTGAACGATGCCCATCCACCACTGGAGCAGTTGTTTGAAACGCAGGGCGATCCTGGTTACGCTGTGGGTAATCGTATCATGGATTTGACCGATGTCTCTGGGGCTGAATTAAAGCACGAAAGAAACTTTTACCACGATGCCGGGGCGGTTGTTTCCGGAACCTTGCGTATATACAATACACTAGGCTGGACGGTGAACGACAAGACACTGCAGTTGGTTAGTGAGCATGATGGATGGGTTCCGACTTTTTCCGGTATTACGCCGCCCACAGACACGATATCATTTGGCAGTATTCCCGCCTATGGCTTTAAAGACGTAGATATTCAGATTGCGTGTCCGGATAGCAACTGGATCGCAACGAACAAGAACTACGAAAACCTGATTAAGGTCTATTACGAAGGTGTCGCGGGCGCAGAAGATGGCTTTGGCTCGCACCTGCGTATTCCCTTAAAGCTCAATGTGGCCGAGCGTATCGAGCAGACCAGTGCTTCGCTGGTCGATCTCGCGCGGGTGGTCAATGTGAATCAGCCCGCGGGAGTTACTGTCAGTAAGGCTGGTGGAAAAATCACTATCACGGCCACGAATATTACCGAGCCTGCTACATTGAAGCTAGCTTTGGCCAATGGGGTGTTCCGCAACCTTTCTCGCTACGATGCGGTTCAGATTGATGCGAAACTTACGCAGCTCTCAGGAGGAGAGGTGCTGATCGATTCATATCTCCAAGAAGCAGCCGCTCCTGGGGAGGAGTGGTACTACGCACCATTTATCACATTGGACTCTGGCAAGCGGCTCTCTGCTCCTGATGTGAATAGCGAAACATCGATCCATTTTCTATTAGAGAATATGGGGGTGAGCGATCGGTCGCGGGATGACAATGCGATGAATCTGGCAAATTGCTTAGTTTTTTTGATTATCGAATTTTCCGACGATATGACATTGGAAATACTGGATGTTGCCGGATGCTCTTATGATAGCTCGCCTCCAACGCTGAAGGAAGATTCATTTTTACAGCTTCATCTCTTGCGCCAGCAGATTGATTTCATCGCAAGGCAGGGAAGCGTTTACTCGGTGGAGTATACCACTGATTTACTCGCAAGCACTTGGCAGGTTCTGGTGGACAGCCTCCCTGGTTCGGGAGAGCAGATCACACTGGATATTCCCGAGAGCGATCGGGGCTTTTTCCGGCTCAAAGATCTGACGGCGGGCAGTAATGACATGACGGTCTTGATCGATCACGTCTTTGATGAAGGCAGCGGCAGCCTAAACGGCACCTTGGTAGATGGAGGCACCCTGCAGACAGGGAGCCTGGCCTGGATAACTGAGAACAATACGGAGATCACCGCCAATGGGGACATCAACGTTACGGATAGTCAGGCCGCGTATATTGATCTAGGCACAGCCATTAGTGCTGGTGGCGAAGACGATTTGTATCAGTTGGATATCGTCGTCGATAACACCACTGGGGCTACGTTGAACCAAATGATTATGGGCGGATTTTGGGATGCTATTTCGCCCAGCGTTACGCTCAGCCATGACGGTAACCGCGGGACAGCATGGTGGTTCTGGCGCGGGACTGGCGCGTTCCAAGGCAATACCGGGGTTAACTACACACAAGGGGATGTCTGTGTTAATACCTTTTCGACCACCGGAGGCTATGAGACGGTGAGTGCAGTTCTCGACCTTACCCAGTATGATGGGATCAACGAGTTTGGGTCGGTTACTTTATATTGGGGCGATTCGGAAAACCGCATTTTGCTAGGGAGTGCGCCGCTTTCGGGGGATGAGTCATTTAAAACGGTGGGGTTCAGCACAAAGTTCGGCACCGCCACTCATGCTGTAACAGGGACGATTCAAAGCCTGAAATTATCAAAGCTTTCTACAGTGGAGTAGAGGGGGATAGTACACCTTGTGCTGGGGCATTATGCTTCTTCTTTAAACGCGTTCTGATACTTGTAGAAGTGAATGTCGTCTGCGTAACTGGAGGGGCTTCCTGCGCGATCGATCTGGCCTTTGCCTTTGACGGCTTCTTTGGTGCCATCTAATTGTGGATCGACATAGCGTGAGAACCACTGCATCAACCTCGTTTGCAGCGCTTGGATGTTGGGTGCGTATGCTTCATCGTCGATTCGGTTTTCGAGTTCATCCGGATCGTTTTTTAGATCATAGAATTCGTGCGGTCCGTCCGGGTGGCGATGGACTAATTTATGGCCAGCCGTACGGATCATTCTGACGGGGCCGTATTCATCATAGATGACTACATCCTGATCCACTGGTGGTGCTTCCCCTTTGAGATAGTTGGCGAAACTGCGCCCGGGAAGATTTTCTTCGCGGTTGGGGATGTCGGCTAGGTCGAGTAATGTCGGAAACACATCGTAATGGCTGAGCATCGATTCGCATAGGGAGTTCTGCGGCACTGTTCCAGGCCATGAGACGATGACAGGCACTTTAACCGAGGTGTCCCACATGTTTTGTGGATAGGTCGCGTTGCCTTTACCCCAGACGCCGTGATGCCCCATGTTCATCCCATTGTCGCTGGTGAAAATGACGAGGGTATTTTCCCGCAGACCTTGCGCTTCAAGCTGGTCGAGGAGGATTCCGATTCCTCGGTCCATCGCGGTGATCGCGGTATAATACCCTTGCAGCAGTTCTTTGCGCCGTTTGCCAGTTCCAGCGGGGGCGGTGTCGATTTGGAGCGGGTTGACTGGCAGGTCTGGAGTCGCGGTGAAGTCGCAGTCGTTGTATAGGTCCCAGATACTAGCAGGGTGATCCTCTTTATCCCATGGGCTGTGTGGCGCGGTGTAGTGCACACTGAGGCAGAATTTTTTATCTTTGTGCTGATTCAAGAAATCGACGGCGTTGTCTGTGATGACATCGGTGATGTAGCGATTTTTGGTTTCGAGTTTTCCATCTTCAAAGAGTTGGTAGTCGGTATAGCTGCCACCGCCAAAAGCATGCGCTTTCCAGAAGCTGTGGCTTTTTTGTGGAGCGCCGTTATCGCCCAGATGCCATTTTCCCGATAGGCCGCAGGTGTAGCCGTCTTGAGCTAAATAATCGGTAAAACCTTTGATGCCCTGGAGGTATTCTATGGGGCGATCTTTTCCCCTGTATTGCCCGTCAGGATCATCAATATTGCCCAGTTTGAGCCAATCGTGCACGCCGTGCTGAGAAGGGATGCGACCGGTCAGCAAAGAGGCTCGCGCGGGTGAGCAGACCGGGGAAACGCAGAAAAAGTTTTCGAAGCGTGTACCAGAGGCGGCCAGTCGGTCGAGGTTGGGAGTGAGCACATCGCTATTCCCTGCACACGCGAGGGACCAATGGCCCATATCGTCCGCCATGATCATTAAAATATTGGGTTTCATGACCACTCTCCTATTTTAAGAACCGCAGCGTTTGAGGATTCAGAGTTCATTAATGCGCAGAAAAGATAGTCCGCCTTGCCGTTTTTCATTAGGATTTGAGGGCGTTCGAAGCGTTGAACTTCACCGCCGAAATAGACCGTCGATTGTTCGTAGCCGAGTTGCGGTTCCGACCATTGGATGCCATCTTCTGAGCGGAGGTAGAGGCCTACATGCGGGTGAATGACGCCCATATCGCGCATCAGCATGTGGAAGCAACCCTGCTCGAACCACACGTAAGCATCCTCGACTTGGGCATCAATGGATGAAAAATCGACCACCGGGTTCATTTCGTAGCGATTGTAGGGTCCCTCTAGTTTTTCGGCGACAGCGAGGCCCATCTTGCGTAAGTCGTCGTTATGGCGATCCCACGCCTTGTAGTAGAGCCAGAGTTTTCCATCTGGGTGCTGCAGTAGAGCAGGGTTGGTGGTCAAGTAGCTATCCCAGTCTGAAGGATTCTTGCTGACGTCCAGCAGCGGCGCTTCATCGCTGATCCGAGTCCAGGGGCCTTCCGGCGAGTCGGCGACGGCCAATCCAATTCGCTGGGTGGAGGCGTGGTGCGCATGGTTCTTTTCCGCCTCGGCTAGATTGTTGCCAATGTAAAAAAGGGCATAGCGCTCGCCAACCTTTTGAATGGTTGGATTGTGGATTGTATCTGCATCCCAGAAATCTCCACCGCGTCCGCTCAGGACAGTTCCCGTTACGGTATATGGCTCTTCTGGAGAGTCGGCCACGGCGTGGGCGATTTCGGAGCTTCGTAACCAGTCGCCGAATGTATCGCGCCAGCGGGAGAATAGGACATGTACCCGTCCATCGGCGTCGTAAATCGGGGAGCAACACCAGACATGCCAGCCTGGGCAGTCGAGTATTTGGGCGACAGGTTGGAGTGAGTCGCAAAAAGGGGAATGAGTTGAGTCTGTCATTATATTCTCTATATCTGAGATTATTATATGACAATTCGTGCTCTAATTACAGGTTGATACGCGCAAAGTATGTCGTAATTTCAACAGTCAATTAATGGTGAAACCGAATATGATTTATTAGAGGCTGGAATGGGGCGACGAGAGACTTTGCTTGCGATAGTCCGAGGGGGTGGTCTCCAGCTTCCGGCGAAATGCGGCGTGCAGATTGCGTCGATCACCGAATCCAGAGCGCTCTGCAATGTCGTCGATTTTCAGGTCAGTTGCCTCAAGGAGACGGCAGGCCAGATTGAGTCGTCGTTGCAGGATTTCACACGCCGGGGTGTGTCCTAGATTTTTATTGAACAATTGCCGCAGGCCGGTTTCGGACATCGCGGCTGCACTGGCCACATCGGCTACAGATATGATAAGGTGGAAGTGTTCCTTGATGTAACAGAGTGCTTTCAACAGGCCGGGGTGGGCGATCGCATAGGTGTCGGTGCTTTTGCGAGCAATGACCTCTGTTTCGGGTGGAATCAGAATCGGGGCGCTTGGTGCATCTTCTCCGTCTAACAGGCGATCTAAAAGGGCGGCAGCCTCGTAGCCGACTTTAATCAGGTTGTTTTCAATACTCGAAAGTGAAACCTTAAGTGTTTCGCAAATTAACTCATCGTTATTTGCTCCGAGTATGCTGACATCCTCGGGCACGCGAAGGCCTGCGGAAAGTGCAGCATCTAGGATCTCGGCAGCAAATATGTCCTCAAAGGCAAACACTGCAGCTGGCAGGTCCGCTTTTTTGATTTGTGCCACTAGCTGTTCGCAGTGGGCTGACCACTGCAGGGACTTGGCGGGGGGGCGAATGTTAAGCATACGGCAATCGAGTACGTCACATTCTTCTTTAAATCCCTGTCGTCGTAGATCATTTTTCTTTGAGAGATGCGGGCAATAATAGAGCATCGTACGAAACCCGAGTGAGTGAAAATACCGTGCGGCTATGCGTCCAGTGGCTTTTCGATCATTACTGACGCTCGGCCCCAGGGGGGTGGGGGTGACTGAAACGACCGTACCGGAGAAGTCCTTCAAGAATTCTTCGATGATTGGAACTCCCCGGTGGGTGATGATGCCGGACCCTGTCCAGCCCCTTGGGATACTGCCTCCATATTCAATCGAGGCATTTAGATGCCAGCCTGCCTCGCGGGCAAACGTCGCAACGCCCAGGTGGAGTTTTGGGTGCTTCCAATTGAGGGCAAGTAGTACGTTTTTCTGTTGTTTAATCATCAATGAAATTCCGACACGTGGAATGGTTCAGTATGGATCCTTTGCGGCATGATTCAATCGGATAATGTCGAAATCATGACATGTATTGTTAGAAGCTGCATATACCAATTTCAGCAAGTGGTTTATTATGTGAACATGTTAAATCACTGTGGATATTTTTATGATACCTAATAAAACCGCACAGAGCATGGGGCCGCCATGGATCGGTGCTGCGTATTATCCCGAACTATGGCCCGAGGATGCGTTTGAAGCGGATCTGCAGCGAATCAAGGCTGCCGGACTGAATGCAGTACGTATCGCTGAGTTTGCATGGGGCTTGATGGAGCCGAAAGAAGGCTGCTTTGATTTTAAGTGGTTGCATCGTGTGATTCGCCGACTTGAAGAGGCGGGGATCGCAGTGGTTCTGGGAACCCCTTCAGCCGCTCCGCCAGCATGGCTCAATGTTGATCATCCGGAAGTGATGACACTCACCGATGACGGCCAACGAATCACGCATGGCGGACGCTACCACCTCTGTAAGAGTTCTCCCAAGGCCCGTTTCCATATTAATCGGATCGCCGAGAAAATGGCACAGGAGTTTGGTGCATACTCCAATTTGGTTGCATGGCAGGTGGATAACGAGTTAGAGCCGTTTCCATGTTACTGCGATAGTTGCCGCAAGGAGTTTCATGGTTTCCTCGAGCAGAAATATGGTTCACTGGAAGTATTGAATCGACGCTGGAATACGAACTTTTGGAGTCAGAAATATCGTTCCTTCTCTGATATTCCGCTCCCGAATCCGCAGCGTGTGCGACCACGTCATCACCCATCCCTGATCTACAACTACAAGCTGTTTCAAAGTGCGATGCATTGCGAGTTTGCCCACGAGCAGACCGCCTTGATCAAGCAACACAGTTCGGCGCCAGTGACTCATAATGCGCTGTTTAGGGAGCTATCGCGTATGGATAATCATGAGCTCTTTTCAGAAATGGATTTTCATTCCGTGGATATTTATTTTGATGCCGATCATTGCTGGCAATATGCCTATGAGTATGACTGGATGCGTCCGGCATCTGGCGAGTTGCCTTTCTGGCTGATGGAAACTGCATCGAGCTGGAATGGAGGTGTGTTTGCGTTGAATCCATGGATCCATCGTGAAAATGCCTTATACACTAAGATGTGGATGAATTTTGCGATGGGCGGCAACGGTCTCTTCTTTTGGCCGCTACGTATGCAATGGGCTGGGCAAGAGACCTGTCATGGTGCGCTTTTCTATCAAAATGGTACAGCCACGCCTGCACTGACTGAGATACAGAGAGCCTCTGCGGAAATTAAACAGCACGCTGGATGGCTAAACGAAACCGTGACCGAAACCCCAGAGCTGGCTGTTCATCTATATGACCATTCTCGTATGGTATTTGAGGCGGAACCTCAAAAGCAGGGATTTGATGCAATTGAGCAACAATACGAAGTCTATCGTCGACTGATGTGCCAGGGGATTCGCTGCGATTTGGTTGACCCTCGCAATGATATCGCCAGCTACAAGGCCGTATTCACACCGTTCTGTCCTATCTTTCCTGATCATCGCATCGACGAAATGCTCCAGTATGTTCGTCAAGGTGGGACTTGGGTGGTCGGTCCTTTGAGTATGACGCGTACGGAAGACCTAACCGTTTTTCGTGATCGTTTCTTTGGCAGGCTCGAGGATCTGGGCGGTTTCCGAGTAATCCATCATGTGCCATCTGACGATACCGTACGGATGGAACTGGCCGGAGGCGAATCCTCTGCTTGTAATTTGTTCTGCGATAGTTTCGAGGTGGACAGTCCGCACGAAGTCATCGCTCAGTATGTATCGGGCGCCTTGGCTGGGCAGGTAGCTTCGGTTGAAATCGAATTGGGTTTGGGGCGATTGGTTCTGTTGGGAACCTGGCCCGATGAAGCGACACTTGGAACTATTATGAAAAAATATGTTAATCATGGTGATTGTGGGCGTGACTTTATTCGGATTCGACGCGTTGACTGTGACGGCAACCTTCGTGCTGTGATTAAGCTCGATCTTGAGACGTATGATGTGGCCATCGAAATCGGCGATCCTGTCGAAGTGCAAAATTCAAAGGAGGAATTAGTATGAAAAAAAGTCCCTACACACTCTTAGCAATAATGCTTCTCTGCGGATTTAGTGTCGAAAGGGTGGTAGCCTTTTCTTCACCCAAGAAGGCGCTTGAACATGAGCACATCACCATCGAGAAAAACCTGTTAATCAACAGCTCATTTGAGTCGGGCTTTTCTCCGTGGCAACTATGGTATAACGAATTCGGGAGTGCGGCGGATTGTGTTTTGTCTGAGGGTGGAGCATTCCATGGTTCGCGTTACGTCCAAGTGACTTCACGCAAAAATGCCATGACTATGTTGACGAGTAAAGCGGTGCCCTTTATCCCCGGGCAATCCTACACGCTTTCTGCTGCGGTAAAAGGTACACCGGGTAAGAAGCTGGTAATTGAGTTTTATGGCATAGAGGACGTCAATCGTTGGTTTCCTGTGAAACGTGTGCAAAAGACGATCACGCTTACAGACCAGTGGCAGCAGGTTTCGCTGAAGGGCTCACTGCCGAAAACAGAACTCAATCGTTGTTTTGTGGCCTTCAGGCCTGACCGGGACGAGGTGGGTACTTTTTCTGTTGATGCCGTGCAACTATTGCCAGACGAAGATATTGTCGAATCCATTGAAGGACCACAGCCGCACTTCAGTTTTTATTTCGGTGCTGATAGTCATTCTTTATTGAATACGAAAGGAGGCGTTTACCTGTCCTCAGAATCCGTTCCACTGAAGGGATCGGTCTACAATCCAGCAGGTGAATTCCGTGGGGCGCTTGAATGCCAATTGTATGATGTGGATGGTGCCGTTATCTTTTCTGAGCAGCAGCCGATCGTGGCTAATGCTGGAGAACGCGTTGCGTTTGACTGGTCGCTTTCCGGCCAGCCGTTGGGATGGTACCGTGTCGATTTGAAATTATTGGATGATAGTGGATTGGTCCTTGACCGACAGGTGTCGGGATTTGTTCGAATCGAGGAGCGCATGGATTCCGAACCAGAAGACTCGCCCTTTGGCGTGTGCGTGCTCGGCAATCCAGATGTTGAACTCGATCGCGCAGTGGCCATCGGAGTGAAGCATGTGCGAATGCATGATTGCGGATTTTTCTGGAGAAATATTTTCCCGTCGGTGAATGGCCCCGCGAACTGGCGTGCAGATGCAATTGTGAAACGCATGTCTGACGCAGGACTGATCCCATTCCCTTATATTGGTCAAGGGCTCAAACCGGAAGACAGGCGCTCATCGCACAACCCAAATGTCGTCGGAGATCTGCCCGCTTACGAAGCATTCTTCCAGACGTTGACTGCCCATTACCGTGGTGCTATCTCGGCTTACGAGGTGGAAAACGAACCATATTTCCGGATGAACGCGGGGGAATATACCTCCATGCTCAAGGCGGCTTACACTGGCGCAAAAGAAGGAGACCCTGATTGCACTGTGGTGGGGGTTAGCGGAGATCCACAGACGCATGGCGGGTTTGTAAATGAGGTGTTGGAAAAAGGAGGCGTTCAATGGATGGATGCGATGTCCATTCATGTCTATGTTCAACCGGATCCGCCCGAATGGCGTTTGCCCGAGGTTTTAAAAGCTGCTCGTGCGACATTCAATGCTGCTGGAGGCTCGGAGAAAGAAATTTGGCTGACGGAGACTGGGTATAAAGGTTCCGAGCGCGACGAGATTCCTCAGCGTAAGCCAGCCGCTAGAAGTCAGTTCATTAGTTTGAAGCAGTATGCTTCTTATTTGGTGCGGACGCACGTGCTCACTTTGGGGAACGGTATCAATCGCTTGTATTGGTTCTCAATGGGAACTCCAGGGCCGTATGTCTATCCTTGGAGTATGAACGAACCTGACACATTTTACAGCCCAAAGCCCGTAGTTGCTGCCTATGCGGCCATGACCCAGCGACTTGCCACCCTACGGTTTGTGGATAGTCCTGTGAATGGATCCGGTTGTTATGCCTATCGTTTTTCAGGGGAATCCGGCAACGTCGCTGTTATATGGAGCGTTGAGGAGGGGGGCGGATTCCTTCCTGTTACAGCAAAGGGAGCCACGGTGCTTGACCTGTATGGCAACCCGGTCGAGGTGCAGCGCGATGGCGAGATGCTTTTTGTCCCGCTTTCCGAGATGCCGTATTACGTCTGTTCGGATGAACCGGCCGTTCCGCATCAGATCGTTTCGATCGCCGCTCCGGAAGCGTGGGATGTGTCTGAAGCATCGTTGCCATTGACGATTTCGTTTAGCAATCCGTATGAGCGGCACCTCTCAGGGCGTTGGGAGTGGAACCTCCCCCAGGGATGGAACGCCTCCGAGCTTGAACTCTCGCTTGTTCCGGGAGAGACACAAACCCACACGGTCAATGTAATACTCTCGGCAAAAGATAAACAGACACATTTACGCCAAATATTGAGCGGGCGATTAGTCGCTGACGCACAACCGTCGCAAAGTGCATTGATCTTGCTTGATTACATTCTCAAGCCGACTGCGATTGAGCATGATATCTGGTTTGAAGCTGAAGCACCAGATTATGCGAATTTTGATGTCCATCCCGAATTCGTTACTGTCGCCTTCGGTGGTGGGGTGGTGAAGTTGGATACCACATCTCCGCCGGTCGGCACGGATGGGTTTATGCTGGGATATAATGTGAGGGTAGAACAGGCTGGTGAATACGAGGTCTATGTCGCATCGCTCGCAGCCGGACAGAGTTGGAGTAGTCCGATTGACTGGCGGATCGGCGATGTTCCATTCCAGCGGGTAGTGACGGAGTCACGCGGGTTCAACTCTTATTCCTATGACCCGATGCGCCCGAATGCTCAATTTCACTTCTTTAAATTGGGTGAGGTTCGACTTTCTGCGGGGAGTCAGCCACTGGAACTTAAAATCAGTGGCAAGCGTAAAATGGATAGCAAGTTTGTGATGCAGCTGGATGCCGTTTGCTTGAAGAAGAAATAGAAATATTATAATGAATTTACAAGTAATAGACTGGGCGATCATTGCCGCATTTTTTCTGCTTCTGGTGTGGATTTCGGTTTCTACCAATCGGTTGACGAAATCCGTTTCTGGATTTCTATCTTCTGAGCGTTGTGCGGGGCGCTATTTGTTGACGATGTCGCAGGGCATGGCTTTTTGTGCTGCGATCGGTATGGTGGCTCAATTTGAAGGTGTCTACCGAAACGGCCTAGGGAACAGCTGGTGGGGTTTGATGTTTATGCCAATCGGCATGATTATTTCTATGTCTGGGTGGGTGACCTACCGCTACCGGCAGACGCGTGCGCTCACTATGGCGCAGTTTATGGAAATGCGCTACAGCCGAAAGTTTCGCGTCTTTACTGGTTTAATGGCCTTCTTTTCCGGTTTGTTGAATTGCGCGATTTTCCCGATGGTGACCGCCAATTTTCTGATCTATTTTCTTGGACTACACGAGTCGTATCAGTGGTTGGGGATTCACTGGTCGACCTACCATTTACTGATGTTAATGATGGTCGGTACTGCTGTGGTATTGGCTATATCGGGCGGTCAAGTTACGATCATGGTCACTGACTTTTTCCAGGGGGTCATTGCCAATGTCGCTTGTTTGGGTGTGATCTTTTTCGTAATCTATAAATTCGGATGGAAGACGATTATGGACACGTTGGAGGCTTCTGGATCGGTGGATGTCTCTGCCCCCGTGGAACTAATTGAAGGCTTTTCGCGAACACCAGGCGTCTCGATGCTCGAACCGTTTTCACAAACAAGCCTGCCTGACTTTGGTGTCGCATTTTTCATCATGATGATTTTGCAACGCATTATGCAGACTGGGGTTTGGCAGGGCGGGGCGGGCTACCTGACTGCTGCGCGTAGCCCCCATGAAGGTAAGATGGGCAATATCATGGGTGGATGGCGTTGGTTGGTCATCGCTATGACGATTACGGCGCTGCCAATCGCCGCTTATGTATTGGTTTGGAATCCCGCTTTTGCAGCAGATCTGGTACCAGTGCGTGAAGCCATTGCTGGGATTCAGGATCCTCGGCTACAGTCTCAAATGTTTGTTCCGATTGTGACTGCGCATATTTTACCGGTTGGCTTGCTCGGGCTCTTCGCCATTTTTATGATCGGTGCCGCAGTTTCAACCGACGATTCCGCTTATCATTCATGGGGCGGAACCTTCCTTCAAGATGTGGTGATGCCATTTCGCAAGGAACCATTTACGCCGGAACAGCATCTTAAATGGCTTCGTTGGAGTATAGCTGGCATTGGAGCATTCGCCTTACTCTTTAGTTCTATCTGGCAGCTAAAAGACTATATTCTTATGTGGTTCCAGATCACCAGTTCCATCTATGTCGGCGGTGCCGGTTGTGCGATTGTCGGAGGGTTATACTGGAAACGTGGTACTGTACAAGGTGCATGGGCTGGTATGCTGACCGGTAGTGGTCTATCGGTGGGTGGTATTATTCTAAAGCAGTTGGTGCCTGACCTCTCCATCGCTGGGCTTACCGTCAACGGGCTGCATATGGCTACCTTTTCCATCCTGGTTTCCATTGTCTGCTATGTGCTGGTTTCACTCCTAACGAGTAAGGGGTCATTCAATCTGGATAAACTGCTCCATCGTCGTAAATACGCCATTGAGGGAGAGCATGTGATTCGCAATGAAAAGCGTTCGCGAATTGCACGGACCCTTGGTGTCACCGATGAGTTTTCAAGCTTCGATAAAGTGGTTTACTATGGTATGACGTTATGGACTGTTCTCTGGAGCGCCATCTTTATAGTTGGTACCGTTTATAACCTGATCTATGAAGTCTCTTCGACTTCATGGAAAGAATGGTGGGGGATCCACCTTGGCATTCTGTTGGGAGCTACGGTGATTTTTACTGTCTGGTTTACGCTTGGGGGTATTCGCGACGTATTCCGCCTGTTTAAGGATTTGAAGAAGCCCTCCCGCGATACGGATGATGATGGCTGGGTATAGTTCCCAATGCTCATACTATGGGGCGCTAAAAAGATGACATGGGAGTAGTTGCTAGACGCAAGAAATGGGCGAATTGCTGGGACTCGGTGCGCTATTGCTCCGAGCGCTGCCGACGGAGGCGGTCGACGGTATGAGCGAAGGCGTGCACTGTGTTTGGTTCTAGCGCGACCTGCGCGTTTTCGGGTAGTGCAAAAAATTGTCTGTAAATTCAGTCGAGCCTAGGATCGTAACGAAACCGACATTCTAAATGGCCTTCAAGTGCAAAGCAGAGCAGGGGAGTGCGATTTACCATCCCGTGCTTATACCACGGCGGGTAGGACATTGGCAGGGTCGGGTGCTGGTTCGGCACAAGGACATAGGTAACAGTTAACACAAGGACATCGGTAACACATAAATGGCGCTTATGCCATGGAACCAAACCGATGTAATGACCGAAAAAGAACGCTTTGTAACACTTGCCCGGACGGGTCGCTTCACTATCACCGAGCTGTGCTGTGACTTTGGAATAAGTCGCAAGACTGGG
>JACKQG010005092.1_pt1 | contig 14754 bp, 12 predicted proteins | sample 8237621 | NCBI WGS metagenome assembly JACKQG01 (sample SAMN15677084, study PRJNA649215) | marine metagenome | biome: marine; feature: Black Sea; material: saline water; isolation source: suspended particulate matter (SPM) from the Black Sea western gyre | collected 2013-06-09/2013-06-10 | depth... | reverse complement strand
GGGCCTGCCCGCCCCCCTCCGGCGCCGCCGGCCCCCCCCGCGCCGAGGCCGCCGAGTGGCCGGGCGCCGCCGCCGCCTCCCGCACCGGCGGCCCCCGGGCGAGGCCCCCCGGCGGCCGCTCCCTGGTCGCCTACACCGCCCACGGCGAGAAGCAGACCCGCCTCGAAGGCCGCCGGCCCGAGCACCAGGTCGACGTCTACGCCCAGGTCTACGACGCCGACGGCGAGGCCGCCGGCGAGCGCTTCCTGTTCAACCGCGAGACCGACGGCGAGCAGACCCTGCAGGTCGGCCTCAACGCCCGCCACGCCGTCTGGTCCGGCCTGGACCAGGTCGCTCTGGCCTGGCACGGCCGCATCGGCGAGGACGCCCGCGGCGTCGGCCTGAGCTTCCTGGCTCCGGAGTCGCTGGACCCGGCCGCGCCGCCCTTCATCGCGCCGCTGGCCGCCTGCCAGGGCGTGACCCTCGCCGACCTCGACGCCCAGCTCGCGCCGCCGGAGTGGGACGTCAACTGGGTCGACGACTCGCACGCCCCGAACCCCGGCCCGCAGGGTCCGGACTTCGGCTTCACGGCCTTCACCTCGACCGGCTGGAACCCGCCGGACCCGGACTTGGCCGTCGGCATGAACCACATCGTCGCGGTGGTCAACGTCGACATGCTGATCTTCGACAAGCTCGGCAACCAGACCTACAGCACCGCGCTCGAGCCCTTCTTCAACACCTCGGGCTTCGTCTTCGACCCGGTCGCGCTCTTCGACGAGCACAGCGGCCGCTACATCGTCGGCGCGGTCGAGCACCTCGGCAACACCGACCGCTACCACATCGCGGTGTCGACCTCGGGCGACCCCTCGAGCGGCTCGTTCCACAAGTACGCCTTCGACGTCAACTCGATCTGCGACTTCATCGACTTCCCGAACCTCGGGGTCGGCTCGGACGCCATCTACCTGGTCGCCGACTGCTTCGGCAGCGGCCGCAACTACGTCCACATCATGGAGAAGGGCCCGATGCTCTCGGGCGGGACGCCGTTCAAGACCAGCTACCTGAACGAGAACGCCATCGTCTCCACCGGCGCGACCCACAACTACGACGGCGGCGGCGTCGGCTACGCGGCCAGCACATACGCCCGGGGAACGCCGTACATCCGCCTCTACGGCTTCGAGAACACCCTGGCGCCGACCAAGAGCTCCTTCGACCTCAACGTCGGCAGCTTCTCAAGCCCGCCGGACGCCGAGCAGCTCGGCACCTCGAACCGCGCCGACACCATCGACCACCGGATCAAGAACGGCGTGGTCCGCAACGGCCACATGTGGCTGGTCCACTCGGTGGCCGGCAACGACGGCGCCGCCAAGTCGCGCTGGTACCACATCGACCTGCGCGGCTGGCCGACCGGCGCGCTGAACCCGGTCCTGGTCGAGTCCGGCGACGTCGACGAGGGCTTCAATGTCGACACCTGGTTCGGCGACATCAACGTCGACGCCAGCGGCAACATGGCGATCGCCGTCAACCGCTCGTCCTCGAGCGAGTACATCGGCATCTACCGCAGCTTCCGCATGGCCACCGACCCGGCCGGCACCGTGCGGCCGGGGGTCGAGATGCAGACCAGCACCTCGCCCGAGGGCGGCAGCCGCTGGGGCGACTACTCCGGCCTGGAAGAGGATCCGGCGCAGCCGGGCAGCTTCTGGAACCACCACGAGTACCGCACCTCGAGCTGGCGGACCTGGATCGGCCACTTCGAGCTGGACCTCGGCCTGCGGCTGACCGCCACGCCGCTGGTGCGCGGAACCACCGCCACGCTCACCGGGAGCAACGCCAACGACGGCGAGAAGGTGTGGTTCCTCTACAGCCTCGCCGGCCAGGGCTCGGGCCCGTGCCCGCCGCAGCTCGGCGGCCTGTGCCTCGACATCATCAACCCGATCACCATCGTCGGTTCGTCGATCTCGAGCGGCGGCGCCGCGACCTACCTGGTGTCGATCCCGCCCGGCGCGCCGCTGATCCCGGTGTGGATGCAGGCGGTCGTGCAGCGGGGCATCGGCAACGTCGACTCGATCAAGTCGAACGTCCACGCCACTTCGATTCAGTAGTCGGGTTCAGGGTGGATTCTTCGGGCGGTATCCTTCGGGGTGCCGCCCGCTCTGCTTGGTCTTGCTTCGCGGGTCGCGGAGCCGACCCGCAGGCTCAGACCGAGCGAAGCGCTCTCACGCCGCCTGCGGGTCGCTCCGCGACCCGCGAAGCCAGACCAAGCAGAGCGGGCTCCAGCCGCCAGATTGAAGGGGGGGATTGAGGGGTTCTCTGGATCGAGATGGGAGTCGCTCCGGCGATTCTGGGAGTTGGCAGGAGGGGATCTTTCCTTGGTGCGGCCGGATGATTTTGTCGTCCTGCCGCCCGCGGCCGTTGTGGTTGGCCTCCTGTAAATTGGCGTCCAATGCGTCGAGGACCCCGGCACTCCTTTTCAATCGGAACCACGGCCCTTTCTGCTCTTTTCTTGTCAGGCTGTTCCAATCCTGATGGCCAGAGGTTCATCGCCTCGGGCAACGGTCCGTCTCAGAACACAGTAGAGGGGCGGCTTAACCGTGAGACGGATGAAGCCTCGGTTTTGAGAATGGCGACCTCCTCAATTGAAGCAGTGCTTTCTCAGCGCGAGGTCGGTTGGGAAGGGACTCAATACTCTCTGTCGTCCTTTTCTCATCCGCGAGATTTCAAGGACAAGGTAGGCGACCACTTGTCTTCGAAGAAGCGGAGCCTCCCCGTTGTGGGCTCGAACGAAGTACCTACAAGCCCGATTCTCGAGGGCAGGGCCTTCCTTCTCCTCGGACCGATCACCGAACAGGGTGGAATTACGACCGTCGCAATTTCCTTCTATGCCGGAACCGAGGCAGGGACCTCATGGGAAGCTAAATATCAGAGGGGTGATGATGGCCTCTTTGAAATGATCGGTTTCGAGATCGTATCCATTTCGTGATGTCCCGCTGGCCAGCTTTGGTCCATTCGGCGAACTGCCCCTCTTCTACCTGACCCGCTGTCCTGTGCCCGCGAAGCTCGCAGGGCAGGACCATTGCCTTACAGGGTCTCTCCGAGATATGGAATGGCACACCAGGCGCAGTAGAGCATGAGGCAAGAATGGAAGATGAAGTTCGCCCTCCACGATGGGCGGCGCCAGGCGATCCAACCGACAAGCAGCGTGAGCACTAGACCGGCGACGGCCTGGGACGCCAAACACGTCGTGGTTCCGCGCCCCTGGAATTGGATGCCAGGCTCCCATCCGAGCACGAGGAACAGCGGGACCAGGCCGATGAGCAGATACACCAGGATCGGCGTGCGCCTGGGGATGCCGGTCTCGGACCGGCGCAGGTGCCTCAGCCAGAACCAGGTCAAGATCGCTGGAGGAAGAGCGAATGCGGGAAAGGCGAACTCAGAAACCACGCTGCCCATTCCCGCCGCTTGCAACCAACTCAACAGGACCAGGCCAGGGACCCAGGAGAACACCAAACATGGAGAAGTCGGCGAGGGATTCCAGTCGGAAGCGGACTGGTACGCCACCAAGCCGACCAGGACGGAACTGACGAGGGTCATGAGGCCTGCCCCCCCCACCCTCCGGTCCCCGTTTCCGATTGATGAGCGACTACCACGCCAAGCCCGCTCTGTTCCGTTCCCCGATCACCCCCTCAGCCCCCTCCAACGAGGGGAAACGGCCGCCGCCGCCAGGGTCGCGCAGCGACCCGCGCGCGGCGTGAGAGCGCTTCGCTCGGTCAGAGCGCGCGGGTCGCTGCGCGACCCGCACACGACCATCATTCCCAGTACCCACCGGGACGATAGGTCGCGAAGTACCACAGGTGCCCCTCGGGGTCCCGGACCATGTACCCCCGCGAGCCGTGGTCCTCGTCATTGAGCTCCTGGACGACCTCGGCGCCGGAGGCGACCGCGTGGTCGTGGTGGGCGTCGGGATCGGCGACCTGGACGGAGAGGGCCTGGGTGGTGCCGCCGAGCGCCTGCGGGCTGAGCCGGCCCTGGTCCGGGCGGGCGGAGCTCACCATGACGACGCCGGGGCCGTAGCTGAGCTCGGAGTGGAGGATGGTGCCGTCGGGGCCGGGCACGATCAGGCGCTGGGTGAAGCCGAAGACCCGGCACAGCCATTCGATGGCCGCCGGCGCGTCGTCGTAGGAGAGGCTCGGGTAGATGCCGGTGGAGGATTCCATGCGGTCGCGGAGGCTTTATTCCGGCTCCTCGGATTTCCAGCGGACGGTGTAGAAGGGCTGGTCGAGGGTCAGGCGGCAGAGCACGACGTCCACCGGCTCGCCGCCGACGGCCTGGGACACGTGGCGCGCCAGACCGTGCGTGTAGCGGACCGCTCCGTCGGCCTCGCCGTCGGCCTCGATGGCGGCGATCGAGTCCTGGTTGTCGTTGCACAGTCGCAGCGTCAGCCGACCGTCGACGCGGTCGATCTGCTCGGGCAGGTCGGAGGCGAAGTTGTAATTGGCGGCGATCATGGCCTCGAAGGCCTTCTGCGCCGTGGCGGCGTCCACCGCGTCGCTGCGGAACATCGTCGCGGCGCCGAGCGGTGTGTCCTGGCGGAGCTCGGTTCCCCAGCCGCCGCCGCAGGCGGAGAGCGTCAGGATCAGCAGGAGAGGGACAGGGTGGGCGAAGCGCATGCTGGATTCAGGGCGGGAGGATTCGAGCCGGATCTCAGAGCAGGAAGTAGAGGAGGAGGAGGATCGCGGCGAGGAGGAGAATGCCCCAGACGAGGACTCCCTTGTCTTCATTCATGAGTGGACTCCTGGGCTAGGCGCGCGAGGTGAATCGGCGCGGGTTCGGTGACCGGCCGGCGCACCGCGGGGCGCTGCCGCCGGCTCACAGCTGGTAGATCTGGATCAGGTTGACGCAGGTGTCCTCGAAGACCGCGAGGGTGACCGGCCCCATCTCGGCCGGCGGGCCGCGGAAGACCACTCCGGCGACCAGGACGCTGTTGAGCTTGATGTGCATGGCGTGGGGGCTCCGTTTCAGCCTGGGCTGGGTGGTGCGGACATCCTAGCAGTCCGGAGCGGAGCGATAATTCTTGCCACGGCGGGAGCCAGCCCCGGGCCGCGGCCCCGCCCGCGCGGCCTACTTGTCCTTCTTGGCCACCGCGGCGAAGGCCAGCAGCAGGCCGACCGCGATCCCGATCAGCCAGGTCAGCAGCAGCAGCAACGCCCGCGGCATCGTGACCGTGATGAAGAGGATCTTGGTGTCCACCGCCGTCGTGTTCTGCATGACGAGGATGACGACGAGCACCGCGAGGACGGCGGCGGTGATGAGCTTGAGCTTCTTCATGGTCTGGACCTCTCTTCAAGCGGCGTGATAGCCCGGGGTCGCGGGAGCGCGACGCCCAGGTCCGGATCGAGCCGGGTCACGAGCTCGCCAAAATCCCGGCGCACATCCTCGGTGTGGGATGGCCGGCCGATGACCTCGTGCTTCATCCGGGGTGCGACGGCTCAGCCCTCCGGCGCCGCCTCGGATCCCGCAGCGGATCCCGCAGCGGATCCCGGCGCGGGGGCCGGCGCGGCCTCCGCCGCCGGCGGCTCGCCGCCGTGCTCGGCCCAGGCGCGGGCTTCGGCCTCGCTGGCCAGGAACCAGCGGTCCTGCCAGCCGTCGCCGGCGCGCTCCTGGACCACCCACATGGTCTCGTAGGCGAAGGTGGTGCCGGCCTTGAGGCCGCGGGCCACGGCCTCCTTGCGGTTGAGCAGACGACGTTCGGTGCGGAATGCGCTCATCACCGCACCAGTATGGCCTCGGCGCCCTGCGCCGGGAACACGACCCGGCCGCCGAAGATCGTCATCTCGACCTCGATGGCGTCGAACTCCGCCACCGGCGCGGTCATCGGGTCGCCCGACAGCAGCACCAGGTCGGCGCGCTTGCCGACGGCGATCGAGCCGAGGTCGGCCTCGCGGAAGGCGGCGAAGGCCGGCCACAGCGTCAGGTGGAGCAGGGCCTCCTCACGGTCCATGCGCTGCTCGGGGTGCCAGCCGCCGGCCGGGGCGCCGTCGGCGTCCACCCGGGCGACGGCGGCGCGGAAGGCGGCCAGCGGGTCCAGGCGCTCCACCGGGGCGTCGGAGCCGCCGCACACGATCACGCCGCTGTCGAGCAGCCAGCGCCAGGCGTACGCGCCGCGAACGCGCTCCGGCCCGAGCCGCTCCTCGGCCCACGGCATGTCGCTGGTCTGGTGCTGGGCCTGCATGGCCGGGATCACGCCCAGACGGGCGAAGCGCTCCGCGTCGGCGCGCCGCAGCACCTGGGCGTGCTCGACGCGCAGGCGGGGGTCCTGCACCGGCACCGCCTCGAGCGCCGCCTCGTAGGCGTCGAGCACCAGGGTGTTGCCGCGGTCGCCGATGGCGTGGACGCCGACCTGGAAGCCGGCCCGCAGCGCCGCCTCGGTGATCTCCTGGATCCGCTCGCCGGGCGTGATCACCAGGCCGCGGTTGCCGGGCTCGTCCGAGTAGTCCTCGTGCAGCGCCGCGCCGCGCGAGCCGAGCGCGCCGTCGACGTAGAGCTTGACCGAGCGGACGGCGATGCGACCGTCGCCGTCGAGATCCGCGGCCGGCCCGCGCGCGAACCAGTCCGCCAGCAAAGCGGCGTCCGAGCCGTTCAGCATGACGTGCCAGCGCAGCGCGAAGCGGCCGCGCGCGGCCAGCCCGGAGAGGGCGTCGATGGTCTCCTGGCCGACCCCGGCGTCGTGGAAGCTGGTGATGCCGCGGCGGTGCAGCTCCTGGATCGCCCGAGAGGCCCAGCGCACCGTGGCGCCCGCGTCGGGTGGCGGAACGGCGCGCTGGACCAGGCTCTCGGCGGTGTCCACGAAGACGCCGCTGGGCTCACCGTCGGCGCCGCGCAGGATCCGGCCGCCGGGCGGGTCGGGGGTCATGCGGGTGACGCCCGCGGCCTTCATCGCCGCGGCGTTGGCGAGCAGGGCGTGGCCGTCCACCCGCGTCAGCACCGCCGGCCGGTCGGGCAGCGCCGCGCTCAGGGCTTGGTGGCTCGGGAAGGCGGTGTCGGCCCAATCGTTCTGGTCCCAGCCGCGGCCGAGCAGCCAGGCGTCCGGCGGAAGCTGGGCGGCGCCGGCGACCGCCCGCGCCACCACCTCCTCGTAGCTGGCGGTGCCCACCAGGTCGACCCGCTCCAGCGCCGCGCCGATGCCCAGCAGGTGGGCGTGGCCGTCGGCGAGGCCGGGCAGCAAGGTCCGGCCCGCCAGGTCGATCCGGCGGGTACCCGGCCCGATGTAGGCCTCCAGGCCGTCCTCGTCGCCGCAATAGACGAAGCGGCCCCCCCGGATCGCCAGGGCCTGGACCCGCGGCTGGCCTGCCTCGGCGGTGTGGATCGGGCCGCCCCAGAGGACCAGGTCAGCCGGCTCCTGCGGCTCGGGAGCGGTGCAGGCGGCGAGGGAGGCCGCGAACGGCAGCAGCATGGACCGGAACATGCGGCCAGGATAGCCCGACGGCAGTTACCGCTTCGAAACGTCGGCGTTTCCCGGATCCTAGTTTAACCTGGCATGGCACTTGTAGCGCAGGGGCAACGTCCCTCCGCGGAGAACGACCATGACTGCGATCCTGACTCTTGCCCTCTGCCTGCTCCCGGCCCAGCAGGCTCCTCCCGTCCGTCCCACCGAGACCGTCGACATCTCGGGCGGTTCGGGCTACGGCCAGCTCGCCGTCGCGTCCGGCGGCGAATACTCGGGGGTGATGTGGCTGTCCGACCACCTGAACGCCGGCCGCTTCGGCGTCTACGTCAGCCCGGCGGGCGGCCGCGGGGTCGGCTTCGGCAGCCCGGTGCGGATCGACGCCGATCCCAACGACGCTCAGGCACAGCTCCGTCCGGATTCGCTCCAGGTCGCCGGCCGCGGCATCTACGCCCTGTGGATCGACCTGCGGGACCAGAACCCGGGCTCCTCGGGGATCGAGTCGGACCTGTGGTTCGCCTCCAGCCACGACGCCGGCGCGAGCTGGCGGCCGGAGCGCTGGCTCGACAAGGGCCACCCGGCCGGCTTCGGCCAGGTCGCGGAGTTCCGCTTCGCCGCCGACGACCACGGCTCCGCCGACCCCGGCGACGACCTTCTGGCGATCGCCCTGGTCTCGATCCACCCCTCCGGGCAGGGCTCGGCGGTGCGCTTCCTGCGCTCGAACGACGGCGGGACGAGCTGGTCAGCCCCGCTGGACCTCTCCGCTCGGGGCGGCCCGGATCTCCGGATGAGCCTCGACGGCCCCCACGTCCACCTGGCCTGGAGCGAGTGGCGCGGCAACAGCCCCGAGGTCTTCTACCAGCGGAGCGACGACGGCGGCCGGCATTGGCTGCCCCAACCGCTGGGCCTCACGCCGGGGCAGACGGACGTGATCCCTGGCGCGCTTGCCCTGGACGGCAGCGGCCCGACCGTCGCGGTGGCCTGGACCGAGCGCACCGGGGGCGGCTTCTCCCCGGCCCTGTCGGCGCGGCTCTCCGGCGACGGCGGCCGCCACTTCGGGCCGCGGCAGGTGATCGGCAACTACCCGCTCGGCTCGGCCTCGGTGCGCGACCCGGACCTGATCGTCCATCGCGGCACGGTGGTCGCGACCTGGGCCGACAACCGCGCCTCCACCGGGCGAGACAATTACCAGGCCTTCGTCGCCGCCACCCGCGACCTGGGCCACACCTGGTTCGAGACCCTGATCTCGACAGCCGGCGAGGGGCGCGCGCCGCGCTTCGCCGACGCCGGCCCCGATGCCGGACACCTGGTCCTGGCCTACACCACCGACCAGGTCCAGGGCCAGGTCGAGTGCGCCACCTCGCGCGACGGCGGCCTGCATTGGACCCCGGGCTTCCAGGTCAGCGGGCGGCCGGACCTCGTGCTCGAGTCGCGCGTCGCCTGGAACGAGCGCTACGACAACGCCGTGGTGGCCTGGCTGGGCATCAACTCGATCCAACGCATCCACAGCTACGCCGGCGGCTTCCGGCCGCAGTGCGTGCGCTCGGGCGGCTTCTTCTACCCTGGCGGAATTGCCTGGTTCGAGGTCGAGGGCTTTCCGGTGGCGGACGAGGGCGCGCTGTTCGGCGTCCTGGTCTCCGGCGGCGAGGGCGACTGGCGCTACAACAGCAAGGCCCGGGACACCGGCCTGATGGGGGACGGCGTGCTCGCCGCCTCGCTCGGCATGATCCCCGGGCAGCTCAGCGGCACCATCCGCCCCGGCGGCATCGGCCAGACCGCGGCGATGACGATCCCGGCGTCGATGCCCTCCGGCAAGACGCTCTACTACGCCGCCATGGCCCTGCGGCTGCCGAGCGCCTCAGCCGCGATGACCGACGTGGGATCCTTGACCCTGAACTGACCCCTGAGGCGGGATCGCGGTCTAGACTGGAGCGTCATGCTCCTCGCCGCGATCCCGCTCCTTCTTGCGCCGCAGGGGGCGGTGCGGGTGGCGCCGCAGCCGCTGCCCGAGCCGCTCCGCTACCTCGAGTCCTCGAACGGCCTGGGCAATCCGCAGATGGACGGCGGCCCGACCGAGGTCGAGATGGGCGACGTCAACGGCGACGGCTTCCCCGACCTCCTGACCATCGGCGACCACGGCTCGCCCTACATCAACACCCAGATGCACGGCGTCACGGTGTGGTTCGGGGACGGCGCCGGCAACTGGTCGGTGTTCCAGAACGGCAACTTCGGCTACGGCGGCATCGCCCTAGGCGACGCGAACAACGACGGCCTCATGGACGTCGGCTACGGCATGCACCACAACTACTCGAGCACCGACTTCGGCGACCAGCTGCTCGAGGTGGCCCTGGGCGACGGCAGCGGCGCCGCATGGCTGCCCTGGGACGACGACCTGGCGACCGCCGGCGAGACCTGGGGCCTGGCCGGCACCGACTTCGCCGACGTCGACTCGGACGGCGACCTCGACATCGGCTCCGTCGGCTTCGGCTCGAGCTCCGGCGTGCAGGTCTACTTGAACAACCTCGACGGCACCTGGACCCACAGCTTCGGCTTCCTCGGCGGCAATTCCGAGAACGACTTCGTCTTCGGCGACATCAACGGCGACGGCCACGCCGACATCGCCTTCGGCCACGCCTCGAGCACCACCTACCTCGGCGACGGCCAGGGCGGCTTCTCCAGCGGCGACGCCAACCTGCCGCCGCTGGCCAATTTCGGCCGCCGCGGCGTCGGACTGGGCGACGTCGACGGCGACGGCCTGCTCGACCTCAGCTTCGTCACCAGCGCCGGCGGCATCGAGGTGTGGCTGCGGACCGCCGCCGGCGGCTGGGCGCAGCTCGGCGGCCTGCCAGCGAGCGGCGACTGGCAGAAGACCCAGCTCGCCGACATGGACCTCGACGGCTACGCCGACCTGGTGGTGGCCGGCCGCGGCCGGGTGGCGGTGGCGCTCAGCGACGGAGCCGGCGGCTTCCTCGGCGAGACCATGTTCGTCACGCCGCAGAACGGCGACATGGCGTTCCTGCGCGCCGGCGGCGACGCCGACCGCAACGGCCGCCCCGACCTCCACCTGGTGGCCGACGAGGGCGGCATCTTCAACAGCCGCAACCACCTGCGCTTCTTCCGCGAAGCCTCGACGCCGCACACCCTGCGCGCCACCCAGACCCGCCCCGGCCCGAACGCGACCCTGCGCGCCGGCCAGGCGAGCTTCATCGACTGGGTCAGCGAGGTCCCCGGCGGCGGCCCCAGCAGCGTCGAGCTCGAGCTCTCGACCAGCGGGCCGGCCGGGCCGTGGACGCCGGTGGCCAGCGGCCTGCCGGACAACGGCCGCTACCAGTGGGCGGTGCCGGCGACGCCCTCCAGCGACTGCCGCCTGCGGCTGACGGTCGACGACGGCTCCGGCACCAGCAGCCGGGTCGGCGCGCCCTTCTGCATCCTCTGATCGCCTTCAGCCGCCGCCCGCGTCGAAGCAGCGCGCCAGGAACTGCCGGAGCACGGCCGTCTGCGGCGCCGCCAGCCGCTGGCCGAGGCGGGAGGCGGCCCAAACCGCCAGCACCATCCCCAAGCATGCGGCGCCGAGCCACAGTCCCCACGGGGATTCCCCGAGGCCGAGCTGGACCATGCCGAAGGTCAGCAGGAACATCGCGGCGGTGGCGAAGGCCAAGGTGGAGAAGGCCACCAGGGTCCAGACCGCCGGGTTGGGACCGATCAGTCCGCGGATCAGAGCGCCGCCGTCGTCGCGCTCGCTGATCTCCAAGGTCAGGGCCGGCGACCACAGGTGCTGCTCGCTGCGGTGGACGCGCAGGTCCACGTGCCCTTGCAGCTCCGCCACCAGGCCGCGGCAGGGGCAGCCCGGCTCCGCCAGGGCCTCCCGCAGGCGGGCGATGGCGGCGGCCGCCGCGATCGGCAGCTCGAACTCGAAGCGCGGGCGGAGGTGGTGGACGGGCATCCGGACGGCGGGTCTGCCGCCGAGCTTATCCGGTCGCGGCGGCGGCCTCGCCGGCGCAGAATCCCCGGATGGTGGACCGCCCTCCTCCGCCCTGGGCCTGGCTGGTGCTCGCCGCCGGCGCGCTGGCCACGGCGTGGGGCAGCCCCATCATCCTGTTCGCCGAGGAGGCCGAGCCGCTGGTCAAGGCGGCCTGGCGGACCGGGCTGGCGACCCTGGTGCTGCTGCCCTTCTCGGCGCGCTCGCTGGGCCCGGCGTGGCGAGGGCTCCCGGCCGCCGACCGCTGGCTGATGGCCGGCGCCGGCGCCGCCCTGGCGCTGCACTTCGCCACCTGGATCGCGTCCTTCGAATTCACCTCGGTGGCGTCGAGCCTGGTGCTGGTCAGCACCGCGCCGCTGTGGACGGCGCTGCTGTCGCCCTGGCTGACCGGAGACCGGGTCCGGGCGCGGCAGATGGTCGGGATCGCGCTGGCGCTGGTCGGTGTGTCGGTCATCGGCGCCGGAGACTTCCGCGTCGGCGGCGAGGCCTGGAAGGGCGACCTCCTGGCGACCGCCGGCGGCGCCGCAGCGGCGGTCTACCTCATGCTCAGCCGGCGGCTGCAGCGGCGTCTGCCGGCGCTGGCCTTCCTCAGCCTCTGCTACGGCGGCGCCGCCTGCTGGCTGCTGCTCGGCTGCCTCCTGCTCGGCCTGCCCCTCGCCGGCTTCGGCCGGCAGACGACGCTGGCCCTGGTCGGCGTGGCCCTGGTGCAGCAGCTCCTCGGCCACTCCGGCTACAACCTGGCGCTGCGGCGGATCCCGGCGCCGACGGTGGCTATCGCCTCGCTCAGCGAACCCGTGATCGGCAGCCTCCTGGCCTTTCTGCTGTTCGCCCAGCGGCCCGGCGCGCCTACCTTGGCCGGCGCTGGCATCATCCTGGCGGGCATCGTGGTCGCCGTGACCGGCCGCCCCGCCTCCTCACGACCGACATGACCAAGCGACTCGAAGTCCACCCCGACATCCGCCAGGCGCGGAGGCTCGACGGCGCCTTCTACCACGAGCCGGAGCTGTACTCCCGAGCGCTGGAGCGCATCTTTGCCCGGTCCTGGCAATGGCTCGGCCCCACCGGCGAGGCCCCGGGGCCGGGCGAGGCCCTCCCCTTCACCTTCCTGGAAGGGTCGCTCGACGAGCCCCTGCTCCTCACCTGGGCCGAGGGCGGGAAGATGAAGCTGCTCTCGAACGCCTGCACCCACCGCGGAATGCTGCTGTGCACGGGCAGCCACAGCCAGCGCCACCTGCGCTGCCCGTACCACGGGCGTCGCTTCCTGCTCGACGGCGCCTTCGTCTCCACGCCCGGCTTCGAGGGCGCGGAAGGCTTCCCCTCTGCCGAGGAGGACCTTCCTCAGCTCGCCCTCGAGGAGCTGGACGGTCACCTCTTCGGCGCGGTCGATCCGGCGGTCGGCTTCAAGGAGACCGCCGGCAGTTTCCGGAGCATCTCCAGCTTCGCCCCCCTGGGGAAGATGCGGGAGAACCACCGCGCGGCGAAGGTCTGCGAGCTGAAGGCGAACTGGGCGCTCTTCGTCGAGGACCACCTGGAGGGCTTCCACGTCCCCGTCGTCCACTCGGAGCCTGGAGGGCCGGCCAACCACGCCGCCAACCGCACCGAGCTGTTCCCCTGGTCCGTGCTCTATGTCCGCATCGCCGCGGGCGCCGACCCGGTGTTCTGGCTGCCGGAGAACCACCCCGACTCCGGAAAGCGAGTGGCGGCCTTCCACTGGTGGATCTGGCCGAACCTGATGCTCGACCTCTATCCCTGGGGCTTGTCCCTCATCCGCGTCGATCCGCTCGGCCCCGCCCGGTGCCGCGTCACCTCCCGCAGCTTCTCCGACCGCCCTGAGTCCACCGGCGCCGGCGCCGGGTCGGACCTGCGCGGCGAGGAGCTGGAAGACGAGGAGTTCGTGGAGACGGTCCAGCGCGGCGTCCGGTCGAGGCTGCGCCGATCCGGCCGCTACTCGCCGGCCCACGAGGCTGGCGTGCACGCCTTCCACCGGATGATCGCGGCCGCCATGGCCGGTTCAGCCGAGTAAGGCCGCCGCCTCCTGCCGCAGGTCGTCGAGCGCCACGTCGATGCGCTCGCGGTGGGTGCGGAAGTGCAGCACGCAGATGCGCAGGGCGTAGCGGCCGTGGAGCATGGTGCCGGTCAGGTAGACGTGGCGGCGGCGGTTGACGCGGTCGAGCCATGCGCGGTTCAGGGCGTCGAGCTGGCCGGCGGGGAGACCCTCGGGCGCCAGCCGGAAGGCCAGCAGGGACAGCTCGGGTTCCGCCAGGATCTCGACCGAGGGCGTCTGGCGCAGGACCTCGGTGGCGTGGCGGGCGAGGTCGAGCTTCTCGTCGAGCGCCTGGCGCCAGACCTCGAAGCCGAGCAGCTTGGCCGGCAGCCACACGCGCAGGCCGCGGTTGTCGCGCGACAGCTCGGGGGACAGCTCGCAGTAGTCGACCAGGTCCGGGTCGTCCTGGAACGGCGGCATGTAGTCGGCGGCGGTGGCGTGGGCGCGGCGCAGCGCCCGCGGGTCGCGCACCAGCAGGGAGCCGGTGCCGTAGGGGAGGAACATGCCCTTGTGGGGGTCGAGGCTCAGGGAGTCGGCGCGGCCGATCCCGCGCAGGGCGGCGCGGCCGCGCTCGGTGAGGCAGAAGAAGCCGCCGTAAGCGGCGTCGACGTGCAGCCACAGCGACTCACGCGCGGCGAGATCGGCCAGCTCCGGCAGCGGATCGACGGCGCCGGAGTTGGTGGTGCCGCCGGAGGCCACCAGCAGGAAGGGCGTGAGCTTGGCGGCGCGGTCCTCGGCGATGGCACGCTCAAGCGCCGCCAGGTCGATCCGGAACGAGCGGTCGCTCGGCACCATCCGCACCCGCCCGGGCGGGAAGCCGGCCAGCACCGCCGCCTTGGTCACCGAGTGGTGCACCTGGTCCGAGGCGTAGATGGTGCCGCCGAGGAAGTCCTCGGGCAGCTTCTCGCGCCGGGCGGTGACGATGCCGATGAAGTTGGCCATCGAGCCGCCGGTGGTCAGGACGCCGCCCGAGCCCGCCGGCAGGCCGACGATGTCGCAGAACCATCGGACCACGTTCTGCTCGAGCTGCACCATGCCCGGCGCCGCCAGCCACACGCCGACGTAGCGGTTCACGGCGTCGCCGATGAGGTCCGCCACCGCGGTGTAGAAGATGCCTCCGCCGGGCACGTAGGCCAGGTAGCCGGGGCCGGCGGTGTTGAAGGAATGCGGCCCCGCGCGCTCGAAGACGGTGTCGAGCAGCTCCTCAAAGGCGGCCCCGCGCTCCGGCAGCTCCTCCGCGAGCGAGCGCGCCACCGCCTCGCCGCCCTCCCACTCCGCCGCCGGCTGCCGCGGCAGCGATTCGAGGTAGGGCAG
>JACKQG010005091.1_pt1 | contig 14757 bp, 23 predicted proteins | sample 8237621 | NCBI WGS metagenome assembly JACKQG01 (sample SAMN15677084, study PRJNA649215) | marine metagenome | biome: marine; feature: Black Sea; material: saline water; isolation source: suspended particulate matter (SPM) from the Black Sea western gyre | collected 2013-06-09/2013-06-10 | depth... | reverse complement strand
AATCCCCAATGCAAGATGGAGCAGGTACTTCAGGGTTAACAAATTTGTTTGATTCGATCATAGGCGAAGAAAAATTTGTTGAGAAAAAACTAACAGTGCAAAAAATGGATGAAGTCATAATCAGAAGCAGAGAATCAATGCACTATTATGAGATTTTTAAGAGATTGTTTGGAACTCCAAAAGAGTCCAAATCAGAAGAAAGGTGTCCCTATTGTAAACACGACACAGGAAAATCAAAATTTTGTAGAATGTGCGGAGCCTTTCCCATCTAGTTCTTTTTGTACTTGCGGGGTTTTTTGATGAAAATTTTTCTGCAGCCATTACAACAGAAATAGAATTTCTTCCCATCATGATCATGAATCAATGCCAAGTCTTCATCAAGTTCAATTCCACATACAGGATCTACTGGCATAAATTTTTCACAGTTAATTTCTATTTATAGATTCAGCTAGAGAAAAATCAGAGTCAAAGAATCATAGAGTTTTTTGAGTTTCTGAGATAATTTCAGTCACAGGGGACGAATGATCAAGTTTCACCCTAACCTTACTGGAATTGCACAACGAAGTAATTGATTCAATTTCGCTAGATTTGCCAAAAAATTCTTCTTTTCCAAAACATTTCTCGCAAACAAACCATTCATTGGAAATGTTGCTAAGGGTAGTTGGCTTGTAGGTTATTTTGTACATTGGAGAATGTTCATCATCACAGTTATTCATACTGTCAACTCCAGAGTTTGCGATTTTATTTTATGTGTGACATCAGAAGTGATTTTTAAAATATGTTGGATATCAGAAGGAGTCAAATCACCTCATCTTTGATCAAGTGATTTTTGCACAATAGAGCCAATTTCTTTTGTCAATTTCTTTTGTCAATTTAGAAATTGCCAAATAATCAGAATCTAATTTTTCATCAAAGTGCATGTAAAGAATTTTTAATTTTATAATTAATTAATAAGATCATAATGTCCCAAAAATGGAAATGAAATAGACTTAAGATTGGACAATTTTGAGAATTTTTTTCGGTAATGAACCATAATCAGTGTCAGGTTCTGATACGACATACAAAATATCATCATTGATTATCACACTAATTGCCAGTGCACGTTCACGAGATGCCATTGCAAAGTTAACAGGTCCAAGTTGTTTGTCAAACTCTTTTCTCATTTTAACACGCAATGCAAGCTCCATGAAAATCATTTCGTCATCTTTTTCACTTTCCAAAGGTTCGACATTTTCTTTCATGCCACCAGCAACTAAACGACCACGTTCATTGATTACACCTGCAAATCTAATTTTTGGGTCAATTGTAAATATAGAATCACAGATTTTCAGATAATCATAAATTTTAGCAGACAAATTACTATGTGAACTAAAATTCACTCATTTATTATCTTTGTACAGAATTTTGAGGCTAACAATGAAAAAATCTATGAAGTCAGTTTTTTCACCAATGCAAGAAATTCATCTTCAGACAGCGGAGCAATGTTTAGGATTTCAAGATTTTCAGACACGTGTTCAGGGGATTTCTGACCTACTAGTGGAGCTAAAACACCAGGAGTTGAGCGGATAAATTGCAAAGCACGCAAAGAGGGTTTTAGGTTATCGAATTCAGGCATCACCCCAGGTTGCAGTAATCGTCCTTGCATGAAAGGAACACTAGTAAAAACGCCAATGCCCAAACGCGCTGCGGCCTCTAAAAGAGACACATGTTCAATTCCAAGTGGTTGATTTTTTGCAAGTAGAGCCTGATCATAGTTCATGTTGTAAGGTAATTGAACAAATCTAAAACCATGATCATTTCCAGCAATTTCTTTTGCCATGTTAACAGCATCTTCCAGTGAAAGATATTGAGGATTATCAGGTGCAACTCTGAAGCATTCCCATGTAGCCATGCCATAGAATTTAATTTTTCCTTCTTTTCTTTTTTGCTCATATAATTCAAAAACTAATTTTAAATTTTCTAGAAACTTTTCTTTAGATACATCTTTGATTTGTCCTTCAATTCCATTATGAAGATACATCAAATCAACACATTCAACATTTAGATTTTTTAGGCTTCTATCTAATTGATCTGAAAGGTATGGCACAGTCATGCAATGATATCCAGATGTAACATCACCTTCTTTGATTACGCCTTTTTGAGAATACTCTTCTTTGACATATTCCCAGAAGCCAAGTTCAACATCAGCATCATTTGTAACATAGCCATTTTTTGAACTTAGGAAAATTTGATCACGAGTAATTTTCCCATCATCAATTAATTCAGAGATCGCCTTTCCAACAGAGCGCTCAGCCTTTTGCAAACGATAGTTTATTGCAGTATCTATAACATTGACTCCGGATAAGATGGATTGTTTAACTGCACTAGTAACTAGTTCGTCAGTTTTGGAATCTGCATCTCCCAGATACGTCCCAACTCCGACATTTGAGAGATGGAGATTTTCAAAATTGTTAAAATTATCGTGATTTATGCCTGAATTTTCAGCGAATTTTCTAGTGCCTTCAGAGCTTACACATCCAGAAATCATAATCCCTACAACTCGTCACTAAATTTATGTCTAGGGCATCACAACGGAATTAAAAATCCAATGACAAACAAAGTGCCAGTAATCCTACCAAACATCAAAGTGGAAGACATGTACGGAACAAGATCATTAATCGAATCATAGTTTTTCTGCAAACCAAGACCAGATTTGATCATTAATGGAATGCTAAAAAAACTAATCAAAGATAAAACTGGGAAAAGATTTGTCGAGACGCCAAGAATTATTGCAACGTAAGATATCAGAGGAAAAATCCAGAATAATTTTGAGGCTTTTTGTTTACCAACAACGATTACCAAGGTTTTTCGCCCTTTAGATTTATCCGCATCATGATCAGGAAAAGACGCGATAAAAAGTACCAATGAAGACAGTGATCCGACAACAATTCCCGCAAGAATAGATTCAATAGAAATTTGACCAGACTGAATGAAAAATGCACCAATGACAATCATGCAACCCTTTACAGCAACAAAGAACTCACCTAACCCTGAATCTACAATTTTGGTAGAATAGAAATAGATAGATAAAATTGCAAATCCCAAAATTATTGCTATTGTAATTCCATCAGTAATTACAAAGTATCCCCCAATGATAGTACCCATAATCAAAAATGCAATTCCTGCACGATAAACAGAGGATGGTTTGAGTAATCCTTCAGGCAACACACCAGTGCCACCACTCATTTTTGTTCTTGTTGTTTTAGTATCAATACCTCGTTTGAAATCCCAAAAATCATTTAGTAAATCAACACTCGCGTGAAGTGCCATCACACCTGCAAATGTCAAAACTGCATCAAACACATCCAGGGAAGAATTTTGCCACCAATTTAGTGACAAGGCTACTGAAACTGCAATTACTGATGCCAATAGGAATCGTACACGGATAACACGAAGCCATACGGACAACATACGATATCATTAATTTTTCAGTATAATATTCATGAGTTTAGGAACAAGACGTGTTTATATCGAAATCAAATAAAAATCAAATGTGATTTTAGGAAAAATTTTAGAAAATGACAAAAAAATTGAATTGAAAATAGGGATTCATTGTACAAAATGCGGCAAACAGGTTCCAGGAGGAATAAAAACAGGAGAGAAATTTTCCAAAACGGATGAATTTAAAATAGAGTTAGATGAATTTATGAAAAATTATCTTTGCGGTATTTGCAGAGATAAAAAACGAACTAAAGAATCAAAGAATTAAAGTTCCTCTTCCTCTCCCCATTCTTCTTCAAGATTGGTCTTAGTTTTTCTCAAGAACATGAATACCACAACACCCACCATCAAAATTCCGCCAACTACAATATAGATAATCCATTCAGGTAATTCCAAATCAATGGAGTCAAATACTTTGTCAGGGGCATCGACACTTACTGTGAATGACTCTCTACCTTCTGCATAACCTTCAGCTGTTGCAATTATATCAAATGAAATGTTTGGCCCTTCAAATGCAGTTATACTAACAATCGCACTGCCATCTGAACTTGTTCTTACAACATCAGGAGTTACAGTCACAGTTTCATCAGTGGTTATTTTTATGGATGCACCTGAAACAGAATCTGCATTGTCATCATCTCAAAATTCAAATTCAGATTCAGATTTTTCATTATGCATAAATTCATCAGAGATGGTAGATAACATCTTTACATTATGTACATTTTTGCAGGATGCATCAAATCCACTAAAAACAATAGATGTCAAAAATTTTGTAAAGAAAAATAAATAAATGAATACCCTAAAATAAGATATTCATAAATTTTTGAGCCTAAAAATAGTAATCGTTAAAAGGATGTTATTCCCAATTTTGGAAATGGCAATAGAAATCTATGATGAAAACAAACTAAGAGAACTCCCAGTCGACATGAGATTGTCCACGTGTGAACACATCATAAAAAACGATAGTGATGAATCAAAACGATGGGATGCGATTTGGCTAGTTGGAGAAATTGCTGAAAAAAGAGATGTAGAAGATCCAGTATTTCTGAAAGCAGCCGATTTAATGGAATGGGTACTGAAAAACGATGATAACGGAGTAGTCAAACATGAAGCATGTTATCAAATTGCAGGAAGAAACATGAGGACCAAGATTCCAGTTCTGGTGGAATCAGCACTAAATGACAAAAGTATCCTTACAAAACATGAGGCAATTGAATCCCTTGGATTAATGAGAGCATTCGAAGCAATCGATTTGATCAGAGATGCAGAAATAGATCCAAGTATAGATGTTAGAGAAACAGCCAGATTTGTAATTAAAAGACTGCAAAGATTACAAAATCAAGGCGAATACAAGCCAGCAGACATTCTCTGATCAATCGATCAAAAAGCAAGATGTTCAGATAGTCCGTTTAATGGTGGCATTTTTTTTAACAACACCAACGCAATTTTCATGTCCACAATTACATGGAAACTCCTGGTATGGATTCATGAAAGGCAAATAATTCCAAGTGATTTCTTCATCTTTTTGGATATCCCTCATTGCAACAATCATGGTCGGGTCATCTACTGGAAAATCAACAGTATTGGGAGAACAACTATGATTCATGAATCTAGTGTCATCAACATCCATTTGGAAATAATCATCAATCTGATAGCAATGATCAATCCAGATCTGTTTGTCTTCTGCAGATAGTTTTTCAAATTCAGTCAAGGAAATTTTTTTAATACGATTCTCAGTGGTGGACCAAATTAATTCACCCTTTAAAATGATCTCCCTAGCAAACAGACCGTAGCGATTAATTTTGGAAATATTCCGTTTATCGATTTTTGGATTTAACATTTAGTGTGAAATTGCCAGATGACAATATTAGATTACCTTTTGTTAAAATCATGAATTAAAGGGCTTTTTTGTGCTTGTACAATGCATACAGAATAAGCAGGTATGATGAATACCAACATAGATTGACAGGGTCTGATAAAGAATACCCTGTTGTAACTTCGCTATAATAATACCACGTATCTCCAACGAGATTCAAAATAATTCCAACTACTAGAATTAACCAAGCAGTTCCAATCAAACCTCCTCGGAAAATTTTTGCAGTATGAATGGCAAGACCCAAAGTAACAGATGCTGCAGCGATGAATATTATTCCATAATAGAAATCAAAACTTCCAAAATCTTCAATGATTCCAAAAAGACCATACTCAGTTAGCGTATTATCAGTAACATATGGAGAGATAACGAAATAAACATAACTAATCGTTGCGATTATTGGCATGCCAATGATCAATGCAAAACCACCAATCGAAATTTTAGGTGCAAAGAATTTGAGATTGATTATCAAATAAGCAATAATCAAGGGGTAAAAAACAAAGAAGAAAACATCGGCAATAGAAGGATACGGATCTAAATCTAAAACCTGCTCATAAATGAAATAAGTTAGCTCTGCAAAAAACATCAGCATAAATGCAACTCCAAGCATCACGTATGCTTTTGAATAAACCAAGGTACCAGCATATCGTCTTGAAGTTGAAAATGCAAAAATAGATACAGACACTGGAATAATCATCGAAAATCCATAAATCAATGCATCAGATGATAAGGCATAATGATCTAATTCAGCAAGAAAGTTAACTAAGAAATGAAATCCAAGGACAATTCCAGAGATAACTGCGACGATTCTAAAGTTAATTGGGCTACCTAGTTTTTCGGGTACAACCTCAGAACCTGGATCTTTCATACTCGATGTTATTATTTAGAGGGATAAACCTGTAGATTGTCAGAAAAAAACACACAACAAATTAATTTTTTGAACGAAAAACACTTCAAAATTAAGATCTGATTTGGACTGTTTGCAGGATTGAACTTTCAGATAGCAATGTATTTTTCAATTGAACTTTTACTTCAACGTTATTTTTTATGATATCTACTTTGACATTCTCAAAAATGGCCTCATATTTTTTTACCTTCTTACCATCATGAGCTAATTCAAATCCACTAGATACCAACAAGCCATTGTTAATCAGATAATTTATTTTTCTGTAACCGAATGTTTGTGGAATTTTACATGAATCTAAAATTTTTGCAATGATTAATGGTTCTCCCACCACAGAGCCAAGAATTGCCTTTTTATCTTGATCAGCAAAGGATTCTAAAAATATCCTAGCCAATTCAGAATCTTTCAGTTTAATCCAGTTAGAATCAGTTTGTTTTGATTTTTCAACACTTACAACTTTTTGTAAGAACTTTTGTTCCAATCCATCAGCGCCAGCTCCAAAAAATTCTCTCAACACACTATCAAATTTATGGAAATTTTTAATTGCCTGAACTAGACCGAGACCATGTCTCTCCATTAATCTCTGTTCAATTTTATTCAAAGTATCTTTACCAAGATTTTCCTCAATAGATTTCCTCAAGGATGGAACTAAGAAGACGTCCAGGCCGTTTTCCATATATTGGTATGAGAATTCTTGATAATAAAGAATGTGACATTAATTTTTATGACAAACAGTTACTCGACAAAATTTGATCGATCAGTACATCTAAAATCAATCTAAAGTGATCGACAATATTACAAATTCATGCAAAGTAATTATTTGTACAATGTTGTATGTGTTGAAAATAACATACTAATCCATATGACTAGAAATGCTGTAAAACTAATGTAAAAATGGGCAATTTCAGAACAATGCAAGGAGGAGGTCAATCTTGACTTTACAGGAAAAACAATTATTGAAAAAAACAGATAATGTTTCAATAAGAATTGATTCAGATTTAAGTAGTAAACTTCATGAAAAATGCTTAGAGCAAAAAATTAGTCTCAACACACTCATCAATCACTTACTAGACAAACAAGTGAATTGGCATGAACTAACAACGGAGATGGGATGGATTCCAATGTTCAGATCAACGTTTAGAGAATTATCAGATTTCATACCTAAAGATAAAATGGAAAAAATTGCCGAGACAACTGGAATGTCTGATCTTAAAAACTCATTAAATTATGTTTACGGATATGTAGAACTTGATTCAATTTTGGATTTATTCAAGAAAAGATGTCTTAGTATGAATGTCCAATATAGAGAAATAATAGTAAATGGAAAAAACAAAATTATCATTCAACATGATTTAGGAAAAAATTGGCCATATTTCATTGTAGGTCAAATGAACACACTCCTAAATGAGATAGGTCACAGGATCGTCAATGAGGAATACAACAAACAAGGATTTTCCTTTGAAATTGTCAAAATAGAGGAACTTGGATAAGATAGGAAATCGTACGCAGATTTCCAAATTATCCGAGATACTACTATTAAGGATAATCTCATTTCCAAAAATGGGAATGAATGATTTCTGAGAAGGTTTCCTTTAAAAAATCAAAATACGGATATTATCTAATCATTCTAGCGGCAGCACTATCTGCATTAATTCATGTTATTTCAAAACCCATGCTTGAAAATTCAGAAAATATGCTTGAAATCAATCCAATTGTACTGGCATTTTTGATTTATTTTATTGCAGGTATTTTCTTCACACCAGTTGCAAAAAAAACTCATTCTATTTCCAAATTTGGGAAAAAGGATTGGATGTTCATGGGATTAATAGGAATTGCAGAAGTTTCTGCTCTGATTACATATTTTTACGGATTGTCAACTGCATCAGCAATTAATGCATCAATTTTCAGCAACAGTGAGATAATTTTTGCCCTGGTAATTGCGATGCTGGTGTTCAAGGAAAGACTACGCATCAAAGAATCAATTCCATTTACAATGATAATCATCGGCATGATGGTGATACCCATTGGGAATGATCTTTTCCAAAACAATTTCAGTTTAGGACATATGGTAACAGGGGATTTGTTAATAATTTTATCAGGGGTTTTGTATGCAGTAGACATTACTCTTTGCAAATACATAGGAGACAGATTTGATACAAAAAGAGTCACACAAGTGTTGTCATTTATCTCAGCAGGAGTAGCAGTTTCACTTATTGCAATATTTCAAATTCCAATGAATGTAGATTTGACGCAATTGCCAGGAATAATAACACTATCAATTTTCGGTACAGGGTTATCCACGTTGTTTTTTTTAATGGCATTGAAAATTATCGGTACAGTCAGAACTGTCCTATTGTATTCTACAACAGCAGTGTTTGGAGTAATTTTTTCAGGACTGTTCCTTTCAGAAACAATTACCACCACAGATATTTTCTCGTTAGGCTTAGTATTGGCGGGAATATTTTTGCTTAGAAACAAACTTGCAGGAAAAGAATCAGAAGAAGAAAACTATGTAACAACATCAAATGCCACGCCTAGAAGAAGAACAAGAAAGCAATCAAAACAAATGCCAAAAATACCATATGAAACTAAAATTAAAAACGAAATTGTATCTCAAGGCTGGATTAGTGCAGGTTAGTCATTTCATTAATTGAAAATGAGCGTAACTAAAAAAGAAAACAATAAGAAAAAGAACCAGGTGTGAAGACATATCAGGAAATTCAGGCACAAAATAGACTTAAAATTATATCAAATTTTCAAATGTAGTAATTTGTAGTTATTTGTATACGTTTGAACGATCAGTCTTTTATTGCAAAACTCGATCATTACTAACAAGGGAATTAGTGCAGATACAATGCAATTGGGAACATATCCAGTCGATAAGACAAACTTTGAAGAGGTTCGAGATGCACTAGTTTCATTCGGATTAACGCCAAACCAAAGCAAGGTATTTTTCTATTTAAGAAAAATAGGTGCAAAAACAGCATCAGATATTGCAAAAGCAGTAAACATTCCAAGAAGTGAAACATATCATTTACTTACAGCACTTCAAAACAAAGGAATTGTAGAGGCATCATTTCAACACCCAATTCAATTCACAGCGTTAAGCATCAAAAATGCAGTCAATCTCTTAATCAACACTGAAACTGAACGCCTAAACAAACTCAAAAAGTCAGATCCAGAATTAGAAGAGATGTGGGAAAAATACAGGGCCACATTAAATGAAGAAGAAGAAAGTGAAGAAAAATTCAAAGCATTACAAGGAGGGAATCAGGTTAATAGTAAAATTTTTGATATGATTCTAAACGCCAAAAAAGAATGCAGGGTTTTAGGGTCAGAGAAAGATTTCATCAAATTTTATCATGCAAATTTTCTGGATGCACTGGAAGAACAAAAAATAGATTACAAGTTATTGACATCAATTACTGAAAAATCAAAAGGGATTTTGGACAATATTGATAAAACAAAAATCAAAAAACTAGGTTCTTCAGTAAAAGAAAACTTGTGCTTTTTGATCAAAGATGATGACGAAGTGTTATTCTTTATCAAAAATGAGGGAAATAATAAAGAAATGAGAGCCATATGGACAAATTCGGAAACCATCATCTATTCCAAAGCATTATTGTTTAACAACCTCTGGTCAAAAATAAAATTGGGCGAGGAGTTATTCAATGAGTAGATGTAGTTGTGGGTATTCTACAAAATGTAAAGACGAGTTTTGTCATCATTTGGCAGAATCTTGGAATGATCTAAGAGTAAATCATGAAATTAAATTATTAAACCAATGAATCATCGTCGACTTCAATTGGTTTTCGCCCCATAAAACCAGAGTCTTTTTCATGCCAAAATTTGATTTCAGTTTCACCATATTTCCAGCACAACCAAACTTCTTCTTCAAATCGTTTTGAAGGGAAGTCCAACAGACCTTGCTCTATGCTTTTGACAACAACCCCCGTATTTTCCAATATTTCGACAGATTCATAAAATTTAGTAATTGCAGAGTTTAGGCTTTGTTTAAGATTCACATACGATTCAAAAGAATTTGTAGTGGAGATACTCATCTGTAATTCATGTTCTATTTTCTTAACTTCAGTGTTTTTTGCTAAAGCATACTCAAATTTTTTTATCACATCAGGTAAAACGTCATTTGCCTCATTTATGGTGAAAAAAGAGAACATGCGTACTTCTCAGAAAGAGGGATTAAAAATCTTAGGTGTAAATATTGATTTTTCCCCATAAATTAGAACTAGATTGATCTTGAATTCATTGAATATGTCTTTTAATTTTTAAATCTCAGAATATTCTCAATATTATTTATGACAATCACAGCAACAACTAGTTGGAATACATCTATGAATTTTGCAATCATTGCATCCTTTACTACGGCCACTTTTCACTCTCAACCATTCTTTATCCAATTAGTAGATCACAAAAGCCTAAATTTTATACGAACTTAAGCATATGGTCTATTCAAATTCAGGATGAACCGCAATGAAGAGACTTTTTTCTGAAATTTATCAAAAGCGAGATTGAAAGAACTGAAGAGGTCCTTCCAATCTCATGAAGAATGGAGAATCCGTTCTTCATAATTGCGTTTTGATTACCCGGTTTGGTAATCGCGATTTTTGGAATCACGCAACAAATTACCAGCAAAGGGACGTAAAAACTAGAGGGTTTGCCAGATGCAGATTTATTAAGAAATATTTCAAAGAAAGGGTATGAGTGAAGATCAATTAGAAGAAATAATTTTACAAACAATAAACGGAGCTGTTGCAACAATTCCTGCATATTTGGAAGAAATAAGCCAAAACAAAGAAACACTCAAGGTAGAAAATCCGAAAGAGTTTGTTTATGGAATCGTCATGGGAATGGCACTTGGAATGAGCGGTGCAATTCTTAGTGCACAAAAAGAGATGCCTACAGCTGAAGACCAAATCAAAGTTAGAGACATAGTATACAAACACATTCCAGAAATAAGAGAACGAATTTTCAATTGATAGAATTCAATCAGGAAGAAATAGATTTTCTAAACACACTGGAAGAGGCAAGAATTGCAACATCACATAATGACATCCCACATGTCAAACCAGTTTCATTCGTCAAAATCCACAACAACATAATAATTGCAACAGACTACAATACACGGACATATACAAATATCAAATTTAATCACAATGTTGGAATTGTAATTGACATTTACAAGTCAGGAGAACACAAAGCAATGTGCATTCAAGGTAAAGCAGAAATTATTGGAAATGGAAAAGAATTTCAGGAATTGTACGACGTATTTTTTGAAAAATTTCAATGGGTCAGAAAAGATCCATGGAAAGAAAACGAAGCACCATTTTTGAAAATTATCCCCAACACAAAAATTAGTTGGGGATTACATTAGAAGGTAATTTTTTGCTCAATTTGAGAGAGTAGCGTCTGAACAGAAATAGGTTTTCTTAGAACACAGCGAATCCCCAATTTCAATAATTCTTGTTCTTGGGTAGAACCCATAGAGAGTCCACTGACGATAACAACTTTGGATAGTTCCGAAGGTTTCCGATATTTTAAATCTAAAAGAAAGTCGGCGCCACTGTATTTTGGCATACACATGTCAAGCAAAATCAAATCATACTCCTTGTAAACTGCCAACTCCAATCCAGCTCTGCCATCCAACATACTATCAGAATCATAATTTTTGCTAGATAAAATATCTGCAAATACTCTACTTATTTCAGGAGTATCTTCAATGTGAAGGATTTTCATATTATATGAAATATGCTAGAATTGATAAGAACAAGTTTGCCCATTTGAACAAACTTTAAGATTTGAAATTAAAAATCTCGATCAATAATAAACAAACACCGATACAAAATTATTCTAGATCATCATTTTCTTTAATCATTTTCTTTAATCGTTTTCTTTAATCATTTTACAATCATTAATCCAATTTTGAACATCAGTGATAACACTGGATTGTAATGATTTTGTATGAAACCAACAAAGAACATCATTTGAAAGACATTTCGGACATAGGGTAATCTCTTTTATCGATATAGAGATCTCAGATTGTACAAACGGGTTTTCGTCAAATTGGTATTTCAACAAATATTCCATAATATGATGACATTTATCAAAATGTAATTCAACAAATAGACAACATTTTTTAAGAATTCCCAAAAATGGGATTAGTATATAAGATAATCATATTAAGTATGAGGATATGAATAAGGGTATGCAGAGTAATGAATCGAGGCACAAACATGGTTAATTGTATCGTAATAGATGATGATCAAAATATTCTAGACATGTTTTGTGATTTTCTAGAGGTATTCAAAATAAAGGTTCTTGCTACAGGAAATAATGGGAAAGAGGCAGTAGAGTTGTATGAAAAGCATACTCCAGATATTGTTTTTACAGATTTGGCAATGCCAAACTATGACGGAGTGTATGCAGTTGAAAATATCAAAGATAAAAATCTAAATGCCAAAATAATTGTAGTTACAGCAAATTCAAATGATCATGAAATGAATCTTTTTGAATTGTTAAACATACCTGTAATATCAAAGCCATTCGGGGTAAATTTGTTAAAGCAAACCATTTTAGACATTTCTGAAAATAAAAATCCAGTACCTCAATCATTTAAAATTAAATACAAATTCAAAGACGAACATGAATATTATGTATGCATTGTAAATTATGAGCAATATAGAAATTTCAAAAAATTAGACATAATACAGGAATGTGAAATATTAAATAGTGATAATGAAAACATCAAATCAGAAAAAGAGATAGAAGATGCACTTGACTTGGCAACACAAAACAATACAAGTAAAATTCGAGATTTATCGGAGATTTTGACCACATGAGCGACATTGATCAATTATTTGCAGCAGCCCTTGAACAAATAATTCAAGAAAACTTGGGAGACACAACATTTCGCAGCATACAAAATAGATTATTTGAGAAATATGGCATATCCATCACACAATCAATAATAGAATTTGAAAAACTAGACTCTGTTTTGACTGAATTTTTTGGATCAGGCGCAAAAGGTCTAGAGAAAAAATTCCTAGACAGTATTTGCAGTATCAAGTCAAAAGAAGATAGAATTAAAAAAAGATTTACAATATCGAATCCGTCAATCAACCAATCAATCCTAAAGGCATTCAGCGATGATGAAATGTCAAAAATTCTAAATGCATCTATTGGGGAACCATGGACCATTTCACAAATTTTAGAAAAATTAGATATTCCGCAAACATCAGGGTATAGAAAAATCAATTTGCTGATTAAAGAAGGATTATTGATAAAAACGTGGTGTGAATTTACAGAGAACAGGCGAAATGTATACAAATACAAATCATTGTTTGATAATGTGAATATTGACTTTAACAACAAAGTAACAGTTAATGTTCAATTTACACCAGAGGCCATCAAAGATAGCGTCATTCTTCAGACAGTTTATGGTAAATAAATTTACGAGGTAAAATTAACATAATTTTTTCTGGAACTTTATCAATAATTCTTAAAAACAAATAAAGGCAAAGAGCAAAACACAGATAGAAATGAGCAACAAGATAAAGTGTTCACATATTCTAGTTGAAAAACAAAGTGAATCACTAGTAATTTTAGAAAAGATCAATAGCGGTGAAAAGTTTGGGAATTTAGCCAAAGAATTTTCAACAGACAAAGGTAGTGGAAAAAAAGAAGGCAGTTTAGGATATTTCACAAAAGGAATGATGGTCAAACCATTTGAAGACGCAGCATTCAAACTTCAGGTTGGAGAAATTTCTGAACCGATAAAAACTGAATTCGGATACCACATAATCAAAAGATTTGCATAGTTATTTGGATAACTTTGATTTTTTTTACCTTCTCAAAATCATCATTAATTTTCTGACTGATTTTTTTAAAATCCTCACGAATTTCCTTATGAAGTTTTTTCTCTTTTCGAATCAAATCTTTCATCTCTTTTGACTTGTCAGGATTTGCCAACAAATCACAGCAGAGAGGAAGGGTTTAGAAGGATAATATCAATTTCCACACCTAAATAACCAAAATAAAATACACAACATTTTTTGCAGTTATCAATTTGAGGAGATCATGGTACTTACAATTGAAATGTTGGATGAAATTTTGGATTATTTAGATAAATCATTAGAAAAATTAGCAAATGAAGCATTTGAGAATTTAGAGACAGGGGGAGGATTACCCGGAATAAAGAATTTCCTGGAAAATCAGTTTGATATCAGATTGGAGAACATGCTTGTCGCTAAAAAAAGCAGCATTCACCATTTAGAATCAGGAATGAAAAATAAAGTGATCCAAAGAAAACAGATAATTCTAGACAGAGCATATAACCAGTACAAAAATTAGATAAATGCATCCAATCCTTGTTTTTCAGATTCATTCTTTTGATTATTTTCTAAGACCTTAGTCATTTTACTTCCCATTGATTTAGCTGCAGTCATTTTTCGTTTTCCAATCCAATAATAGGTCTCATCAATAG
>JACKQG010005090.1_pt1 | contig 14760 bp, 6 predicted proteins | sample 8237621 | NCBI WGS metagenome assembly JACKQG01 (sample SAMN15677084, study PRJNA649215) | marine metagenome | biome: marine; feature: Black Sea; material: saline water; isolation source: suspended particulate matter (SPM) from the Black Sea western gyre | collected 2013-06-09/2013-06-10 | depth... | reverse complement strand
TCATTGGGAATTAATTCTCCAAAATGCAGGCGGAGAATATTACTTGGGGCAGGGAATTAAAATTGATTCGTTGTATAAATTATTTAAAGAAATATTCAGAAACTAAACTTAAATACGGTTCAATCCCTCGGCTGAACAACGGCTAATTTTAACACAGCATCACCTGTCTCTGTTTCAAAATGAATAATATACATACCGCTGGACACTAATCGTCCGGCAAGATTTGTTAAATCCCACGTTTCATATTGGGTTCCGTCAGAATGCTTGAGGATACGAACTAAATTCCCTGCTAAATCAAAAATACGAATGGTGGCTGTTTTCGGTAAGTGGGTAAACATGATTTTCCGCTCGGATGGGGTACGCTCTTCCGGGTTATAAGCAAAATATGGGTTTGGCCAAACATTGATCAATTTCGGCGAATAATCAAGTGTCTTTGGTCTTAAACTATCTGTGCTGAAAAAGAATACATCATCGGATCGGTTTGGTTTATTCATGATCCAGCGATAAATCGTTCCCACTTCCGGCATGGCCAGTTCTGCTGCTGCAGAATCCAAAGCGCTGCCTGTTCCTTCTATTATGTCTCCACCACCCAAATAACGGTTCCAGTTCATTAACCGTGTACGAGCCAATACTTCCGTCCAGCTTCCGGAGGAAGCGTTTCCTATACCAGGTGAGAAAAATGAATCATATCCGCCAGTTCCTGCAGACATATCGTCGGGATTCCCCCAGTAAACCCAGTCTGAAGATGGGTCGTTGTCGGAGCTGGAATGGGCATCATCTCCCCATAAATCAAAGGCATCAATATTGTCAGATGCCGCACCGAGACCGGTACCGTTTAGGATTGCCGGCAACATTCTGTAATCATCGCTTTCATCCTCTGGTGTAGTTCCCAAGTTCCAGAGTTCGAATGGTACGTTGCCTATAATGAGCCCATCTACAAATCGTCGATATCCCATACCATTGGCAAGAGCGTCTACTGTAAATCGCATTTCGAACTCCTTTGACATGGCCCGGTCAAAATTGGATCCGCGGAAAACGCGAGCATAGAATGACTCCATGTCATTTGCGGTACCACCGCCATGAGTCACGAAAGCCCAACCGCCTTGAGCTTGCTGAGTTGGGTAATCCGGAGCTGTAAGGAAATTTATCCACAGGATATTTTCGCTAATGTTTTCCCCTACGCCAGGAATTTTACCATTTGCGTTCTGTGTCTGCCAGATACCCTTTAAACCATCCTCTATCGAATTAACATGAACCTGAAGACCATCAACGATTGGATTTGCACCATTCCCTACATGCATACCCGTTTTCAGATCAACGCCTCCTTGAATAGTTTCTCCGGTAATTAATTGATATTCATCTGTTACATCAAACAAATCCCAGACAATTAGACTTGAATCTTGCTGCCTGAAACGAACTTCATAATCATGGCCTGTTATTTCATATGGATCAACTACCAAAACGGTTACGCTTCCATCTGAATATCCGGCTATCCGGTCCGCTCTAAATAGCAATGATTGGTTTTCAGTCTCTTGAAATTGAGTTGATGATCCCGGACGGACAATCAATATTTCCTTTTCACCTTCAATGGTTTTAGGATATGCGTTTTCTGAATATGCATAAGCTGTTACTGCAAAATAATATTCTCTATTGGAAAGAATAGGTGTATCATTATTTAGTGCATCTATATCAATTATGATATGATGCTGAAGTTCGCTGTCGGAACCATATTGTGTCCTGACGTAAACATAATTTCCATAATTCTCGTCATATACATCGTCCCATATTTCCGTAACGCCATCTACAATGTCGTAGGTTGCAATGCGCTTCACTTCCCCGGCGCCATGGGTTGTTTCCAATTGATATACATTATACCCCTGAAACGTATATGATACAGGATTGCCCAATGTATCTTCGCCAAAAAGGGCGTCGGTTGAAAACGATTCTGCCGCATTAGAGTTTAGATCCCAATTTAAGAGAATTGATTCTCGGAATGGAGTTACGGCTACCTGATCCATTGTTGGGGGTAAATCTGTTTTAAAATCTCTATCAAATGCTTTTTGTGCAATCTGATTTGCTTTTTTGAGTTCTGTAACGGAATTCAGGGCGTCGGTTCCCCGGGTGATAATGACAGCAAATATCACTTCCTGGGAATCCCCCGGTGCCATGTTGAATGGGCCGGCACTCATTAAAAACCGGCGGTCTCCTGATGGATGATCGTCTGAATCAACCCAAACACCATCTCCAATGCCCGTATTGTCATTAGGATCATCAGAATACACGAATTTGGTACTTACACCAGTTTCTAAATTTATAATAGGATCTCCGTACCTGTTCAATCCCTGCATAAAATAGTAGACTTCCTCCACATTATTTGGATCCGCCCACGGACCATAGTATAATTTAGTAAACGAAGTCATTTGTAAATTTTTATAATTATAGTGAACTCGTCCAAAGGCTTTTGCAGTATCTCCCAATGACGGCGCCATAGGTCCCCGAAAAAAATCATAGCCAATGGCTGGGGGATTGCTACCATAAACACTGTCATCTCCATCGTTATAGCAGTAACCAAGACTCATAATTGTATCACACCCAACAAAATCATCACCTGCATCACCTAAATCCGGATCATCCCATAAACTAATATAAGCTGAATCAATAGGTACATTTCCCTTGTGAATTATGAGTGCTTTTACAAACATCATATCAGCAGCAATCGTATTATTATCATACCCCCAAATGGACATTTGGACCTCAACCCCTAAAGGAAGAGAGTTAAAAATTGTGTGTTGAGCAGTATCCAAATCATTCATGACGTACCAAATCATCTGGTCTCCTAATATGTCCGGTTTATCTCCTTCATAGGGATCATAAACACCGTCACTATCAACATCAATCCATGGAGCACCAAGTTCCACCGGCCATTCCAACACATCCGTTGTTATTTGGTTTCCTCGATTAATTTTATACAAACGATGTTTGGGGTCGTTTGGGTCGCTCCCGGCAGGTCCCGGAGAATACTCTGGACGATATTCAGCTACTGCAGTTCGAATATCTCCATTCACTTTTCCCGCCAGCCAAATACCGGAGGCAAAATTAATATATGTACTTTCTCCTTTCGGCCACTCCATTCCTGAATGCCCTGTTATGCGATGGGAAACGATCATTCCATTATTTTCCAAATCAGTACGGATTCTGTTTACATCAAACTGCCCTTGATCGTTGATGGTGATATCTGCGGTTTTGGAGTTACGAGGAGGTCCGGATTTAGGAAATATAATTGAACATATAAAAAGTCCAAAAAGCATCCAATTCTCTATTTTCTGTCTATTGAATAACATAGGACCTCACATTTCACTTTAGCGTTTTGAGGTTGTAAAGTGCAGATGGAATTTACACGATAATGTATAAATAAAAAAAGCTCCCGCAAGAGGAGCTTTTTTTATTTTAAGAGTTGTTTTCTAACCTGCTTTAGAAGGCGATCTTTAATGAGTAAACCATATTATTATCAAAATAGTCTACAACGGATCGTTGTGCAACTTCCAGCGATACAACCATATTTCCAATTGGATAGTTGATTCCAGCACCAAATGTCGCTCCAAAATTTGAACCGGCATATTCATCCCAATCACTTTGATCAATATCTTCAGGTTTTTCATCATCAACGCTTGCCATGGCTATGGCACCGCCAACCCAAACAGATGATGCACCAAAGGCAAGATTATATTCACCTCCGAGTCGGGTCTGATTGTTTGAAAAACTGTTGTTATTGAAGGAAGCCATAAGGGAAAGGTTTGGAATCACTTCATAGTTGATTGACATGTTCAATTCAGCTGGCATTTCAAACCCTTCAGAAACAATTTGGAAGCTCTCATCCAATGTACCTTCACCTGTTTCTTCAGGTGTATGTTTCTGTTCGAGGTCTGATCCTGCATATTGCATTTTTGATCCCAGGTTGCTCAGCATAACTCCGATTTTAACCGGAAAATTAGCAAAACTATACTGAACGCCCATATCCACACCAAAACCGGATGCTGTCGTTCGCATAATGCGCTCTTGGATGAATTTAAAATTCACCCCAAAACGCATACGGTCAGCAAATGCTTTTGACCACGAAGCGCCTACAGTCATGAAATCAGGTGAAAATGTTTCACCGGTTCCTTCCGTGTTTTCTGCGGATGTTCTGACAATATCTCCAAAATCAAACGATTTGATGCTCAAGCCAAAAACACCGGTTTTACCGGTATTGGCAACGAGCGCAGCATAGTTTACATCAATGTCCGCTAGATAGGTCATATTTGTAAATACTGTTTCGAATGATTTATCGAAATTGGATGCACCGGCAGGGTTATAATAAAGCGCGTCAACGCCACTAACAGTAGCAAGATTTGCACCGTTTAATGCAATTCCATGTGCTCCTACAGGAACTGATAATTGCATTGCACCTGCTGTGCCTCTCGACTTAATTGTCCCAGCAAAGGCTGTAGCAAGTAACGCACCTGCAACAACTAGACTAGTGTATTTTGTTTTCATTGTTTTTCTCCTTTTGCTGCTGTTAATAGACGTCTATGCGTTCTTCAGGTTGAATAACAGCTATCTTTAGTATTTTATTTCCAGCACTTGTTTCAATGTGTGCAATATACATTCCGCTGGCAACAGGAATATTGAAGTTATTGGCTAAATCCCATACTTCATATTGCGTTTCATTGTCATGAACAATCTTTCTAACCAATTCACCGGCCAGGTTAAACACACGAATTGTTGCCGTCCCTTCTTCCGGTAGATGCGTGAACGTAACTATTCTTTCCAACGGTGATCTTTCTTCCGGATTATTAGCAAAGTATGGGTTAGGCCATACATTAATACTTTTAGGATCAAATGCGGCTTCGCCTGTTTTGTAATCTGATGTCTTGAGTGTAAAAACATCATTTACAGTATTTGGTTTAGTCGTTGCAATCCTAAAGATTGTGCCTATCTCAGGCGACTCTGCTGAATAATCAGCAGGAGATGTGGCTGTGGTTACATCACCGCCGTTCCAGATCATGAATGTTGTTCGTGAAAATGTATTCCAGGCATCCAACGGGCCACCTGGATCGGTCCATCCTGCTCCTGAATACCAGGCAGGTAAACCTCCGTAATTATCCGGGGCTGCGGCCATAAAGTTATCATAGCCCTGTGTCCCGGGAGTATTGTCCGTCGGTGATAATACATACACACGATCTGTCCAGGGATCATTAAAAGCACCTGATGTTCCATGATCAGCATCTTCGCTGCCAAATTGAAGATTCCACTCGCCATTCCCATCCTCATCAAGAAAATATGGTATTAACTGATAATCATCAGATGGATCGCTGGCTACGCCTATGTTCCACCATTCGAAGGGAACATCAACGACGCTTTCATCTACCCAATAATTAATAGCTTTACCTGCTCCAGTGAAGCGAACTTCAAAATCATCAGGGATAATATAACCTATTCCTGATCCGGGCACTGCATAACCACCTGTGTATGGAAAGACAGCGCCTAACAAGGCATCTTGATCCACGCCATACTGGGGACCAACATTGAAGAACCATGTCGCTTCTGTTGTGGTTTGCTGATCTGTATAATCACCATCGGCAATTAAATACTTGGGAAAATACCAATAGGCAAGAGCATCCACTGGAGATGCAAGTTCGCCTGAAGCATTAGCAGTTACCCCAACCCATTTCAAGTCATCGGGCGCACCCGTAACTTGTATCTGTAATCCTTCAACTATGGGGTTAGCGTCTAGACCAACATTATTTCCTGTTTCCATATCTGTACCAGTCTGAATGGCATTCCCCAAAACAAGAGTGGTACCATCTGTTGTGTTATCAACATCCCAAACGATAGCTGAACTGTCATCATTAAAGTGAAATGATATTTGATAGTCGTCTCCCGTAACGAGTAAAGGATCAATAACAATTCCTACAACTGACCCGTCAGAAACGCCTACACTATGTTCAGCAGCAATAGACGAAGTACCATAACTTGTCACAGCATCTTCACTTGTTGTTGCGATTTGTGGACGAATAGTCATTATTTGCTTCGAACTTTCCAACGTTCGTGGAATACCATAAGGATTATAACCGTAGGCTGTAACAGCATAATAATACGCTCTATTTGTCTTTAATGGAATACCCGCATTTAAGCCATCTGTATCAATTTCGATACTACGCTTAATACCACTATCAGATCCAAATTGTACTCGGCGATTAATAGTTTCACCAAGAACAGGATCAAAAACATTGTCAAAAATTTCTTCAATACCATCTATCAAATCATAGGTAGCTACTCGTTTGACAGCGCCTTGGCCAGATGCGGTTTCTAATTGATATACATTGTATCCTTGAAACGTAAATAAAGTATTTTCACCTTCAAACGTGGTGTCAATAAAATCTACTACTTGAATAAATGTATATGTTGTGTCAAATGTAATGGTTGTATCGGTTCCTACAATTGAAGTATCTGATGTTACACCAAAAGTAATATCCGTAGTCCACGTCGTATCAAACAAAACGGGAACAGGAAGTTTATCAATAACATCAAGGGCTGTGTAGCTTTCTACACTATTTACACCATCATCCCAATTAAGAATAATAGCGTCTTGTGCAGTGCTTACAGCAACATTAGGAGACGTGGGTGATGGTGGCAATGCAAATTGAATATCGTATGCAAGTTGTGCCAATGCATCTGCCTGTTTAAGAGCCGTAATTGAGGTCAACGCATCGCTTCCGCGAGCAATCAACATACCAAACACAACTTCTTGAGAGTCACCGTCTGCAAGCGTAAAAGGACCTGCATTCATTAAGAAACGACGGTCACCGGATGCATGATCATCAGAATCAACCCATACGCCGTCACCAGCGCCTGTATTGAGGTTAGGATCATCAGCCAGCACAAATTTTGTGGCTTCACCCGTTTCGGTATTAATAAAGGGGTCTCCACTTTTCATCAAACCATTCATGAGATTATACATTTCGACGGCAGAATTAGGATCTGACCAGACAGGATCATCTTCATTAATGTATTTTGTAAAGGAACTCATTTCGAGGTTTTTAAAACCCGGGATAGATCTTCCATAGGCAAAAGCTGTATCTCCTGCAGATGCCACAATGGGTCCCTGAAAAAAGTCATATCCAATTGCCGGTGGATCACCACCATAGTCATGGTCTGCTCCATCGTTATAGCAAAAACCTAAACTGAGGGTTGTATCGCAACCTACAAAATCGTCCCCTGCATCACCAAGGTCAGGGTCAGACCATAATCCAATAACCGTAGAATCAATATCCACACCACCTTTATTAATTATCAATGATTTGACAAACATCATATCGCCAAAGGCATCCGGTCTGTCGTAACCCCAGACTGTCATTTGCACTTCAAGACCAATTGGTAATGTGCTAAAAATAGAGTGCTGAGATTGTTCGCCATCGTTCATCACGAACCAAATTACCTGGTCGCCAATGAATTCAGGATAATCATTGCCAGTGGGCAATGGATCGTATGAACCATCACCATCCACATCAACCCAAGGGGCACCCAAGTCAGCGGGCCAGTTCTGGAAATCATCGCTTGCCAACGGATCTGCAAGATCGCTTTTATTCACAATATAAAGCTGGTGATCAGAAGCCCCGGCATCAGAACCCCAGGGACCGGCTACAAATTCAGGTCCATATTCTGCAACTGCTGTTCGAATATCGCCATTTACCTTACCGGCAATCCAAACGCCTGAAGCAAAGTTAATATATAGATTGGCATCCTTGGGCCATTCCATACCTGAATGACCGGTAATCCTATGGGATACAAGCATCCCATTGTTTTCCAAATCATCGCGGATGCGATTCCCATCAAACTGCCCGGTATCTGCTTTGTATAATGGACCCGGCAAATTTTTCATACCTCTCTTTTCTGCTACTAACCATGTAGTCATCATGGATAAGAGCAGGGTAAAGAACAATACGTTTTTAATCTGTAAATACTTTTTCATTATTTTCACCTCTTATTCTTTGAAATTATAAGCTGTATGTTAATCCAATTCGAATTATCCTTGGACTTTCCCAACGACCGGGGTTTTTCAAGCGGTCTTCGTAAAAAGATGCGCTTAGGGGATTTCCTTTAACCCAGGTTTGTCCCGCACTGGTTTCGAGCCAGCCATCTTCACCGGCAGAACCTGTACCTTCATATACACTGTTTACATTTTCTGTATTCAGGGCATTCAAGATAAGCACATAGGCTGCTAATCCTGTTCCGGCAATGTCAGATAGATTTATTCTTAAATCCAAAGTTGATGTCCATGGTTTATACGCTGAGTTAACACCGGCTATTGGTCTATACCATCCTCGACCAAAAACTGCAGACTGCATAACAGATGGGGTATAAGCAGCGCCACTACCAAATTGATATAGGGCATTCACACCCAAATCAAAAAGGCCTGCGACTTTACCCGCTTGATAATCTACCATAACAGAACCTGTATGACGTTGATCGTAATCAAGAGGATTTACGGATGTTGGGTAACTATCACCAATCCAGGCAATATTGAAGTTTGTTGCCGGATCAGATCCTGTTCCGTTTGCCCATTGCATTGTATAGTTCACATCAATTAACACGCCACGCATCCGCCGCATTTTCAATGCAGCTGATAATCCTTTCACAACACCATAATCACCATTTTCGTATTGGGCCCAAATAAATTCAGCTCCATCCACCATGGCACCTTTGCGATTGGACATGGCTGTATAATCGCGGATTTCTTTATAATACCCCGTTATATCCACAGCGGCAAAAGCGCCTAATTGCTGTGCAAATCCGATTTCATACTGTGTAGTACGTTCTGGCTTTAAACTACCATTGGGAGATACAGTCATATTCCCTTGGCTCAGGTTTGCAGCAAATTGCGAATCAGATAAATATAATCTGTTTAAAATAGGATGCTGAACAAATTTCCCGTATTGGGCATGCAAAACTGTTTGATCTGTCACGGGGAAGGTAACGCCAAGCCGTGGTGAAATATACGTATAGGGATCAATTGTTTTATATCCGGAAGCATCATGATCAATTCGACCTCCGTCTAAATAAATTTCATCCCACGTTGTTGGTGCTTCTGATCCAAAATTAAAATTGTCATAACGAAGACCAATATTCAACACGAGATCTTCCAGTTCAATTTTATCTTGAAGATATGCACCCATAATTACCGGCTGACCGGGAGCAGATGTACCGGTAGTGGCATCGTAGCTATCTGCTTCATTTCCTTGCTGATCATACCCAATGTTCATGGTATATGCATTCCTGTATAACGTATATAACCAATCAGCATCTGTTACATCCTGTCCGGATTGAGACGCTTTGTTATATCCTTCTGCAATTTCCATGGGTTGAGCTAATCGATAGTCCCGAATAGTATGTTTTCTCCATTCAAAACCTGTTTTAATCTCATGGTTCCCCATTTGATTTAGATAATCCGCTTTGGCTCCAATATAACTGATATTATTTTTTCGGTATTCATCATAAACGCCTCCATAGCCACCAAACGCTGCGAAATCCTGTATCGTAAGAGGATTTTGTCCCCAGTCTCTGAGTTCTTCGTTACCGGCAGCATTTGGATCGCCATAATCCATTATATTGTCTCTATGACGATTATCACCATATTCACGGGCATAGTTATAGTAACTTAAATTAACTTTCGCGAAAGATGTGGATCCTAACCTTAAAGTAAAATTAGCATATCCTGATTGTGTTGCAGATTGGTACCAGGGAGTATTTTCTGAGTTAAGAAGGGTATAAGTATGGGGATAATCTCCCTGACTCATTGAAATGCTTTCTCCTAAATCTCCTCGAGAATCTTTTTTCGTAAAGGAACCACCGGCTTTTACTTTAACCGATTGCATATCATATACGACATTTCCTGTAACAATATCACGAGTAAGACCGGCATTTTCTTTAGCGCCGTACAAACGTTTATAATCAGAATAAATGATTGAGGTGGAATCACTTGTAAAATCTACTAAAACAGTTGATTCTGCAGATTCAGCCGCTGCACCAGCAGCAGAATCACCTTCTGCACGATTCATTGAAGGATAGTAAGAAACAGATGGACTTGCGTCATCCATACTTATCCGCTCAAAACTACCAAAATATCTAATTTTATCTCCCAGAGGGCCACCAACATTAAAACTCATTAGATTATATCCATAGCTGTGCAGAGCATCTTTATCTTCAGATGCTGCTGATCCAAGGTCGGATACAAACTCTGCACCCATGGAAACTTTTTCACCACCGGTTCGTGTTGTTGTACTGACAACACCGCCATTTGAATTACCAAATTCAGCGTCAAAACCGCCGGACTGGAATGAAATTTGTTCCATGGCATTATTACTGACAACACCAGTATTTGAAAGCGTGAATGGATTAACAGTATACACACCGTCAACATAATATGCCATATCGCCGCTACGGCTGCCGCGAACATAAATTTGACCGCCGCTGCTTACTGCGCCTGTCTGCAATGCCACTAAGTTTTCAATACCGCGGATGGCAATGTTTTGAATAACGTCTTTATCTATGGTTCGAGTTGTGTTTGTTGCGGATGTATTTACAATAGGTCTTTCTGCAGTAATTTCAACTGCTTCACCTTCAAGAGCTGCTATCTCTAATGAGAAGTTTAAACTTGTTGTTTGATTTTCAGATACATTTACATTCTTCATCGTAACGCTTTTATATCCAATGTAATCAACTCGTACGGATTGGGCTCCAACCGATACAGCTAATATAAAGTATTTACCATTTGCGTCTGAAGCACCACCATTGCTTGTTCCCACAATACTAACGTTGGCACCCGCAAGTGGCTCACCAGCTTCGTTTAAGATTGTACCGGAAACTTTTCCGCTTGATTGCGATAGCAACATCGTTGGAAAAATAACCAAGGCTATCGTTAAGGTAAGTAGCTTTTTCATAAACTAACCTCTCTTGTTTTATTTAAGAATTAAACACAATTCTACTCATGAGAATTGGGGGTTTTTTAATTATTGGTAACAATTTAATGTTAATAACGTGGGGAAAGTATAATATATTTTAATATAGTCCAACTATTTATTTTACGAGCATTTTATCCGAATTATATAATTCTAATACTAAATAAGTTATACGAATAATTTGATTAAATTTTATATGATCATTTACAAAACTAAATTTATTCTCATGCTCATATTGCAAAATAAAATATATTATATTGTATTATTGTTTGTCGTTTTCGGCTATTCCTCTCCTGTCATAAGCGGAAAAGTGGTTGATATTAATACAAACGGTGGAGTCGCCGGTGTCCATTTGATCATCATTGATTCAAATACAGGAACAACAGCTGATGCATCAGGCTATTTCAATTTGGAATGGTCCGGGAATTATCCAGTCAAGGTTCAAGCATCTCATATTGGATATAAATCAAGAGAAATCATCGTGCTTAAACCTGGAAACATATGGATTGGTTTGAAATCCAATGTTTTAAAAGGCGATGAAGTTGTCGTCATAGGCGAGAAAACATTCAGTGGGAAAGAAGTATCCAGCGGCGTTGAACATATTGATTTAAAAAATGTTACAAATCAGGGTGTGCGTGATGTGAGCGAAGCAATAGATAAAATGGGAAGTGTGGTTGTTTCTACCTCTGAGACGGGTCATCAAACGATTAGTATCCGCGGAGCAAATGCCAACGAGGTAGCTGTGTTTCTCGATGGAATTAAAATGAATCGTCCAATTGATGGTGTTGCGGATTTATCTTATATAGATATTAATTCATTAAATAGTGTGGAAATTATTAAAGGAGGAAACGGCGTTTTATCCGGTTCGGGAAATTTTGGTGGTGTTGTGAGATTAATTTCCAAAGATCCCAATAATAATTCAATTTCTATTTCACGAAACATAGGACTAACAGATGAAAGAGATCAAGACCTCTCAGGAGAGTTAAATCTTCGATTAAATCGAATCGGTTTTAGTGGCAGATTTTCTGGTAAATCCAGATTGTTTGACGGCAGATCATTATTTACAACCATGTTTTCGAATATATCGGCAATAGCACATGTTCCTAATGGAAAAATAACCGCCAGGCGCATGATCCTCTCAAATTCGTTGAAATATCCATCCGGGTCAATAAATACCTCTGATAGTCTTTCAATGAGTCTCATTACATACAATGGACCATTATTCAATATTAAAGGAGTGGATATTTTATTCGGAAAACGAGAGTGGCGCTGGACAGATACTTTTTTTAATAATATTAATCGAAAACTATCCGAAGACTCCCACAGGATGTACATTTCTAAGACTTGGTTGTGGAAACAGTGGAGTGGAACACTTCAACTGGAACAAGAACAGTTGAATTTTAATGGTCAAAACGATATTAGTACATCCGACTCTTTAAATTATTATAAAGATTATATAGATCTTCAATCCATTGATAAAGCCTGGGCTGGGGTTTTACGATATACTGCTAAAGCAGATGAGCCAAGGTTGGATTTAATTAGATGGGAGATAGGATTAAGAAACGGAACTATAGACTATGATCATAATCAGATTATATCTGAATATGATACAACGCTCATAAACGTCAATCATTACGAGGATAATAATAGCCAAAAACTGAAATCGTTTCGGCTAGGTGTATTTGTAAAAGGTTCTGGTAAATATTTCGAATACAGTTTATTTTTTAACCAAGGATGGAATAAACGATTTCCCACACTTAATGATCAATTTCTTTGGTATACCTCTTATAATGAAGAAACGATATTAATGTATGATTTGACAGATGAAGAAATTGACTGGCTTTATTCTACCCGGTCATCTGAGAGATTGATCTCCGAACATGTTTCTACTACTGAAGTGGGCTGGTCAGTATTATGGGATAAAAATACAATTGCTCCTATTAATAAATGGGGGTTGAAGGGGAGTATATTTCGAAATCATTTTATTGAAAAAATATCCTCTCGACAACTGGGCGATGGGCTGTTAGTGCCCTACAATACAACGATAGCATCCATCAATGGAGTGGAAGTAAGTATGGATGCAACAATGTTGGGAATATTTCGCGGTATAATGGTTATTCAAGGAAATGCGGCATTGATGAATTTCAGTAATTTGAATGTATTCCCAAACAAACCGCAATCATTGGCGGCCGCCAGCATCAATTGGCGACGAGGAATTTTAGACTTAAATATCGGTCATATTTTTGAAGGTCCAAAAATGATTCATAAAGGCAGAGAGGTTTTTTACCAATCGGAAAATTTAAATAACACAAATATGACCGTTTCTCTCTTGAAAACAATTTGGAAATTTGATATTGGGATTACATACACTGTTCGTAATGTGTTTTCTTCACAAAACACAACTGTTAATTATTCTAACTGGTCCGCTGCGGATCCATTTAATTATTATGATTCACATAGAAGATTACTTTCTTTAAAAATTAGTTATATTAATTGAATGGATTACTTATTATGAAAACATATTTAACAATTTTGTTTGGTTTAGTACTCCTTTCATGTGAATGGCCATTCGAAACAACACCAACAGATGAGGATTCATTTTTTACCATAAGTGTTACTCATAACATAACTCGTATTGTTGATTCGGCTGATGTTGATATTTCTTGGAGTGAAATCACTATTGAAGATTTTTCTCATTTTACTATTCAAAGAAAATCTGCACTTGAATCTGCTTGGCATCAACGTGCTAAAATACCCAATCCTGCTATAACTTTTTATACGGATATGGTGAATGATGATACAACATTTTATTATCGAGTCGGAATTTCAGATATTAACGGAAATACTCGATGGGGAGAAGGATCAACAACTATTCCCCTTACGAAAAAATTAATTGTTCCGGATGATTACGATGACATACAAAATGCGTATTCAACACCCGTTACTGATGATGGTGATTCCATAATTGTATCACCCGGGGAGTATACCGGCTCATTGGGGCTTCTTGGAAAAAATGTAGTGGTTAAATCAACCCACGGATACACAAAAACATCCATCATCGCTGATAACTATAATCGCTGTATCAATATAAATAAAGGTGTACTTCAAGGGTTTTTAATTACTGGTGGTGCGCCTTCGGGAAACACCGCTGCCGGTGGCGGAATTTATGCAAGTGGAAGCGCCATATTAAAAAACAATTGTATATCGGATAACACTGCCCCCAGACAAGGGGGCGGTGCTTTCATAACAGGAAATGTTAGTTTATATAATAATGTGTTTCATAGTAACTCTGGAGCATTGGTTGGCGGCATCATTATTTCAAATGGTTCAGGAAATATAATCAATAATACCTTTGCTGATAATGATTCTGCCGGTGTGGCTATAGACAACCAATCTTCAGTAAACTTCATAAACAACATAGTCGCCAACCATTTTTATTTTGATTTATTGGTTGAAAACTCAACTCAATCAACCATTGCTTATAACAGGTTTAAAGAATCAAACAATCAGGACGACAATATCTCGGATGATCCTTTATTTGTTTTACCGGGCTTAATCCCATGTCTGGATTATGAATTGTCTGATGGCTCACCCTGTATTGATGCAGGACACCCGGATCTAGAATACAATGATTTGGACGGATCTCGAAATGATATGGGTGCTTTCGGAGGTCCGGCGAATTAATTATATTTTCTCAACAATGCTTTAGAAAAACAAGATCCCTAGGGTTTTCTGCATAGTGTCAGTTTACACCAATTTTCTA
>JACKQG010005087.1_pt1 | contig 14767 bp, 14 predicted proteins | sample 8237621 | NCBI WGS metagenome assembly JACKQG01 (sample SAMN15677084, study PRJNA649215) | marine metagenome | biome: marine; feature: Black Sea; material: saline water; isolation source: suspended particulate matter (SPM) from the Black Sea western gyre | collected 2013-06-09/2013-06-10 | depth... | reverse complement strand
AGCCGTTGCCGTCGTCACAGATGGGCACCCCGGGATAACCCGGGGTCTGGGCTATGCAGGTCTCCAGCTGGCAGTCTGCCGCGCAACCATCACCGTCAAGCAGGTTGCCGTCGTCGCAGCTCTCGCTGAAATCGATTTCGTTGTTACCACACACCGGGCAACCGATCAGGGCTTCGTTGAGCGACAGTACAACCGCGGGAGTAGCCGTTGCGGCCAGCGCGGGCACCTTGGCCGGGTCGCGATAAATGACCTCGTTCTTTCCGCCGACGCCACCAGCCTGCAGCTTGCTGCCGGCGGCGAAGCCACCGCTCTCGCGCAGGGTGATCGAGTTGACGCCGTAATCACCGTTGGTGTTGAGGTCGGACGTAGAGGTGGCGTTCAAACGGCACAGGTCAAGCGTGACCGATCCGTTGGCGATACCAAGGGCCGTGCCGGTGGATTTCACCGTGCCTGACAAGGTCGTGTCACCAGTCGTGGCAGACAGGTCCACCGAGCCTCCCTCGCCACCCGTTCCCGAAGCATCTATGGAGCCCGCCACGACGAGAGCGCCATCGGGGTCCATGGCCACGGTTCCACCAAAGCCGCCGCCCACGTCTATTTCCGAACTGGCCCCCAGTGTCACGTCGGTGCCCGAAAACTCGGCTATGGACACATCGCCTCCGGTACCCTCGGAACCCTTGGCGTTAGCCCTTAGCTGTCCATCGACCGTGATGGTGCCGCCGGCAGACAGGTCCATGGCTCCGCCATCGCCGTCGGGCAAAGCGCCCGCAGCGCTCAGGCGCACAAATTCTCCCAGCACGATGTTGCCCAGTCCGTCCAGGTCAAAGTCTCCGCCCCAACCGCCGAAGCCCTCGACCGGCCCCTGCCCGTCGGAACTCAAGATCACGCGGTTGGCGTTGCTCCCACCGTTCAAGATGATGTCACCGCCCGAGTAGATGCTTATATAGCCACCATCCTCGGCGTCCATGGTCGCGTTGACCGACATGTCTTCGGATACCGTTACCACCGTGTCACCGTCCAGGGTGATATCTCCGCCGCCTCCGCCGCCCTTGGCGGTCAACTCGGCGGTGGTGCTGACACTCGCAGCCTGCGACTGGATTTCTATGGTACCGCCGAAGCCAAAGTTCTTGCCGTTAGCGTCGATTTTTCCGTTGATGACGACGTCGCCCCTGGCGGTGACCATAAACTCGCCACCGTCAGAATCTTCAATCGCCGAAGTACCGAAAACGTTGTTGCTACCGTTCAGGGTAACGTCGCCGCCCGCGATAAGAGTGATAGCCCCTGGAAAAATGGCGTTGCCCTGGAAGTTCGAAGCTATGGTCATGTTGCCAGTGCTACCGGCCGAGCAGGTGCCGCCCGGACCGCCCAGCAGGGTGCAGATACCATCGCTCGTGCAAGGTGTGCTGCCGTCTCCCGAGCAGGCACGACGGGTAGCGATAGTGGCCGTGGCTCCTTCAAAATCTCCGAAAGCGTCCTTGCCTCGCATCTTCAACGCGTTGCCCGTGGCCGTTGCGTTAAACTCACCGCAGAGAAACTGCGTGCCGGCGCCGTTGCTGAAGTCGAGCTTGCCTCCGGTTACCAGGTTCACCGTTCTCAGGCCGAAGTCGATAGTCGCCGCGCTGTCAATCACCACCGTGGAGCTTATTACGCAGGGGTCGACTGTGGCCAGGCAGATCTCGTCGGCGGTTGTGACCGCGGCTGCCGGAAGTGCAGCTGTCAAAGTGAAAGCGAGAGCCGAGACCAGCGAGAGGACAACACGGCCAAGCGAGCTGTGGCTGTAATATTTCATCGCGCCACCTCCCCGTTGCTATCGTCGTTCTCAACGCCACTCAGGTCGTTGCCACTTGCCCTGAGGCGTGACCGCTCACCGTTGCCGGCAAGGTCGGCCTGCACGCTGTTGCCCGTTCCGGCCAGCCGCGCACCGCTTTTCAGGTTGCCCGTGGAGCTCACACCGCGAAGTACGCCGTTGTTGCCACCCAGGTCGAGACCATGGCGACCGTTAGCGTTGCTGCTCACGTTTACCAGTTCTACCCCGTCGCCCCGGGCCACGAGGCCGTCGCGGCTATTAGCGCGCAGTCCCAGGTCTTCTACCCTCGCCAGGCCCGAGCGGCCTCCGGCGCGCAAGCCGTAGGTAAATCCAACTATTTCGGAACCAGAGCCGCCTACTACCACCGCGCCCCCGGCACCGCCCGACATGACGTTAACGCCAGTGCCCAGGCCCGACCCCAGCAGCGAGTTGCCGCCCAGGTCGAGGGTAACGGTCTGAGCACCCCGCGGCGCACGAATTGTCAGGCCGTTGTGTGAACAGGGCACGTCGGCCACGACCGGATCGTCGCCTCGCAGTGTTGCGCTGGACACCAGCACGTCGCCGCAAGCGCAAGCCACCCGCTGCCCTTCGACATCGTCGCCGCAGGCCGCGGCAAGAGCCGAGCCCGGAACGAGCAGGCAGACCGACAGCGCCGTTGCCAGCGCTACCGCCGTAACCCCGGCCGCATAAAAGAGATGCCGGCGAACCGGCAGTTGGATATTACTTTGCATAGTCGTATTTGCCCCTGCCTTGATACTTCTTCGATTGTACCACCACCCGCCGTGCAAAGTCAGTTAAAAATGCTGCCACCCCCTATGCTTCACGCTATGCGTTCTGCAATGCGTCAAGACTCGTTCCTCGCTCGCAGCAACCCTCGCGCCCGGTTAATACTGCACCCGGTGGGGACTGCTTAAAACAGCAGTTGATATCAACACTGACAGGACGCCGCCCCCCCCAGGTGGGAGGAGCAACAATGAGCGTAAGAATAGAAACCGACCAACAGGTCTGCACCGTGATCATCGACAGGCACGAGAGACGCAACGCCGTCGACCGGGAAACGGCCGGGCAACTGGCGCAAGCCTTCGCTGATTTTGAGCGGAACCCCGCCCTGGCAGTGGCCGTACTCTGGGGCGCGGGCGAAACGTTCTGCGCAGGTGCCGATCTCAAGGCTGCGGCCGAGGGCCACGGCAATCGCGTGACCGCCGACGGTGACGGCCCCATGGGCCCCACCCGCATGCAGCTGTCCAAACCCGTGCTGGCCGCCGTAGAAGGCCACGCCGTGGCAGGGGGACTGGAGCTGGCGCTGTGGTGTGACATGAGAGTAGCCGCGCGCTCGGCGGTGTTCGGCGTTTTCTGCCGCCGCTGGGGCGTCCCCCTGGTCGATGGTGGTACGGTGCGCCTTCCGCGAGTGGTGGGCGCAGGGCGCGCCATGGACATGATACTCACCGGCCGGCCGGTGGCAGCCGAAGAAGCCCTGGCCATGGGACTCGCCGACCGCGTGGTCGACAACGGTTTCGCCCGCCGCGAGGCCGAGAGCCTGGCGGCACAGATCGCGTCGTTTCCGCCCGAATGCATGCGTGCCGACCGGGCGTCGGCGCAGCAACAGTGGAGCCTGGACGAAAACGCCGCACTGGCCAACGAGTACCGCCACGGCATGAAAGCCCTCAACGCGGGCGAAGCCCTCGAAGGGGCTGCTCGCTTCAGCCGCGGTGCGGGCAGGCACGGCAGCTTCAACGACCTCGGTTAAGTTGTGGGCACAGGAACCGGCCCCTTCTCCGGCCACCCCCTCCCCCTTCTTGCAACGGCGGGTGAGCGGCTGTATTGAGGGTTGCTGCGGATAGGGTTCGATCGCCCCAAGCTGCGGCTGAAACGGGCCGGGATCACAGTTCTTCACCCACCCGAAAAAGGACAAAGCGACAGTATATTCCCATGTCAGGCACACCCCTGCGCATCGCCATGTTTACTTATAGAGGCAACCCGAGATCGGGGGGCCAAGGCATATACATGCGCCTGCTCAGCCGCGAGCTGGTCGACATGGGCCACAAGGTCGACGTCTGGAGCGGCCAGCCCTACCCCGAGCTGGTGGAAGGCGTAGGCCTGGAAGAAATTCCCAGCATGGACCTTTGGGCACGCAAGAAGCGAGGCTTTCGCCTGCCCACGCGAGAAGAGTGGCGCGACCCCATCAACCGTACCGAGTACTACAAAACGGTGACCGGCGGTTTCCCCGAAATGCTGACCTTCTCGCAGCGTGTAGCGCGCCGCTTTCACTCCAACGGGGTGAAAGACAACTATGACATCATCCATGACAACCAGAGCCTGGGCCCAGGCCTGCTCGAGCTCAAGCGCTACGCACCGGTGATCGCCACCATCCACCACCCCATCACCCGCGACCTGGACATAGCTCTGAAATCCACCTGGTCCCCCGTGAAGCGCCTGGGCATGCACCGCTGGTACAGTTTTCTTCCCATGCAGATGGAAGTCGCGCGCGGCATGGATCGCATCCTCACGATCTCGGACGCAGCCTCCGAAGACATCGCCCACGACTTCAAGCTTGACCCCTCGCTTATGCGCAACGTGGGCAACGGCATCAACCTGGCAACCTTTCGCCCCTTGAACGGCCCGCCAGCCGACGAAAACCGAATCATGACCACCCTGTCGGCCGACTCGCCGCTGAAAGGGTTTTCGTACCTCCTGCACGCCATGGCCGAGCTCAAGCGCAGGCGGCCGGCATTGCGGCTCACAGTGATCGGCGCGCCGGGCGAACACACCAACACCGCGAGATTGGTGCGTGGCCTCGATCTCGAAGACAGCGTTCACTTCACCGGCAAGGTAGAGGCCGAGGACATCGTCCAGCACTACTCCCGCTCCGCCCTGGCTGTTGTTCCGTCGCTGTACGAGGGCTTCGGATTCCCCGCGGGCGAGGCCATGGCCTGCCGCGTGCCTGTCATATCTACGACCGCCGGGGCGCTGCCGGAGGTGGTGGGAACCGACGGGACCACGGGCATGCTCATCAAGCCGGGCTGCTCGAAGAGCCTGGTCGAAGCCATCGATGGCCTCCTGGCCAACCCCGACAGAAGGCGAAGCCTGGCCGAGGCCGGGCGGGCCCGGGTGCTCGATCTTTTCTCATGGCGGCGGGCTGCAGAGCGCACGGTCGATGTGTACCGCGAGGTCCTGGACGAAAAAAAGGCCGCCTCGTGCTGACCGTCGAATTTGACAGGCTGCCGCTGGAACCGGGTGCACGCATACTCGACCTGGGCTGCGGCGACGGCCGGCACGCGCGCGAGACCCGTCGGCTGCCGGGTGTGTCCACCTTCGCCATGGACATAGGCGAAGGCGAGACCAGCCGCACCACCAACACTCTCGAAGAGATGGACAAAACGCCCGAGGCCATGGGCGGCGTATCCTCCGACGCGGGCCCCTGGACGGTGGTGCGCGGCAGCGCCTACGAATTGCCCTTTGCCGACGCGAGCCTCGACTGCGTGATTTTTTCCGAGGTGCTCGAGCACCTGCACGAAGACCGCGCCGCCCTGGCCGAGGTGCACCGGGTACTCAAGCCCGGCGGTACACTCGCTCTTTCGGTTCCCCGCGAGGGCCCCGAGGCCGTGTGCTGGGCGCTGTCCAACGAGTACCGCAACTCGCCGGGCGGGCACGTAAGAATCTACCGCCGCAATAAGCTCCGGAAACTTCTCCAGGACAGCGGCTACGAGGTCGTCGCCAGCCACTTCGCCCACGCGCTGCACTCGCCCTACTGGTGGCTCAAGTGCCTGGTGGGCCCTTCGCGCGAGGGCATCTGGCCCATTGACCTCTACCACCGTCTGCTCGTGTGGGACCTGATGAAAAAACCCTTCATCACGCAGGTGATGGAGAACGCGCTCAGCCCCTTCATAGGCAAGAGCGTGGTCTTCTACGCGGTGAGGGCATGAAACCGATTAACGATAACAACAGGCTGCTGACCCCGGAACAGGCTACGCAGACCGGCCTCTGGCTGGTCGATGCCCAGGAGTCGAAGGGAGAACTGCCGTGGCTGCCGGGCGGCAAGTTTGACCCCTGGAACCACGTGCACGGGGCCATGGGCCTGGCCGTCGCCGGCCATTTTGAGCAGGCGAGAAAAGCCTACCACTACCTCGCCGCCACCCAGGAAGCCGACGGCGCCTGGCCGCGCTGGCGGGTGGCCGAACGCATAACCGACGCCGCCCACGAGACCAACCAGGCGGCCTACGTAGCCTCGGGCCTGTGGCACCTTTACCTGGCCACCGAAGACGATGAATTCCTGGCCGAGACCTGGCCCATGGTCGAACGCGCTCTCGACTTCGTGGTCGCGCTGCAGTTCAACGACGGCTCGATAGCCTGGGCCCGCAAGAAAAACGGTCGCCCCGCGCGTTACCCGCTGCTCACCTGCAACAGTTCAACGCACGGCAGCCTGGTGTGCGGGCTGCGCATCGCCGAGCTGCTGGGCCACGAGAAGCCCGAGTGGCAGCGCTCGCTGCTGGCGCTCGGTGACATACTGCGCGACGACCTGCAGCGCTACTACCGGGAAACCCTGGCGCCGGATCCACCGGGAAGATTTTCGATGGACTGGTACTACCCTGTCCTCGGTGGGGCCGTGCGCGGCGTGGCCGGACGCCAGCTGCTGCTCGACGACAAGCAGGTAGCCCGCTTCCTCGAAGAAGGAAACGGCCTGCGCTGCGTGGCCGAAAACCGCTGGTTCACGGTGGCCGAGACCCTCGAGTATGCCATGGCTCTCGACGCGCTTGGCCTTGATAAACGCGCACGCGAAGTCGCCCGCTGGGTGCTCGAACACCGCACCGAGCACGGGGCCTACCAGATGGGCATCGTGCTGCCCCAGCGTGTCTACTTTCCGGCCGACGAATTTTCGCCATGGAACGCGGCCACCGTGTTGCTGGCCGACGACGTGCTTGCCCAGCAGGGTGCAACCGCCGAGTTCTTTCGCTCTCTCGATGGCGACGACCTCCTGGGCGAGGACATCAAGTCCACCGGCACCGGCGACTCACTGCCGGTCACGGCCTGAACGTCAGCGCCCCCTGCTGGCGCGGCGGCGGTCAGTCTTTACGCGTCGGCGTCAGGGCTTCCATCGGGTAGTCGGGCTTGCCCTCTTCGGCAAGGGCAAAAAACTCCGGCCCGAAGGGATCCTTGCCGCGAATGGGCATGGAGCCACGTCGTATCGTCCAATCGTTCGGCGCCAGCTCGTCGGCGCGAACAAAGTGGCGCTCGGCCGCTTCTCCTCTTTGCTGCCCGTGCAGCCACCACGCAAGCGCGCGCTCAGACCGCGCGAGTTGGCTCGCCGCGTCGGGTTCGATACGCAGCGAATCAACTTCGTCCCGGGGCAGCGCCCCTTCGCCCGTGCGGACCCAGGCGCGCAGCATGTCGAGATAGGGCTCGGACAACTTGCCGTGAAAATCCGTGAAAATATCGGTGCCGAACTGGGAATCGTGAGGACGACAGATACGCCCCTGCTCATCGATCCAGATCATGGTCGGTACGTTGACCACGTGGTACAGCTCGGCGACCAGGTGCTCGGTGTCGATCACGCTGGGGTGCGAGGGCGCCGCGCGCTCGATGAACTCCCGGACATCGTCGGCGCAGCGGTCGAACGCCACGGTGAACGGAACAAAATTGTCGGGACCAAGCTCCTCGTACAGTGCCTGCCAGACCGACAGATCCTCCCGGCATCCTCACCAGGAGGCGTGAGCGATGAGCAGCACCTTTTTGCCACGGTGATCTGACAGCCGGTGCATACGTCCCGACAAATCGGGCAGTTCGAAGTCCGGCGCCTGACCACCGGCCAGCGAGAGCACGCGTTCTTCTATCCCCGTGCCAAGCAGCGCAACGCCCTCTTGTTGGTCGATGGCCAGCGGGCGCCCGAGCAGCTCGGCCAGTGTCTCGAGATCCATGGACGACGTACCGTCGCTCGATTCACCGCGAGAGATCGCGAGGCAGACGTCGCCACGGCAAAGGCCCTGCTCCTTGAGCGACCAGCCGAGCGCACGTTCTATGTCGGCCGGTTTCAACAACACGCGGTCGCCGTCGCGCTCAAGATCCAGTTGCGTGGCCCCGAGGGGAGTTTGTCCCTCGTCGCTTAACTTCTCGTCGTCGATCAGGATAAATTTGTTCATCGTGGCCTCCTCGGCCTATTTTTTTCGGCGCAGGGCGCCGAGGGTCAGCGTGGGCTCAAGCTCTTCGAATTCACCCGAGGCCACCGCACGGCGGTAGACCTCTATGGGAGCCTGTCCACCCTCGTCGGGGTCGGGAAAAAGATCGTGGATGGCCAGTATGCCGCCGGGCAGCAGCCGGTCGGACCAGGCCTCGTAGTCACCGTGGGCGGCCCTGAAAGTGTGCCCACCGTCGATAAAGAGCATGCCCAGGGGCGCGGTCCACAGCGGCGCGGCCACCTCGGTGGTGGTCACCAACAGTACAGTGTTGCCCTCCAGGCCGGCTATCCTCAGGTTGCGCCGGAGCTCACCCACCGAATCCATGGCGTGCACCTTCTCGTCCCACAGTTCTTCGTCGTGCCAGGGCTGACCCTGCTGATTTTCTTCGGAGCCGCGGTGATGGTCGAGGCATACAAGCCGCCCGCCCACCTCGCGCACGCCGCAGCCGAGAAAAATCGATGACTTGCCGCAGTAGCTACCCACCTCGAGAACCGGGCCCAGCCTGGCACCCTCGCGGGCAAGCTCGTACAGGCGCAGGCCCTCTTCTTCGGCCATGAAGCCCTTGGCCTTGCGTGCAACCTCGCGCGCGAACGGGTCCATCTCGCGGGTCCCCAGGGACTCTACTTTTTCGCCGGCCATCGCACCAACACCATCCGAGCATCCAAGCTGGATGGCAGCCCAAAAGCAACGGCCGCGGTTGTGCCGGCGGGCCGGCACAGCACCCAGCCTTGGTTCATCAGCGCGGGCCTGTTACTTGGTCGGAATGAAAACCGTCGTTTGCAAGGAACACGGGCCGCCGGAAAAGCTGGTCCTGGAAGAAACCGAATCAAGGCCCCTGGCCGGCGGCGAGTTGCGCGTTGCCATCCACGCTGCGGGCGTTAACTTTCCCGACACGCTGATCATACAGAACCTGTACCAGTTCAAACCCGAGTTGCCGTTTACACCCGGTGGAGAGTTCACCGGGGTGGTGACCGAGGTGGCCGACGACGTTACGACCCACTCGGTCGGCGACCGAGTGGTCTGCATGCAGCTCACGGGGGGGTTTGCCGACGAGGCCGTCTTGCCCGCCGCTTCGTGCATGCCCGTGCCCCGGGGCCTGGACATGGTGACCGCCGCCGGCGTGACCATGACCTACGGCACCTCGCTTTACGCACTGAAGGACCGCGCGGAGCTGAAAGCGGGTGAAACCCTGCTCGTGCTCGGGGCAGCCGGTGGCGTTGGTATAGCGGCCGTCGAGCTGGGCAAGCTCATGGGTGCGCGCGTGATAGCCGCCGCGGGCAGCGACGAGAAGCTGGCGTTCTGCCGTGAGCGCGGCGCCGACGAAGTCATCAACTACGACAGCGAAGACCTCAAGCAGCGCACGAAAGAACTCACCGGCGGCAAGGGAGCCGACGTCATCTACGACGCCGTGGGTGGCGACTACTTCGACAAGGCCATCCGGGCGATCAACTGGGAAGGCCGCATGCTCATCATCGGTTTTGCCAGCGGTCGCATACCCGAGTTGCCCGTGAACCTGGCCCTGCTCAAGGGCTGCCAGGTGGTAGGAGTGTTCTGGGGGTCGTTCACCATGCGCGAGCCCGAGGCCAACGCGGCCAACATGGCACAACTGGGCGAGTGGTACTCGTCGGGTGCGCTCAATCCCCACGTCTGCGAGCAGGTGCCGCTGGAGCGTGCCGGCGAAGCGCTGCGATTGATCCTCGACCGCAAGGCCCGTGGCAAAGTGGTGCTGGTGACCGACAACATCGAGGCTGCCTGAGGGCGCGGACCGGGTGGGCGACACCAAGCCTGACAGCGCCAAGCCCGACGCATATGTAGTGCGCGTGCTCATGGTCTGCATGGGTAACATCTGTCGTTCGCCCACTGCCGAGGCGCTGCTGCGCGCCCGCGTTGAGCTCGAAGGATTAACGAAACTGGTCGACATAGAATCGGCCGGCACCGGGGCCTGGCACGAGGGCGAAGGCGCCGACACGCGCGCGGCCCAGACGGCCGCCAGCCGCGGCGTGGACCTGTCGGAACACAGCGCCCGCCGCGTGCGCGACGATGACTTCGACACCTTCGACTTCGTGGTGGCCATGGACAGCCACAACATGGACCTGCTCAACTCGGCCTGCCCCCTGCACCTGCGCGACCGCCTGTCGCTGCTGCTCGAGCACGCCCCGCAACTGGGGCTGAGCGAAGTGCCGGACCCCTACTATGGCAGCGGCGACGGTTTTGCGCGCGTGTTCGACCTCATCGACACGGGTACTGCCGGCCTGCTCGAGGCCATCAAGAAACGTATGAAATAGGATCGCGATGGGCTGGAAACAGCGTTGTCGGCAGGCTAGAAGGTACCCCTTGCTAAAGAACAACAGGATACTCATCACCGGCCCTGCCAGCCAGGCCACTTTTCCGATCGCCCGCGAGCTCGCCCGCAGCAACACGGTGTACGGCCTCGCCCGTTGGTCTAACCGCGATGACCGCAAGAAGGTAGAAGCGGTCGGCATAGAAACCCTCGCGGCCGATCTCGCCGACGACGCGCTCGACCACCTTCCCGACGGGCTCGACTACGTGCTCAACTTTGCCAACGTCAAGACCGGCAGCTTTGACTACGACCTGCGCGCCAACGTGGAAGGCGTGGGCCGCCTGATGAGTCGCTGCCGCGATGCGCGAGCGTTTCTCTACTGCTCGTCCACGGCCGTGTACGAAGCCAACGGCCGCCACGCCTTCAGCGAGAGCGACCCCCTGGGCGATAATCACCGCGCCTTGTTTGCCACCTACAGCATCGGCAAGATCGCCGCCGAGTCGATGGTCAGGTTCTGTGCGCGCGAGTTCGAGCTGCCCTCGATAATCTGCCGACTCAACGTGCCCTACGGTGACAACGGCGGCTGGCCTGGCTTCCATCTCGAAATGATGGCTGCGGGCATGGAGATCCCCCTGCACAGCAGCGACGGCCCGTGCCTGTACAGCCCCATACACGAAGACGACTACACGGCCACCATCCCCGCGCTGCTCGGGGCCGCCAGCGTGCCCGCCACCACCGTCAACTGGTGCGGCGATGAAACCGTGGGCATCGAGGACTGGTGCAATTACATGGGCGAGCTCACCGGCCTGGAGGCGAGGTTCGCGCGCAGCGATGCCACACTGGAAAGCGTGGTTACCGATCCCGCCCGGCTCAACGAGATTACTGGACCGCGCTCAACCGTGGGTTGGAAAGACGGTATCAAGCGCATGGTTGCCGCGCTCCACCCCGAATTACTGGCTTGACACTCGCCAGACCGGTCGACTATTTTACCCGGGTACGACAACCACGGCGCGCCCCCCTGCGCCAACCATGCGAGGCCAGCACATGACTACACCCAACCTTCGATTCCCTGCCCTTATGATCCAGTCGGCTGCCCTCAGCGCCGTGATGCCCCTGGCGCTGCTGCTGTCTTCGGCCGCCCTGCCCACGCGGGCCGAGGCCGAGGCCAAGCCCGGCGACGTCATCACCCGTCATAACGCCGAAAAGGTAAAGGGCATGGTGGCCGAGGGCGTTTACTGGGCGGTGCAGAACGGCATGGAACTCGACATCGTCCCCTACGAGCACATTCCCCTGCCGAGCGCCTACAAAGCGGCCACTGAAAAGTACTCGGGACAGACCAGCATCGGCGATCACGGAGAATTGGTCAACTGGGTGGCTGGCAGGCCCTTTCCTGATGTTGACCCCAATGATCCCACGGCCCCCAACAAGATCATGTACAACTTTCATCGTACCCACTACTTCAGCGATGACATCAATCTTCATCTTGTCGACGCCGATACCGGCTCGCTCTACATCGATTCCAAGGGCCGACGACACTACAACGTCGAAAGACACTTCGTTGCCGAGTATATCAGGCTGATGCGTTTTGACGGGCGCCTTCACCACGAACCGAAACCAGCGTACAGCCCGCAGGACAACACGGACAAGGCCTTTCAGAAAGCCGGCCTGTACCCGCTTATAGAACCGTTCGACCTCAAGGGCGTAGGTGGTGTCACGGTCCGCTACCAGGATCTCATCCACCACGACGACACCTGGCTGTATATACCTTCGCTGAGGAGAGTCCGTCGCATGTCTACGGCCCAGCGCAGCGATGCTTTGTTCGGACAGGATATCGACGTGGACAGTCACGGCGGCTACGCCGGCCAGATCCCCTGGTTCAAGTGGAAACTCCTCGGCGAAAAGCCCATGTACGCGTCGCTGCACGGCGTGCGCCTGCCCCCGGAGCCCTGCAAGGATGACGGCGGCATGACCTTCTGCGAAAACTGGGAGCTGCGCCCCAACGTGTACGTCATTGAGGGCATACCCATGGCTCCCTCGTACGCTTATTCCAAGCGCGTGATCTTCGTGGACAAGGAGACCTACTTTATCGTCTACTCCGATCTCTACGACCAGGGTGGCGAACTGTGGAAGGTCGTCATGCAGAGCATACGCACGTCCAAGCGCCCCAACCCCATGGTAGACTACGAATACGACGAACCGCGCATGTTCATCTACGCCTTCTCCGTGATCGATATGCAGATGATGCACGGCACGCGGGCCGCCATCCCCGGCATGGCTTTTCCCGATGAACCCGGCTGGTACATTGACATTGGTTTTGACCACGAGAACTCGCCATCAGAAAATTGGTTCACGATACCGGGGCTGATCTCCGCCGGCCGCTGACGAGTTCGACGGCCACCGCTATTGTGGGTTGGCCTGCTGTTCGCTAGCCTTAGTGGATGTTCGATCCCTGGCTCAGCCTGAGCGGCTTTGTCGTCGGCGTGCTCATAGGCATGACCGGGGTTGGCGGTGGCGCGCTCATGACGCCGTTGCTGATCATGGTGTTCGGCGTGCGGCCGCTGCACGCGGTGGGTACCGACCTTGTCTACGCCACCATTACCAAGCTCTTCGGATCCTGGCAGTACATCAAGCGCGGACAGGTTAATTTCCCCTACGTCAGGTGGCTGGCGCTGGGGTCGGTGCCCTCGACCTTGTTCGCTGTATTCGTGCTCACCCCGTGGTTCGAGCGCAGTGGCGTTGACGTGGACGCGTTCACCACCCGCGCCCTGGGCGTCATGCTGGTCGTGATCGGAGTGGTGTCGGCTCTCGAGCGACGCTTCTTTGCCGGCCGGCTGCGCGACTCCGAATTCATTCGCAGCGAGCTGGTGCAGACCAGGATCAAGGAAGTCATACTCGTGGCCGGTGGCGTGCTCATAGGACTTGGCGTTGGCCTGACCTCGGTCGGCTCGGGCTCGCTGCTCATGGCCATACTGCTGCTGGTGTCTGAGCTGAGGGTGCTGGTGCTGATTGGAACTGACCTCGTACACGCCACCCTTCTCATGGGAACAGCCGGCCTCGCGCACTTCAGTCGCGGTAACGTGGACCTCGCCATGGTTGCCACGCTGCTCCTGGGTTCCATACCGGGAACGTGGCTCGGTGGCAGGCTGGCACAGGTGGTACCGACGAGCCCGTTGCGCTACGCGCTGGCCGCGCTGTTGACGGCGACCGGGGTCAAGTTGTTTATCGGCTGAGGCCGAAGCGACGACGCCGAGGGAATCTCTACATCCCCCCGCCGCCGCGCACCAAGCAAAAAATCAGAAGTCGTAGATAAACGTCAGCGACGCCGAGTCGAGCGAAGCGTCCTTACTGCCGTCGGGCAAACCCCACACCTTGTCAAAAGTGAGGCGGGCCTTGAGCAGATCAGAAGCCCGGCACTGCACGCCGATGGTAGCGCTAAAATCCTGCCCGTCTTCGCCGCTGTCGTCTTTCTCCCAGAACAGCAGTCCACCACCCAACACGAGATCCAACGGCCCCTCGTTACGCGCCTTGAACAGCATGCTCATGGGATAGGTGAGTACGCCCGCGACGTGCACGCCCGTTACGTCGTCTTTTCCGCTGGCAAACTCGGCGTCGAGGACATGCAGCCAGCCGATTTCGGCGGCCAGGTAGTCGCTGATCCCGCTGAGCTTGCGGCCGGCGTGGATGCTGTAGCCCTTGGCTCCGTGGTCATTGAGATCGGTAAACTGGCCACCGGCCCTCACGTACCAACCGTTGGCCGCCGCTTCGGCCTCGCCGCCGTCGTCCCCGGCCAGCGCCGGTGCCGGCATGGCCAGCATGCTCACGGCGAATACAGTAACTGCCAATCGGGAAATAAACTCCATCTCTGCCCCCTCGGTCCAGGTTGATTAGTTCCGGGCGATTAGGCCCGGGTGAATGTTGATTGAAAAGCCTTCTATGGCAAGGCTCTTGTTTAGCCCAGCCCACCCGCCTTGTCCACGCCCGCAAAGCGAGAGACTCCCCCCTTTAGAAATCAGTGGCCAGGGATGCTATAAAGGGGTGATGCCAATTGAATTCAGGATGATATCCAAGGTTCCGATCACGCTCGCCGGCATAGCCCTGGTGGCCTTTCTCGCCGCCATGGCAGGTTGCCAGGACGGTGCCACTCCTCCAGCCGGGGAAGCGCCGCAAACCCCTGCCGCAGCTGTGGATTCTGCCGGCCAGTTCGCCGTAACCTTTGCAATACGCAACGCCATTGCCAACGTCGCTGCGCTGCAGTTCGACGTCAACTACAGCGGCGGGGAGTTCTCGGGCGCGGCTGGCGACGTAGAGTGCAGCAGCCCGTTTTCCGGTGCCATCGCCACCTTCAACAACAAGGGTGGCGGACTGCTCTCGGGGGCAGTCATAGATATTTCGGGCTTTGCTGCCCCGCCCGACATCGCCACCTGCGTGGACACCGCCATGAGCAACCCCGGGCCCGCCGACTTTCCCATACCCCCGGTCGCCCCGACCCACGCCCTGCCCCCCCCCCCC
>JACKQG010005086.1_pt1 | contig 14770 bp, 9 predicted proteins | sample 8237621 | NCBI WGS metagenome assembly JACKQG01 (sample SAMN15677084, study PRJNA649215) | marine metagenome | biome: marine; feature: Black Sea; material: saline water; isolation source: suspended particulate matter (SPM) from the Black Sea western gyre | collected 2013-06-09/2013-06-10 | depth... | reverse complement strand
ATGATAAAACCTTCTGGCAGATAAATCCTCTTGTAAATCCCAGTCGAAAAATGACCATCTATTTCAGACCCTCTAAAAAAATTGCGGTTTTAAGTCTGCCTTCCGGTGTCATAAGTATATCTGAAATGAAAGCTGGTGCCTGCAATAAAAATGCAATGCAGTCTGTCAGGGTGGAAAACGTACCCCCCCTGATAAAGGGTATTGTATCCTATTCGGGCATTTTGTCATATGATGCAATTCCTAGTGATCAGGATTTGCAGGTTCCAAAAAATGAACTGCCCGGAATTGTAAAAATAGTTGAAGAACTGGCTCTTGATAAGATGTCAGAACAAGAGATTTTGAACACCATTAGACACTATTTTTTAACTGAATATACCTATTCCATGGATTTAAAAGGAAAACAAGACCGGCAAACCCCATTGCAAAATTTTTTAAATCACACTAAATCAGGACATTGTGAATTTTTTGCCACGGCAACCACACTTCTTTTAAGACAGGCCAAGATCCCGGCTCGATATGCCACGGGGTATATGGTCCATGAATATTCCCGTCTGGGAAACCAATTGGTTGTAAGACAAAGGGATGCCCATGCCTGGGCAAAAGCCTTTGTCAACGGCCAGTGGAAAAATTTCGATACCACGCCGCCTGGATTTCTGGAGATGGACAGACAAAAAATAGAATCATCAATGATATATGATTTTTTTTCTTTTCTGGGATTTAAGCTGTCCCAGTTGCGGCATGAAACCGGAGCTAAGCTTATGAAGCAATATGGGCTCTGGCTGATACTTCCACTGGGGTTGACATTGTTTTTCAGGCTGAGAAGATCAAACAAAATCAAGATGATCAAGTTGTCTGACAAACCCCGGGAAGATACAAAACAAGACTCCCATGATATTTCTTTTTCTTTGATAGAAAAGGCTCTGATTCAACAAGGCTTTCCAAGGTATCCACATGAGACTTATTTTTCATGGCTTGATAGGATTGGGCATCATTTTGCTAATAAGGACCTGAACAATAGCCTTCAAGCCCTTTTGCGGCTTCACAACCAGTATCGTTTCAGCAGCTTTGGGCTTGGAAAAGATGAAAAAAAAGCATTTGATTTGGATATTAAAAATACCGTTGAAAAATTAACAAGTGCCTCTTTTTAGAAAGGGGGTGGCAAGGGAAATCGCATAATAAAATCAATTAAGGGTTATATTATCAATTCCCATAGTATTTAAATATTCTTTTACAGCACCTAAGGTCAGGGTAAACATTTTGGTGCCGATTAAAATGACATGGCTGTCATTTTCAGTATCACAGGCACGGGCAAAAGCTGGTCCTATAATACCTGCCGGATTTTGGTGCTTGTCAAGACTTTTCTGCATAACGGCAAGGTAGGTGTCCAGGCGATTTTTTAAAATATCAAAATAATTAATATGTTTTCCCGTGGTTGTGGCTGCAAGGGTTGAAATTTTAATTGATATTTCCCTGATGGCCTCCCAGAATATTTGGGTTAATGGTTCTTTGTTTTTATCTGAGGCCGGCATGAAAAAGGATATAGCCCAGCCTACACTAAGGATTTTTAAGATCTGAAGTTCATATTCAATCGTGTTCAGGTTTGGATGGCTGTTTTCTGGTATCTTTGCCAAAAATGATTTCAAATCAGTCCTGTCAATGGCAAAGGTTGAAAGGTCCTGAGCCAGTTGCTGTATACTGAGAGTTCCTTTTTTTTCTTGTTTCATGATGTTTTCGTTTCTATTAAATTCATATACAAAATGATTAATTTATGCCATATATTGAATCATCTTAATAACAGTCAAAGCAAAAAGTGTAAACTTAAAAGCATGATAAAAATAGAATTAAAACTTTTTGTAACTTTATCCAGATACCTTCCAGATAACAGCGGAAGTCTTGAAATTCCGGAAGGAACCACTGTGGAAAAACTTATTTTCGATGTTGGCATTCCCAAAGAACTTGTGAAATTAATTTTTATTAATGGGAAGAAACAAAACAGGTCGTATCAATTGAAAAACAATGACAGGGTAGGGCTTTTTCCCCCGGTTGGAGGAGGATAAACTATGGGAGCCTCAATGGGAACCTCAAAAATAGAAGAACGATATGATAGAAATTTCAATACCCTTTCCCTTGAGGAGCAAAAGACCCTTGGCACATCAAAAGTTGTTGTCATAGGGCTGGGCGGCCTTGGCGGAAGCGTCTGCGAGATGCTGGCAAGGGTCGGGATCGGTCATCTAACCTTGATTGATGGGGATGTATTTGAAGCCAGTAATTTAAACCGGCAATTGTTAAGTGAAGAACGTCTGATAGGTTTTCCCAAGGCCCAGGCTGCAAAAAACAGGGTAAATGCCATCAATTCTGAGGTGAAAGTAAGGTATTTTATTGAATATTTGGATGAATCCAATCTCTATGAACGGATAAAAGATGCAGATGTGGTCATGGACTGCCTGGATTCCATTGATACAAGATTCAAGTTGCAAAAGTCAGCCCAGCAAGCATCCATTCCCATTGTGTCGGGAGCCATTGCAGGGGTTGCAGGGCAGGTGACGACCATATTTCCCGATGATAAAGGTTATGAATTGATATATGGGAAAAAAGGACGGAAACAACCAAAGGGCGTTGAAACAAGAACCGGCAATATAGCCTATTGCGCTTTTTTTGTGGCAGCCCTTCAATCCTCTGAATGTCTGAAGGTTTTGCTGGATCGCGGGGATATTCTTCGCAATAAATTGCTGATTGCAGAATTATGGACCAATACTTTTGATATCATGGACTTGGTCTAATTTGATTGTTTTAGGCTTTAGGCTTTAGGCTTTAGGTTAAAACTTAAAACCTAAAACCTAAAACCGTGCCTGAACAAGGTTTTCGTTCAGGCACTAAATATGTGTTGACCATAAAGGAGAAATGACTTTTATGTATGCCAAGGCAGCACAGATGATTCAATCATCTAAACGATGTGTCGCGTTTACTGGTGCGGGTATTTCCGTGGAAAGCGGTATCCCGCCGTTCAGAGGGGAAAATGGCCTTTGGAATAAATATGATCCCCAGATTTTTGATATCCAATATTTTCATACCCATACCAGGCATTCCTGGGAAGTAATCCGGGAAATTTTTTATGACCTGTTTGGAACTATAAGACCTAATGCAGCCCATTATGCCCTGGCCGAACTTGAGGCAAACAACCTGTTAAGCGCTGTCATCACCCAGAATGTGGATAATTTACACTATGATGCAGGAAGTATTGTTGTCCATGAATTCCATGGCTCTTTAAAAAATGTTGTCTGTCTTAATTGCAGAACACAATATAAAATTTTAGAAGTCGACCTGAATGTTCTGCCGCCAAAATGTGAAAAATGTGGAGGTATCTTAAAACCAGGTGTGATTTTTTTTGGAGAGGCCATCCCTGAGCCAGCAAAGACCAATTCCTTTAACGAGGCAGGAAAGGCAGACTGCTTTATTCTTATTGGCACAACAGGAATGGTTGCACCTGCAAATATGATTCCAGCGAATGCAAAATCAAATGGAGCCCAAATTATTGAGATAAATCCCTATGTATCTGAATATACAACTTCTGTAACTGATGTTTTTCTTGAAGAACAGGCAACCATTGCCATGGAAAAATTAATGGAAGAAATTGAAAAATTATAATTGTTTAAAGGAGTTTGCATGCCCAGTGAGTGTCTTTTTTGTAAAATTGTCAACGGTCAGGTTCCCAGTGAGTTTTTATATGAAGATGATGATTTTGTTGTTTTGAGGGATATCAATCCGGCAGCCCCGGTTCATCTCCTCCTGGTTCCCAAAAAGCATATCAGAAGCATTAATGATTTGCAAAAAGAAGATAAAGCCATTATTGCAGGTCTTTTCATGATTGCAGCAGACATGGCAAAAAAACAGGGGGTCAATGAATCTGGATACAAACTTTTGTTCAATGTTGAAAAAGGTGGGGGACAGGTAATTTTTCATCTTCATCTTCATTTGATTGGCGGCTGGCATCTGAGTGGCAGCGGGAAAAAATAAGGATGGAAACAATGCTAAATGTAACCCAGTCTCCTGTTCCGGGAAAATCCCAGGTCATGTATTGCGGGGATTGCGCATCATTTACATTAACGCTTTCAACCAAGGTCAAAGGTAAGGCATGGGTCAGAACCAATCTTGGTTCTGCTGCAATTGCACGAAAAGAAATCATAAGGCGGGTAGAAAAAGATGAAATAAAGCTTGATGAAGCCTGGTATGATATTGAAATGGATACAGAAGATGATCTGGTTTATAAAATTGTTCTTCCATTACATGAGACAGGATTTTTCCAGGCAAAATGTTTTTTTACCCCACAGAAAAGTACGAAGACAATCTGGCCCCTGGGTGATAATTGTGTGTTCAATGTAGAACCGGCAGGCACATGTTGTGCCAATATTATTTACAATGCCTTTGTCCGGCAGTTTGGCATGTCAAAATCCGAGATGCCAAAAAATTCTGGCGAACCAAAAAATTCTGATGAAAAAGATCTGTCATCAATCATTAACAAACTGGATGCAAAAGGCTATGCCGTCATCCCTGAATCAGGGAAATTCCGTGATCTTAAAGATCAGGTAGAATTTATTTTTTCCCGTCTCGGGTGCCGTGTCCTTCATTTACTGCCCATACATCCCACCCCCACCACTTATGCCAGGATGGGTCGGTTCGGCAGTCCCTATGCAGCTTTGAATTTTACACAGGTTGATCCAGCCCTGGCTGAGTTTGACCCTTTGGCAACCCCCCTTGAACAATTCATGGAGCTTGTTGATATGGTTCATTTCCATAACGGCTATCTGTTCATGGATATTGCCATTAATCATACGGGGTGGGCAGCTTCCATCCATGAAACCAATCCGGAATGGCTGGTCAGGGGCGAAGACGGAAGGATAGAAGCTCCCGGGGCATGGGGCGTTACCTGGGCAGATTTGACAAAATTGGATTATTCCAACATTGATCTTTGGAAATATATGGCAGATGTTTTTCTGTTGTGGTGTCACAGGGGTGTTGATGGGTTCAGGTGTGATGCCGGCTATATGATTCCCGTTGAAGCCTGGGAATATATTGTTGCAAAAATAAGGGTGCAATATCCTGAAACGCTTTTCTTTTTAGAAGGGCTTGGGGGGCCCATTGAGACAACGCGTGAAATATTAACCAGGGCCAATTTTAATTTTGCCTATTCTGAGTTGTTTCAGAATTATACAAGAGAAGAGATTTCAATTTATCTTCCACAAGCATATGATCTATCACAGACCAGCGGGATATTCATTCATTTTGCAGAAACCCATGACAACAATCGCCTGGCCTCTGTTTCTATATTGTATGCACAAATGAGGACCTCTCTTTGTGCACTTTTTTCAATGTGTGGCGGGTTTGGATTTGCCAATGGTGTGGAATGGTTTGCCACTCAAAAGATTGATGTACATGAATCCAGCAGCCTTAACTGGGGAGATAAAATAAATCAGGTCGACCATATTTCAAAGCTGAACCTGATATTGAAAAATCATCCTGCCTTTTTTGGACAGACCCGGCTTGCCTTGATTCAGAAAAATCAATCCCAGTGTCTGGTTTTGCTGCGGCATAATGAGCAGCATAATAAAAAGCTTTTAATTCTAGTTAATCTTGATTGTGAAAATCCCAATGAGGCATCCTGGCAGACACAGGATGCCAATATTAAAGAAACACTATTACATGATCTGATTTCAGGGGCAGCAATTAAAACCCAAATAATCGATGATTATTGTGTGATTCGGCTGACAGAGGGAGAAGTTCTGGCCCTGACACCTGATCCGGATGATATAAAAATTATAGAACAAAGCCGGCAAAGCAAAAGCCAGGCCCCTGAAAGGGTTTATTTACAAAAGCTCAAGGCAAAAGTATTGGCAATTCATACCACATTCAATGGATATGGTAATATAAAAGGCATTAATATCGAACAGGAGGCTTTTTTATTTGCACATGATCCTGTTGAATTCATACGTTCTTTTAATAATGTGTCAAAAGAGAGCCGGGTGATTGTCTTTGACTGGGAAAAGGATTTGAAACGACAATTGATGATTCCTCCGGGTTTTTTTCTTTTAATAAAATGCAAAACCGGGTTCAGGGCAGAACTTTTTGATGAAAAAAAAACAATAAAAAATTCCCTTAAAACCTACTCCAAAATATCAATAGGATATGAAGAAGGAATCCCAACCCAGGACAAAAAAGGCTTTTTTGCACTTTTTTTTCCAAAAGAAATAAAAAATCAACATAAACAATATACCTTAGGTCTCAGGGTATTTGAAACCAATAACCTAAAGGTCACACGTGGCACACAGGTCAAAAAAGTTTCATTGTTATACCTTGCCCCCTGGGATGATTTATATATGAGTTCATCTTTTACAAGAAAAGAAATTGTAAAAACCCCGTTTTTAAAATTATTGGGCACCACTAAAGCAGGGGGCATGATGAGAGCTGCTGCCTGGTGGGGTAGGCTTGACAGCCGGTACGATGCAATCCTTGGGGCAAATATGGACGAGTCGACACCGGAAAATCGGTGGATGGTGCTTTCAAGGTGCAGAATTTGGGCAGTCTTTCAGGGATATTCCAGGGAACTTGCACCGGATTGTCTTGAAAAATTCACATTTTCCTATGATCATGGTGGAAAATGGCTGTTTCATGTTCCTACATCAGAAGGCAAGTATTATGCTTTGGAGCTTTATCTGTCCATTGATCCGGAAGACAATCATATCTATCTTGCCATAGACAGGAGCAAATCCAGTGAAAAGAATGAGCGCTTTTTAAGTGATGATAAAGGCGTAACAATCATTATCCGGCCGGATATTGAAGACAGAAGTTTTCATGAAGTTGTTAAAGCATTTAAGGGGCCTGAAAAAGAATGGCCAGACGCTATCCTGGCCTTTGAAAAAGGGTTTTTATTTTCACTTTCCAACGGAAAAAAACTTAAGGTCACCCTGTCAAAAGGTGAATTTGTTCATGAGCCTGAATGGCACTACATGATCCATCGTCCCTTGGAAGCCCAGAGAGGTATGGATGCTGAATCTGATCTTTTCAGCCCTGGATATTTCACAGCTTCCTGCCTGGGGGGTGAAACCATATTGCTCAATGCTGCCGTGATTGATAATCAAGATAAAAAAATTGATTTTCCCGGACAGGCAAAAGCTATAAAAATAAAACCCTTTGAAAACCAAATGCCCCTTTCCAAAGCAGTATGCAAAAGTCTTGATGCATTTCTTGTGGATCGCGGCAAAGATAAGAGTGTGATCGCTGGATACCCCTGGTTTCTGGACTGGGGAAGAGACAGCCTGATCTTTTGCAGAAGCTTGATTGAACTGGGTCGGTTTTCAGAAGCCAGGGCTATATTAAGACTGTTTGCCAGGTTTGAAAATAATGGGACTTTACCTAATATGATCTGCGGCAGGGATGCTGCAAATATTGAAACCTCTGATGCTCCATTATGGTTTTTTGCCTGCTGCAAAGACCTGGTTGAAAAAAACAAAACCAATGATTTTTTATATGAAGTGCTTGAAAATCGCACGATTTTGGATATTCTCCTGTCCATTGCCCATTCTTTGATAAAAGGAACCCAGACAGGTGTGAAGGCTGATCCTGAAACCCTGTTGCTGTATAGCCCGGCGCATTTTACATGGATGGATACTAATTTTCCTGCAGGGTCTCCAAGGCAGGGGTATCCTTGCGAGATACAGGCCTTATGGTATAATGCACTGAATCTTCTGGCATCTGTTGATGCATCCAGTAACCTGAAGGTCACACGTAAAACAGACTGGCACAAAAAAGCCAAAATAGTTCAACAAGCCGTTCTTGATCTTTTTTATAATGAAAAATCTGGCTTTTTTTCAGATTGTCTCCATTCAGATGGCCCGGTCGGTGCAAAAAATGCTGTCCCAGACGATGCCTTAAGACCCAACCAATTGTTTTTATTTACACTTGATGTGATAGAAGATAAAAAAATTGTACAAAAATGTGTTGAAACCTGCCAGGAATTACTTGTTCCAGGGGGGATCAGAAGTCTTGCTGACAGAAAGCTTGAATATCCCATCAATATTTTTTATAATGGTAAATTGATAAATGATCCCAACACACCTTATTCAGGAGAATACAAAGGAGACGAAGATACCCAGAGAAAACCTGCCTACCATAATGGTACAGCCTGGACCTGGCAGTTCCCCGTATTTTGTGAAGCATGGGCAGCGGCATTTGGTAAAAACAGCCATTTGACATGTCTGGCATGGCTTGGCAGTGTGATTGATTTAATGAGAAAAGGGGCTGCCGGGTATATCCCTGAAATCCTTGACGGTGACTATCCTCACACTTCAAGGGGATGTGATGCACAGGCCTGGGGGTCAAGTGAGGTTGCCAGGGTCATGCACAAGTTATTACACTAATTTGATATAGGAGAAAAGTTTTTTATATGGAAAAAATGCAGATTTATAAAGTATATCCTTCCATCCCTGAACCCTTGTCCTTTCTGGACGATCTTGCCAGGAACCTGTGGTGGTGCTGGAACCACGAAGCCAATGATCTGTTCCAGAGAATCCATCCAGTGCAATGGGAAAAAATCGGTAAAAATCCTGTGGCGTTTCTTTCTCATATATCCCAGAGACGATTTAATGAACTTTCAAAGGATGAAAGTTTTTTGGTGCATCTTGGGCGGGTAAAGACAAAATTTGAAAAAATGTTTTCCAATGTGTCGCAAATTAAAGAGCTTGATCTGGGCGCAAAAGAGACGATTGCCTATTTTTCCATGGAATTTGGTCTTCATGAATCTTTGCCTTTTTTTGCAGGTGGTTTAGGCATTCTTGCCGGTGATCATTTAAAAGCATCTTCTACGCTGGGGATTCCATTGACCGGTCTTGGCCTGTTTTTCCGGGAAGGGTATTTCAGACAGTTTCTTGATCATAACGGATGGCAGCAGGAAACCTATCCCATTAATGATGTGTTTGAACTTCCTGTTCAACGAGTAAAAGACGACACAGGCTTTGATATAAAAATTCAAATACCAGGACCCGAGGGTAAGATCTTTGCCTGTGTCTGGCAATTAAAGATCGGAAAAATCAAACTATTTTTTTTGGATACAAATTTACCGGAAAATCCAAAAATTATCAGAGATATTACATCACGACTCTATGCCAGTCACGGTAAGATCCGGGTTGCGCAGGAAATATTATTGGGAATTGGTGGCATCAAGGCCTTGAGCGCCATGGAGATATTCCCCAATATCTGTCACATGAATGAAGGGCATTGTGCCTTTGCCGGCCTGGAACGAATATCCATTATAATGGACAAGTATAACCTGGACTTTAAGAGTGCAGTTCAACTCTGTAAGAGAAGCTCTGTTTTTACCACCCATACCCCCGTGGCTGCCGGACATGATGAATTTCCAAAGGAATTGATTCGCCCCTATGTTCAATCCTATGCTGAAAAATTTGGCATTTCAGATGATGAATTGTTATCCTTTGGAGAGCCCTATGGCATCAAAGATACAGGCAAATTTTCCATGTTCATTTTTGGCGCTAATTTTTCAGGCTATATCAATGGTGTCAGCCGGAGGCACGGTCAGGTAGCCCGCAGGATGTGGCAGTCTTTATGGCCAGGACGACATGTTGAAGAAATCCCTATTTCACATATTACCAATGGGGTGCATATCTGTTCTTATCTTTCCAGACATAAAAATTCTTTATTTGAACGCTATTTGCCGTCCCAGTGGACCAACTGCCTGTCCAACCCTGAGTTGGTTTCGAGAATAGACCATATAGAAGATGAAGATCTATGGCATGTACATGAAATGGACCGGGCCAATTTGATAAGAAAATGCCGGCAGTTATTATTGAAACAATATGAAAGACGGAATGCACCCAGAAATGTGCTGGATGAAGTTGCCAGTGTATTGGACAGCGGCGTATTGACTATCTGTTTTGCCCGCAGGTTTGCGACTTATAAGCGGGCAGGGCTTTTACTGAAAGACATCCCCCGTTTAACAAGACTCATCACTGATGAGAAAAACCCCATCCAGTTAGTGTTTGCAGGCAAAGCCCATCCCAATGATAATGAGGGCAAAGATATCATCAAAAAAATTGTTGAATTTGCAAGGGTTCATGATGTCAGGCACAGGGTTGTTTTTCTTGAAAATTACGATATCAATATTGCAAGATATATGGTCCAGGGATGTGATATATGGCTCAATACACCCAGAAGTCCCAATGAAGCCTGCGGTACTTCTGGGATGAAAGCATCTACAAATGGCGGGTTAAATCTTTCCATTCTTGATGGGTGGTGGTGTGAAGGATTTAAGGCGAACCGAGGATGGAGCATTGGAAACGGAGATGTTTATGACGACAATGAATACCAGGATGAGGTGGAAAGCCAGGCTCTGTTCAATGTTCTTGAAAATGAAGTGATTCCAAAATTTTATGATAAGAAAAGAGGCAATCCACCTGTAAAATGGATCAAGATGATGAAAGAAGCCATGAAAATGGCCATCCTTGATTTCTCCAGCGACCGGATGGTCAGGGAGTATTCAACACGATTTTATATACCGGCAGCAAGAAATTTTAAATTATTAACAGATGAATCAGCCAGAAAAACCAAGGAGCTTGCATTGACCCAGTCCAGGTTGACATCCCTGTGGAATGGTATACGCTTATCAAAACCAGAAGTCACCACGGGAATTGATTTTATAGTTGGAGATACCTTCAGGATCACCCTTAAGGTTTTTCTTGGTGAATTGACCCCGGAAGAGGTTGAGGTCCAGATTTATCATGGCAAAATAAGATCTTCAGATCATCTTGAGGGAAGTCGTGCAGAAACCATGTGGCTGCAGGAAACAACGGCTGAAGGTACGCACATTTATGCCTGTACTATTACCTGTTCAGATTCAGGACGGTTTGGCTATACAGCCAGGGTGATTCCAAAAGGGGATGAGGTCTTAAAAAATACACCCGGCCTTATTACCTGGGCCAATGGAGATGATTAAAAAAAACATTATTTAAACCGATTTGTTAAATATCAGGCAAGAGCCAAACTAAGGAAAAGAAAAATGGCACAAAAACCCAGAATCCTTATTGTGACACCAGAAGTGACTTATCTTCCCGAAGATATGGGTGATCAGGCTCATTATTCTGCAAAAGCAGGCGGCCTTGCCGATGTATCTGCTGCACTCATCAGCGCATTATTTGATTTTGGCTGTGATGTCCATGTGGCCCTGCCGGACTATCGTTCTATTTTTAGTGGATACACAACAAAGACACACAACAGGGAACTTGAAAAAATCAGAAAACGCCTGGATGAAGAAAGAATTCATCTTGCTGCGGACCGGGCGTTTTTTTATCTTGATAATGTCTATTCCGGATATTCAGATAAAGACCTTAAAGTATCCCTGGCATTTCAAAGGGAAGTCATTAACAACATCATTCCAAGGGTTGAACCAGATATTATTCATTGCAACGACTGGATGACAGGCTTGATTCCGGCCATGGCAAGACAGATGGAAATCCCCTGCCTGTTTACGATTCACAATATTCACACCATGACATCCACCATGGCTGAAATTGAGGACAGGGGTATAGATGCTGCATCTTTCTGGAACAAGCTGTTTTTTAAAACCCCGCCTTATAATTATGAAGAAAGCCGGGACTGGAACCGGGTGGATTTTTTAACTTCAGGTGTGTTTGCAGCCCATTATGTAAATACAGTAAGTCCCACTTTTTTAAAGGAAATTGTTGAAGATCGTCATCCTTTTGTTGAAAGCTGCTTAAAAAATGAATTGATTAATAAATACCATGCCGGATGTGCCACAGGGATTTTAAATGCACCTGAGCCGGAATTCAACCCTGCTGTTGATGAGATGATCCGGTATAATTATGGGCCGAAAAATCACAGGAAAATAAAGGCTAAAAACAAACTATGTATTCAAAAAATTCTTGACCTTGATCAAGATGAGAATGCAGTCATGTTTTTCTGGCCGTCAAGACTTGACCCTGTACAGAAAGGATGCCAGCTTCTGGCTCAGATTATGTATGATATTGTATCCCAATACTGGGATGCCAATCTTCAGATTGTCTCTGTTGCCAGTGGAGAATATCAGAAATATTTTCATGATATTGTCAGGTTTCATGGTCTTGAACGAAGAGTTGCCATTTGCGGATTCAGTGAGGGATTGTCCCACCAGGCATTTGCCGGCAGTGATTTTTTATTCATGCCGTCTTCCTTTGAACCCTGCGGTCTTCCCCAGATGGTTGGCGGCATCTATGGGACATTACCTATTGTACATGATACAGGGGGGTTGCACGATACCATCCGCCAAATTGACACTGGAAATAATCTTGGTAACGGGTTTTTATTTAATGTTCATGATGCCAGAGGGTTCAAATGGGCCATCGACAGGGCCATGGATTTTTATTTTCTTGATCCAGATATAAAGGAAGTTCAAATTAACCGGATTATGATTGAAAGTGTACTTGAATTTAACCATAGCAGATGTGCAGAAGAGTATATTAATTTATATGAAAAAATGCTTAAAAGACCATTCATTGTCTGATCCTGGAATTTTCAATGACCCTTATCTGCTCGCCTATGCAGATATAATATCCTCAAGGAGATTAAGCGCCATTGGGCTTGAAAATAAAATAAAACAGGAAAACAATGGTTCTTTGCGGTCTTTTGCAGATTATCATAAGATTTTTGGCCTTCATTTTGATAAGGCTATAGATAAGGATAAGGGCTCATGGATTTTCAGGGAATGGGGCCCTAATGCCAAAGAGATGTTTATTGTCTGCGAACAAACATCCTGGCTGAAAAATAAAGATTTTCAGCTTCATAAAAAAGATAACCATGTATTTGAAAGACGATTTTCAAAAGAAACATTTTCCCACAAAGATCTTTTCAGGCTAAAAATTGTATGGCCGGGGGGTGAAGGGGATCGCATCCCCACTGCAGCCACAAGGGTTGTTCAGGATCCCCATACTGATATTTTTAATGCCCAGGTCTGGCAGCCAGAGGAACAATACAAATGGAAAACAAAAAAAAATCCGCCTTTAACAAAAAGGTCACAGGTAACAAAAAGGTCACAAGCAAAAAGGCCGCTGTTGATCTATGAAGCCCATGTAGGCATGGCATTGGAAGAGGGCAGGGTAGGGACATATGTTGAATTTGAGAACTATATTCTGCCAAAAATAGTCGATGCAGGGTATACTGCCGTTCAGCTTATGGCCATTCAGGAGCATCCCTATTATGGGTCATTTGGGTATCATGTCGCAAATTTTTTTGCACCATCATCAAGATTTGGCACCCCGGAAGAATTAAAGAGCCTGATTGATGCTGCTCATAAAAAAGGCATAAAGGTTTTTATGGATATCATTCATTCCCATGCTGTAAATAATGAAGTGGAAGGCATTGCAAAATTTGACGGGACAGGTTACCAGTTTTTCCATGACGGCCCCAAAGGTTACCACAGGCAATGGGATTCAAGATGTTTTGATTATGGTAAAGCTTATGTATTAAAATTTCTCCTGTCAAATTTAAAATTATGGATTGAAGAATTTCAGATTGACGGATTCAGGTTTGACGGTATTACCAGCATGCTGTTTAAAGATCATGGTCTTGGACGGGCATTTGCAAGTTATGCAGATTACTATGGGGATGATGTGGATGTGGATGCACTGTCGTATTTGTACCTTGCAAACAGCCTTGTCCATGACATTAATCCTTATTTTATAACCATTGCCGAAGATGTCAGCGGATATCCAGGACTTGCAGCTCCCATTTCAAAAGGGGGTACAGGGTTTGATTACCGCTATGCCATGGGAATTGCTGATTTCTGGATACGATTGTTAAAAGACTATAAAGATGAGAACTGGCATCTTGGCACCCTCTGGCATGAACTGACAACAAAAAGAAAAGAAGAAAAGACCATCTCTTATGCTGAATCCCACGACCAGGCCCTGGTGGGTGATAAAACCCATATGATGCATCTGATGGGCAATAATATCTATACATCCATGAAAAAGGATAATAAAAGTATTGAAACTTTCAGAGGTGTGGCCCTGCATAAGATGATCCGCCTGATTACAATTGCCACGGCAGGTTCCGGCTATCTGAATTTTATGGGCAATGAATTCGGGCATCCTGAATGGGTGGATTTTCCATCTGAGAGAAACAATTTTTCCTTTCATTATGCCAGACGTCAGTGGTCATTAAAATATGATCAGGATCTGTATTTTTCCTGCCTTTTTGAATTTGATAAGAAAATGATCGCCTTTGTTAAGGAACAGGATCTGTTTTCTTTGCCTGATGTGAATCTTTTATGTGTGCATGAACATGACAAGGTCATTGCATTTGAAAGAAATCAAACAATTTTTGTTTTTAATTTTCATCATTCAAACTCTTTTTCAGATTATATGTTTGAAGTTCAGCCAGGTGAGTACAAGATGATTTTTAATTCTGATGAAGCCCGGTTTGGCGGAAAAGGCAGGCTTAAACAGGATCAGATCCATTTTAGTTTTTTTGATTCAAAAAAAATTGGTAATGGCAATCTGATAAGTCTTTACCTGCCGACAAGGACGGCAATAGTATTAAAATTGAATTTTAAAAAAGAGTGAACTTTATCAGGATATTTGCCATATAAAATTTTACATAACCCGTTCCAGGGTGATCGCCTTACGTCCGCTGGATGGACATTGCTACAATCTCTATGATTACTTTCGCTGACCGCCATGAACTCGCTCATTCTTCGCTCAAACACCATGGC
>JACKQG010005085.1_pt1 | contig 14771 bp, 11 predicted proteins | sample 8237621 | NCBI WGS metagenome assembly JACKQG01 (sample SAMN15677084, study PRJNA649215) | marine metagenome | biome: marine; feature: Black Sea; material: saline water; isolation source: suspended particulate matter (SPM) from the Black Sea western gyre | collected 2013-06-09/2013-06-10 | depth... | reverse complement strand
AACAAGGTAGCCGTAGGGGAACCTGCGGCTGGATCACCTCCTTTCTAAGGGATAATTTAGACTCCGTCGGAGCAATATTGCTCTTAACGACGGTGATCGTCAGGCGTTTCAATGCTTTAAGTTATGCACCAACTGTAGACCTATTAAGACCCTGCTGTTCGCGGCAGGGTCTTTTTTTGTGGATTCAAATGAATCTTTGAGATATACTTTCCCTGTTTTGATTAAAAAGTATTCAAGCACAGAGAGGTCCTATAGGTATTTATGCAGCAGAACTATAAAAAAATGAGAACGCCCAGTCAGAAAATTGCGGATTTTATATCATTTCCTCTGCGGGCATTCACACTATTTGAAAAAGACAAATGGGGACTGTCCTCGCTGGCTTCAGAAAGATTTTATTACGCAGCAGAAAAGGTTTGCGGTTATTGTTTAGATGTGGGTTGCGGAAAATGGAATCGATTCGTCACGGAGTTTCTGAACGGAAACGGAAAAGGAATTGATGTCTATGGCTATGAAGGTTTGACTGAAGAGAATATCGTTGAAGACATATCCCATTTTCCTTTTGAGGACCAAGTCTTTAATTCCGTGACATTTTTAGCGAATCTTAATCATGTACCAAGATCAATGCGTGATATTGAATTAGCTGAGGCTTACCGTTGCCTTAAACCCGGTGGAAATATTGTCGTGACGATGGGCAATCCTTTTGCTGAAATACTTGTTCATAAGGTCATTTGGTTTTACGATAAGTATTTGGGTTCCAATGTAGATATGGATAGCGAAAGAGGGATGCATGAAGAAGAAGAATATTATCTACTGGACCGAGAGATTAAAAGAAGACTTTCGAATGCGGGATTTAATGACATAAGGAAAAAATATTTTTGGACACAATGGTGTTTAAATCATATGCTGATTGCTTGTAAATGATAGTCTCTGGGAAAAAATGAGGAGTCGTAAATGAATCCTGGTAAAATTGCTGTCATCGTTCCTTGTTATCGTGTCTCCGGCACAATTGAGGAGGTTATCTCAATATTGCCAAATATGATTGACCATATTATCGTTATCGACGACGCTTGTCCCGACAATTCGGGGCGGTTTGTGGAAGGGCTTGGTTACGATAAAGTAGACGTGATCTATCATAAAAGGAATCAGGGCGTCGGCGGGGCTGTGATGACCGGCTATCTAAAAGCGATGGAACTGGGCTGTGATATTGTGGTCAAAATGGACGGAGACGGCCAGATGGATCCGGCCTATTTATGCGATCTGATAGAACCGCTTAAAAAAAACGAGGCGGATTATACAAAGGGCAATCGTTTTGTGGATTTTAAGATGTTGCGGACGATGCCGAAAGTGCGTTTGCTTGGAAACAATATTCTTTCTTTTTTTGAAAAGGTATTTTCCGGCTATTGGCATATTATGGATCCGACAAATGGATATACTGCAATACACCGGAATATTCTTGAAAAACTGGACTTATCCAAAATTGCCCGCGGGTATTTCTTTGAATCTCATATGCTGCTTCACCTGAATCTAATCAATGCGGTTGTGAAAGATGTTCCGATTCCCGCTCGCTACGGAACAGAAAACAGTTCTCTTAATATTTGTAAGACACTGATTTCTTTTCCACCGCGACTGATCCTGGGATTATTTAAGAGAATTTTCCTGAAATACTTCATTTATGACTTTAATATGGCTTCGGTTTATCTTGTTCTGGGGATACCTCTGTTTTTGTGGGGGATTGGATTTGGTTTGTATCATTGGTTGGATTCTGCCTTTAGCGGAAATCCGAAGACAGCAGGCACTATCATGGTGGCGGCGCTGCCTCTGATTCTTTCCGTGGAAATGCTTTTGCAGGCCGTGAACATTGATATTCAGAATACTCCCAGAAGAACAAAAAGGAAGAACGTCTATGATTGAAAATACAGGAAAGCTCAATGCTTTGAAAGCCCCCGGACTTTTGCGGTTTTTTTGCTGGGCCCTGATTTTGATGATTTCGCTTTATGCGTTTTTTGTTTTTTTTCAAAATCAATTCTATTATATCGATAGTGACACGTTTTACTATCTTTCTATTGCAGACAGCCTGGAACAGAACGGTCAGTTTCTCGACCTGACCATGAGCCCTCCACAGGGTCTTGCAACGCCGCAAAACGGCATCGTTGTTATATACTATTTAATTGGCCTGTTTGTTTCATCGCCGGGAATGAAAATCCAAATAGTTGTTATTTTGAATTATTTGGCGCTTTTACTGTCAATATATCCGTTATTAAAAATTACCCGAATTCTGAAAATTGAATCTTTTCCTGCACAAATGTCGATTTTGGCTGTTTATCTCTGCGGCTGGCATATGATTCGTTTTCAATTGTCTCCGATCAATGATGGATTGTTTCGGACAGGTTTTCTCTGGCTTATTTATTGGATTCTTCAGGTTACCATTAACGACCGGAATTTGAAGCAACTGTGGAAAGAGAGTAAAGGGGTTCTGGTCTGTGGATGTGTGTTATCCATACTGTTGATTCATTTTCGCTTGAATGCGATGGTAATTCCGGTTGCGGGGTTATTGGCGGCACTTCTTACCAAAAATAAAAACGTTGCATGGATCATGTTGGTTATTGGAATCCTTATGGCGGTTTCTATTGTATTGCCCTATACCTTCGCCCCGTTATCGAGAATTCAGGGTATATCCCAAAACTCGTGGCATCATATATTTCAAAATTTTTTTTTGCATGTAAGAACGTTTTTAAGTGAATTCTCGAGGGCGGTGTTTTCTGATTTAGGAACTAACGGAAATATGCTAACTTTGGTTTTCATGCTTGCTGTTGCAATTGGCTGTTATCAGGGTTACCGAAAAAAAGAATATGCCCCTCTTTTTATTAGTTTGGTTTGTATTGGATCCTTTACCTTCTTACTGTCGTTTACGGCAACTCCATACAGAATGTTCTTGCCGATTTTTATTCTATTATATCTTCTCATGTTCAATATTTCGTTTTTGCGTTCAATTGGGTATCTGTTTGCTTTTGTAGTGGTGTGGCAGAGTCTGATGTTCTTTTGCAGCGGAGACAAGGTTATGCCGCAAGTTGCATTCTGGGAGCATGTCTCCCGGGTAGTTAAAACAGAACCGTCTGATTATCTCCTGATTACTAACAGACCTCATCAGGCGTATTATTTTACCGGGATGAGTGGGACGGATAGACGCGCGTATACCTGGCTGGATATTCAGGAAAAAGAAAAGATTTATATTGCCGGTGACGAGTCACTCATCAAAAAGCACAAAGAGAAAATAGAAACACTGGCGCATCAGAATCATGTTACTGTGAACTATCTGTGTTTGACTCCGGACTATTCCGATTCTTCAGGGCGTGCGGTTTTTTGCGTTATTGTAGAGGATAACCAATAAGACGTATCAGTTTATGAAATTCTCGTGAAAGTCGTAACAAGGTAGCCGTAGGGGAACCTGCGGCTGGATCACCTCCTTTCTAAGGGATAATTTAGACTCCGTCGGAGCAATATTGCTCTTAACGACGGTGATCGTCAGGCGTTTCAATGCTTTAAGTTATGCACCAACTGTAGACCTATATAAGACCCTGCTGTTCGCGGTGAGGGTCTTTTTTTGCGCACAGATAAGTTTGGCCTTCTATTTTGGACAAAACGCCTTCCGGATTATCCAGGATCAAGCATTTTACAGGTGACGATGTGTGGAAGTGCTTCGGTATCTGTTTGCGAATCGCCGGCGGATGGATTATAATCATTACCGGCCGCAGCAGCCTGAATTATATGGCCTCGGCTGCGTTCGCGACGGTGGAATAGAAAATATGAAGGATATAAATGCAAAGCCTTGAAAAACTAGCTAAATCTTACCTTGCCTTTGAGAAAATAGACATCAGTGATTTTCAACGTAAAGCCCGTATTCTCCAGTCAATGTGGAGAAAAGAAAGAGGGTTTAAGGCCGGCGAATACCAGGGAAAACCAAGAGGGAATTATCTCCCTATGCCTTGGGCTAAAGACACTCTCAGTAACTATTTATCTGACACCATCAAAGAAGTTGTCACAAAAGAAGTCTTACATCAGTCAGACAGTGGTAAATTTTATGGCAAACCACGAATCTTCAATAATCTCCTCTCCAGTCAACCCTTGTGTTTCAATCTATTTGCTGAATTACAACAGGATTTAGAACTTGCGACAAAAGTATTTAGACAGTTATGTCCTTATCGCGTCAATAATGTGACAAGGATTGAATTTGAGCATTCTCCGGGCAGGAACGATATGACTTATACAGGGGATCGTTCTGCATTTGACGTTTATGTGGAATTTTTCAATAAGTCTGATGAAAAGGGTTTCATCGGAATTGAGGTGAAATATCATGAAAATCTCAGGAATACACCTGCTGAGATAAAAGGCCGGTATTTTGAAGTCGCTTCTCGAATGGGATGTTTTAAAAAGGAATGTTTAGATATTCTCCAAAAGTCGCCTCTTGAGCAGCTATGGAGAGATCATTTATTGGCAGGAAGTTTGTTATATTCTCTAAAAGATGGTTTTAAAGATGGTTTCTTTGTATTTCTTTCTCCGCAGGATAATTGTCACTGTCAGAACGCCGTTGAGCAGTATAAGCAATGTCTGACTGTTGACAGGACATTTCAGAGTTGGACTCTGGAGAGTGTCGCAGGGGCGATAAAACAGAACACAAAGAAGCAATGGATCGATGAACTGATCGACCGATATTTGAATTTTGAGAAGGTAGAGTCTGTTGTTGAATAAGGGATTGAAGTATGGATAGAAAAGTCTTCGCACTCTATACTTATATGAGAGTTCTGCTTACGGCTCTGACAGCAGCTGTCCTTCTAATGTCCTGCGATTCAAACACAAAATATTCGGATAAGACTGAATCTTTCACATTCGTACAGATGTGTGATACCCAACTGGGCTTTTCTGATTATGAAAAAGATAAAGCTTCATTCCGACAGGCTGTAAGACAAATTAACGAATTGAATCCAGATTTCGTCGTTATTTGCGGAGACTTAGTTCACACTGCCAACGATAAATCTTTTTCTGATTTCAAGGAGATTATCAGTTCCTTCCAAATGCCTTGCTATTATGTTCCAGGAAACCACGACATTGGCAACAAACCAACTCCTGAGTCATTACAATACTACCGCAAGATGTTAGGTGAATATTATTTCGTGTTTGAGCACAAAGGGACCACCTTTATATGCGTAAACACACAACTGTGGAAGGAGCCCGTGCAGGATGAATCGGAAAAACAAGATAGATGGCTAAAGGAAAGACTCAAGATTGCCTCCGGGAAAGGACAACAAATCTTCATTGTCGGGCATTACCCTCTATTCTGCAGAGAAGCGGATGAGCCGGAAGAGTATATGAATTTACCTTTAGAAAAACGCAGGGAACTCTTGAGGCTGTTTGATCAATACAATGTCGTCGCAGTCCTCAATGGTCACACCCATACGTTAATCCTTAACCGTTATAAAAATATCCAGATGGTGAACGCAGAAACAACCAGCAAGAACTTTGACAAACGTCCCTTGGGATTTCGGATGTGGTATGCTACAGAAGAAGGGCTTCCACGACACGATTTTGTTCCTTTAGATAGGCCAGATCCATAGTGAGAATGTGACAATGTTGTGGTGAATAGACATAGTATCGTTAAACTACGAATGACAACCGCCCCCAAATTCTTTTATGCGGAGTGTTAACGATTGACAGGATAATGAATGAGTCGGAATAGTTGTTTTTTGATTTATTATGATTCATGAATGCTCTGCAGTTTAGCCGCCTATTACTTCGTCAATAAGGTTTTTTATGAGTACAAAAAATAGTGGAAAATGGATTGCTATTTGGTTGGTGATTTTACAGATATTGATAGGTGTCGGAGCCATACCATCAGGCATAGCTATGATAGCTGATCCAAGCGGAGATAAGATGGGGATGCCCACTGAGATACTTATCAATTCCCCTTTCTCCGACTTCCTTATCCCTGGAATTTTTCTTTTATTAGTCAACGGAATTGGGAGCCTGTCAGGAGGGATTTTATCTTTCCTGCGTTATCGATTCGCAGGTGAAATAGCTGGTGGATTGGGATTTTTTCTAATTGTGTGGATCGTTGCCCAAGTCTGGTGGTTAGGGCTTCACTGGCTTCACTTCCCGTATTTTATATTTGGGATTGTGGAGTTGATCTTGGGATTGATGTTGATCAAAAAATGTAAGAGGTAAATAGAGCATATCTGACTCCTTTATTTCATCTGTTTTTTCCTGGGGTGATTGCAACGGTGAATTGCCGGAGCGTTTCCGATTCTTGATCGTAAATTGTAGATTGTAAATAGGGGTGGAGTTTTTCTGTTATGACAGATTCTGGGCCCCCGCCTGCGCGAGGGTGACATTCCTGCGGCTTAGAATGACATCGGGGGATTGGGGATTTGGAACAATCTTTGCTGGATATCGTAAGGGATTAGGAGTATCCTTTTTTTTGAGGCGGCTGTTATGGTTGATTTTTTGAGGACAATTGGTTTGGAATTCTGGTCGGTGCTGGCGGATATGTCTCCGTATCTGCTGTTCGGTTTCGCCGTGGCGGGGGTGCTGAGTGTGTTTATCAACGCTGAACTTGTCGAAAAGCATCTGGGTGGGACAGGTTTCTGGCAGGTTTTTAAGGCCTCGTTGTTCGGGGTGCCGTTGCCGCTGTGTTCGTGCGGGGTGATCCCGGTTTCGATGTCGCTGCATAGACATGGCGCCAGCAAGGGGGCGACGATCTCATTTTTGTTATCCACGCCGCAGACGGGGGTGGACAGCATTTTGGTTACCTACGGCCTGATGGGGCCGATCTTTGCGATCTTTCGTCCGGTTGCGGCCTTTGTTACGGGCCTGATCGGCGGGGGCGTTGTTAACCTGTTTGAGCGCCATGATACTGTGCATACGCCGCCGGAAAAGAAAGAAGCCTGTACGGATTCCTGCTGCTCGGGCGGCAAGAAAGAAAGCCGACTCATGCGTGCGGCCAAACACGCTTTTATCACATTGCCCGCCGACATCGGCAGGGCGATGCTCGTGGGGCTGATCATCGCGGCATTGATCTCGGCGCTGGTGCCGAAAACCTTTTTTGCGGAGACCTTAGCGGTCAGCGGCGGCGGCATTATCGCGATGCTGGTGATGATGGTGCTGGGGGTCCCGGTGTATGTGTGCGCGACGGCGTCGGTGCCGATCGCGGTTGCACTAATTGCCAAGGGGCTCAATCCCGGCGCTGCGATGGTGTTTCTCATGACCGGTCCGGCCACGAATGCGGCAACGCTGGTCACACTGGCTTCACAGGTCGGAAAACGTTCCGCGTTGATCTTTCTGCTGACGGTGGTGGTCAGTTCACTGGTTTGCGGCATCATCCTCGATGCCATTTCGCCGGACGACATGTCGTCTATCCAATATGCTCCCGCCTTTATGCTCCCGGAGTGGCTCAAGAGTACCTGTGCGGTCATCCTGCTGGCCGTGCTGGGCTACGGTATCATCCACCACAGGCGCATGGAAATACAAGAATCCACGTCGTAAGGTTTTGAATTCTGATCAGCCTATGAATTCGTTACCCACTTTACGGGCACGTTCCGGTTTATCCAGATCGATACCGAGTGCCATGCCGATTTCAACCAGCAGATTCCATCCTGCGCTCAAATAGACATAGGGACTCAGCGGCCCCGCATCCGGAACCTGAATCGTCGTAAACGGTGTTTGGCGATTGGCGATGGCAACGACCGTCAGGCCCACGCCCTTTTGAAGCACTTCCTGGAACTTCTCGACTTCGGCATCGATCGGATCAACGACAAAAACGATGTCCTTGGAATCCATGACCTCTTCGATGCCGTGGACCGCGTAGGTTCCTTCCAGAAAATCGGATTTATTACGAGTAATCTCATTTGTTTTAAGGGTTAATTCTTCCGCTATGCCGTCATTATAGCCGGCAAAGTAAATCGTCGGAGCATTGACCGCCGCGTCAACAATGGCTTTATCAATGGGCGTCGTCAGGGCTGTTTCAATGTGGCCTGCCAATGCCTTGCAGGCGACGGTGTTGTCCTGTCCGAGTATATTCCAGAGAATTGATTCATAGAAGAGCGCCTGTTCAATGACACTCTTGGTTGCGGCGACGGCCTGTTCCCAACCGCAGGTCAGAACAAACGACTCACTGCACGCCTCTTCCAGCAGTGTCTTTTCATTGGCGGTTAAGGCATAACGATTTTCATTACCTTCGGCGGTCAGTTTCTTTGCAAGCAGCACAACCTCCTTGGTCCGGCCGGAATTGGACGCGCAGAAAACCGCAAATTTCGAAAGATCGTATTCGGCAGACTGACGCGAGCCGTCCGTGCAGATTTGAAGGTCCATCCCCCATTGCAGCGATTTACGTATGGCATTTTTAGCGGGAATAATCCGGCTTGACCCTTCGCCTGTCAACAGAAGTCGACCGACTGACTGGATCTTCGGGGCGATCTTTTTTGTCTGGGTTGGATCAAAGTTCTTCACGACATCGATAGTATCCATCATTTCCCGAACCAGGGCGTATTTAGAATATTTTCCGTCACTTAAATTCATCTGTTTTCCCTTTCTAATGTGTTATGGCGTTATTGGGTTCAAAACTCAGCCTCTCTTTTTAATCGCCTCAGCGGTGCTCTTAAACGTTTCCGTCTCCTCTCGCACCAACTTGACAAAACTGTTATCCTCAATGGTTCCGATCGCAGCTGTCATCTCTTCTATATTTCGATAGGTGGCCTGCCTGAAAGGATTGTCAAAATCCTTTTTCCGGCTGGTGTAGACCTGGTCGCGAATGTATTCCTGAATCGAGACCGTTTTGTCCAGTGCTGCGTGCCATTGAGCGGCTGTCAATGCATCCGTTTCAAACAGGAGACAAAGCGTTCGATAAGCGTGTTTTTGCTTTTCAAGTGGATAGGCCTGCCAGAGTTCCGCGTACCGGCCATGAATAGCATCCCATGTCTTGAGTTTGCCTTCGCCGATATCCTTTCGCATTTCTTTGACATCGCCGGCCGGGATAAGCTGGCCTCCCAGATTGACCCATTGGCGACAGCAGTCGTTTTTGAGTGCATTAGACATATCGGGAAAAGAACCGCCGGCTGAGTTCATATAATCCATCAAATTTTTGACCGCATAATAATACAGCATCTCTTCATATGCTTGGTAGCCTTCATAAGGTTTCAATATGACAGCCTTACGCGTTGACTTTTCCATGTTTTTGCCGAGGACTTCCAGTCCATTGAGATTGTCCTGATTTGATAAAAGCTCCCGTCCGAGAGCCGCTAACTGGTCCTCATTGCTGTTTTCGCAGGATTGGCTGTTCATTCGCGAAGCGGCTTTGGCCGTCCATATCTCCAACAATCGCCTTGCTAGCAGCAGTTCTTCTGCGGTATCCGGGGCAAGGGAATCAAATTCAATCTTCTGAACCTTCTTTTTGCGTTTATCCCGATTTTGGAATTTCCATGTGTTTCGTGCCAGTGCATACATGTTGTACAGCCACCAGAATCCGGGCAATACTTCCAATTCGTCTTTTAAGATGTTATTGTTAAGCAGGGCAAAGGGTAGCCTGATATCAAGCTCAGCAGGATAATCGGCTTTGGCCAGTAAGACAAACGAAGCAAAACGGCAGGAATGCTTGACGCTGGTACATAGTCCCGGCCAAAATCCCCTGCCCGCCTGAATCTCGTTGTCATTGGCCCGGCTGTTGTGATTGGACCCGACCGTTACACCGGCCGCCATGTTACTTTGCCCCATGACGACCGAAGCGATCAAAAAGGAATTATTATGATGTTGCTCATGGGCCGGAAAGATCAGGTTATTCAGCACTTCGCAACATGAAATCGTTGAATTATCGCCGAGATAGGAGTTGATCAAACGGGCGCCATATTTGAGGTTCGAATTATTGGCCAGAACAAACCGTACGGCTTTGCACCCGTAAAAAATATGACAGCCGTAACCGACGATCCCGTTGACCAGTTCAACGCCTTCGCCGATCTGAGTCGGCTCTGCCTCATCCGAGTTGATGGTCAGATTTTTCAGCTTATTGGCGCCTTTAATGTAGCAGTGGGGGCCGATTTTAACATCTTTAATAATCCGGCAGCTTTTGATCACGCTTTGGTCGCCAACCATGCCGTAGAAACCGCGCCGACTGTCAAAGCTGTTTTGCGTAATCGCTTTTAATTGCTTTTGCAGTGCTGTATCATCGCGGTATTTCGCCCAGAGATAAGCATCGGCCGGAATCATCCCGTCAAAGGGAAGAACTTTCCGGCTTCCCGTTTCGTTCATCACGTCAAGCCAGACACGGATTTTTTCATCCTCGCCGTCTTTAAGAATGCCGTTGCCGAATTTAGCGTGACTGGTCGTATGCATCTCATCGATATCCGCCAGGATACAGCGATCGCCGATGATATAGTGAGCCATGTACCTAACATTGTGAATGGCGGCATCATCGCCGATGTCACAGGCAACGATCCGGCTGTTGGTGATCCCCGCCGGCAACCGAAGATCATGATGCCCCAACACAACCTTTTGGACGCGTCCAATACGCACGAGCCCGAAAAACTCGGTATTCATAATTTGCCCGGGATCAAAGGAATCAGTAACCAGAATATCATCCCAATTTTCGGAGGTATTGCCGTTTTTTACGAGAAGTTCAACCTCGTGAGCGCGTAAGTGTCGCCATGTGCCGGCAGGCTGACCTAACTGACGGTTGCGCAGGCTGTATTCATCCTGGCCTTCGGGAAGGTATTCGGTGCCAATGAAATGATACCCAATACTTTCTTCCGGTAGAATCGAAACGTTATCCATGTGTGTTCTCCATGAGAATTGCCCTCAAAAACACCTCAATCTACTAAACTTATATATAATTCTTTATTTCCTGTCAAAGAATAAATCAAAATTAAGCCGAATACGAAGGGACCCGGGGGTTGAATCAAGTCGAAGCCAGATTGGGGCTTTATTTTGGTGGGCACGGCCCACCCTACAGTGATATTGTGGGCGGGACGGGCGCGTTCCCATATTTATGCGATTGTGATTTCTTTGTTCAGGTAGATATCTTGTATTGCATGGAATAGCTTGACGCCTTCTTTCATGGGTTTCTGGAACGTTTTTCGTCCGCTGATAAGTCCGGTTCCGCCAGCGCGTTTATTGATAACGGCGCATTTGGTCACCTGCTGGAGGTCATTGTCGCCGGAGGGTCCGCCGGAGTTGATCAGGGGCGAGCGGCCCATGAAGCAGTTAGCGATCTGATAGCGTGTCAGGTCGATGGGGTGGTCGGTGGTCAGTTTATCATAGACGAATTTGTGCGTTTTGCCAAAATTCAGAGCGGTGTATCCACCGTTACAGGTGGGCTGTTTTTGCTTGATGATGTCGGCCTGAATGGTGACGCCCAGATGATTGGCCTGTCCGGTCAGGTCGGCGGCGGCGTGATAATCCTGTTCTTTCGTTTTAAAAGCCGAATTGCGCAGATAGCACCAGAGAATTGTTACCATGCCCAGACGATGGGCCTCTTCAAAGGCCGCGGATATCTCTTCGATCTGCCGGTTGGATTCTTCGGAGCCGTAATATATGGTTGCTCCGATGGCGGCAGCGCCGAGGTCGTAGGCTTGCTCGACGCCGGCAAAGAGGTGCTGGTCATAGGTGTTGGGATAGCTGAGAATTTCGTTATGGTTAATCTTGACGATGAAGGGGATCTTGTGGGCATATTTGCGGGAAACGGCACCCAGCACACCCAACGTGGAAGCGACGGCATTGCAGCCGCCTTCGATCGCCAACTTGACGATATTTTCGGGGTCGAAGTAGATCGGATTTGGGGCGAACGATGCTCCCGCAGAGTGTTCGATGCCCTGATCGACCGGCAGGATGGATAAATAGCCTGTGCCGCCAAGCCGTCCGTGATCGAAAATGGACTGCATGTTTCTCAAGACTTGCGGTGAACGGTCGGAATCGGCGACGACACGATCCACAAAATCCGGGCTCGGCAGATGCAGCATGTTTTTTGGAATGGTGGTGCACTTGTGATTCAGGAGGCTGTCGGCATCTTCTCCAAGATTTTTGATGATGATCTTGTCAATCATTTTTGGCTCCTTAAAAAAATTGACTGTTGACTGTGTACCAGTTTAGCTTTTGGTTACCCGATGTCAACAGGATTTTTTTGTGCGGCTTGTTTTTGGCTTAAGAGTGGGCGATCTCGGCCGAAAAGTGCCGATAAGATTTTCGGTTGTCAAAGGTGTGGGAAATGGGTACAATACCACTCGAACGGTATCCGGAATTTGTCACGGAAGGATTGATATGAGTGAGAATACAAATCGGCGCCCCTTGACCCAGCAGGAAATTGACCGTCTTGTTCAAAACGGCTGCAGTGCGGCCGACTGGGGGCAGATCCTGGTGACCGATCCGTTCAGTCCGGACAGGATCGTGAAAACGCATTTCTCCGGCCACGTCTCACTGGGATTGCTCAGTGGCGTTTCTCATCTTGGCGCCGGTGTCGACATGCCCTGCGGACTCTATCACGTGACGGTTCACAACTGCCAGATCGGGTACAATACGCTGATCCGTAATGTTTCCGACATAATCGCCAATATGGTGATCGAGGACCACGTACTTATCAACGATGTCAAGTCGATCACGGCCAAGGGCAAATCCACATTCGGCAACGGGGTGGGGGTGTCGGCGGTCAATGAAAACGGGGGTCGAGCGTTTCCGATTTACGAAGGTCTCAGTGCGCAGGTTGCGTATTTATTGGGGATGTATCGCGACCAGCCGGACGTTTTGAAGAAACTGCAGGAGCTGATCTTTGAACGGGTTCGTCAAAACGAATCGGAAAAAGCAACCATCGGCCCCGGCGCAGCCATTCAGCACTGCGGTATTTTGAAAAATGTCAAGGTCGGAGCCGGGGCGATCCTCGAGGGCGTTAGTCGACTCGAGAACGGAACCGTTTCCAGTTGCACTGAAGATCCGGCTTATGTCGGTGACAATGTGATCGCTCGCGATTTTATTTTTGCCGAAGGGTCGAAGGTGGCCGATGGTGCGATGCTGACGCGCTGCTATGCAGGGCAGGGAGTTCGGCTGGAAAAAGGCTTTTCGGCGGTGGATTCGGTTTTCTTTGCCAACAGCCATTGCGAGCAGGGCGAGGCGTGTTCGATCTTTGCCGGGCCGTTTACCGTGAGCCATCATAAAGCAACGCTGCTGATTGCCGGATTGTACAGTTTTTACAGCGCCGGCAGCGGCACCAACCAGTCCAATCACATGTATAAACTTGGACTCGTGCATCAGGGCATTCTCGAACGTGGCTGCAAGACCGGATCGGAGTCGTATCTGTTATGGCCGGCACGGATCGGGGCCTATTCCACGGTTATTGGCAAACACAGCAAAAAGATGGACCTGTCGGATCTGCCGTTTTCTTATCTGCTCGAACGGCATGGCAAGTCGGAACTGTTCGTCGGCCTGAATCTGATCAACATCGGTTTGGTGCGTGATGAAAAGAAGTGGCCCGCCCGTGATTCGCGTAAGGCTTCGACGATTCTTGATCACGTTAACCCGAAGGTATTGAGCCCTTATACGGCTCAGAAAATGCTTGCCGGGATAGATATTCTTAATTGCCTGCACGAGAAACATCCGGATGCCGAGCATGTCCTGCATTGCGGCGTTCATATTCCGGCGCCGCTGCGTGCGGTGGAGCTGTACCGGCTGGCGATCGAAAAGTATTATGCCGATGTGCTGGCCGAACGCTTGCGTTCGCTGTTTCATGCTGAGCATGAACACTTCTCGATGGAGACATTGACCGACCGCTTCTCATCATTAAAGCAGTACCTGGAACGCAAGGTCGATTTGGGTCTTTCACGCTGGGTGGACGTTGCCGGGCTTCTGGCTCCGGCGGACGCGCTGCGGGAATTGCTGGAGGATGTACGAGACGCTCGGTTGGGCAGCCTTGATGATGTTCAGATCCGCCTGGGGGCCCTGCACACAAATTATGCCGAATACGAATGGGCGTGGGTTTTGGACCAGCTTGAAAAGCAGCAGGGCAAGGAATTGGTGGAATGGTCCAAGGGGGATTTCACTTCGATTTTTGACAAAGGACTGGCGGCGGCCGAAAAACTGCTTTCGCAGCAGACCGAAGACGCGGCCAAGGAGTTTTCCGCGGGCGTACAGATCGGCTACGGCATCGACGGGGGGCCGGAAGCCAAAGCGGGCGATTTTGAAAGTGTTTGCGGAACGCTGCAGACCAACATGACCGTGAAAATGCTTCGTGAGTCGCTGGAGAAGAAAAAAGCGAATCTCAGTGAGATCGTTAGTCAGATATTGGGCTGATCATTTCAGCTGGTAGGAGTGTTTGATCGTTTCGATGACGGCTTCTTCGGTTTTGCAGGCCATGAGGGCGAGTAGGGTTTTCTTTCTTTCGGGGTGGCGTTTGCAGTAGCCGGCGGCGAATTTTCTGAAATAAGGAACGGCTTTCCGTTCCGTTCGAAACGTGCAGATCATCTCAAAATGTTCTAACATGATTTGTTCCTGTTCCTGCAAAGTAGGGGGTGCAGGTTTGTCCTTTCCTTCGTAAAGTGCTCGAACCTCTTCAAAGAACCATGGGTTACCGATGGCTCCGCGGGCGACGACGACACCGTCAATGCCGGTTTCGTTCAGTCGTTCCAGCGCCGTTTCCGGAGTCATAATATCGCCGGAGCCGAAGATGGTCAGATTGGGGAATCGTTTTTTGGCTTCTGCGATGCGGGTCCAGTCGGATTTGCCGCGGTATTTTTGGCAGACGGTTCGTCCGT
>JACKQG010005084.1_pt1 | contig 14774 bp, 16 predicted proteins | sample 8237621 | NCBI WGS metagenome assembly JACKQG01 (sample SAMN15677084, study PRJNA649215) | marine metagenome | biome: marine; feature: Black Sea; material: saline water; isolation source: suspended particulate matter (SPM) from the Black Sea western gyre | collected 2013-06-09/2013-06-10 | depth... | reverse complement strand
CTATGTTCTTAATGAGTGCTACTCGCTGTGGTATATCAGCCAAGCAATTACAACGAGAGACAGGAGTTACTTACAAGACAGCGTGGCGCATGTTTAGGGAGATTCGGTCTCTACTACAGGAGAACCACAGCCCGATGTCAGGGGAAGTAGAGGTAGACGAATGCTACATGGGCGGTTATAGACCTGGTAAGCGTGGCCGTGGTGCTGAAGGTAAAACGCCGGTGCTCGGAATCGCTGAACGGAATGGTAAATTGTCAGCCACAGCAACCAAAGATACGAAGATTGCTACTCTATTCCCCATAGTCAAAGAGCATGTCTTACCTGAGAGTATGGTCTATACTGATGAGCTCCCAACCTACAACAGACTACCAAGCCACGGATACAAGCATAAGAGAGTACATCATGCGTCAAAAGTATGGGTGATTGGCAGAGCACACACAAATACAGTAGAAGGCTTTTGGAGCTTGTTGAAGCGTGGTGTTAATGGAGTTTACCACGCAGTGAGCCAGAAATATCTACAGAGTTATATCAACGAGTATGGCTTCAGGTATAACCATAGGAAAGACGAACAGCCTATGTTTTTGACGATTTTGGAGAAGGTTTAGGCTTTTGTTCACAAGCCTTCTTTAGCAAAGCTTCAAAGTCCTGTTTTGTGGTGAAGATTAAATCCACCACTGCGGGATTGGTGGCATAAGATGGGAGTTCCCCTAGTCCAAAATCGCCTCGTTTTATACCCTTTCGTTCCATTAAACCCTCCTATCGCTGGAATCCCAATTCTTTCTTGGGGGGTTGTTGAGCAAATCTCCTAGCCAACATCCACTGTACGATGATAACACCCTTACGCACTTGAGATGCCCTTTGAAGAAAAGTATCTTTAGTAAGAGCATCAAAAAATATCCGCTCCGATACCTCCACTCGTTTTAATGGTATTTGAACACCACTAAATTCAAGGTCGGTTCGTACTAGCTCAAAACGCAAATCCCAAAGAAAATCATTGCGCTGTTTTTCAGACAATTGCTCCACTCTATTGGTCATTTCCTCATCTAACGCGACTGCACCCTGGATTACCAACATGTCTTCCCGACCAGTATTTTGCCCGACAACAAGTTTTCTATGCAGGCGATCTTCGGCCACAAATACCCAAGCAACCTGTGCTCCTGATTCTTGGCGCAAGCTCCATCCATCTTCCATAAGCCAAGCTCGAACCTTTGTCTTCGCATCCTCGGAAAATATCTCCCCGACCATCTCTGCAGGAGACTATGCCATTTCTATCAGTATTTGTCAATCCTATGAGCAATGTTATAATAGTCGTACGCCCCGTTAGCTCAGAAGGTTAGAGCACCGACCTGCTAAGTTGGGGGGCATGGGTTCAAGTCCCATACGGGGCGCAACTATTGACATTTTAGCACAAATAGGCTATTATCATGGTAGCAGGTCGGTTTAGCCCCTGAGTGAGACTAAACCAGAACCCAACGCAAGCAGGCTAGAGGTGACTACTGACTCTGGCCTGTTTGTTTTTATACCCCATTGACACCTTCTAACCTAGTGCTATAATACGTATACATCAATCGGAGAGGAGGTGCGATAATGCCATTCAAACACGGATTCCGTCCTTATACAAGAGATAGAGTCAAAGCCCTAAACCCTAATCAAAACGGCGTATATGGTCTTTTTCGGGGCAATGTAGTCATATATATTGGCAGCGGCGATATCCCTACTCGTCTTCTTGCTCATCTAGATGGCGATAATGCTTGTATCACTAAGGAAGCCCCAGACCAATGGACTGACGAAGTTCTTAAGGATGACCCAACTAGGCGAGAAGGTGAACTCATTCAGGAATATGCCCCAATATGCAATAAAGTGATTCCTCGCTAGGAACACAGTACGCATAACCCGTACCACCAAATGCACCTGTAGTACGCTTAAACCAATAATCCCTGTGATTAACAGAGATTATTGTATATCCCTTACCAACACGAACACGAATGCGGTCACCAGTTACCTTGTCTGCATAGTCAAGAGGTTGCACAAAACCTGGCAACCTGAATAGCTTGATTAGCAATAGGGGAATCTGAAGTATCGTATCCTTTATGCGCCTACCCAAATGGTATGGCGAGGACTTAGTTGGGGAACTATCCACTTGCACCTTTACCTACTCCGAGGGGGTAATTACGAAAATTAAAGGCCAAAAGTCAAAATGACAAATAGAAATGGAAATATGTCTCTCTTGCTGCTCAGAGCCAAACTCCTGAACTCGTTTTTGGATTTTGACTTGTAGCTTTGCATTCTACATTTTAGCCTTCGCATTTCCAGTTGGAGACCCTTCGCTGCGCTCAGCGTGACAGTCACGCTGGTCAGGTCTGGGGACGTGACACCCACACAAACCTCATTAACACCCTCCGCCCGCAACCAACTGCCAGATTATCCAGCCAATAAGCACAACCAGTATCAGAATGAGTACTCTTGTCAACTCCTGCTCACCTCTCTTATCTCAAGGATGGATGCCTATCTCGGTGTGCCCTATTGCATCCTTCCTTGGAAATGTGTTAAACCCAATTATATAGGAGGATAGCTTCAAATGGAATCCTGCCTCCGAAATCTGCCTTCGGTTGATGGTATGGTGATGCCGATTCAAGAGCTTGACCGCAACAGTTCAGCAATCCGTTGTCCATATCCCGAGTATTAAGCAACCGCCTTCAAAACAAGGGCGAGCGGAGGATTCTACGACAAGCTGAGAGACGAAGTAAGGGGCCTCTCGTTAGTCTCTGCTGTCTCGTAGCAAAGTGGTCTACTATCTTCCGTAAGAGGAGAATCTGTGGAGGCTGAAAAGGTGCATAACCGTTTTGCCTCCTCCTACAATCCGTTGGCTTCGCTGAACCTGGCCTAATTATACACCTGCTCAAAACAAACCTAGACATCCGGCACAGAATCTATTGGTCGAGAGCATGTCTGAAAGGTATCGAATTCAGACCAGGGAACGGTGCAAAGCTAAGGGGATTCGGCTTTATCGCCGAGAAACTGTATGAGACAAGCCAGCACACAGACCGTGGTGAGTATGACAAAGCCAGCAGCAAATGTCATGGAGTTGCTCATGACGAAACCAAGACAGGTGCTACCCACTACCAGCACGGCCTCTACCATTACGAGTATTCCGACCGCCCAATTCATCAGAGTCTCCCTGGCGTCGAAGCTGGCTTCATACTACTATTACTTGTCGAATTTGGCAAGATAGACGATGCCATTGTGACAAAATCGAGGTGCATCCACCAAATGAGCTTCCAAAGGATTCCGCCCATCCCTGTACAGCCTGTCGCCTATTGACATTTCTCAAGACTGCGTATATCATTATTGAATAACATACTGTTCTCAAGGGTGAACAGGCGTCGCCAGTTTTCCACGCTGATTTGGGCGGACGGTGGAGCCTAAACCACAATTGAGCTGCAGGATATTGGGTACAAAGAAGAGCGACTAGATGGCAACTAAACTAACGCTGACCCCGAAGCAAAGAATCGATGCGGCTATCAATTTGCAGCCTGTTGACCGCGTCCCCGTCCTCCCACTCATAACCCCTTTTTTCCCCGGCCGCCACAAGGGAATGACCTACGCAGAGGCCATCAGGGACTTGGATCAAGCGAGGCAACTCATCATGGACGTCTTCGATGAGGTAGGTGGTTGGGATGGGATGATCTATCCGGGGTACGCCTATATGGTACCGCCCAGGGTCTCTGCGGTGGTGATGGTGCCACCCCTCAGGCAGCCGGGGCGAGGGCTTTCCGAGAACGACTTGCCTCAATTCGAGGAGCGCGAGGAAATCACTCTCGAAGATTATGACCTCATTACCAAGATGGGGTGGAACCGGTTTGCCGAGAAACACTACTCGAGGTTTCTGCCCGCTACGGAAGCCCAGATAATCGCCTGGGCCGAGCGGCAAATGGACCAGTTCGTCAAGGACAGGAAGGCGTGGGAGGAAAAGGGCGTTCCTGTCCTGTCAGGGGCAATGACCCTCACGCCACTGATGTTCTTCTCCATCAAGAGGAGCCTGACGAATTTCACGCTGGACCTGCATCGCCACCCGGACAAGGTAGCTGCTGTACTGGATGCTGCGGTGGATGACTTCATCGAGGGCGCGCTCGAAGCTGCCAAGCTCACCGGGCTGCCTTGTATCATGCTGGCGATGGAGAGGGGCGGTGGGTTCTACTACCCACTAAAGATATTCGAACGCTTTGAGTTCCCCTATATGAAGAGAATGGTGGAGGCATTCGCTTCAGAGGGCTTCATCACCATACTTCATTTCGACAACGACTGGACAATCAACCTGCCTTACCTCAAGGACTTGCCTAAGGCGAAGTGCATCTGTGAACTGGACAGTACCACCGATATCTTTAAGGCAAAGGAGGTCCTTCACGGCCACATGTGTATCATGGGCGATGTGCCTGCCTCGATTTCTGCACTGGGTACACCTGAGGAGATGGAGGCATACTGTGCCAAGCGGATAGATGTTGTGGGGAAAGGAGGCGGATACATCCTGAGCAGTGGCTGCGAGGTTCCTGGGGACACCAAGTTCGAGAACTTCAAAGCCATGGTCGACGCTGCCAAAACACACCTGCCAAGTCCTGAGTAGCGGCGTATGGCCCGAGGTACGTTTCAACTGCTGGCCCCTGCAACAAGGTGTAGGCTACAGGCGAATGTGGAACGTGCCATCGGTCCTGAAGGAGTGTGAATGAGCGCTGGGGATGTCAGGCTGAGGGTTCAGAAAGTCTGTCTCTCGTTCGGTGGTGTCCAGGCGTTGTCCGACGTCAGCTTTGAAGTCGGAACCTCAGAGATACTGGCTATCATTGGCCCCAATGGAGCGGGCAAGACCTGTTTGGTGAACTCCATCAGCGGTTTCTACACGCCACAACAAGGCGACATCTACTACAAGAACCATGAAATAACCGGGCTTGCTCCCTATAAGATCGCTTCCAGGGGAATCGCCCGCACCTTTCAGAACATACAGCTCTATTCCGGCATGACCACAGTGGACAATTTGATGGCAGCAAGGCATATCCATATCAAACCTTCTCTGCTCAGCAGTGCCGTCTACTTTGGCCCGGCGCATAGGCGAGAAATTCAGCATCGCAAGGTTGTGGAGGATATTATCGACTTCCTCGAACTGGAGTCGATTAGGAAAAAGGTGGTCGGTATGCTCCCTTATGGGCAGCGCAAAAAGGTTGACCTTGGGAGAGCACTTGCTTTGGAGCCTGAACTCCTGCTCCTTGATGAACCTATGGCCGGTATGAACTATGAGGAGAAGGAGGACATGGCACGATACATCCTGGACATATTCGACCTCAGGAAAATTCCCATCGTCCTGATAGAGCACGACATGGGAGTTGTGATGGATATCTCAGACAGGGTTGCCGTACTGGATTTCGGCCGGAAGATTGCAGAAGGCACGCCCGAGGAGATCAAGGTCAACCAGTCAGTAATAAGTGCCTATCTGGGAGACGCAGGATTTTAGGCCATTGTGAAGCTGTCATGACAGACTTGGATACGATACCGAAACTGCTACGGGAGAATTACCGCAGGTATCCCGACACAGTGGCTATGCGAGAGAAGCGGTATGGCGTCTGGAACGAGTCCACCTGGAAAGAGTACTTCGAGGACGTGAAGTATTTTGCGCTCGGGCTGCTGGCGCTTGGCTTGAGGCAGGGGGACAAGATTTCCATTATAGGGGAGAACAAGCCCGAGTGGTTCCGGGCAGAGGTGGCAGCTCAGGCTATTGGGGGAATTGTGGTCGGCATCTACACAGATGCCGGTGCGCAGGAGCTGTTGCATCTTGTAGTCCATTCCGATTCTCGTATTATGGTAGCCCACGACCAGGAGCAGGTGGATAAGATTCTACAGATCAAGGACCAGCTTCCCCTCCTGGTGAAAGTCATCTACTGGGACCCGAGGGGGCTGTGGAACTATGACGAGCCAATACTCATGAGCTATGATGAGGTTATCGAGCTGGGGAGGAAGTACGAGGTGCAACATTCTGGTGTCTTCGAGGAAGAGCTGCAAAAGGGTAAAGGGGACGACCTCGCGGTCATCAGTTATACCTCAGGCACTACTGGCCTTCCCAAAGGGGCTATGGTCACCCACCGGCAACTCATCACTCTAGCCAAGCTGGGGCGGGATCTAGACGATTGGACAGACAAGGACGAATACGTATCCTTCGTGCCCCCAGCCTGGATAACTGAGCAATGCATCGGCATAACCGGCTGCATCCTCAGTCGGATGAAGGCCAGCTTCGCGGAAAGCCCCGAGATGATACAGGAAAACATCAGGGAAATAGGCGCCAGCGTTTTGTTCTATGGACCTCGGAACTGGGAGAGTGTGGTAAGTACAGTACAGGCGAAAATGAGCGACGCCCACAGATTCAAGCGTTTCCTCTACAGTTTTTTCATTCCAGTGGGTTATAAAGTAGCAGACCTCCGCCTTTCCAAAGAGAAGCCAAGCCCCCTGTGGCACTTTCTGTATTTTGTAGCTTACTGGGCGCTGCTCAGGCAGTTGCGCGATAAGCTTGGCCTCTTGAAAGTGAGGACAGCCTACACCGCGGGCTCAGCCATAAGCCCGGACCTACTGCGTTTCTTCCACGCTATCGGTGTGAGCCTGAAGAACATGTACGGCGCTTCAGAGATAGGCACGGTCAGCACGCACACGTACGATGACATCAGGCCTGAGACGGCTGGGTTTCCCCTTGAAGGAATAGAGGTCAAGACCTCCGACGAGGGTGAAATCCTGGTCAAAAGCATCACCCTTTTCGACGGATACTACAAGGATGAACAGGGGACGCGAGAAAAGCTGAAGGATGGATGGTATCACACCGGCGACTTCGGCTACATCGATGAAAGCGGTCACGTTATTGTAATGGACCGAATGGATGATTTGCGAAGTCTGGCAAGTGGCCAAAAATTCTCTCCCCAGTATACCGAAGTCAGGCTCAGGTTTAGCCCCTATATCAAGGAAGCCATCATCTTGGGTGGAGAGGAAAGGGAATATGTAACTGCAATCATCAATATCGACCTCGCCAACGTGGGCAGGTGGGCCGAGAGGAAACGCGTCCCTTATACCACGTTTAGCGACCTTTCCCAGAAGGAGGCGGTGATGGAACTCATCGCCGGAGAGATAAGCAAGGTCAACCGAACTCTGCCTCAGTGGGCAAGGATAAGAAAATTCACCAATCTGAACAAGGAACTCGACGCAGATGAGGCGGAGATGACTCGAACCAGGAAGCTACGGCGCACCTTCGTCGAAGACAAGTACCAGCATCTGATACAAACTCTCTACAGTGGTGAGTCAGAACTGCCGATGGAGAGTGAGGTCGTCTACAGAGATGGCCGCAGAGCCAAGATCACGACGAGCGTAAGAATCAACACCGTGGAGACGAGCTGAGATGAACATCCTTCAATTCGCCGTATCAGGGCTTCTGATCGGGGGCGTATACGCCCTTATAGCGCTTGGCATTGTCCTGGTATTCAAAGCTACCGGGGTATTCAACTTCGCGGCTGGACATATTATGGCTTTGGGTGCTTTCCTTGCCTACTTGCTCATGGTCCAGGTGGGGGTGCCAATATGGGCCGGGATCGTCATCGCTGTGCTCGTGGCCGCATTGATCGGGATTCTTGTGGAAAGGCTCGCCCTGCGCCGTCTCATAGGGCAGGCACACATGTCAGCACTTATGGCTACACTGGCTCTGGCGTACTTCTTACAAGGACTTATGCTGGCTGTCTGGGAAAGCAAGGTTCTGACTCTGCCTAAATTCCTACCAACTGGTTCTGTCACCACTGGGCTTGTCATCGATGCTGAGTTACTCTGGCCGTTCGTTATCGTCATGATTCTCTTTGGCGCTTTTGCCATTTTCTTCGCCAGGACCAAGGTAGGGCTGGGAATGAGGGCAACGGCAGAAGACCACCAACTCGCTCAACTCAAGGGAATTAACGTGAAGTTTGTGTTTGCTCTGACATGGGCGCTGGCTGCCGCACTGAGCACCATCGCTGGCATACTCCTCGGTCATCGACTTGGGGTCAGCATTCCTCTGGTATTCGTCGGCTTCAAGGTCATCCCTGTAGTTCTGCTCGGTGGCCTCAACTCCATAGCTGGGGCTATCGTTGGTGGTCTGATAGTAGGTCTGGTGGAGAGTTTCGTGGCCGGTTTTTTCAACGCTTGGTTGGCGAGCATCGCTCCTTTTATTGTGCTGCTCATAGTGATGCTAATTCGCCCCGAGGGTATCTTCGGGCAGAAAAGGATTGAGAGAGTGTAAGATGCAGCCCTGTGGCACTTTCAATGTAGACTATGCGCGTGACATGGCCATCCTCCGCACCCGTACCCAGTGGGTGCTCACTATCGGTGGCCTCGTCCTGCTTTTCACGCTGCCACTTTATCTCAGTGATCACCTCCTCGGCATGATCAACATGCTGGGAATCATGATTGTCGCAGTTCTGGGACTCATGATACTTACCGGCTATGCCGGTCAAATCAATCTCGGGCAGGCCGCCTTTGTCACCGTAGGGGCCTACGCTTCCGCTCTTATGACAACAAGGCTCGGTATGCCGTTCTGGATCGCCATGCCGCTGGCCGGACTCAGCACCGGTCTGGTGGGGTTCATTTTCGGCTTGCCCTCACTGCGCGTAAAGGGTTTCTATCTGGCAATGACTACCCTGGCTGCCCAGTTCATCATCCCTACCCTCATCGCCCACGTGCGTACTGATATTACCGGCGGTGGTAGGGGACTTACTGTTCCGACGCCGCACTTAGGAGACATTGTTCTCAACTCCCAGACTGCTATGTTCTTTGTCATTGTCACAGTAGTTGTGCTCCTTACCTTCATAGCCAAGAGTCTGGTAAGAGGGCCGATCGGGAGAGCTTTCGTCGCTATTCGAGACAACGATTTGGCGGCTGAGGCTATGGGAATCAACGTGTTTCGCTACAAGCTGCTGGCATTCTTTGTCTGCTCGTTCTATGCCGGGATAGCCGGCTCTCTCTACGCTCACTGGATGCGCTTTATAAACTACGACATCCTCACCATCATGGATTCTATATGGTACCTGGGGATGATGATCATCGGGGGTATGGGCAGCATCACCGGCGCCATTGTTGGGCCTATATTTGTCTATGCACTGGATCAAGGTCTTACGTGGGGAGCCAACCAGATGGGAGGCACATTTGCGACTCTTCCGGCCACTCTGCCCGCGGCTATCCATGTCATGGTTTTCGGCATTGTCATCCTCCTGTTCCTGGCCTTTGAGCCGCGGGGGCTTAATCATCGCTGGGAGGTCTTCAAAGCCGCATACCGGCTGACACCATTTTCCTACTAGATACGACCAGGTCTGTTACATATGCTAAGAGTCTCTGAGCAGTGACCGCCGTGTGCAGACAGAAGGAGGTGGACAGATGAAATGACAAATGACAGGGGAAGATAGAAATCGTGTCATGATGCAGCGACGACCTTATTCAAGCAAAAGGAGGTAAAAGAAATGAGTCTAATAAGAGCAAAGCCGCTTATGATTATCTTGGTCATGGCCATACTTGTTACCATACCGTGTGTGTCATGCGCCCCGGAGCCAGCGCCCCCCCCAGAGGAACCCCCCACAGCGGTTGCACCTGATAAAATCATCATCCCCGTTGCCGTAGACCTCAGCGGTCCCTACTCAATGCAGAACCAGATGGTTATCGATGGACTCACAGACTGCTTGGGCTACGTCAACGAGATGGGTGGGGTTAAAGGGGTACCGCTGGAATTCGTGATTCGCGATACCGCAGGCAAACCGGACAATGCTGTGACCATCTTCAACGAGTTCGTGAATATGGACCCCAAACCGGCACTCGTATCCTTCCTTGACACCCAGGTAGGAGTGGCACTCAAAGACCGGTTCACCGAGGACCAGGTTGTTAGCATCATGGGGATTGGCAGTACTCCTGCCCTCTACCCTGCGGGCTATACGTTCGCCATTTCGACTGAGAACGGTGACCAGTTCGGCCTATTCTGCGACTGGCTTGTGGAGAAGGAAGCACCGAAACAGCCCAAGCTCGCCATTCTCACCTGGGACAATGTTTTCGGCAACGTGATCCTGGAGCAAAGATGCCTCGACTACGCTGAGTCCGTGGGCGTCGACATTGTAGCCAAAGAGGTGTTCAACGTCACCGATGTTGACGTTTCCGCTCAGCTGCGGAGAATCAAGGACGCAGGCGCGGAATGGATATACACCAATACAGTCCTCATCGGCCCCCCGCGTATCGCTAATGATGCGGCAACCCATGGCATGACCGACGATTTCAACTTCGGTGTCGCCGGCGTAGCAATGAATTATGCCACCATGGCTCTTGGCGGAGGTATGGAGGGGTGGGTTGGACCCAGCCCCTGGGTGTCCTGGGATGAAGCCGATATTCAAGGTGTCCAGGTGATGGACGAGCAGTTCCAAAAGAACGAGCGTGACCCGGCTGACAGGCAGAACGTGTACATTGGTTCCTTCATTGCGTCGCTGTTGATGAAACAAGCCTTTACCGAGGTGGTGGAAGAGTTTGGATGGGACGGGCTTACCGGAGCAAACCTGAAACAGGTACTGGAAAACACTAAGGATTTCGACGCCATGGGGCTGACGAAGATCAGCTTCTCCAAGGAACTCAGGCATGGGCTGTATTGTAAGATGTACGAGATGAGTCAGGGGAAGATCCTCCCTATCACCGACTGGACTAAAGCGCCCCACCTCGAGTGACCTGGGGTTAGCATCATCCGAGGGAAGCAGTGCTCAGGCTAGATAATATTGAAGTCAAATACAGCAACGTAATCCTTGTTCTCAAGGGCGTATCGCTTAAGGTGGAGCCGAGGAGCATAGTGGCGCTCCTCGGCTCCAACGGGGCAGGCAAGTCGACCACCCTGAAGGCGATTTCGGGCGTCCTGTCAATGGAACTGGGGCAGATAACCGACGGCACAATTGAATTCAACGACGTAAGGATTGATAGACAGAGCCCGGAAGAAATCGTCAAGATGGGAATCGTCCAGGTCGTGGAGGGGCGCCGCCTTTTCCGGCATCTCATCGTTGAGGAGAACCTGAAGGTGGGTGCCTATACCAGTCGGGACGGCGGAAGAATGGGGCGAGACCTAGACACGGTCTATTCTTATTTCCCCCAGCTAAAGAACCTCAAGAGCAGGATAAGTGGCTTCCTCTCGGGTGGAGAGCAGCAGATGCTGGTCATAGGTAGCGCCCTTATGGCTCATCCATCGCTGATGTGCTTGGACGAGCCATCCCTGGGCCTCGCCCCACATTTGGTGCGGGAGATTTTCGACATCGTCAAGAGAATAAATTTGGAGGAAAAGACTTCTATCCTGTTGGTGGAGCAGAATGTTCGTGCGGCACTCAGCATCGCCGACTATGGCTATGTCCTTGAGAATGGGAGAATAGTCCTCGACGGTGCCGCCAGCAAGCTTGAGGAGAACGAGGACATCAAGGAGTTCTACTTTGGCCTGAGCGACCTGGGCCAGCGGAAGAGCTATCGCGAGGTGAAACACTACCGCCGCCGCAAGAGGTGGCTTTCTTGAGTTGTTCCCGCAGGCCTGCTGAACCACAAACCACTGGAAAGGACACTTGAACAAGGCAAAGGGCCAGGGTAACCCAGTCGCGCAGCAGAAAGCCCAGGCCTAAGGCCGCTTTGTGCCAGTCCAATCATGGCTTCCCATAGGCGGCGAGTTGAGATGCCCAGGACATTTGGTCAAAGCCGGAGGTGCCTGGGCTGGAAAACTTCGGAGAACACAAGCTAGGAATTGAAAAAGGGACGGCGGTGGGCTACAATCTGCAATGAGGGCAGACCCTTACGTCACGAATTTGTGCACACAGGAGGGATACTACCCCAAAGGTGCAAACAGGTATCGCACAACAACTACACTCAGGTAAAAGGCAGGCGTCATGCCGGAGATAACGCAAAATATCGGTGCCGCGGTAAGGAGTGCTAGACAATCGCTCAATATCTCCATTCGCGAACTGGCCCGGCGGTCAAGCTTGTCAGCCACGGCCATCTGGAAGATAGAGCGGGGGCAGATGTCGCCTAGCATAGTAGTCCTCAACCATATTGCCCACGGTCTGGGGATGAAGCTTACCGAGCTCATTGACCCCGTTCTTGAAGAAGAGACCGTTGTGTACACTGCACGGGGGTCAAGAACCAGCGGTGGCGCCAATGACTTGCGTGACATCGCAGAGATAGTATCCGGAGCATCCCGAGACTGGATAATCCAAGCGGCAGAGCATATCTTGAAAAAAGGGGCCAGAAGCGGCAGGCAGCCCATGGTACACAGCGGGGAAGAGCTAGTTTACTGCCTGGAGGGGCAAGTCCAGTATGTCATTGACGGAAAGACGCATAACCTCAACGCGGGCGATTCCCTTCATTTCAAGGCACATCTTCCTCACCTCTGGCACAATATCAACAACGGCTCTTCTCGCATGCTCCTCATGGTAGTCCCGCCCCGGGGGCTGTCACGGCCTCCCAGCTCCTGAGAACAACAACTGGCTCGTCCCGCCGGGTGGCGACCGACCTGGTCTGTTACCAGTACCACGGCACCATGCCTTTCTAGACTGGCCCGAATATCTGCTTCAGCGTTGCCTCATCCAGTATACGCCCTGTCAGGGTCTTGGCATCCTGTGCTGCTACCAGCACCGCGTACTTCCCCCACATTTCAGGCGACTGCCAACCGCTGGTATCGACATCCGGCATGAAGAATCTCACCGCCTCCGTTACGGTGAGAGCGGGCCGAAGGCCGTTGACGGCTATGTTATGCTTCCTCATCTCCTTGCCCAGCCCAAGTGTGAAGCGCTCCAGCGCCGCTTTGGTAACCCCGTAGGCTATACTCCCCTTGATCAGGACGTTCCCTGCTTCAGATGATACGTTGATGATGCTCCCGCTTCGCTGCTCTATCATTTTGGGCAGCACCGCTTTAGCACAGAGAAACGCCCCCCGCAGGTTTACCGCCATGATTAAGTCCCACCGCTTTACTGTCAGATCCACAAAGGACTCCGGAGTGGTAACCCCGGCATTGTTGACCAAGATATCGACTGTGCCATAATGGCTATTGACCTGCGCTACCAGCTCAGCCACATCCTCCTCGCGAGTGATGTCAGCCCGTATTGCCATCGCTTCACCACCCAAGTCCCGAATCTCTTTCACCGTCCCGTGGATAGTCCCTGGTAGCCGCCCTTTCCGCTCAACCTCAGTCCGAGCCGCCACCACTACCCTGGCCCCCGCCCAAGCTAGTTCAATAGCAATAGCCTTGCCTATGCCTCGGCTGCTCCCGGTCACTATGGCCACCTTATCTGTCAGCTTCATCCGACCATCTCGTCACATGATTGGCATAACTGTCACCCTGAGCATAGCGAAGGGTCTCAAAGCCCGGCGGAGCCTAGATTCTCTTCGCGGAGTTTACCCTAAGGGAGATTCTTCGGTCGCTCCGCCCCCTCAGAATGACAGAAAGCGAAGCGCCTAAAATGACCGCGTGGCCGGTCCCGGTTACCACCACCATCCGCCGACCGTGCCTTCTTCCTACACCGCTGGCGCCATTCCGATGCTCAGCCCACCACAGACAGACAGGCACTGGCCAGTTATGTACTCAGCCTCGTCAGATACAAGGAATAACACAGCGTTGGCTATGTCTCGGGGTTGGGCGAGACGGCCCACAGGGATTTGCTTTTCCACTAGCTCCCTGTATCGGTCAAGGAATCTCTTATTACCAGCAGTCTCGACTGTGCCAGGAGAGATAGCATTTACGTTGATCTTGAAAGGGACTAACTCTAGCGCCAAGGTTCTGGTCAAGCTGATAATGCCACCTTTGGAAGAATTATAGTGGGCTTGGTTCGCTATCCCCCCATGTGCAACAATCGAGGCGATGTTCAGTATCTTACCATAATTCTGCTTCTCCATATGGGGAACAACAGCCTGTATCATTAGAAAATACCCCTTGAGATTTATGTCCAGAATCCTATCCCACGTCTCCTCTTCTATTTCGGTAACCTTAGCCATACGATGGTAACCAGCATTATTAACTAGTATATCAATCCGTCCAAAGTGTGACATTACCTCATCCACTGCGGTTCCAACCTCAGTCTTCTTAGAAGTATCAGCTTGCAGGGCTATGGCCTCAATTCCACTTGTCCTGAGCCCATTAACTACCTCGTTTGCCAACTCTAACTGAAGATCCACAATAGCCACCTTAGCACCTTCCTCAGCCAAACGAACGGCGATACCCTCACCAATGCCCTGGGCCCCACCGGTTACTATTGCGACCTTATCTTTGACTCGCATTTGCATCACCTCATCTATCTATGGCTTCTTATAGCAGAAGCCCCCGTAGCAATGATCGTCGCCCTTACTCAGGCATGCTTCCTCTCTCAAGCCAACAAGGCCTCTGTCAAGTTCCTGATAAGCCGTGGTGTAGCCCTCTATAATTGGCCGACAGTAGCTTCTCATTCTCGGCGGACGGAGGGTATGAAAAGCACATGACTTACGATAAATCATAACATTTTCATCATCATACTCAGAATAATTATCGGAAGAGGTAACGCCCCCATAAGCGTGGTTGATATCTTGATAGTGTGCCATTTGTTCGGAGGTTTGTCCCTCTTGCCCCAACCCCTGGAGCCTCCGCTTCATTTGGGCCCTCCCCATATAATAGCCAACTGCACGAGCTGCCTCCACACCCTCCTCCTCTCCCCACTTCCGCTCGATGTAACCCAGGAGTGCATAGATCCACGCTGTCCGTGCTCGAG